>ULTI01032258.1_pt1 | contig 11413 bp, 8 predicted proteins | sample 1957291 | NCBI WGS metagenome assembly ULTI01 (sample SAMEA4835725, study PRJEB28245) | human gut metagenome | biome: gut microbiome; material: fecal sample | place: Denmark | collected 2008 | reverse complement strand
GGCGGATGAAGGGAGGAGTTGTTGGGGCCGCGGCCAGCAGGATGCAAGTGCAAGGCTTTGCACGAAGCAGATGCTGGGAGCCGCAACCCGGAATACATTAGAAACTATTTTAAGGAGGATTTTCCATGAAAAAGCGAATCCTTGCATTTCTGCTGGCGGTAAGCATTGCCGTGTCGATGCTGGTGCTGCCGGCATCGGCAGCGGGCAACGCCAACACGGCGGTCCAGCTGTCCATCACGCTGAACGCGATGGACAGCAGCCAGCAGGCTGCCCTGAACGCGGTGGTCACCCGCGGTGCACTGGCCCGGATGCTGGTGTCCTACTCCACCTACCGCGAGAGCGTGGGCTCTCAGGGCACGGTGGGCACCCTGTTCACCGACCTGCCCGGCACTTCGCCCTATGCACCCTATGTCCGCATTGCGGTGCAGAACGGCTGGATGAACGGCTACACCGACGGCTCTTTCCGGCCCGACAACGCCGTGACGCTGGAAGAAGCGGTCACGGCCATCCTCAAGCTGATGGGCTATAAGATGACCGACCTGAGCGGCTCCTTCCCCAACGCACAGCTGAACAAGGCCAGTGAGCTGGGCCTGCGCAATCAGGTGGACCGTAGCCAGGGCGAGGCGCTCAACTACGAGGAGTGCGCCCTGCTGTTCTACAACGCCCTGACAGCCAACACCGCCAGCGGCAGTGCCTATGGCAGCAGCCTGGGATTCACGGTCTCCAACGGTCAGGTGGATACCTCCAGCGTCATGCTCAAGAGCCTGAAGGGCCCCTTTGTGGCGGGCGATACGGTCCAGCTGCCCTTTGTTCCCAAGATGGTCTACCGCAACGATAAAGCGTCGGAATCTGCGGAACTGAACAAATACGATGTGTATTATTACAGCGAGAGTTTACAGACATTGTGGGTCTACACCCGCCGTGCCGCTGGACGCATCACGGCAGTTTCGCCCAGTGCCAGCGCCCCCACCAGTGTAACGGTGGCAGGCACCAGCTATACGCTGGGTTCCTCTGCGGTGGCCTCCCAGGTGTCCTCCCTCAACGGCGGCGGCGTGGGCGAGGTCGTCACCCTGCTGCTGGGCATGAACAATGAGGCTGCCGGGATTGTGACCGGCGAGGAAGCCGACAGTGTGTTCTACGGTGTCGTGCAGACCGCCACCCGCAGTCTGGTGGAAGAGAACGGCGCGGATGTTCTGCAGAAAGTCTCCGTCATGTGCACCGATGGCATTGCCCGCACTGTGAACGTGGACAAGAGCCTGAACTTTCCGCAGGGGTGGCTGGTAGAGATCAAGGTCACCCCGGAGGGCGAGAGCGTGGAGCACATCGATGAACGCCGCGTCAACGGTACCATCAATACCAATGCCACTGCGCTGGGCGCTGCCGCTCTGGCCGACGATGTAGAGATTCTGGATACAACTTCGGAGGGTGTGGCTGGGACGGTTCGTCCCAGCCGCCTATCGGGGGTAACATTGAGTGACCTCGATGTCCGCTACTATACCGTCAACGATGCCGGACAGATCGACCGGCTCATCCTGAACGATGTGACCGGCGACCTGTGGAGCTACGGCGTGCTGGACGATGTGAAAAATCTGGCCATGAATTATTCTGACCTGAAGAGCCTTGTCACCAGCATTGCGGCGGGAGATTCCACTTCCGGCACCACGACCACGACAGGCACCACCACCGGAGCGGCCACGGGCGGCACCGACGGCTCCGGCTCCACCTCGGATACCACCACCACTGTGACCGGTGCCACGGCGGTAGACCGCCTGTCCAACCTGCTGGTGCCCACCACCAGCGAGATCCTGTGGGGCATCGTCTCGGGCGATATCCTGAGCACGGCCTGGCAGAAGCTGACCAGCAACACCGGCTCCCTGATGAGCATTGGCTTCCAGCAGATCGCGGAGATCACGGGCACCCCCTTCAAGCAGATCTTCAATTACATCGGCGGCGGGGCGACCTATATCTGCTACGTCAACGGCGCGGTGGCCAGCTACACCACGGCCATCAAGTATCCGGTGCTGGCGGGCGGCATCGCCGTGCGGCAGGAGACCACCGGCTCTGTCAAGGCCATGATGCAGCTGATGCCCCTGAAGATCGACAAGGTCGGCGCGGCCTCGGTGCTCTCGGGCAAGGAACGCTACGAGATGGCCGACAATGTGCAGGTCTACCTGTGGTACAAGGGCCAGTATTACCCCACCAAGCTGGCTCAGGTGGATGCGGACGGCTACCAGCTGACCGGCTGGTACGATAATTTCGGCTGCGCTGCCGGAAAAAAGGTCCGCGTCATCATTGCGGTCAAGAACGACTGATGCTTTATTACAGCGGCCTGAGCCGCACACTGCGGCAGCTGCGCTGGGTGCTTTACCCGCGCCGCTGCCCTTTTTGTGATCGGGTGCTGGGGAACCAGCCTGCCTGCCCGGACTGCGCCGATGGGCTGGCAGAGCTGCGCCGTGCACCCTCCATGCGGCTGCGCGGCTCCGAGCACTACCTGGGGCGGCTGGATGGGGCAGCCGCGCCCTACCGATACACCGGCCTTGTCCGCCGCGCGGTGCTGCGGGCAAAATATCAGGGCTCGCCCTGGGCAGCTGTGGAGCTGGGCGTGGAGATGGCCCGCCTGCTCTTTGGCAGCGAGATCAGAATGTGCGGCTCTGAGCCCCTGCCCGAACCGGTACCGGGCCTTGACCGGGGTTACGACTGCATCCTTCCGGTACCGGCCTCCAGCAAAAAGCGCGGCTACAATGTGCCGGAGCGGATGGCACAGCCCCTTGCCCGGGCGGTGGGCGTGCCGGTGGTCACGGACGCGCTGACCCGTGCCCGCTCCACCCGGCGGCAGGAGGGGCTCTCCCTTGACGAGCGGCTGGCCAATGTGGCGGGTGCCTTCCGGGTGGCCCGGCCGGAGGCTGTGGAGGGAAAGCGCATCCTTCTGGTGGACGATGTCCTGACCACCGGAGCCACGGCCTCGGCCTGCGCGCAGGCTCTGCTGGATGCCGGTGCGCAGAGCGTGTTCGCTGTGGCGCTGGCTACGGTGGAGTTTCCGCAGCCGGTGGGCAGCACAACGGCCATTGCCGAAAATGAAGAAGAAATTTGAAAATAGTGCTTGACAAAACACCATTCTTCGGGTATACTGATTGAGCCGTGAGCGACAAGCTCAATCAGATGTCCGGGTGTAGCGCAGTTTTGGTAGCGCGCTTGAATGGGGTTCAAGAGGCCGTGAGTTCGATTCTCGCCACTCGGATTGGAACAAGACCGACGATTTCAAAAGAGATCGTCGGTCTTGATTTTTTATTCGGTTGTTTCTGGTGCGCTGTCCCGGAGGGGCGGACACCGCTGCAAGGAGGGCGAGTCTATGAATGCTGCACTGCGCCGGGATGCGGATGTGATTCTTCGTTCCAGCCTGAACGCTGTTCTGCCGGATGAGGCGGTGCGCCGCGCGCTGCGGGATCTCCGGCCCGGGAAGGGCCGGGTGCTTCTGGTGGCGGCGGGCAAGGCGGCCTGGCAGATGGCACACGCGGCGGTTGAAACGCTGGGCCGGGTGGATGGCGGCGTGGTCGTGACCAAGTACGGCCATGTGAAAGGTGAGATCCCCGGGGTGACCTGCTATGAGGCGGGCCACCCGGTACCGGATGAAAACGGTTTTGCGGCCACCCAAAAGGCGCTGGCGCTGGTGCAGGGGCTGACTGCCGGGGATACGGTGCTGTTCCTGCTTTCCGGCGGCGGCAGTGCGCTGTTCGAGCAGCCGCTCGTTTCCGGGGCAGAGCTGCAGGACATCACGAGCCAGCTGCTGGCCAGCGGGGCCGACATTGTGGAGATGAATACCATCCGCAAGCGGCTTTCCGGTGTGAAGGGCGGGCGGTTCGCGCAGCGCTGTGCCCCTGCGCAGGTGTTCAGCATCGTGCTGAGCGACATTCTGGGGGATCCGCTGGATATGATCGCCAGCGGCCCGGCGGTGCCGGATACCTCCACCTGCGCCCAGGCGCTTGCCGTTGCCGAAAAGTATCATCTGGCACTCTCAGCACAGGCCCGGGCCCTGCTGGCGCAGGAAACGCCCAAAACGCTGGACAATGTGACCACCCGGATCACCGGCAGCGTGCGGGAGCTTTGCCGTGCCGCGGCCAGTGCCTGCCGGAATCTGGGATATGAACCGGTTCTCCTGACCGACCAACTCTGCTGCGAAGCACGGGAAGCAGGCAGCTTTCTTGGCTCCATTGTCCGCACCCAGGCAGGGCAGGGGAAAAAGCTGGCCTACATCGCGGGCGGCGAGACCATCGTTCACCTGACCGGAAAAGGGCTTGGCGGAAGAAATCAGGAGCTGGCCCTTGCGGCTGCGCCTGCCATTGCCGGGCTGAACGCGGCGGTGTTCTCTGTGGGCAGCGATGGCACAGACGGCCCCACCGATGCCGCCGGCGGCTATGTGGATGGGGATACCCTTGCCGCGCTGGAGGCCGGGGGCTGGAGCGGATATGCTGCTTTGCAGAACAACGATTCCTACCACGCCCTGAAAGCAGTGGATGGCCTGATCATCACCGGGGCAACGGGCACCAATGTCAACGATGTGGCGGTGGCCCTGATCGGGGAAAAAACACCGCCTGTGAGCCCGGAAGTTTCCCCGGAGTGGTGATTGCATTCCTCCGTTGAGTATGTTATACTGAACAGCGAACTGAATAGAAAACAGCAGGTGCGTACCGCCCGCGGTTCTGGCCGGGGGCAGGCACGTTAAAAGGGAAGCGGGTGCAAATCCCGCACGATCTCGTCACTGTGATAAGGGAGTTTACCGCCAGGGTGCAGCTGCACCGGTCACTGGAGCCCATGTTCCGGGAAGGCGGCGGTGGATGTTGAGCTTTCAGCCAGGAAACCTGCCCGCTGTTGGTACGGGGGCGCAAGCCCCAGATCACGAGGAATTGGTTGTACCCAAAAAGCCTGAAAAAACTGAAAAGGGCCTTTTTGCTTTGCCATCCCGCAAGCAGAAAGGCCCCTTTTGTTTTGCCGGGCACTCTTTCCTGTACCTTCTGTTCAGCAAAAATCATGTTCAAAAACAGGAAAGGAACGAACAAAAATGAGAAAACGCACCATCCACAAAGCAGCGGCCGCTCTGACCGCTCTGGCCCTCTGCGCCGGTGTACTGACCGGCTGCGGCGGTGCCGCAAGCAGCACCACTGCTTCCAGCACGGCAGGATCTGCTGCCAGCAGCGAGGTTTCCGGCGAGGAGGCTGACGAATTGGCCGCAAAGAACGTTGCAGACCTGATCGATGCCATCTATGTGCAGGAGCGCACCGATGACACCGATGCCCAGTGTGAGGCCGCCAAGGCCGCATGGGATGCCCTGACCGATGCCCAGAAGGAACTGGTCGAGGGCGAAGAGGCTGACCCTGACTACTTTGGCCGCGACACCGGCGATGCTTCCAAGGACGACAGCCGCAATCAGGACGACATCGGCGAGAATGAGCTGCTGGTGGTCTCCTTCGGCACTTCCTTCAACGACAGCCGAGTGAAGGATATCAAGGGCATCGAGGATGCGCTGCAGGCCGCTTATCCCGATTGGTCTGTCCGCCGCGCCTTCACCGCACAGATCATCATCAACCATGTTCAGGCCCGCGACGGCGAGAAGATCGACAACATGCAGCAGGCTCTGGACCGCGCTGTGGCCAACGGTGTAAAGAACCTGGTCGTCCAGCCCACCCACCTGATGCACGGTGCAGAGTACGACGAGATGATGGAGATGATCGACGAGTACAAGGACAAGTTCGAGAGTGTCGCCGTTGCTGAGCCCCTGCTGGGCGAGGTTGGTGCCGACGCTGCCGTCATCAACGCCGACAAGGAAGCTGTTGCCAAGGCCGTTACCGCTGCTGCTGTGAAGGATGCCGGTTTCGACAGCCTGGATGCCGCTGCTGAGGAGAAGGTCGCCTTCGTCTTTATGGGCCACGGCACCTCCCACACCGCAAAAGTGAGCTACAGCCAGATGCAGACCGCCATGCAGACCCTGGGCTACAGCAACGTGTTCATTGGCACGGTGGAGGGTGAGCCCGAGGAGACCGCCTGCGAGAACGTCATCGAGGCTGTCAAGGCTGCCGGTTACACCAAGGTCATCCTGCGTCCCCTGATGGTCGTTGCCGGTGACCACGCCAACAACGATATGGCCGGTGCGGATGATGATTCCTGGCTGAGCCAGTTCCAGGCCTCCGGTGACTTCGCGTCCGTGGAGTGCCAGATCGCCGGTCTGGGTGAGATCGAGGACATCCAGCAGCGCTACATTGAGCACACCAAAGCCGCCATTGATTCCCTGAACGGCTAATATTCCGCATTCCAATGCCCGAAGGGAGAGATCTTTTCGGGCATTTTTTATGGAGAGCTTCCCCGCATGAGGAGAAACACTCCCATTTCAAATTCTGAATTTTTGAGGTATTTTGTTTATGCACTGCAAACAGTTTGTTTCCCTGTCCGTTGCTTCTCTGATGCTGGCCGCCGTCCTCACCGGCTGCGGCGGGGCTTCTTCCACTGCTTCCTCTGCCGCCAGCTCGGAAGCCGCTTCTGCCGTGAGCGCTGCCGCCGCATCCGAGCCTGCCGAAGCCGCCCTGCCGGACGGCGTGTACACGGCTGAGTTCGACACCGACAGCGGCATGTTCCACGCCAACGAAGCCTGCAATGGCATGGGCACCCTGACCGTGGAGAACGGGCAGATGACCTTCCATGTCAGTCTGTCCTCCAAGAAGATCGTCAACCTGTACGTTGGCACGGCCGCCGATGCCGAGGCCAACAAGGCAGACTGGCTGCTGCCCACCACCGACACCGTCACTTACTCCGACGGCACCTCGGAGGAGGTCTACGGCTATGATATCCCCGTGGCCGCTGTGGACCAGGACTTCCAGCTGGCACTCCTCGGGACCAAGGGCAAGTGGTATGACCACACTGTGAGCATCCGCAATGCACAGCCCAAGGCTGAGGAGGCTGCCGAGACCCCTGCGGACGGTGAATACAGCGTGAATGTGACCCTGGAAGGCGGCTCTGGCCGTGCCACCGTGGAAAGTCCTGCCGCCCTGACCGTGGCGGATGGCAAAATGACCGCTGTCATCCTGTGGAGCAGCCCCAATTATGATTACATGATCGTGGACGGCGAGAAGTATCTGCCCACCAACACCGAGGGCAACTCCACCTTTGAGATCCCTGTTTCTGCACTGGACACCCCGCTGGCTGTCACTGCCGATACCGTAGCCATGAGCACCCCCCATGAGATCGAGTATACGCTGACCTTTGCGCTGAACTGATGAAACTGACGAGACAACAATTCCTGCGCGTTCTGCCTGTTACAGTACTGGCCCTGTCGGGTTGCGCCGCCTCCGAAACGGCTCCTGCCAGCACAGAAGAACTGGTCTTTGCCCATGCCTGCCCGCTGGATTACGCCACACAGTTTACTGCAGACTGCTATGAGGGCGGCTATACCATGCTGACCCTGACCGAATCGGGGGAGCAGTTCCTTGTGACCCCGGAGGATGCCGCTGCGGTGGAAGGCCTGCCTGAGAGCGTGACTGTGCTGCGTCAGCCCGTCCGGAACATCTACCTTGTCTCCACCTCGGTGATGGACCTGTTCCTCGCGCTGGATGGGCTGGACAGCGTGACCCTTTCCGGTACCCAGGCGGAGGGCTGGTATCTGGATGAGGCCAGAGCCGCCATGGAGGCTGGGCGCATTGCCTATGCGGGCAAGTACAGCGCCCCGGACTACGAAAAGATCCTTGCGGCCAACTGCGGCCTTGCCATCGAGAACACCATGATCTACCACACCCCGGAGGTCAAGGAGCAGCTGGAACGGTTCGGCATCCCGGTGCTGGTGGAGCGCTCCAGCTATGAGAGCGGCCCGCTGGCCCGGCTGGAATGGCTCAAGTTCTGGGGCATCCTGCTGGGGAAAGAGGAACTGGCGGAACAGGAGTTTGCCCGGCAGGTGGAGCGCCTTGCACCGCTGGCCGGGCAGGCTCCCACCGGCAAGCGCTGTGCCTTTTTCTCCATCACAGCCAACAACCTTGCCAATGTGCGCAAGGGCGGCGACTATGTGGCCCAGATGATCGAGATGGCGGGCGGTGATTATGTTTTTGCGGGCCTGACCGACAACGGCAACAACCTTTCCACCATGAACCTGCCGCTGGAGGATTTTTATGCCGGTGCAAAGGATGCGGATGTGCTCCTTTACAACAGCACCATTGAGGGCGTGGTGCATACCACGGAGGAACTGGTGGCAAAATGCCCCCTGCTGGCCGAGTTCAAGGCCGTGCAGAGCGGCAGTGTCTGGTGCACCACCCAGAGCTTTTTCCAGCAGAGTACGGCGCTGGTTGATTTTGTGCTCGATCTGCACCGTGTCTTTACGGAGAACGACCCCGCCGACCTGCAATTTCTGAGGAAAGTAGAGTAACCTATGACCAGCAAAAAGCGCCTGATCCTTTCTTACGGCATCCTTGCCCTGCTGCTGGCGGTGCTGTTTGCCGCCAACCTGTTCTGGGGCAGTGTGTCCCTGACACCGGGGGCAGTGCTGGCGGCCCTGACCGGCCGCGGGCGGGACGCTTTGAGCGTGGGCATCATCACCCAGCTGCGCCTGCCCCGGGCCGTGATGGTGGTGCTGCTGGGGGCGGCGCTCTCGGCGGCAGGCTACCTGCTGCAGACCTTTTTTGCCAACCCCATTGCAGGGCCCTTTGTCATGGGCATTTCCAGCGGGGCCAAGCTGGCCGTGGCACTGGTCATGGTGACTTTTCTGAACCATGGCCTGCTCACCAGCTCCCTTACTCTGATCACTGCCGCCTTTGCGGGGGCCATGGCCTCCATGGCCTTTGTGCTGGCGGTCTCCCGGCGGGTGCAGCGGATGAGCATCCTTGTCATCTGCGGTGTGATGATCGGCTACATCTGTTCGGCCGTCACGGAGTTTGTGGTGGCCTTTGCCCAGGACAGCAACATCGTCAACCTCCACAACTGGTCTCAGGGCAGCTTTTCCGGCATGACCTGGGGCAATGTGCGGGCGGCGGCGCTGGTGGTGCTGCCCGCTCTGGCGGCGGCGTTCTGCCTTTCCAAGCCCATGGCCGCCTACCAGATGGGGGAGGCCTACGCCCGGAGCGTGGGCATCAATGTCAAAGCCTTTTCCCGGCTGCTGGTGCTGCTTTCCAGTCTGCTGGCCGCCTGTGTCACGGCCTTTGCGGGGCCCATCTCCTTTGTGGGCATCGCGGTGCCCCATCTGGTCAAGCAGCTGTTCGGCAGCGCAAGGCCGCTGGTGGTGCTGCCCGGGTGCTGCCTGGGCGGGGCGGCCTTCTGCCTGCTGTGCGACCTCATCGCCCGCAGCATGTTTGCCCCCACCGAGCTTTCGATCAGCGCCGTAACGGCAGTATTTGGTGCACCGGTGGTCATCTGGCTGCTGGTGCGCCGGGGTCAGGAGGGTGTGCGATGAAATACCTCTGTGAAACGAAAGAATTGGCCATCGGCTATGGCAGCGCGCCCCTTGCTTCCGGCATCACGCTGGGGGCGGTGCCGGGGCAGATCCTGGCCCTCATCGGGCCAAACGGCGCGGGAAAATCCACCCTGCTCAAAACGCTGGCGGGCCAGCTGGCCCCCCTGGGCGGGGCTGTCCTGCTGGATGGCCGCAGCCTGACCGATTACACCGGCCCGGCCCGGGCCCGGAAGCTGGCCCTGATGCTGCCCCATACCCGCCGCACCGAGCTGACTTCCTGCTTTGAGTTTGCCGCCGCCGGGCGCATCCCCTATACCGGGCGGCTGGGCATCCTGTCCGATGCCGACCGGCAGGCCGTGCGGGACGCGCTGGAACTGGTAGGGGCTTCCCCTCTGGCGGGCCGGGATTTCAACTGCATCAGCGACGGCCAGCGCCAGCGCGTTCTGCTGGCCCGTGCCATCTGTCAGCAGCCCGGAGTTCTGCTGCTGGACGAGCCGACCTCTTTTCTGGATGTCAAGGGCAAGATCGAGCTGCTGACCATCCTGCAGAAACTGGCCCATGAGCAGGGGCTGGCCGTGATCGTCAGCCTGCACGAGCTGGACATGGCGCAGAAGATCGCGGATGCGGTGGTCTGCGTGTTCCCGCACAGCGTTTCGGGGGTGCTGACCCCAAAGGAGGCCTTTGCCCCGGAGAACATCCGGGCGCTGTACAGCCTGACCAAGGAGCAGTACGAGGCCGTGTTCGGCCCGGAAAAGCCTGCCGGGCCAAAGTTTGAACATTACGTCCGCAGTGGGCAGAAGCTGCTCCGCTGCGGGTACACCACCGGCACCTGCGCGGCGCTGGGTGCGGCGGGGGCCGCGCGGCTCCTGCTCACCGGCCATGCCCCGGAGAGCGTTGCCCTGCGCACGCCGAAGGGCATCGTGGTGGAGGTGGCCCCGCTGTACTGCCGCCCCGCCGGAGCCGGTGCCGAATGCGCCATTGAGAAGGACGGCGGGGATGATGTGGATGTGACCACCGGCCTGCCCGTGATCGCCGCCGTAGAATTGATGCCCAATACCACCGAGATCCGTATCTCTGGCGGCAAGGGCGTGGGCCGGGTGACCAAGGCCGGGCTGGACCAGCCGGTGGGGGAAGCTGCCATCAACCATGTGCCCCGGCAGATGATCGCCGAGGCCCTGCAAAGGGAAGCCGAGAGCGCCTGCTACACCGGCGGCTTTGCCGTGACCATCTCCATCGAGGGCGGGGAAGAGGTGGCAAAGCGCACCTTCAACCCCCACATCGGGGTCGAGGGCGGGCTTTCGGTGCTGGGAACCAGTGGCATTGTGGAGCCCATGAGCCAGCAGGCGATCCTGGACACCATCCAGCTGGAAATGAATCAGGCCGCTCTCCGGGCGGGCAGCCCCAGGCGGCTCATCCTGGCACCCGGCAATTACGGACTGGACTATCTGCACGAAAGATACCCGGAGTTTCACGCTGTTCCGGTGGTGAAAACCTCGAACTTTATTGGTGATACGCTGGATATGGCTGCTGCGGCCCGCTTTGAAGAGGTGCTTGTGGTGGGCCATGTGGGCAAGCTGGTCAAGGTGGCGGGCGGCATTATGAACACCCATTCCCACACTGCTGACTGCCGCACCGAGCTGTTCTGCACCCATGCGGCGCTCTGCGGCGCTTCCCGGGAAGTCTGCGCCGCCCTGATGAACGCTGCCACCACCGATGCCTGTCTGGAACTCCTGGACAGCGCCGGCCTGCGGGCTCCGGTGCTGGAAAGCCTGCTGCGGGCAGTCCAGCTCCACCTTGACCGGCGGGCCTGCGGGGCGTTCCGGGTGGGGGCGGTGCTGTTTTCCAACCAGCACGGCCCGCTGGGAGCCACCGACACTGCCGCACAACTGCTGAACGAATGGAAGGAGCATTGAGATGGTACATTTTGTAGGCGCAGGCCCCGGCGCACCTGACCTCATCACCCGGCGGGGCGCGGCCCTGCTGCAGGAAGCCGAC
>ULTI01071956.1_pt1 | contig 11424 bp, 10 predicted proteins | sample 1957291 | NCBI WGS metagenome assembly ULTI01 (sample SAMEA4835725, study PRJEB28245) | human gut metagenome | biome: gut microbiome; material: fecal sample | place: Denmark | collected 2008 | reverse complement strand
ACTGCGAAGAACTGCTACATCACTCCGCACATTGCCTGGGCAACCATCGAGGCTCGTGAACGTCTGATGAATATTGCAATCAGTAACCTTCAGGCTTACATTGCCGGAAAACCGGAGAATATAGTCAATAAATAAAAAGCGATATATCCGAAAAGATAGAAAAGGCTTATATATAAAAACTCCCCTCATTTAACTTCTCTACCATGACATAGAGAATTAAATAAGGGGAGTTTATTTGTTCCTACAAGAATCTCAATTCGAAATTCTATGTGGACAAAGTATTAATATGAGTGTCCTCCTTCATCCATTTCTTTCTCGGTAATTTTGTGACGATCGATACTACGCCAAGCATAGAAAATATATGCAATTACGAATGGAACAAGAATAGAGACATAGGCCATTGTCTTTAGTGTAAATTCGCTGGAACAGCTATTGGCTAAAGTTAATGAGCTTTGCAGGTCTGTATATGACGGATAATAAGCGGTATTGTTGTACCCTGCTACCAGCAATAAAGATAAAACAGTCAGTACCGTACCGATTCCCGTAAACCAGATTCCTTTATCAAACGTCTTTTTAAGCAATGTCTTTCCAATGCCGAAAAGAACCAGTACCACACCAATCAGGAATAAAGCCAGCACTACCGGCATTTCGATAAAGTTAGTGAGATACTTATATGGCTGCATATAAATTTCCTGTGTATCCGGATTAACGGCAAAGCCATCAGATACCAATGTACGAATGACAAATGCCAAAAAGAATACAAGGAACAAGACTGTATTATTGCGTACTGCACGACGACATTTATCGGTCAGCTCTTTATCATCAATATTATTAATGAAATAGAGAGATCCCAACACACGGGCAAGGAAGAAGACAGCCAATCCAAGAATAACATTCCAAATGTTGGTCAGTGCATCCAATCCGTGCCAGCCATTTCCCCAATGACTGATTACCGGCATAATGGTATCTGTCATATTGGCCTTATTAATATAGAAATCAGAACCGGTAAAGAAAGTAGCCACTGCCCCACCAAGTAACACAGGACCTACCACTCCATTAATCACCAAAAAAGTCCGGTATGTCTTTTTACCTAACAGATTTCCGGCTTTACTCTGAAACTCATAACTGACAGCCTGCAATACAAAACTGAAAAGTATAATCATCCAAAGCCAATATGCACCGCCGAAACTGGTACTGTAAAACAAGGGGAAAGAAGCGAAGAAAGCTCCTCCAAATGTAACCAATGTAGTAAACGTAAACTCCCACTTACGTCCGGTAGAATTCACCATCATCTTACGATGTTCCTCGGTTTTACCCAAGCAGAACAACAAAGAATTACCTCCTTGTACAAACAATAAGAACACGAGTATGGCTCCTAACAAGGAAACGACAAGCCACCAATATTGTTGCAAAAATATATACATATAGCTAAAATATTAAGTAATGAGTAATAGGTAATTATCAATTCTCCGGTCCTTTTTTGATAGCCTTTACCATAATTCCGACACCTGCAATCAACATCACTGTAAACAGGAGCAGGAAGATAAAGAAAGTCGTTTGTACAGAGCTTACATCCAGTTTGGAGATGGCAGCCATTGTCGGCAGCATATCACGGATAGCCCACGGTTGACGCCCACATTCGGCAACCACCCATCCGGCTTGTCCGGCGATGTATCCCAAAGGAATTGTCAGCAGAGCAATCCAGTGCATCCAACGCATCTGGCTTAAATCTTTCTTATAGATAAAGAAGAGAACGACAATAAAGAACAGGATAAAGTATCCGCCCAAGATTACCATTACACGGAATGCATAAAAGTTCAGAGGAACATTCGGAACCAGTTGGTTCACATCTTTGATATATCCGTAACCGAAATATGGAATATTTTCCTGTAATACTTTATATGCAATTTGAGCATCTTCCTCATGTCCTGCACTCTTTGCTGCACGATAGGCAGCCAATGCACCGATAGCCGTTTTTCCACGTTCTATCTTCTCGGCAGCAGAAAGAGCTGTCGATCCGTCTTTCTGTTGATAACCACCCTCGATGATATTTGTAATACCAGGAACGTAGCCGTCTACATTACGTTCTGCAAGGAAAGAAAGCATGCTGGGAATTTCAAAACGGAAGAGGAAAGGATCTTTCCCATCGTTGTAAGTCTTCTTTTCCGGGTTCAACACTCCTATTCCAACCAGACCTACATTAGTGCCGCCTTCATACAGACCTTCCACGGCAGCCAGTTTCATCGGTTGCGTCTGGGCAATCTGATAACCGGAACCATCACCCGTCCAAACAGAAAGCAACGATGCTACTAATCCGAAAATCGCCCCAATTTTGATGCTGGCAAGCGCAAACTCACGATTACGTTTCTTCAGCAGATACCAACAACTGATGCCGACTACAAAAACAGCGCCCAGCACCCAGCCGGACAATACCGTATGGAGGAATTTATTGACCGCTACAGGTGACGTAGCCACTGCCCAGAAATCTACCATCTCATTACGAACTGTATCAGGATTGAATTCCATGCCTACCGGATGCTGCATCCATGCGTTGGCAACGAGAATCCACCAGGCGGAAATCGTAGCTCCCAAGCCTGTGAGCCAGGTAGAAGCCAAGTGGAAACGTTTACTTACTTTGCCCCACCCAAAGAACATGACGGCGATAAATGTGGCTTCCATAAAGAATGCCAAAATACCTTCAATAGCCAACGGAGCACCGAAGATGTCTCCTACAAACCACGAATAATTGCTCCAGTTCGTACCGAACTCAAACTCCAGAATCAAACCGGTTGCCACACCAATGGCAAAGTTTATACCGAAGAGTTTCATCCAAAACTGGGCAGTCTTTTTCCAAAATTCATTGCCTGTTTTATAATACAGCGTCTCCATGATTCCCATCACCACTGCCAGTCCGAGTGTGAGAGGAACAAAAATCCAGTGGTACATGGCTGTCATCGCAAATTGGGCTCTCGACCAATCGATCAGCGAGGTGTCAATACTTTCAATCATAATCCTATGTAGTTTAAGAGTTAAAAATCAGTAGATTTACCGGGGATGGCACGTTCTATCAGTTCGTTTCCCACGTATGTTCCCTTGTCGTCATCCGTAGGATGGTCACGGAGGAAATCAGGGAAAAAGAACATTTTAAGGATGAAGAACATAACGAATAATTTCAGCAGAATGATAACCCACAGGGTACGCCCCAAGGTCATACTACGGAAGCCCTCCAAATAGAAGTTCCAGATCGTAAGCAGTGTATTCTTCATATGTTGACGTTATAATTTGTAATGAGTACAAATATACATTTTTTATAATTAAAACAAACAACTAGTCAAAAAAGTTGTGTGATTTGTTGTGTTTTTCTTCAAAAACCTGCCTATCGACAGAAAAAAAACATTTAACGGCGAAATTACGTCATCCGTCTATCGTTTTTGCGGCATATATAATATGTACGTACCTTCGCTAACAGTAAATCAATAGAAGTATGAATATGATAAATGTAAGAAGATTGACAGTGATGACATTTCTTGGAGCAGGTATGCTGTCCGGCATATCTGCCCAAGTTTCTCCGCTGCAAGTCGATACGCTGAAAGAAACGAAAATTCCGGCTCAATGGGATTTGCAGTCATGCATCGACTACGCAAAAGAGCAGAACATCACGATTCGCAAGAACCGGATCACTGCGGCCAGCACGCAGATTGATGTAAAGACAGCTAAGGCTGCCTTGTTTCCCAGTCTTTCGTTCTCTACCAGCCAGCAGGTGGTGAATCGTCCGTATCAGGAGACGAGTAGTCGGGTAAGCGGCAGCGAAATTATCAGTAGCAATAGTAAAACGAGCTACAATGGTAATTATGGACTGAATGCGTCGTGGACTCTATATAATGGTAATAAAAGACTGAAAACCATCCAGCAGGAAAAGTTGAACAATCAGGTAGCCGAACTGGACGTAGCGACTTCCGAAAATAACATTCAGGAATCTATCGCCCAAGTGTATATCCAGATTCTTTATGCAGCCGAGTCTGTCAAAGTAAACGAAAGTACCCTGCAAGTCTCTATTGCGCAGCGTGACCGCGGACAGGAACTTTTGAACGCCGGAAGTATTGCCAAAAGCGACTTTGCCCAACTGGAAGCACAGGTGAGCACAGACCGATACCAACTTGTCACAGCGCAAGCCACTCTTGAAGATTACAAATTACAACTGAAACAATTGCTCGAACTGGATGGGGAGAATGAAATGAACATCTACCTCCCTGCCCTATCCGACGAAAATGTACTGGCTCCGTTGCCTACCAAAAAAGATGTGTACATTAGTGCATTGAGTCTTCGCCCGGAGATTGAAGCTAGCAAACTTAATGTAGAGGCTTCCGAACTGGGTATCGGTATTGCCAAATCAAGTTATTTGCCCACAATCAGCCTTAGCGCAGGAATCGGAACCAACCACACCAGCGGCAGTGACTTCACTTTCGGAGAGCAAGTGAAAAACGGATGGAACAATTCGATCGGATTGTCTGTCAGTGTGCCGATCTTCAATAACCGTCAAACTAAAAGTGCCGTACAGAAAGCAAAATTGCAATACGAGACGAGCATGTTATCCTTGCTTGACGAACAAAAAACTCTGTACAAGACCATCGAAGGACTCTGGCTGGATGCTAACAGTGCACAGCAACGTTATGCAGCAGCAAACGAGAAGTTGAAGAGTACACAAATCAGCTATGAGTTGATTAGCGAACAGTTTAATCTGGGAATGAAGAATACCATAGAACTTCTTACTGAAAAGAACAACTTGCTGCAAGCACAGCAGGAACAGCTTCAAGCCAAATATATGGCCATACTGAATACGCAGTTGCTGAAGTTCTATCAGGGAGATCAATTAGCATTATAAATAAAAGCATAATAAACGAATGAAAACGAAAAAGATTATCTTAATCGCTGTGGCAGTCGTTGTGGTAGCAGGTGCAGGAATCTGGTTCTTTGCAGGTTCACCGGCCAAGCACAAAGTCACCTACGCCACTGCCAACGTGAGCAAAGGCGATATTTCAAATTCGGTCACTGCTACCGGAACCATCGAACCGGTGACGGAAGTAGAAGTCGGTACGCAGGTTTCCGGTATCATCGACAAGATTTACGTAGATTACAACTCGGTAGTAACCAAAGGACAGTTGATTGCCGAAATGGACCGTGCCACATTGCAAAGTGAATTGGCATCACAACAGGCAACGTACGATGGTGCAAAAGCCGAATATGAATATCAGAAGAAGAATTATGAACGTAGCAAAGGCTTACACGAAAAGTCACTGATTAGTGATACGGATTTCGAACAGGCCCTCTACAACTATCAGAAAGCGAAAAGTAGCTATGATAGCAGTAAGGCATCGCTCGCAAAAGCAGAACGTAACCTGGCTTATGCTACTATCACCTCACCGATTGACGGAGTAGTCATCAGCCGTGATGTGGAAGCAGGACAAACCGTTGCTTCCGGATTCGAAACTCCGACACTGTTCACCATTGCTGCCGACCTGACACAGATGCAGGTAGTAGCCGATGTGGATGAAGCTGATATAGGCGGTGTAGTAGAAGGCCAGCGTGCCAGCTTCACGGTAGATGCTTATCCGAATGATGTATTCGAAGGCGTAGTTACACAAATTCGTCTGGGAGATGCAAGCAGTACGAGCAGTACAAGCACCACCACTACAGTAGTTACTTATGAAGTTGTAATCTCTGCTCCCAACCCTGATTTGAAACTGAAACCTCGTTTGACAGCTAATGTCACGATCTATATTCTTGATAAAAAGGATGTGTTGTCTGTCCCGAACAAAGCACTGCGATTCACACCTGAAAAACCGTTAATCGGTAATAATGACATCATAAAAGATTGCGAAGGCGAACATAAACTCTGGACTCGTGAAGGAACCACATTCACCGCTCATCCGGTAGAAGTAGGAATCAGCAACGGTATATCTACAGAAATTATCAGTGGCATTTCCGAAGGAACAAAAGTAGTGACCGAAGCTACCATAGGAGCAATGCCCGGTGAAAATGTGGCTGCTGAAGGAAATCAGGAAAGTGGCGGAGAAAGAAGTCCGTTCATGCCTGGCCCTCCGGGAAGTAAGAAGAAAAAATAATTATTCAATGTGCCAATCCGTTATTGGCACATTAACACATTATTTACGATGAAAAAAGTAATTGAAATACAAAATATCAAACGTAACTTTCAGGTAGGCGACGAAACCGTCCACGCATTGCGGGGCGTTTCGTTCAATATCAATGAAGGAGAGTTTGTTACCATCATGGGGACTTCCGGTTCGGGAAAATCCACGCTGCTTAATATATTAGGCTGCCTGGACACCCCGACCAGTGGAGAATATCTGCTCGACGATATTCCCGTACGTACAATGAGCAAGCCTCAACGTGCAGTACTAAGAAACCGGAAGATTGGCTTCGTGTTCCAAAGCTACAACTTGTTACCTAAAACGACGGCTGTAGAAAATGTGGAACTACCGCTTATGTACAACTCTGCCGTGAGCGCTTCCGAACGCCGTCGCCGCGCCATCGAATCCCTACAGGCTGTAGGATTGGGAGACCGTCTGGAACATAAATCCAACCAGATGTCCGGTGGACAGATGCAACGCGTTGCCATCGCACGCGCATTGGTCAACAATCCGGCAGTGATTCTTGCCGACGAAGCGACCGGAAACCTCGATAGCCGTACCTCTTTCGAGATACTTGTACTGTTTCAAAAGCTTCATGCAGAGGGACGTACGATTATCTTTGTAACACATAATCCCGAACTTTCGCAATATAGCAGCCGGAATATCCGTCTGCGTGACGGTCAGGGTATAGAAGATACAACCAATCCGAAAATTCTGTCTGCTGCCGAAGCGCTGGCCGCATTGCCGAAAAACGACGAGGATTAATAATTATTCAATGTGCCGATATACTAATGTGCCGATTGGCTGTACAATAAACAAGTTGGGAGAGTATACCTTCAGGAAATTGCCCCATTAGTATATGGACAAATTAGCAAATTATTCATTATGAATGGAACTAATTTATTTAAGATAGCTCTCCGGGCATTGGCGAACAATAAGCTGCGTGCTTTTCTCACCATGCTCGGTATCATTATCGGTGTCGCTTCTGTCATCACGATGCTGGCTATCGGACAAGGTTCGAAGAAAAGCATCCAGCAGCAGATTTCCGAGATGGGATCGAACATGATTATGATTCATCCGGGAGCCGATATGCGTGGAGGTGTCCGGCAAGACCCGTCTGCTATGCAGACTTTGAAGCTTGCCGACTACGAAGCCTTGCGTGATGAGACAAGTTTTCTGTCCGCCATCAGTCCCAATGTTTCATCATCGGGGCAACTCATTGCCGGAAACAACAACTACCCAGCTTCCGTGAACGGTGTCGGAACAGAATACCTCGACATCCGCCAGCTGACTGTTGAAAACGGAGAGATGTTCACTGAAGCCGACATACAGAGTTCGGCCAAAGTATGTGTGATTGGAAAGACTATAGTAGACAATCTTTTTCCGGACGGAAGTGATCCGGTAGGTAAGATTATTCGTTTCAGTAAAATACCGCTTCGTGTGGTAGGTGTGCTTAAAGCCAAAGGCTACAACTCCATGGGACAAGACCAGGATGCAGTAGTGCTTGCACCATACACCACAGTGATGAAACGTCTGCTTGCCGTTACGTATTTGCAGGGAGTGTTTGCCTCTGCCCTTACCGAAGATATGACGGATTATGCTACTGACGAAATCAGTACGATCCTCCGTCGCAACCATAAGCTGAAAGCTTCGGATGACGATGATTTCACCATCCGTACCCAACAGGAATTGAGTACAATGCTCAACTCAACCACCGATTTGATGACAACCCTGCTGGCTTGTATCGCAGGTATTTCATTGGTAGTAGGTGGTATCGGAATTATGAATATCATGTATGTATCCGTTACGGAACGTACCCGTGAAATCGGTCTGCGTATGTCTGTCGGTGCACGTGGAGTCGATATTCTAAGCCAATTCCTTATCGAGGCCATCATGATTAGTATCACGGGAGGTATCATCGGAGTGATTATCGGTTGCGGGGCTAGCTGGATTGTCAAGAGCGTAGCGCATTGGCCTATCTATATCCAGCCGTGGAGTGTATTCCTTTCCTTCGCAGTATGTACCGTTACGGGCGTCTTCTTCGGATGGTATCCGGCTAAGAAAGCAGCTGATTTAGACCCGATAGAAGCCATCAGATACGAATAATTGATTGACAACCGTCGGTTGTCAATTAAAAAAATTATCTTTGTCTTTATGAAACAAACCTTTACATCCGCACGTCGTCCCCTGGAGATACTGATACACATTATCAGCTGGGGGATTATGTTCGGTTTCCCGTTCTTCTTCGTTGAACGTGGAAACGGGAACATTAACTGGATGGCCTATATACGCCATCTTGCTGTACCACTCTCTTTTATGATTGCGTTCTACGTGAATTATTTCATTCTTGTCCCCCGTTATCTGTTTCAGAGTCAGGCCAAAAGATATATCGTCTACAACATTATCTTTTTATGTGTCATCGGCATTTTGTTACATCTCTGGCAAAGCCTGACATTCGATCCGTCATTTGCACCCAAAGCCAAAAGACCGGGTATGCCTCCGGGATGGCTATTCTTCCTTAGAGATATGTTGAGCCTCGTATTTACTATCGGCCTAAGTGCCGCTATCCGTATGAGCGCGCGATGGACGCAAAATGAAGCTGCCCGCAAAGAAGCGGAACGAAACCGTGCGGAAGCGGAACTGAAAAATCTGCGAAACCAACTGAACCCTCACTTTCTGCTGAATACCCTGAATAATATCTATGCACTGATTGCATTTGATTCGGACAAAGCGCAACAAGCAGTTCAGGAGTTGAGCAAACTGCTTCGTTATGTGTTATATGATAACCAACAAACGTACGTTCCTCTCTGTAAAGAGGTTGATTTTATCCGAAATTACATTGAACTGATGCGCATCCGCCTGTCGGCCAATGTACAGATGATTACTAAATTTGATATTCAGCCCGACAGTCAGACGCTTATTGCTCCGCTTATCTTTATCTCATTGATAGAGAATGCTTTCAAGCATGGCATCTCCCCTACTGAATCGAGCTTCATCAGTATTCATCTTTCGGAGAATGATAAGGAGGTGATTTGCGAAATTCGCAACAGTAATCATCCAAAGACAGTGGAGGATAAAAGTGGCTCGGGTGTGGGACTGGAGCAAGTCAGCCGCCGGTTGGAGATTCTTTATCCCGGGGCTTATACCTGGTCGAAAGGTATCTCAAAAGATGAAAAAGTATATGAATCGAAATTAAGTATCAAGATCAGAGAGTAGATTTCAAAACATTGAATATAAAAACTTTAGATATAAAATAGTATGATGTTACGTTGTGCAATTGTTGACGATGAGCCGTTAGCTCTTAGCTTGTTAGAGAGTTACGTGAATAAAACCCCGTTCCTGCAACTCGTAGGAAAGTATTCCAGTGCGGTTCAGGCAATGAAAGAATTGCCTGGCGAAGAGGTCGATCTCCTGTTTCTGGACATCCAGATGCCGGAGCTTAATGGTTTGGAGTTTTCGAAGATGGTAGATCCGCACACCCGCATTGTGTTTACTACCGCTTTCGGACAGTATGCCATCGACGGTTATCGTGTCAATGCACTCGATTACCTGCTGAAACCAATCTCCTATGTCGATTTCCTGCAAGCTGCCAACAAGGCCCTTCAATGGTTCGAACTTGTACAGAAACCGGAAGAGATAGACAGTATTTTTGTGAAAAGTGACTACAAACTGGTGCAAGTGGACTTGAAGAAAATCATGTATATCGAAGGACTGAAAGATTATATTAAAATATATACGGAAGATGCTTCCAAACCTATTCTATCACTGATGAGTATGAAAGCAATGGAGGAACTTTTACCTTCCAGCCGTTTCATACGCGTGCACCGCTCATTCATCGTACAAAAAGATAAGATACGTGTGATCGATCGCGGGCGTATTGTTTTTGACAAGACATATATTCCTATCAGCGATAGTTACAAGCAAGTTTTTCAGACTTTTCTTGACGAAAGGAGCTAATTATTCATGAATTTATCGGTAAAAAAGTGAATTTTGTCGATTATAGTTTGTCAAAACCCGTTTTATATCTACCTTTGCAACGAACAGAAAGGGATTGTGAAATTCCAAGAATAGAATAGTTTAGTTAAGTCTAGTTTAGTTTTTGTGTTAATAGCTCCCTCGTCGGCGGACGAACTAGGGAGCTATTTTTTTATTTATTACAGGAATATAATTGCACAAAATATACATATTTTCCATAACTTTGCAGCGACAAAGGATCACACAAATGGAATATAGCGTAGAAGAACTAAAAAGTGCATTAATAGAGAAATGCGAGAGTGAAGGTATCCTGTATGCAACGGTTGCAATGGACCGTCGTACTAAAGAAATGATTCTTCCTGATACTTTACAAGGAGCTCTGAAACATCCGGAATTCTTCGTATGTACCTGCAAGAAAGTAAAAGACCAATATGTAGTGGAGGAGATTACTGAAGTGTAATACTCCTCCAGTCTTTTATTTTTTTATTCGCCCAGTTCACCCAGTAAATCGTAGGAGGGAGCAAAGAAAAGTGTTCCCGTAACTGCTGTACTAAAGTCCAGTAAACGGTCGGTATTGCCTACCGGATTGCCAATAAACATACTTTCCAACATCTGCCGGGTAGTAGTGAACGTACTTGCATAGCCGATGAAGTAAGTACCATATTCTCCCTTAGACGTATTGGCGAACGGCATATTGGCACGCACTATTTTCAGGTCATCTCCAATATTAGTGACGGCATTATGCGCATTTTGAGGTTTCTCCTCGTCAGACAGTTCGACATCGTTAAACTTACGACGCCCGATCACTTTCTCCTGTTCTTCCACAGGTAAGGAGTTCCACGCAACCATATCGTGAATATACTTCTGCACAAAGACATAGCTGCCTCCTGCAAAATCAGCATCTTCCTCTCCTACAACTGCAAAATGATAGGGATTTTCATCAACCGCCGGATTCTCCGTTCCATCCACAAAGCCGATAATGGCTTTGCCATCCATATATCTGAAACCGTGAGTTTCGTCGACAGGTTCAACCACGCCTTGAAGTTTCTCATCGATGATAGATGCAAACTCAAAACATAATCCCATCTGTTTTGCACGGATATGAAACAATAAGTCGCCCGGAGTAGAAACTGCCGTATGCTTCTCGCCTTTTATCTCTTCGAAAGTTTTCAGTTCTTTGGGTTTTCCCTGTTCCGGGAAAAGACGGTTCCAGGCATCGGCTCCAAATCCCATGGTACAACTGAACATCATATCAGGAAAACGGTTACGCATACTGCGAATCAGGGCCGAGAAATTGGCA
>ULTI01067730.1_pt1 | contig 11451 bp, 10 predicted proteins | sample 1957291 | NCBI WGS metagenome assembly ULTI01 (sample SAMEA4835725, study PRJEB28245) | human gut metagenome | biome: gut microbiome; material: fecal sample | place: Denmark | collected 2008 | reverse complement strand
GTTTTTTGGTGTAATCCACCCTCTATACATTACATCATGTATACAAATGCGTAGAATAATATGGTTTCTGCCGGGGTTCGCTTGCCCGGGACATCGCGGAAACAGGGGAAAGGCGGCACGACAGTGACAGAGAAAGAACTGAGAAAACTAAACCGCGCAGAGCTATTGGAAATGCTTATTGCGCAGAGCAAGAGGCTCAGCCGCGTGGAGGAGGAGCTGTCGGCCGCCCAAAAAGAACTGGAACGGCGTAAGATTGCCATCACCACCTCCGGCTCACTGGCAGAGGCGGCCCTGAAGCTAAACGGCATCTTTGAGGCAGCCGACCAGGCAGCCGCGCAGTATCTGGATAGCCTCCGGGAGCAGGAGAGCAACGCCGAGCGCATTATTGCCGAGGCCGAGGCCAAGGCTCACGAGATCATCAATGCCGCCGAGGTGCAGCGGCAGGCCATTCTCGCCGATGCGGACAAGGAAGCCAAGCGGCGCATTGAGCTCTTTGACCAGCAGTTCAAGGAATTTTTGAACACGCACACCTGATTGAGGAGAAAGGGCCGTATGAAACCAGAAAACAAAGCAACCGATACGGCTGTGCCCTCCGTGGACGAGCTCACCGGCGAACTCAACCGAGAAAAATATCACAGCCGATACAAAAAGCTGCTGCGCAGCACCATCTATACGCTGGTGATCGTGGCCGCGATCAGTGTGCTGGTGGCTACGCTGCTGCTGCCGGTTTTGCAGATATACGGCACCTCCATGAACCCGAACCTGCAGGAGGGGGAGATCGTGGTGTCGGTGAAGTCCCCACAGTTCAAAACCGGTGACATAATCGCCTTTTACTATAACAACCGCGTTCTTGTCAAGCGCATTATCGGCTGCCCCGGCGACAGCGTTGTCATCACCGACAGCGGCGACGTATATGTGAACAATACCTTGCTGGATGAGCCGTACCTAACCGAAAAATCCTATGGCACCGCTGACATTGAATATCCGTACACCGTACCTCAGAATTCCTTTTTCGTCCTGGGCGACCACCGGGAAAGCAGCGTGGACTCCCGGTCGTCTCTGGTGGGCTGCGTGGAAAAAGAAGAAATCATAGGCAAAATCGTTTTCAGAGTGTGGCCGATCAAGCGGATCGGTTCCGTGGACTAACATCGCCTGGAAATACGGGGAGAAATTTGCATGAACAGGGACATTCATTCGCAGGCTGAACAGCTGAACAAGAAGCACCGCCGGAAGCGCACTTGGTATAAGATCTTATCTGTGCCCATATGCCTTGTGGTCTTTGTGACGACGTATGCGCTCATTCTGCCGGCTATCACCATGGAATCCACGCCGGATACCTACTGCGGTATTGCCGAGCACGTCCACACGGACGATTGCTACGAGCTTCCCGGTACGCCGGCCCACAAGGAGATCCAATGCACCGCCGGGGCCGATCTGGGCCAGGGCGAGTACATCGTCCACAAGCACGACAGCTTCTGCTTTGATGATAGCGGTGAGCTGCTGTGTGCGCTGGCCGAGCAGGACGAGCACGTCCACACAGACGCATGCTATGACGGTGACAGCCTAATCTGCGGTCTGGTTACGGGGATCGTACACCAGCACACGGCGGATTGCGTCGTATCCGTTCCCGCCACCGAGCCCCAGGGCCTGGTGTGTACCGTGGAGGAGCATAAGCATACGGAAGCATGCTTCATGAATCCGGAGGGCGAGGCACCAAGCGGCGAGACCGGCGGTGATGTCCCCGCTGACAAAACGCCAGCCAGCGATGCGCCCACCGGGGACGATCCCTCCAATGAGACACCCAGGGGAGATGTCCCCACCGATGCAGCCCAAGGCGGCAATGTGCCGGGGGATGCAGTTCGGAGCACCGGCACAGCAAACGGCGATACGCCCGAGGACGACGCGGCGGTCAACAGCACCCCGGCCCGGGCGCCTGCCGCCAGCGGCCTTATCACAGATGTGACCCTTACCATCAATGACAATGTTTCCGCTTCCGGCTGCTATGAGGCAGCCGTCAAAAGCGGCGCTGCGGCGCTGGAGGGAAAAACCGTCCGGTATCTGTGGTATAAGAGCACCGACGGCGGAGCGACCTATACGGCCGTAAAGGCGAAAAACTTTACTGTTGGCGGCAACACCGTGTCCAACATCAATGGGGACCGTGGCGAAAAGCTGTTCCTGGCCCTGGACGGCGGAACCGTCAGCGACACGCTACCTTCCGTGACATACAAGGCCGTACTGAAGGTGGACGGCACCGAATATAACAGCGTGTCGGCTGCCCGCACCAACACCACCTATCAGGCCTCCGTTCTGAACGGCAGCTTTGAGGCACCGGATCTGACCAACTACAAATTCCAGGAATTTGTGCCCGAGGGGACTACAGGCCTGTTTTGGAAAACCACCGCGTCAAATGAGGAAGGCGCTCAGCCTACATACCCGACTGGTTCGACGCAGCAAAATGACGGTAAACACTACATTGAGATCATTGATACAGGCACCTCTGGTCACATGAGTGAAGCAGCCCAATATCACAATCAGGGCACCGCAACGAACGGAACGCAGTATGCCGAGATCAACGCCGGCGCCGTGGGCGCACTGTACCAAACCATAGCTACCATCCCGGGAACCACCATGTATTGGTCCGTGGACCACAGCGGCCGGAACGGAACGGATACCATGGCCGTGGTCATGATGCCGGAAAGCAGCGCAAAGAGCATTACCACGCAGGCGCAGCTGCAGCAGGTGCTGAATAATCTGAGCAAGTATGGTGCCACGGTTGAAAGTAATCTATCCGCCCAAAAAGGCGTGTGGACCACCCATTCCGGACAGTACACCATCCCGGAAGGGCAGTATGAAACCCGATTCTTCTTCATGGCTGTAAGCACATACAATAACGAAAACTACATCGGCAACCACATCGACAACGTGTGGTTCAGCCAGCAGATCCCGCCGGCTTCCTCGGAAAAGCCCTATTTCACGCTGACAAAGCATGTGGTGGGTCCCCTGACGGAGGATGACCTGCAGCTGCTATCCGGAAAGCTGACCTTTATGGTTCAAAAGTCCACTAACAGCAGCTTTACCAATCCCGAAACCGTCAAGACGTACACCGCCACAAATTTGGGCAGCTGGACGCCCAACGAAGATGGCTCCTGGACACTGTCCGCCCGTATCTCCATGAAGGATCAGGAGCTCGGTGATTACTACAGGATTGCAGAGAGCGGCGCAGAGCTGGATGGGTTTAACCTGACTGTGACGGATACGAACGCTGCCGTGCTGCTGCAGAGCACCACAGACACGGACTTCACCTTCACCAACACCTATGCGGATGCCGGGCGAGCCCTGACGCTAAAGAAAATCGTGAGCGCTCCCGACACCACAGGCAGCTTTACCTTTACCGTTTCCTATACGGATGCCGGCGGCAAGCCGAAGACAGAAAGCGTTACTCTGAAAAACGGCGAGTCGACCACCATCACGGGCATCCCCAAGGGTGTTCAGGTCACCGTGACGGAAAACCAACACAGACGGCTACACCGTTATTATGAAGGATCCTAGCACCGGCACCGTCCTCGCCGGGAGCAGCAGCTATACCTTTACTATGAGCGATGACACGGCCATGGATATCTACAATACATCCATCGTTGCACTGCCGGAAACCGGCGGCATCGGACGGGGAATCTTTCTGTATGCCGGAATCGGTCTGATGCTCACTGCCGTAATTGCAGGATGTCTTCTGAGGCGCAAGTACGGAAAGGAGGGTGATTAACGCTTTTGTTTCCTCTCCTGCCCACGCAAAATATACCTGTACCCGCGCCGTAGGAACTATCCGTTTCTATCAAACTACTTTAAATCAGAAAGGATACGCACGATGAAAACGATGAGAAAGCTTTTCACGGTTTTGCTGGCCCTGGCTATGACGCTGGCTCTGGCTGTGTCCGCCTTTGCAGCAGACACCGGCAGCATCACCATTACCAATCCCCAGGGGGATCACCCCTACACCGCCTACAAGATCTTTGACGTGACCTACTCTGGCGACAACTACTCCTACACCATCAGCAATACCGACGCCGCCTTTTCTACCGTCAAGGCATACGCCGATGTGACCGCCAACGGCCTCAACCTAACAGCCGTTGCTAACACGAACAAGTATAATGTGAGCATCGGCGCCGGCTTCTCCGCCGCCTCCTTTGCCCAGCATCTGAAAACGAATGTGGGTTCTCTCGGCACCGGCACCGCCTTTACCAAGGTTGGTGACACCATGAAGGCCTCCGGCCTTGCCCTGGGCTATTACTTTGTATCCGGCACCAGCGGCGCTGTCTGCGAGCTGGCCACTGCCAAGGATATTCAGATTCGCGACAAGAACGAAGTGCCGCAGATCGAAAAGTCTGTGAATGACAACGACGGCACTGTGGAAATCGGTCAAGTGCTCACCTACACCATCACCGGCAAGGTCCCCTCCACCAAGGGCTATACCGAGTTTACCTATCAGGTGACAGATACCATGACCGAGGGGCTGACCTTCAACAAGGACGTCAAGGTCACCATTGGCGGCACGGATGTGACTGCCGCTGCGACTATCACCAACAATGGCAACGGCTTTGTGGCCAGCGTCAATATGATGGACTATCAGGATCAGATCGACAAACCTGTAGTCATCACCTACACTGCCACCGTCAACGAGAAAGCCATCCAGCGCGATACGGAAACCAACACCGCTACGCTCAAGTACAGCAACAACCCCGCTGACAAAAACTCTTTTGAGGAATCCAGCGTGAAAGTGGATGTGTTCTCCTTCAATATCGTCATCAATAAGTACGCAGCCAATAATGCCGAAACCAAGCTGGAGGGTGCCAAGTTCGTGCTGAAGAACGCTGAGAGCAAGTACTATAAGTATGACGCCGCTACCAAGGCCGTCACTTGGGTCGCTGGCAAGGCCGATGCCACTGAGGTCACCACCGACGCTAACGGCGCTGCGCGCTTTGACGGTCTGCAGGCCGGTACTTACAGCCTGGAGGAGACTGTCGCTCCCGCCGGCTACAACCAGCTTACCAAGGACATCACCATCGTGCTGGACAAGAATGGCTCTGCGACCATCGACGGCGCTGCCTCCGCTCCCGGAGCCGCCCACTCCCTGACTACGGGTGTTGCCAACTCCACCGGCACCGTGCTGCCCGAAACCGGCGGCACCGGCACCGTGATCTTTGTGGCCCTGGGCGCTCTGGCTGTCATCTGCGCAGGCGTATTCCTGGTGACCAACAAGAGAATGAGCAAGGAATCCTTCTGATCCTGCATCCCTGACACACTGCACCGCCATGGGAGGCGGAGGTTCGCCTCCGCCCTCCCGATGGCATATCCTTTTCCAAGGCGGACGCATCCGAATACACCCGACACTGCCTATTGCAGGCGGCCGGACAGCCGTGTGTTCGGCTTCGTGCGCCCTGGAACGCAACAGGAGATGAACCCGTGAGAAAGCGAAAAGTAATCACCTTAATACTGCTGGGCGTTTTCCTGGCGGGCCTCTCTCTCCTGCTGTATCCGTCCGTCAGCAGCTACTGGAACTCCATCACACAATCCAGGGCCATCGTGGACTATGACACCATTGTCAAGAGCCTGTCGCCTAAGGACTATACCGCCTATTTTGAGCGGGCGGAGGAATACAATAGCGAGCTGAAGGCGCTGCCATTCCCGCTGACGGAATACCAGCAAATCAGCGGATATGATGATTGCCTCAATGCCGCCGGCGATGGCGTCATCGGCTATATAGATATCGACAAGATCCAGGTGAAGCTGCCCATCTATCACGGCACGGACCCCTCTATGCTGAACCACGCCTGCGGACACATTCAAGGCAGCAGCTTTCCTATTGCAGGAAAGGGTACCCATGCGGCTATCTCGGCACACCGGGGCCTGCCCAGCGCAAAGCTGTTCTCGGATCTGGACAAGCTGGAGGTGGGCGACACCTTCCGGGTCACGGTGCTGGACAAGACCTTTATTTATGAGGTGGATCAAATTAAAACCGTCCTGCCGGACGATGTGAGCGACCTGCTCATCGACGAGGAGAAGGAGCTCTGCACCCTGGTCACCTGCACGCCCTATGGCATCAATTCCCATCGGCTGCTGGTGCGCGGACACAGGATCGAATCTGAGGATATGCGCTCCTTTGGGGCTATATCGGATGCGTTTATCATCGATCGGCTGATCGTTACACCGGTGGTGGCAATGCCCATCATCCTGCTGCTCATTCTGTACGTCTGCTTTAAGCCTGCGAAGCGGAAGCTTCCCATCAATGACGAGGGAGAACTGATATGAAAAGAATAAGCTACCGGATCGCAAACTTTATACTGATTGCTGCACTGCTCCTGTCGGGAGCAGTGACCGCCCACGCCGCCTCCACCACGGAGGCCAGTGAAAAGGTGCAGCTGCGCAGTGATTGCACTTTGGAAGTGACCTATTCCTCCGAGGGAATGGTCTTTGCCGGGCAAGACATCAAGCTCTGGCACATTGCGGATATTACCGAGGATGCGCAGTATGCTTTGGCCGGGAGCTTCCGGTCATACCCCATCCAGGTCACCGGCACCTCCTCTCAGAGCGAGTGGGATGAAATGACCATCACTCTGAACTCCTATATTCTTGCCGATGGCATCGCGGCTGACCAAACTGCCAAAACCGATGCGAGGGGCAAGGTCGTCTTTGATAATCTTACTGCGGGCATATACCTGGTTTCCTCCGTGCGCACAGAGCAGGATGTCAAATACTATGTGTTTGAATCCTTCCTGGCGGCCGTGCCGGGGGTGGACAGTGAGGGGCAGTGGGTGTATTCCGTCTCCGCAAGGCCAAAAATGAGTGTACACACACCAGCCAAGGGCGAGGTCACCTATAAAGCGGTGAAGGCCTGGAGGGATGGCGGCCAGGATCGCCCGGTTAGCGTCTCTGTGGAGGTTCGCAGGGACGGACAGCTGCAGCAGACCGTGACTCTCAGCGCTGAAAACAACTGGATGTACACATGGAAGGCTGTTGATGATGGCAGCGTATGGACCGTGAACGAAGTGAATGTGCCAGCGGGTTATACGGTGGGCATTCAGCGCAGCGGCGATACCTTCAGCATTACCAACACCAAGCCGGAGACGCCTGCAGGAAATCATCCGCAGACCGGCGACACAACCAATATGACCCTGTATGTGCTCTTGATGGCTGCATCGGGGCTGGCGCTGCTGGCGGTGGGCATCGTGTTGAGGAAGAAGTCCCGTGCGAAGTAAAGGGCTTTCCATCCTACTTGTTGCGCTGGGCGTTTTGCTGCTGGGCGCTGCGGCGATATTATTCGTCGTGCGACAGGCGCAGGATAAGCAAAGGGCAGCTGACATTCCCTCTCTGATTGAAAAAATCGAAGCAGCTCTGCCGGTGCGCTCAGCGGGTGTTATCGAAAATCGCGCTGACAGCGCCATGGCTGCCGTGGAGATCGACGGAAATGATGTAATCGGCCTGCTGGAGCTCCCGGGCCGAGGCATTAAGCTGCCAGTAAGCGCAGAATGGGACAGCTCCGAGCAGAGCTTTCGTCCAGCCAGGTTTATGGGCAGCGTGTATGACGGTACGCTGATCGTGGGAGGACGCCGTGAGGATGGCAATTTCGATTTTATCGATCAGCTGGACGCCGGGGAGGAGCTTACCTTCACCGACATGACCGGAAGGGTATTCCGGTATACGGTGCATAAAATTCGCCACGCTGATAATGCCAAAGCCGAAACCTTGGCTGACTCAGAGAGCGCGCTTACCCTGTTTGTGAAAAAAAATGGAGCTTTTCTCATCGTCCGATGTGCAGCGGCATAGTATTCTCCTCAATAGGAGGTGCAGAACAGCCCTTGTAGACAATGGCAAGCTGCATCGTCCCACGCGATGCCGTTATGATTCATTATTTAACTTTTTGTTTATAACCTATGAAGGGCCGCCGCTGTAGATAGCTGCCCTACCCGGAGGTCGATGGCCAGGTGCAGCGCACCTGATACCCGGCAAAACAAAGCTGAAATATCTGTACCTCTGTATCCCCTGCTGAAAAAGCAGCCAACGCCATAGGCGTTGGCTGCTTAATGCTTTATGAGCCTTATGGGCTTTATCAAAGGCGGCCATAGATGCGGGTCATCTCGTGGATGCTGCTGGCAAGGCTGTGGCTCGCCTCCCCGGGCAGCATACGCCACTTCCAGTTGCCGCAGCTGGTGCCGGGGACGTTCATGCGGTGGCCCGGCCCGAGGTCCAGCCAATCCTGCATCTGCGCAACAAACAGCTTCGCAACCGAGCCCATGCCGCCACGGATGATGCCGCGGTTAAAGCCCTCCCGCTCATTCAGGCCCAGATACTGTGCGGCAAAGGCGACATCCTCCCGATCCGCCTCCGTGCGCCAAAGAGCCAGGGGAGCGTTATCATGAGTGCCGGTATAGCAGACGCAGTTTTCGCCGTAGCTATGGGGCAGATAGCTGCTGGTGTCCCGGGAGTCAAAGGCAAATTCCAGCACCTTCATGCCCGGCAACTGGGAATCGGCCAGCAGCTGCGTAACCTCCGGCGTGGGAAAGCCCAGGTCCTCGGCAATGAACTCAATATCGTGGAACCAACCGGTCAGCACCCCCACCAGGGACATGCCGGGGCCCTTGACCCAGTGGCCGTCCTTCGCAGTGATCTTGCCGAAGGGCACCGACCAATAGCTCTCAAAGCCACGAAAATGGTCGATACGAATAACATCGTAGAGCTTCGTGGCACCGCCGATACGGCGGATCCACCACTCAAAGCCGTTTTTCCGCATGGCCTCATAGTCGTACAGGGGATTACCCCATAGCTGGCCGTCTGCGCTGAAATAGTCCGGCGGGACGCCGGAAACCTCTGTGGGCTTTTTGTTCTCGTCCAACTGGAAATTCTCCGGCTCGCTCCAAACATCCGAGGAGTCCATAGCCACATAGATGGGGATATCGCCGATGATGCGAATACCCAGGCCGTTGATATAGCGCTTGAGGGCGCTCCACTGGCGGAAGAACAGGAACTGGATATAGGTGAACAGCTCCACATCCTCCCGCAGCTCCATGTGGTAACGCGCAACCGCTTCCGGAGTGTGCAGCCGGGCGCCCTCATCGGGCCACTCCGTCCAGGACTTCATGCCAAAGCGGCGCTTGAGCGCCATGAACAGGGCATAATCCGGCAGCCAGCGGGCATTTTCCGCCTCGAAGGCCGCCACCGCCTCCCGGTCACGGCTCCAGCCCCGGGCCTTGGCCTTTTCCAGCAGGGCGAATCGACTCTCATATATCTTGCCGTAGTCCACATAGCGCGGCTCCGTCCCCCAAGCGCAGGCGTCCACCTCCGTTTGGGTCAGGAGGTCATCTGCGATGAGGGTGTCCAGGTCGATGAAGTAGGGGTTGCCTGCAAAGGTAGAAAAGGCTTGGTAGGGGGAATCCCCATAGCTGGTAGGGCCAAGGGGCAGAAGCTGCCAGTATTTCTGCCCTGCCTCGTGAAGAAAATCTGCAAAGCGATACGCCGCTTTGCCAAAGGTCCCGATGCCGTATGGCGAAGGGAGGGAGGAGATTGGCATCAGAATGCCAGCGGAACGATCCATATGAGTCAGCCTTTCACGGCGCCGGCAGCGACGCCCTTAATGATATATTTCTGGCAGCAAAGGTAGAAAATGATGACAGGGAGAATGCTCAGGAAAATGAGCGCCATGGTCGCGCCCAGGTCCACTGTGCCGTAGCTGCCCTTGAGGTACTGGATGTGGATGGGGATGGTAAAATACTTGGTGCTGTCCAACACGAGGTAGGGCAGCAGATAGTCGTTCCAGACCCACATAATCTCCAAAATGCCCACGGAGATCATGGTAGGCCGCAGCATGGGGAACACCACGGAAAAATAGGTGCGCAGCGGACCGCAGCCGTCTATGGAGGCGGCCTCCTCAATCTCCAGGGGGATAGACTTTACAAAGCCAACAAACATGAAGATGGCAAGGCCCGCGCCGAAGCCAAGATAGATGATGGGAATGGTCCAGGGGGTATTGAGGGCCACCTTGTCAAAGGCCATGTCGGCAAAGTTGAAGAATGGGATCTTGACCCGGTCGGCCGTCTTAGACAGGGTAAACATGACCATCTGGAATGGGACGACCATGGAAAAGACACACAGGTAATAGATGATGCGGCAGAGCTTGCTGTCCACCCGGGCGATATACCAGGCCGCCATAGAGGTACACAGCAAAATCAGCGCCGAGGAGACCACGGTGATGAACAAGCTGTAAAATGCGGATTTCCAGAAGGGATAGTTACCGAAGGTCATGCCCTTGATATAGTTGGCCCAGCCGGCAAAGCTCTCCCCATTGGGAAAGGCAAAGGTATCGGTCTTGACGTAGGTATTGAGCTTGAAGGAGTTGAGCACCACCATGAAGATGGGCAACACATAGATGATGCAGATAACCGCCAGCACAATGGACAAAACCAATTTGCGGCGTCGTTCGGCGGTAAGGGTACCTTTCATTACTGCTGCACCTCCTTTTTGCGGGTGGCATGGAGCTGAATGAGGCCGATGGCGGCAACCAGCAGGAAGAAGATCACAGCCTTGGCCTGGGCGGTGCCGCGGGCATAGACATTCTGCCCGTAGAATGTGTTATAGATATTTAGCGCCAGCATCTCTGTAGTCTTGATGGCGGAGCCGTCGGATTGAATCAGGAAGGGCTGGCCGCCGGTAAGGGCCAGGTTCTGATCGAAGAGCTTGAAGCTATTGGTAAGGGTGAGGAAGGTGCAGATGGTGATGGAGGGCATCACGTTAGGGATGGTGACCCGCCAAAGGGTCTGCCAGCGGCTGGCGCCATCGATCTTGGCCGCCTCCAGCATATCATCCGGGACAGCCTGCAGGCCGGCGATATAAATAATCATCATATAGCCGATCTGCTGCCAGCACATGAGGATCACAAGGCCCCAGAAGCCGTACTTCGTCTCCAGAAGAATGGAGGTATTATAACGGGTGAGAATACCGTCAAAGATCATGGACCACACATAGCCCAGCACGATGCCGCCGATGAGGTTGGGCATGAAGAACACCGTGCGGAACAGGCTGCTGCCCTTAATGCCCTGGGTGAGGGCATAGGCTGCGGCGAAGGCCAGTACATTGATGAAAACCAGCGTCACCAGCGCGAACAGGCCCGTATACCAGAAGGAATGCATAAAGCTGGCATCCTGCAGTGCCTTGACATAGTTCCCCAGGCCGATGAACTCCGCGTCCGAAGTCGTTTTAAACTTACAGAAGGACAGATATACGCCTTTACAGAACGGATAGACAAATCCGATAATAAAAGCGCAGACCACGGGCCCCATAAAAAGTGGGAACCAGCGCCGAAGCGGGCGGCGGATCAGCGCCCGGCTGACCGGTGCAGAGCCTTTCTTGCGCTTCAAATCGATCACTCCCATCAAAAAATAGATTGTTGCACAGCGCAGACCTCCT
>ULTI01008917.1_pt1 | contig 11452 bp, 15 predicted proteins | sample 1957291 | NCBI WGS metagenome assembly ULTI01 (sample SAMEA4835725, study PRJEB28245) | human gut metagenome | biome: gut microbiome; material: fecal sample | place: Denmark | collected 2008 | reverse complement strand
TCCGAAAAACGCGGCAAAGCCGACGCAGGCGCTCTGTCAGAATCGCCTGCCTCTTTTTTGCCTTATAAAAGCGGGTCAGGTATAGCTTGAGCGTGATGCGCTCAGCCTCCCGGTTTTTCATCTCCGTCGCCATTGGTTGATACCTCCGATGGTCTGCTGTTCGGTGCAAGGGCGTAGACCTTACCGCCCAGGACGCTGAATTTCTGGATGACCTTGTCCCGCTGATCCCAGTCCCGGATCGCCTGCCCTCTCTGGCGGAGGGCTGTGTTGATTGCGTTCATGGTGACCACCAGGGCGAAGGTGGGTAGGGTCTCAAGCTCCGCGAAGGCCTTTGACGCCTCCGCGCTGTTGCCCTGCGTCTTGCCCCGGCCAAGCGGCCACGGCCCCTTTTTACTCCGTTTCTTTTTGCTCATCGCGTCTCCTTTTCTCTCTGGCGTCCTCCATGGATTCGTGCCACATGGCGGCGATGAAGGTGCTCCGAGGCTCCGGCCCCCTTCATGCCCGTGTAGAAAATGTGGGCCATCTCCGAAAGTGAGCCGAGGGCGGTAATCATGTCCCGGAGCGGGTTCTGCTGCGTTCCGTCTGCCATTTCTCTATCGCCTCCTGCGCCTGGGCCGGGAAGCTGACCACGAGGGCCGTGCCTCCGGCGGCGTTGATCTGCTTGATGGTCTGGGCCTGAACTGGCGAAAGCTCACCGCCCTCCGGGCGCTTAACCTCGAATCCGAAGAAGTGGCCGTCAATGATGGCGCAAATATCCGGGATGCCCTGTCTGCTGTATGGCCCCTGCTGGGCTTTCCAGACGAAGGCCTGCGGATATGCCTCCCGCAGCCATTTGATGATCTTCGCCTGGTAGTAGCTCTCCTTGTGTACTCCGACCGGGGTGCTCATGGCTCGATCCTCCCGTCCTGCTTCTCCAGAAGGTTGGCGATTACGCAGGCCGCTTCCCGGAGCATAGGCTCCAGCCTCCGGTTTTCGGCTCTCCCGGCTTCCTCGATCAGGGTGTCGACGAAGCCGTAGGGGTCGTTCCGAACGGCGAGGCAGACCAGGGTGTCGTAGGTCTTCTCCATGGCTCACGCCCCCTCGCTGGCCAGGGGCGGGGCGTCCTGAAATACCGGCTCCGCACTCTCTGTGGCGTGGTTGTCCGCCCATTCTCCTGCGGCCTCCGGGGCCGGGTCGGCGAAGGCCTCCAGGTTGCCCTTTTCTCCCTCCATGAAGTGGGAAGCCATCATGTCGGCGGTGTGCAGCGCCCAGATGAGGGGGTGCTTGTCGATGGCCTGACTGATCGTCGCCGTGTCAGTGCCGGTGCTGCCGGTGAAGCCCATGTGCCACCAGATGGCGTACATCTCCGCCGTGGTCAGTTCCGTGTACTGCTTGATGATCATGGCGCTCTTGGCTCCGTGTCCGAGGGGCATTTTATCGTCGACCGTGTAGTAGGGCACCTTCTCCCACTTGCCGGTCTTCTCGTTTTTGACGTTCTTTGTGCTGGTAGTGTAGAAGAAGGTCTTGCAGATGTCGTGGAGCAGGGCGGTGATGATCACGCTGTCCTGGGGGAAGGTGGCCACGAACTTGTCTGCGACCACATAGTGGTACTTGACCTTTGGGTTTCCGGCTTCGTCCTTCCCGTCCGGCTCCTTCATCAGCAGCCCCCGCAGGGCGTCCAGCACGTTGAGGCTGTGCTGCAGGAGACCGCCCTCGCAGCTGAGGTGGTAGTGTGTGCTTGCTGGGGCCGTGTAAAAGTCGCTGTGGCGGATGTACTCCAGGAGCAAGCCCATTCCGGGACGCTGTACCTTGGCCAGCTCTGCCTCAAACCGGGCGATATTCGCTTCTCTGTTCATTCCGTTCCGTCCTTTCAAAATAAACTGTATTGTAGGTCTTCTTCGAGCTTTTTCCAGAAGAATGGGCCGTCAGGTGATAGGAGGTGTTCATCCTCAAGGTGAAACCGCCTGTCGTAGTCATGGACGCTGTGTCCGTCCGGTTTAAAGCTCACGGGGCTGTCTGCATCCCATTTCATGAGAAGGTTCCATAGCTCCGGGTAACTCTTCCGAAGGCGACGAAGCTGGTTGACTCCCTGGTTGTGGCACATCCAGCAGCCATCGCGGAAGCTGCTTTCATATGTCGGGGCCAAGATTCCCTCGTACTTGCAGTGAAGCCCGCATAGATCTTCTTCGATTCCGAACTCGACCAATGGCGCTCTTATCCGCTCGCCGAGCTGCCCGAATCGTTTTGGCTCATCTGCTGTGATTCCGAGGTATTCCACGATATTTTTACCGCCCCTCGCGGCGGGGCACCCGGAAAACCGGATTTTGAGCTTTTTGCACCAGCTTCCTATCAAGAATGGAAATCCGTTGATCTGGGGTTCTGACGTTTCGTTTGAGAGAGGATTGGCACCATGGCCCCCACAAGGTTGGGAATCCGAGGATGCCCCCCCCCGCTTTTCCGCTTAGGCACATGGTAAAACAGGCTTTCGTAGGTAAGTTTTTTCCCGTCTCTCATGGCGCAAAGGTGTTCGACCTCAATCCTGTATTTCCACCAGATGTATTCATCTACCCTTGTCTTAAACTCCACCATTTCCGGGTATTCGCCTCGAATAGTGTCTGTGGCCCAGACGTCTGTGGTTGTGATCCTGTCGAGGGGGAGGCCTCTGGAAATAATCACATCCAGCATTTTCAGGCTGTCTTTGCCGTGGCTGATGCGAGCGATGTACTGCAGCTTCTGATTGTCTATGTGGGCCTGCCTCTCAGCCATCGTTTCGCCCCCTCATGTCTGCTCCAATGTCCGGTGGCCAGCTGCTGGTGTAAACCTGGTAGCTACTGTCGATCCAGGCTCCGTTGGGGAAGTCCGGGTTTCTCCCCGGCGGGAGCCAGAACCGGCGGATGATGTCGTTGTAGATCCAGCGGTTCCTTGTCTCTCCCGTCCAGCGGTTGTGGCGCTGCCAGTAGGGGTCGAAGGCTTCCTGCTCGCACCGGGCGTATCGCTCGAAGACCAGCTGCTCGAATTCCTCCCGGTCGAGGTGGGCCACCAGGGCCAGCCTCCATTTGTCCCGCAGCCCTCCGGCCTGGTTTTCTTCCTCGATGATGGCTGCGACCTTCTGTTCCAGCCATTCGTTCCCGGCGGTATCCTTCGGGTGCCTGGGCCAGTGCTCCATCAGGGTCTGAAGGTATCGGTCTGCGAACCAGTCAGCCGCCTCGGTGAGCCTGCCGATCAGGGCCTTGTAGCTCTTGGCGTAGGTGGTCTCCAGCTTCTCCAGCGGCACCTGCTGGCGGTTCCTCTGGAGCTTGCCGAAGTCCGCATCCAGCTTTGCAATCCATTCTGTGTCGGTCATCGCTTTGCAGTCCCCCTTTTTTGCCGTTTTTGGCCGTTGTAACTCCTTTTTCAGAAAATAGGAGTTACAGCGAAAAGCCTTGACGCTCTAGGGCTTTCGCCCCTTTTTTCGGGTGTTACTCCTAACCGGAGAACATACACCGTATTTTTTGAAATTTATTGCACTAAGTCATGAATTTCTGCGTTGTGCAATAATTTTGCAATAATAATGTGTATTTCTCAATTTTAGTAGTAACAGGAGTAACAAAACGCTTGAAAGCCTTGATATGACTGGGTTTTTCGTGTTACTCCTAATGTTACTCCTAGCGTTACTCCTAATTTCTAGCAGTAACATTTTGGGGTCAAAATGGCAGGTCTTCATCGCCGCCCTCAATCTCTCGGAAGCCGCCGAAGGACTCCTGCTTCCATGCCTCCGGGAGGTCGCTTCCATCGTCGAGTTCGTCCGCATCGTCGATGGCGTCTTTGTTTTCGGCCAGCTTGCCAATGTAAAATTCCACGAACCGGGCGACGCGGGTGCCGAACCGCTTAATGAGTGAATACTGGCGCTTTCCGGTCTTCCGGTCGATGTCTGTGGCGATGAGGTCTTTCTCTGCCATGTACTTCATGGTCTTCCTGGGGCTGTACCCAGCTTTCGTCAGGGCCTGGTTCAGCATGGATGGGAAGATGTAGGCGGTGTTCCCGGTCTCGCTGGTGAAGCCAAGGCAGGTGCCTATGGCGTTCGCACCGAAGTAGGAACGGTTGGCCAGCACCCAGTCCACGATGAACTGGACGGCGTTCTCATTGACGTCGGTGGTGTTTGCCTCCACCTGGTTAATCAGGATGCTCGCTGCCATGCGCTTTGCCTCCGCCACGGATTCTCTGGGGTTGCCCCCGAAGAACCACTCATCAATGAGGCTGTCAGCTAGGGCCACGGCGGCGATCCCTGCGATGTGGGAGCCGTTCTTGCCCTGGCTGGTCTCCCGGATGTACCGCTGCATATCCTCGTACCGCTCCACGATCTCCCGCTCATCCATCTGGAGGATGTGCTCAATGAAGGCGGGGCCTGCCCACCCGCAGTCCATAGCGGCCTGCTGGTGCATGAGGGCGGCGTCCTGTTCGTTGTCGAACGGCCCCCCGTAAATCTCCAGGACACGGGTGCTGACGCCGGTCTGGGAGGTCTCTGTGCTGAGGGGTTCTTCTCCCGTGGCCAGGGCCACGGTTCTCCATTGGTGGACGGTCTGGATGCCGCCGCTCTTGGCCCCCCGGATCTTGCCGGTGCCGCTGGCGATCATGTAGACGATCTTCTCCAGCGCCCCCTGGTTATTCCCGGCCAGCTGCCGTTCGTCGATGCCCAGCGGAAGGTCGCAGTAAAATGCCGCCGTCCGCTCCAGGCCCACCTGGGTGGCGTTGAAGTTGACCATGAGGCGCTCCGGGTCTCCCCAGGCGGAGAGGGCCGCTTTCAGGGCGGCGGTCTTGCCGCCCTTGGAGCCGCCCCAGTTGTAAACGAAGAATATCCTCTGCTTCACGATCCGAAGGAGCGGGGCGGCGAAGCTAGCGGCGAGGATGAAGCGGAACTTCTCACGGCTCCGGTGAGGGGCCATGTGCTCGATCCACCGCTCCATGGTGCCGTTCTGGCAGTACGCTGCCGCCATGCCCCGCTGGGATGGGTCAATGTCTAGGGTGATCCCCTCATCGTGGCCGGGGATGAACCGCCGCCCTGGTTGCCAGCCGAAGGTGGAGGTGGCGTCGTTTTTGGGGATGATGTCGATGTTCTCCGACTCCAAAGCACCCAGGAACTTCACCACGTTCTTCGAATTCTCGCTGGTGATGGTGCAGCCCAAGTCCGCCAGGGTGGTGATGCTCCGGCTGGAGAAAATCACCGACCGGGGGTAAATGGCCCGCTGCCACTCCCCGTCACGCTTGAAGGCGACCTCCATCTTTTCGTCTCCGGTCTCCAGGCTTTTCAGCCGCTGGGTCAGGAGGATGGGCGTACGGCAGACATTGGCGGGGGTGTGCGTCTTCGGGTCAATCCAACTGATACCCTTGTCCGAAAAAAGCCAGCCCTCCGGCGTCCGCAGGCTGAGGGGTGCGCCGGTGATGGGTTCCTCGCGCATCTCTGCCTCCAGGTCGACTGCCTTTGCCCGTTTCAGGGCCTCCCGGATCAGCTTGGCCGCTTCCTCTTTTCCATGGGCCAGGTAAACGTCGGACGGGTCTTTCTTGCCGAGGCTCTGGCAGCTCCAGACGTAAACCTCCCCGGTGAATCCGGTCTCCGCCAGGGCGTGTGTGAGCTTCCGGTAGAAGGTGTCGCCTCCGCCGTCCGGCTCTTTGTGGATGTAGAGCTTCAAGTCCTGCAGGCCCATGGTCTGGTGATCCTTGAACATGGAGGCCCCGGCGATGCCGATGGCGGGGATGCCCAGGTACCAGAGGGTCTGGGTGTCGCTCTCTCCCTCAACGAGGACGGCGTATCCGGCTTTCCTGATTCCCGGCAGTCTCCATTCCCCGTAGAGGCATATCTTCCCCTTGCTGCCCCGCATCCAGCGGAACTCCTTCTTCGCGTACCGTTTCCGGATGGCGGCTTCTTTGCCGTCCTCGAAGAAGTAGGGCATCCGCAGGTATTCGGTGCCGTCCCGGTCTTTCCCGGTGTCTACCCTGCAGGTGTCCCGGAGGAAGTCTGCCGGGAGGCGCTTGTCGAAGCTGTACCGCTCCAAAGTGTAGGAACCGAGGCCGCTGGCGTTGGTCGGCTGGGCCTGCCGCTCATGCTCCGGGGTGATGCCGTACCGGGCCAGGATTTCCTTGTAGGCCTCTTTCGTGTCGATGCCCTGGTATTTTGCCCAGAAGGTGACGAAGTTCCCGCCCTCATCCTCTGCGAAGCAGTGCCACTTCCCGGTCTTCAGGTCAACGCTGAAGCTGTCGTTCCTATCCTGGTGGAATGGGCAGAGGCCGACCAGGTTGTCCCCTGTGATCTTGTATTTCTGAATGACGGCGGTGTATTCCGCTCGGTAGTCCACGACTTGGTCGAGGTTCACGCTGTCCAAAGATGCCATTAAATCACCGCCTGTCCTTTGCTTGTAGTATCATGGGGCTTTCCATGGGGAGGGGGAGGGTGCCGGGTGGCCAGCGCCCTCCCCGGCGCTCTTAGTCGAAGGGGAGGACGGGATCGCCGCCGGTGGCCGGGGCGTCCTGGAACTGGGGGGCGTTGGCGTCGGAGGTGTTCTCCCCAGTGAGGGCCTCCCATTCCTCGTCGCTCATGGGGGGCACGTCCACGCCGCCCTTGGCGGTGCGGGGCTGGGCCTGCTCTGTGGCCGGGGTGTAATCATCCAGGGTGATGGCTACGCTCTGGTACTGCTCCTTCACCTGGCGGCGCAGGGCGATGGCCTGGGCAGCGATGGCTGCGGGGAGAATGCCGCCCTTTTTGATGACCACCTTGCTGTAGGCGACGCCATTGGCATTGGTGGCTTTCTCCAGAGTGAAGCGCAGGATCATGCCGGTGTAGGGGACGCCTCCGGCTAGGATTTTTGCCAGCTGCCGGTTGACGTCCTTGATGGAGGTGGGTGGAACCGTCAGGAGATAGAGGTTTGGGTCTCCGCTCATCATCAGGTAGAGGCGGCGCATATTTTTGCAGGCCTTACCCCGGCCCTGCTTGCCGGTCTGGTCGGCCCCGGAGCCGTACTCATTGTAGGGGCACCCCTCGCAGGAGCGCAGCTCTCCGGTGTCCGTCCAGATGGCGGTCTTGCCGTCCATACTGGCGCAGGCGGGGGGCTGGTTCTGATCCTCCCCGGAGCCGTAGGCCCCCGGCCAGAAGCCGTTGGCCCGGTGGGTGAAGATCACCACGCCGTCGATCTGCTTCATGTATTCGGCATCGTCTTCCTCGTCGGTCTGCACCTCGTAGGCGAGGCCTCCGCCGGAGGGGATCTTGATCTTCAGGCAGGTGATGCCGCTTTCGGGGTCGAGGTCATCCATCTCATCCTGCAGCTCCGCCAGAAGTTCCGGGTCGATGCCCTCGTACCGGTTCATCAGCTGGAAGTTGTCGGCGACTGCCAGGGCGGTCTCATTCTTTTTCGTGGCCATGCTCATTCATCCTCCGTTTCAGTGTTGTCGGTGGGGTCTGCGTCCTGGAACTGGGCGGCGCTGGCCCATTCCTCCATGGGGGTCACTTCCTCGCTCCGGGCGGAGTTCTCCGCCTCGTAGAGATCGCGCAGGGTACGGCGCATCTCCGCTGCCGCCTCGATCATGGTGGCGGCTGCCTCCAGGGTGCTGTTGCAAATACTGGAGACGGCCTCGATGGCGGGGTAGTTGGCGTCGGGGAGCGTCCCCAGCAGGATGGACGTGTCCCCATCGATGGCCTTGACGGCCTTTTTGATTTTGGCCAGCCGCTCTGCCGCAATGCCGAAGGCCTCATGGCGGTTTCGGACGGCGGTGGGTGCCTCACCGCAGGCGGTGATCATCTCCCCGGCGGTCTTGACGGTGTCCTCCGTCAGCTGGGCGATGGCCTTATCGAGCTGCCTCCGGGTGTCCAGCTCCATCTGCTCATATTCTTCTCGCATGGTTATTCGGCTCCTTCCTTTTCGGCCCTTTTCTGCAAATCGTACAATTCTGCCCTGAGTGCCTCCACCATTTCCTTCAGCCTCTTGTTGTCGGCATCCCTGGAGTACTTGTCCGCCTCCGCCTTGCGGATGGCCTCATCCGCGGTTGCCGCCTTGGTGATCAGGGAGCGGTATTCTCCCAGTGTGATAGTTACGGTGATTTCAGACGGGGCCACGAAGTCGTTTTTCTCGAATCCGTAGGATTCCGTTTTCTTGTTCAAAATCAGATCCACAGTCGCCATGTTCTCAGCACTCATTTCCGCCGCGTCTCCTTTCTCCGTGCCACGTCGTTGTAATCGTAGGTCTTGATGACCGCCTCCAGGGCCTCCGAAAGCTCCCCGTGTTCCTCCACGTAGGCGCTCATGGTGGATTGGAGCGTCCTGGCGTTGACCGTCTCCACGATGATGTCTCCGAGACCTTCTTCCCGCAAGGTGCCGAAGAAGTCGGCTCCGGTCTCTGCCATCTCTGCCTCCGACCGCTTGCTGTAGGCGGTCTTGCTCTGGAGGGTGAAGGTGTAGCCGCCGGTGGAGATCCGGGGGCAGTCATCGTCGATCATCTGTTGGGTGATCTCCAGCTTTGCCGCCTCGATGGCGGCGGTGTTTTCTTTGGTCAAGGTGGCCAGCTCATCCTTTCGCTCCAGGAGGGTCTGGTATTCCTTGACCATGTCGAGCAGGGTTCTCATTGCCGTTCATTCCTTTCGCTTTATTCTGAAGCCCTGACGGGCTGTCAGTCTGGTGTTTGGAGTCGAAGCTCACCGCCTGCGCTCCATGGGCTGCTCCATCATCTTCAGGCGCAGGCACTTGCCTTTGGAGTAGGCCATGCACCGCGATCCGGCGCAGACCTCGAATCGCTCATGCATGGTCTGCTTTCCTGTGAAGCCATTGGTCTCCCGGTCAACCGTTCTCTTGAACGGGCACAGCTTCCGTTCCTCCATGAGTATCCTCCCTTTCGTAGTTGTCCTTCATGTGGCTGTTCCGGCGGCAGCAGGCACATTTCTGGTGCCGTGCTTCTTTCCCGCCTGGTCGCCAGCGGCACCCGGCGCACCCACTGCCGCTCATTTCCTGCGGAGCACCAGCCGCTGGAGGCCGTCCGGGCCGGTCTCCAGGCCAATGGCCCGGATTGCCCAGGCCCTGGCCCGTGCTTCCTCCGGGTGCCACCCGCAGTGGGCGCAGGCCGACGGGTCTGGGCACTTTCCGTTTCGGTCTCCGGGTTGGATACCGAGAGTGCAGGCAGGCCGGGGCTTTTTCTCTTTTGGCATTGTTCATCCCCCCTCGCTGAATAGCTGCCTCCAATCGTCGACCACGGTTTTGGCGAGATCCTCTTTTTTCTGCAGGGCCTGGAGCACCGTTTCGTCGATGGTCTTCTCTGCCAGCAGGTGGATGTAGGTGCATGGGTGGTGCTGGCCGATGCGGTGTATCCGGCTCAGGCTCTGGCTGTAGGTGGCGAAGTTGAAGTTGACGCTGTAAAAAATGCAGGTGTCCGCCGCCGTCAGGGTGATGCCGGTACCGGCGGTGTCGATTTGGCCGATGAAGACCGTGGTCTTCGGGTCGGTCTGGAACTGCTGGACGATGTCTCCGCGATCCTCCTTTTTGATGTCGCCGTAGATGGCCACGGCTTTCATTCCAGCGGAGCGGAGCGCCTTTTCGCACAGGGCTTCGATTTCGTGAATCTCCGGGATGAACCGGGCGAAGATCACCAGTTTCTTCTTGCCCTCGACCACGTAGTCTTGGAGGATATCCTCCAGGGCGTCCAGCTTCCCCCGGCTGACCAGCTTCGGCTGGATGGCGTCATCCTCCACCAGGAAGCCGCCGGTGAACTGCTGCAGGCGCAGGAGCTTCGTTAGAACCGTGGTGGCTGTGATGGTGCCGCCGTCCGCCAGCTCCGCATAACTGTCCCGTCGGAGCCGGTCGTAGAGGTTACGCTCCGTGCGGCTCAGGGTGATGTAGCGGTTCTCAAAGGTCTGCTCCGGCAGGTCGAGGGCTTCCTCTTTGGTCACGCGGTAGGCGATGCTGTGTTCTTTTCGGATGAGGGTGTCCAGGTCTCTGTACCGGACGATCTGCTTGCGGTTGAAGCCGCCCATCTCACAGTAACGGCTGCGGAAGGCATAGAAGTTCGTCCCGAAGATGGTAGGGTCTAAAAACCGGTATTGGCTCCAGAGGTCTACGGCTTCGTTCTGTACCGGGGTGCCGGAGAGGATGAGCTTATACCTGGCCTTGTCCCCCAGCTGGTGCATGGCCTTGCTCTGGGCTGCGTCGTGGGATTTGATGCGCTGGCTCTCATCGGCGATCACCAGGTCTGCGTCGAAGTCCAGGAGGGCGTCGAAGATTTCCTCTCTCCAGGTGCTCTCGTAGTTGATCACCGCCACCTTCAGGTGGGGGTAGGGGAACCGCTCAAGGTCTGCCAGGGCCTTGAGGCGCTGCTGCTTCGTGCCCAGCAGGGTGCGGATGGTGTAGGGGAAGGCTGCGTAGTCCTGGAACTCTTTGGGCCAGACGGCGACCACCGAGGTGGGGGCAACGATCAGCACCCTGCTGATTCGCTTCTGCTGGTAACCGGCTCCGGCCACGGCGATGGCCGTCAGGGTCTTGCCGCAGCCCATCTCAAAGAGGAAGCCGAAGCCTTTATTCACGGGTGTCGTGGGGATCACCTTCTATCTTTCGCCCCGGCGCTTTCGCGCCGGGGGATTGCTTGATTTTGGATTAGAGATCAAAGCCCGGCGCGAAGCCATACGAAATGTAGGCGATGTAGTAGCCCGCGCCCCCGCCTGTGCTCACATAGCAGAAGTTCGTCGTGTTGCTCGCATAGACCGAGCGCAGCCACCAACACCATGTTCCCTTGCCGGGGCACTCCTTTACTCGGTCTCGCTCCTTCAGGAAGATTGGAAGCTGGAAGCTGTCAGGCTCATCCGGCCACCACTTGTCCTCCGGCGCACCGAAGAGATCCGTTGCCGAAGGGAGCCAGAGCGGGTCTTCGTACTCCTTCATCTCTCCGTCTATGGTCTCCACGATTCTGCGGGGCCGGATGAGGTTTCGCAGTTCCTGGGGCAGATGGGGGTAGATGTCTTCCAGGACGTGTCTGCGGCCCTTGCTTCCGAAGTAGCCGGTCTTGTTGGTATCAGCGTCGTTCATCTTGCATTCGTCGTAGCAATCTTTGAAAATAAAACGGGCCATTTCGCTGTTGACGAATCCGCAGGTCACGGTGACGGTCTTCCCGGTATCCAGGCGAATGTCCAGCTCATCATGGGGCCGGAGCAGTTCCGGGCCTTCTCCGCTCTGGATCGCCGTCTTCAGGGCCGCCAGGTCGATGGTCGTATCCCGGATTGTGCGGATCGGCGTTGCGTCCACTCTCTGGCAGTGCTCTCTGATGAAGTCATCCAGGCTAAGGCTTTCAACTCCGGCCTTTGCGGCGACAGTGCGCTCTGCGATTGCTCCGGCGCTCTTGTCCCAGTCGGGGAGCTGAAGGAGGAGGTCTGCGCTGTCCAGCATGGCGAGGCAGATCCTCATGTAGTCGCGGTTCTCCATGCCGATGGGCAGGGTGGCCGGGTTCAGCGGCAGGTGGCCTGCTTCGCTGAC
>ULTI01065563.1_pt1 | contig 11468 bp, 10 predicted proteins | sample 1957291 | NCBI WGS metagenome assembly ULTI01 (sample SAMEA4835725, study PRJEB28245) | human gut metagenome | biome: gut microbiome; material: fecal sample | place: Denmark | collected 2008 | reverse complement strand
CGATGCCCGCCGTGAAGGAACTGGCCGCATCGCTCGACCCGGTGTGCTTCAGCGAGGCCTGGGCCAGCACCATCCAGTTGTCCTCCAGCAAGTAGCCCGCCTTGCCCTCAATGCCGAGGTTGAGCCCGTTCTTGCCCGTATAGTTGAGATCCACTCCCGTCAAGGAAGCACCCAAGTAGGCCTTGCCCTGCTGAAACTGCGCGTGTGCTGCCACGGCGAGGGTGAGCATCAGCAGCAAAGTAGTGATTTTCTTCATTTTATTCGTTCGCTTTTAAATAATACTCATCAATTTTTCTGATTCAACCCGACAAAGGTAAGGTGATTATTTCAAATAACCAAAAAGAATCCTTAACTTTGTGCCAAAATTACAACAATGACCCATCCAAAGATACTTTTACGCCAAGCCTCGGCCACGATCTTTGCCGCCCTCCTCCCCTGTCTCGGAGGCCATGCGCAGGAGCGCTGCCAGGCCTTCAACCTCGAGACGCTGCCCAAGCGCGAGGTAAGGGCCGTCTGGCTGACGACGCTCTCCAACCTCGACTGGCCCAAGGGCTACGCCACGACGCAGGAGGGCATCGAGCGCCAGAAGCGCCAGCTCACGGAGATTCTCGACCGCTACGCCGAGGCCAATATCAACACCGTGCTCTTCCAGGCGCGCGTGCGTGCCACCACCACCTATCCCTCGGCCCTGGAGCCGTGGGACCGCTGCCTCACGGGACAGGAAGGGCGCGCCCCGGGCTACGACCCGCTGCGCTTCGCCATCGAGGAGTGTCACAAGCGGGGCATGGAGATCCACGCCTGGCTCGCCACGATCCCCTGCGGACCGTGGACCTCGCTCGGCTGCCGCCGTCTGCGCGCCAAGGGACTGCGCCTCAGAAAACTGGATGGCGCGGGCTATCTCGACCCCTCCGACGAGCGCGTGGCGCCCTATCTGGCCTCCGTCTGCGCCGAACTGACGGAGAAGTATGACATCGACGGCATCCACCTCGACTATATCCGCTATCCCGACGGATGGCCACGCGCCACGCGCCGAAACGGCGACACGCCCGACAACCGCCGCGCCAACATCAACCGTATCGTGCGCGCCATCCACGAGGCCGTGGAGACGCGCAAGCCGTGGGTGAAGGTGAGCGCCTCGCCGCTGGGAAAATATAGCGACCTCACGCGCTATAGCAGCCATGGCTACAACGCTCGCGACAAGGTCTATCAGGACGCGCAGCTATGGCTGAAGCAGGGATGGATGGAGCAGCTCTACCCGATGCAGTACTACCGTGGCAACCACTACTTTCCCTTCGTGCCCGACTGGGTGGCCAACAGCCATGGTCGCACGCTGGCGAGCGGACTGGGCACGTGGTTTCTCGATCCGAGGGAGGGACGCTGGACCCTCGCCGACATCTCGCGGCAGATGGAGGTGAGCCGATGGGCGGGCATGGGCCACGCCCACTTCCGGTCAAAGTTCTTGATCGAAAACCACAAGGGCATCTACGACTTCGAGCAGCGCTTCAACCTCTTTCCGGCCCTTGTCCCGGCCATGAAGGGGAAGCGTGACGCCCGCCTTGCCCCACCGACGGACCTCCGTCTGGACAGCGGCCTCATCAGTTGGCAGGGCGACGCTCCTTATTATAATATATATGTGAGCGACCACTGGCCCGTGGATACGGAAAATCCTGCCAACCTCCTCCTGGCCCGCTTCGCCCACAAGCAGATAGCCACCGCTTTGGCGCCGCGCCTCTTCCGTGGGTGGCCCTTCGTGGCCGTCACGGCTATGGACCGCTACGGCAACGAGAGCCACCCGCTGCAGTATCAGCCACCCGTCGCGACGACCTACCAGCCGCAGCTGCCCAAGAACCTCTACCTGGCCAACGACGGACAGCAGCTGGACCTCTCGGAGGCCCTCCGCCCGCTGCTCCCGATGGACATCGACCGCTATGCCGTCGCCACCCTCCAGGGCGTCTTCCTGCGCAGCTACCTCCGCCCGCTTCCCGCCACGGGACCGGCCCAGCGCATCGACATCAGCAGTCTGGCCGACGGCGTCTATTGGGTCTATGCCCACAACAAGCGGACAAAGAAAATGGTGCGCGTCGGCAGTTTCGAGATCGACCGCCAGCAGGTGGGTTTCGTGCGGTAGCACCGCCCTTCCTTCCTCATCAACGAAAACAGGCGACACACCCGAGGGTGCGTCGCCTGTTTTCGTTGATGAGGCCGCCTGCCAAGAGGCGCCTGCTGGGCGTAGGATTTCTACCAAGAGGAGTCGCCAGCCGTGTTTTCCTTCTTGGAAGACGAGGTAGAGCTCGATCCGTAGGAAGGATTCTTGCCCGATCCCGATCCGTAGCTCTCGCTGCTGCCGCCCGAAGTGGGATTCTTCGAGGGAGTGGACGGACGGTAGGGTTCGTCGTAGTCGTAGTGGTACTGTCTGCCACTCTTCTTCTGGGAGGGTCTCTCGTGCTTCGGAGCCTTCTTCTTCGGAGCCGGATAGGCGGCTGCTGAGTCGCTGGCCGCGCTGGTCTTGACTGTAGCAGCATGGGTTTGCTGCTGGGCGGCAGGAGTTTGTTGCTGCTCGACGATGGTAGAATCGACGACGGTAGAATCGACCACTGTAGAGTCGGGTTCTTGTGAGGCCGGGGCAGTATCCTGACCAGGAGACAAGAAGTACTTGGCGCCGAAGAAGCCGATAACGGCAAAGATCAGGACCACGAGGATCCATTTCCATTTCGAGCTCTTCTTCTCCTCCTCTTCGACCGAGGGATCATCCTGAACGATCTCAGTCTCGTCGTCCGCCGCGGAGGGGTTGTCCGTCGTGGAAGGATCGCCGTTGGCAGCGGGGTCATCGCTCACCTTGTCTTGGTCCGACTTGGGCAGCACAATTGTAACATCGTCGCCCTCCTCGCCCTTGGCTGGGTCGTCAGGCTTGTTCTCTGCCTTCTGGTTGAGGACGCTGCGTATATCGGCTACCGACTGCGGGCGCTTGCGACGGTCGGTGGCCATCAGCCAAAGGACCATCCGACGCAGCCGGTCGCTGATGCTGTCGGGCATGGCGAGGGCCTCGTGCTTGTCGTCGGTCATGTCGTCGTCGATATCCGAAGGCAGCGGCGGCTTCTGGTCCGTCAGGAGGAAGTAGAGCGTGGCACCGAGGGCGTAGAAGTCGGTCCAGGGACCAAACTTGTCGAGGGCCTGCTCCATCTGCTCGCGCGGTGCGTAGCCATTGGTGTAGCTGACGGCCGTGGAGGTCGTTGCCCCGCTGCCCGCCTTCATCTGCTTGCTCGCACCGAAGTCGATGAGCTTCACCCCACCCTGCTGGTCCATCATCAGGTTGGCAGGCTTGAGGTCGAGGTGGAAGAGTCCGTGGCTGTGGACCACCTCCAGCGCGTCGAGCACCTGGTCGAAGACCTGCCAGACGGTAGCCTCGTCGAGCGGGTGGCCGATCTTCTTGAGATAGTCGCGGAGGTTCTCGCCATCGACGAAGTCCATGACATAGTAGGCCGTGCCGTTCTCCTCGAAGAGGTCGTGGACACAGACGATATGAGGACTGGAGAGTTTGCGCAGGCGCACGGCCTCCTTCTTGAACTTGTCGCGCTGGGCCTCGAAGGTGGCAGCGTTCTCCTGGTTGCTGACGCTGATAGTGGTCGTATTTTCATCGCGCTCCGTCACGCCCTTGAGGAAGAACTCCTTGATGGCGTAGCGCTCACCAAACTGGATGTTGGTGGCAACGTAAGTATTGCCAAAACCGCCCGATGCCAAGTAGCCATCGACGCGGTAGGTGCCGTGCAGGATTGTGCCCACACGCAGCATATTGGATTGGTTGATCGTATCGCTCATTTTCTTTTTCTTTGTCTCCGCCCGGAGAATCTACTGTCCTTGGGCGGATCGATTCGTCATGATGCGGGGTGGTGAATGGAAAGTGTGGGAAAGATTCGTCAGACGGCAATGCCCTCCGCCGGTTTGCTCTTCTGTTTCTGTCCACCCTGCGGCGCTCCCTTCAGTTTTTCGCGGGCTGCGTCGATGGGGTCTTCGGCTTTCCTCTGCCTCATGCTGGGAGGAGGAAGCGTCTTGGCCCCCTTGCTGCTTTCGAGCGTGCTGCCCGCTTTGTCGGTCTTTCTGTCCTTCTTTGGGTCTGCCTTGCCGGAAGTAGGATTCTTCTTCGGTTCGGCGGGGTTGGCCTTCTGCGGCGCAGTCTCGCGGCGCACGGTCGTCTCGCTCTTGCTACTACTGCTGGCGGGCTGATCGACCCTCACCTCGCGGGCCACCGTCTCGCGTGCGGGGTCTGCGGACTGTCGCGAGGGACTGTCGCCGATCTTCTCCGTATGGGGCACGAGGGGCGCAGCGGCCTTCTCCTCCTTCGGCGTGAGGAAGAAGTAGGCGCAGGCCAGGGCCACTAAGGCAGCGGCGGCACCCAGCACGAGCTTGCCCTTGCCGCCCTTCGGAGCCTGGGGCTGTGGGCGGAGGGGCTGGCCCACCCGGGGAGCCTCCTCGACGACGCTCACCTCCTCGACGTCGCTCGCCACCTCCTCGGCCTCGAAGACGGGACGGATGTTGAGCGCGTTGTCCTTGGAGGTCTGCTCGTCGTCCAGCAGCGACTCGTCGCCCTCGCCCGAGGAGACGCTCGCTATGCCGACGAAGTAGGCCGAGTGGTTGTCCTTGTTGCCCTTCGTGGCCTCGATGAGCTGCTGGCGCTTCGCCTCGTCGGAGTCCTGGGAGGAGAACAACTGGCAGAGCGCGTCGTTGTCCATCTGCTCCAGCATGCCGTCGCTGCAGATGTAGAGGTAGTCGCCGGGCCTGAGGTCGGTGATATGGACCACGGAGGGCTTGCAGCGGTTGTCCTTGCCGGGCTGCATGGCGCGGGTGATGATGTTCTTCTGGGGCGACGTGGCCATCTCCTCGTAGCTGATCTCGCCAGCCTGGTAGAGGTCATAGACCAGGGAGTGGTCCTTGCTCTGGTAGAGGAGTTTCTTGGCCGAGGGGCGCACGTGGTAGATGCGACTGTCGCCGATGTGCATCGTGGTCAGTCCGCCACGATGGAAGAGGAGGAGGCAAAGGGTGGTTCCCATCTTCTTGGCAGCCTCGTCGTCGGCCTGGTCGAGGGCCTGGTAGGCCGCCTCCAGCGCCTCGCCGAGCACCTGGTCGGAGACGATCTCCTCGGGATTGACGTGGTCGCGCAGATACTGGGCAAGGCTTTGGCTGACGATGCGGCTCGCCACCTCGCCATGTTCGTGGCCTCCCATGCCGTCGCAGAGGATGAAGAAGAAGTCCTGATCGGTAGCCTGTCCCTGCAAGGGCCAAATGCTGTCCTCTTGGTTATCTCGCTGCCCGAGCTCATAGATGGCCTGGGGCTGTCTGATTGCTATTTTCATGTGAAATCGTTGAGGGGGGATTATCTTTCTTGATAGACTACGGTGGTCTTGCCCATGACGATGCGGTCGCCGTTGGAAAGGACGATGGCTTCGTCGTGGGGCAGTTCCACGCCGTTGATGGAGGTGATATTCTTGTTGCGGTCGTTGCTGATGACGGCCTTGAGCTTGCCATTGGGCAGGACGGAGACCGTGATCTGCAGGTGGTGGCGACTCATGTAGGGGTCGGAGACGGGCAACTGGAGCGTGGCCTGCGAGGTCTGCGCCTTGCGGCCCACGGTGTTGGCACCCTGGCGGAGCACATACTGCTGGCCGGCCAGAACGAGGCAAGCCGTGGCCGCGCCCTGCTGGCGTCCCTGTCCGAGGATGGTCCGCTCGCTGTCCTGGCGCCCTCCCAGCAGCGTCTCGCCGTCGTTCTGTGGCGCCACGCGCTGCTGGGCGGGCTGACACCCGGGCAAGACGGTCTCCACCTCCAGGGGTTGCTGCGGCTGAAAGCGCACCCGCAGCGGCGCTTTGCACTGCGGGCACGTGATCAGTTTGACAGCCTCATTCTTCGAGTTCTTCACTTCGAGGATGATGCCACAATTGGAGCATTTTACGCGCTTTACTTCCATAGCCGTTTATTTAGATATATTGCATGTCAGTACCAGCGTCGTCCACGCCGTCCACGCCGAGGTTGGGGTCGTCGTAGCCCATCGCGGGATCCTCGGAGTAGGAAGCCTGCTGGAGGTTGGGATCCATCATGCCCTCGTCGTTGGCCGTATTGATATCCTCAGAGTAGGAAGCCTGCTGGACGTAGGGATCCTCCTGCGCGCCGTCGTACTCGCCGGTCAAGCCGTCGTAGCCGTCGGTTGTGCCATCGGGCTCTGCGCCCTCATAGGCCGTCTGCATGTAGCCCTCGGTGTGGTCGGGCTGGTGCTCCGTCTGCGGGGTGACGTCGCCCGTCTCGTCCTCGGACATGCTCTGTGCGAGCTCGCCACGCGTCATGGTGGTGCCGTCGCGGAAAACCAAGACATCCTGGTCGTCGAGCTGGTTGTTGTCGTTGACGTCGATGACGGCCACGTCGGGCTGGGCATCACCGTCAAGGTCGAGGACGACGGCCTGGTGGCCCTGGAACTTGGTCTGGCCGACGATGTGTACGTCTTCCGTCTCCTGGACGAAGGGCTCCTCATGGCTCGCGGGGGTGGCGGGGGTGGCGGTGCGCACATGGCTGCCATCCTCGGCGGTACGGCCCGAATGGCCATGCTCGGGCTCCTTGACGATCTCGCGCTCATAGACCACCTCGCGGTGAACCTCCACGTCGGTCTGATGGACGGCCGTGTGGGCGGTGGGCTGATAACTGTGGGGGTGGACGTTGGACATGGCGGTCTGGGTGAAGGCGGCCTTGTCCTCGGCAGACATGGCGTTCCACTCGTCGGCGGTGTAGGTGCCATAGACGCCACCGTGCCACTCAAAGACGCCACCGGGGCCCACCTGGGCGCGGGCCGACTGGAAGGCCTCGGCAAAGGTCATGTCGTCCTCCACTGTCGCCACGGCGCTGCCAGCAGCCTGGGGGGAAGCCGTAGCGGGATCGGCGGCGTCGGCCTGGGTCTCGCCAGCCATCGCGTTGACGGCATAGAGCGCACCGGCACCGAGCAGAATGCCGGAGGTGCCACCGATGGCCACCTTCTTCCATGTGGCGCTTTGCTTCTCAGAGGTCTCTTCTGCCACAGGAGCAGTCTGCTCGTTCTGCGGATTCTCTACCTGGGTGTTCTTACCCAACAACTGGGTGTCGTCGCTTGTCATCATAATCGTATGAATTAATGGTTGTTTATTTCTGTTTTACGTTGCAAATTTCGGATTTTGTTGCCACATGGACAAATTATTCGCTTCTTTTTACACAAAAGGTGGGTTTTGGGGTACGAAATGCGAAAAAAGGAGGAAAAGAGATGTGAAAATGGTGAATTTAGGGAGGGTAAAGACGATTTTGGCCTAAAAAAACGGTATAAAAGAATGTAAAACTGAGTATTTTTTTGTAACTTTGCCCCGTCGAATGCGAAGATTATTGGTTTATGGACACGGCCCCATCCTCTTTCGGCACACACCAAATCATTCGTGGCACGATGCTGGACGCGGCGCGAAAACCGACGAACCAGCCAAGCCAACGGCGGGCAGCACACTTCCCCACATCACCCTGCCGCACACAGAATTTCTTCCAAGAGCGTGCCGCAGACTGTCTCGCGCCAACACTGCCGCATCACGGTGACGGAGGGCGGCACCTATGTCGTGGAAAATCTCAAGGCGGCCAACATCACCTATATAAATAATGTAGGCGTGGAGAAAAAGTCCATGCGGCGGGAAGACTCTCTGTCGCTGGGCACGGACCGCTACCAGGTCGATACGAAGGCGGTCTTCGCGGCCATCGACAAGGCGGTGCCGAAGACGGCAGACATCCGCCCGCTGTCGAAGGTGTGGGAAGACCACGAGGAGTATATCCTCAACCAAAAGATCAAAAGCGCACGGTTTGTAGCCATCGCGTCGAGTATGGGTCTTTTTACCCTCGGCGCCATGGTCTATACCTTTGTGTTTGGAGGCGACGGGATCATCAGAAATTCCTTGTACTGCATAGCCGCCGTGTTCGTCCTCCTCATCTTCATCAAGCGCTGGAGAGACGCCTCGCGCGTGCCCATCGAGCAGAAGAAGATCAACGACAAGTTTCGCCACGACTACTCCTGCCCCAACTGCAGCCACAGCTTCTCCATGAACTACGAGGAACTGCAGAAGTACGACAATTGTCCGTTCTGCAAAGCCAAATTCATCAAATAGCGCAGCCGGGCCTGCGCCATGCGTGCTTGGTGGGCTTTCCGCCTGGCTAAATCTGCGTGGTGCGTGCCTATATGCGATCAAAGGTTGTCCAGCTGTCGTTGGACCTTGGTGGCGTCGATGCGCCCTGGCGCCTGTTCCATCTCCTCGCTCAGGCAGTAGCCAGCGAGGCGCGGATGGTGGAAGTCGGGCAGCGACGATCCCTCGGCCTTCTTCTTTCCTCTACGGAGGAGGAAGGGCATGGGGGCTTCCCAGTCCGTCAACCACTCCAGAGCGGCCTCTACAGGGTCGAGGAGCAGGTAGTCGGCGTGGCCCGCATAGTCGGCGGCGCGCAGCAGGTCTTCGCGTCGCTCGATGCGCAAGGTCTTGACAATCTGCAGTCCGCGGCGGATGTCGGGATCGACCGTGCGCCGCAGGTTGTCTATGAGGACGGTCGATTCCTCGCCTTCGAGGCGCACGAGGTCGAGATGGAAGTTGTAGATGCTGGTGACGATGGTTTGGGGCATCTCGTCGCGGAAGACACCCATCAGCCGCGACCCAGGAGCCAGGCCGGCGCACTCCAGCAGCGGACTGTCGGGCAGCATGCCGGAGAGAGAAGCCAGTTGGCGCACCCTCCGCGGACTGTCGGCCACGAAGTCGAGACCGATCCAGTCGATGCCCAGACGTGAGATTTCCTTGATGTTGTCGGCCTCAGAAAAGCCGTCGATAGCGATGATCATATTTGTCATTTGTGAGATTTGGCCACAAAGTTACATATTTACCATGAAAAAAGTCGTGTCGGCACATAATAATAACACCTTTGTTTCGTTTAAATCATAGAAACTATCAAAAAAAGCTGCCTATGACCATCTTTACATCAGAAGAAAACAAGCCCACGGAGTTTACGCTCCGTCTGATCCGCCAAATGGCCTACACGTACCGCGTGGCCCGCATCGATGGTCGCGCTATCCCCTTCACGCTCAACTGATGGCGCAAGTAGCCGTCAGCGGGGCTATCCATGAAAATGTCTAACCTCATCACGGTGGCAAAAAATAAACCTGTCACCGTGATATTTCATCATCAAAATGTCTGTATTAATATCCCCCTCACTCCTTTCCGCTGATTTCCTCAACCTCCAGCGCGAGGCCGAAATGATCAATGTCAGCGAGGCCGATTGGCTCCACATCGACGTGATGGACGGCATCTTCGTGCCCAACATCTCGTTTGGATTTCCCGTGCTCAACGCCGTGGCCAAGGTGCTCAAGAAGCCGCTTGATGTCCACTACATGATCGAGCATCCGGAGAACTACATCCGCCAGACTGCCGACAGCGGCGCCATGCTCATGACGGTCCACTACGAGGCCGTCAGACACCTCCACAGAACGGTGCAGGAGATCCATGCCGCCGGAATGAAGGCTGGCGTGGCCCTCAATCCCTCGACGCCCGTCAGCGTGCTCGAAGACATCATCAACGATGTGGATCTGGTGCTCCTGATGAGCGTGAATCCCGGCTTCGGCGGACAGAAGTTTATCGAGAACACCATCGGCAAGGTGGGACGCCTTCGCGAGATGATTGCCCAGTCGGGCAGCCAGGCGCTCATAGAAATCGATGGTGGCGTGCAGGGCGAGACGGCTCCGCGACTGGTTGAGGCTGGTTCCGACGTGCTGGTCAGCGGAAGCTACGTCTTCAAGTCGGCCGACCCCATCAAGACCATCCACGACCTCAAGGTGCTCTGATCGGCTAAGTAGTCCCCACCCCGCTACGATCTGATTCGCCAGCAATACTCGCCAGCAATAAACATAACGCCGCTCCCTGCGCCTCGAAAGAGAGGTTGTGGGGAGCGGCGATGTGTATTTGGATGGGCGCGGCTACGCCTTTTCTCCTATAAAATCGACTACACGATTTTCTCTATAATAACGGCTCTCAATAAGAGAAAGGCTACGCCATCTGCAGCGTGAGCTGATGCTCGCGCGTCATGCGGCGAAGATTGAGGATGGCATAGCGCATCCGTCCGAGGGCCGTGTTGATGCTGACCCCCGTAGCCTCGGCTATCTCCTTGAATGACATCTGCTGGTAGAAGCGCATGAACACCACTTCGCGCTGAGAGGCAGGCAGATGGCTCATCATCCGCCTCACGTCCTCCATGACCTGGTTGTTGACCAACTCTCCCTCGCGCGAACTCTCCAGGAGCGTGGAGCCCACGTTGGAGAGGTCGTTCTCCTTCGGCGCATCGACAATGTTCTGTGCGCGCTGCTGGCGATACCAGTCCATGATCACGTTGTGGGCAATGCGCATCAGCCAGGCACTAAACTTGCCGTTGGCGATGTACTTGCCCTGTTGCAGACGGGAGACTACCTTGAAGAAGGTCTCTTGGAACATATCGTTCGCCATCTCGCGGTCGCGGACGACAAACAATATATAGGTAAACAACTTCTCTTGATTGCGGCTAAGCAAAAGATCGAAAGCCTTGTTGTCACCATCTACATACATAATGGCCAACTCTTCGTCGGTCATCAAGTTCAGATTCTCCATGATCCAATTTTATTTGTTATGAAGTAATGCTGCTTCGATAGGCTTCGTTCTTTTGTTTAAACTGATTTATATTTCCGATTGCAAATTTAACGATATTCATCGACCCAACCAAATTTTTTCCCTAAAAAATATGAGAAAAGAAGAAAAACATACAAACCGAAACGAAGTTGCCGATGGCAATTCTTGACGCAAGCTTGTGCGGCCTTCTTCTATTTATTTCTCGGATTTCAGTATTTTAGCGCAAATTATTTCTCGGATTTCAATATTTTGATTGACTTTTCTGTTGAAACTTAAATACTTGTAGCATTTATATGTTTCTGCGAGAGAAAAGCAGAAAGATGTTTACCGATGTTCACTTGTAAACTTCGGACCATTCTCCCTGTGTCAGCACAGGTCTCACCCCAGGACGTAGGCGATCATGCACCAGAGCTGGCGCGTGAGGATGTAGATCGGCAGCAGCCAAAGTCCGTCGGCATGGTCGGTGAGGATGTGGAAGATGCTGCCCGACTTCTTGCCGTCGGCCCCGATGATGGCGTAGGTCAGCGAGGCCGTGATGACCGTGAGGCAGCCGACGGCGAAGATGCTTGCCGAGAAGCTGCTTGGATAGAGGCTGCCGCTGACGTTGAGCAAGATGGCGTGGGAGGGCACGGTCAGCAGGATCAGAACTGCCGCCACAAGGACCACTTCGAAGAGTACGCTTCTCAGTGCGAGCCGCTCGCGGTAGGCCATCGTCGGCCACGACCTCAGTCGGCGGATGGCTCCTGGCAGATGGCTGCCACGGAGCGCTGAGACGGCGCAGAGGCCCAGCAG
>ULTI01003806.1_pt1 | contig 11557 bp, 10 predicted proteins | sample 1957291 | NCBI WGS metagenome assembly ULTI01 (sample SAMEA4835725, study PRJEB28245) | human gut metagenome | biome: gut microbiome; material: fecal sample | place: Denmark | collected 2008 | reverse complement strand
CTTTATCGCCGGCCACGCATCCAACGCTGTATCCGTTGCGCTTGGTATGGCCAGAGCGCGCACAATGGCAGGGGAGGACTATCATGTGCTGGCTCTGATGGGCGACGGCGCGCTGACCGGCGGCCTTTCCTATGAGGGCTTCAACAACGCAGGCGCAAGCCGCGAACCCATGATTGTTCTGCTCAATGACAACGGCATGTCCATCACGCCGAATGTCGGCGCGATCTCTCGTTATCTTGCGCAGGCGCGTCTGCGACCCAAATATCTCGACCTCAAATTATGGTACAGACAGACAACGGCCAAAAGTGCTTTCGGCCGTCGGCTCTATGCACTGACCCATAAGGTCAAAGAGCATATGCGCCGCAGCATTCTCGGCACGACGCTGTTTGAAAATCTCGGCTTTACCTACCTCGGCCCGGTCGACGGCCATGATATTGCCAGAATCGAGACGCTTTTAAAAACAGCTGTTGCGCTGCATGAGCCGGTTCTGATCCATCTGATCACGCAGAAGGGGCGTGGCTATGCGCCGGCAGAAAAAACGCCGCAGGAGTTCCATGGTATTGGGAAGTTTGACCCCGAGACGGGTCTGAGTGAGACTGTATCCGTCCCGACCTTTTCTGATATTTTTGGACAGGAGCTTGGCCGGATGGCCGCAAGCGACAAGACCGTCTGCGCCATTACCGCCGCCATGCAGCACGGCACGGGACTTGACCAGTTTGCGTCCGAGTTTTCTTCCCGGTTCTTTGACGTCGGCATTGCCGAGGGCCATGCGGTCTGCATGGCCGCCGGGCTTGCCAAGCAGGGGATGAAGCCGGTCACGGCGATATACTCCACGTTTTTGCAGCGTGCCTATGATATGCTGCTGCATGACGTTGCTCTGCAGCAGCTCCATGTCGTGCTGGCTGTCGACCGCTGCGGCGTCGTCGGCGAGGACGGCGACACGCATCAGGGGATGTTCGACGTCGGCTACCTCCGGCAGGTGCCCGGCATGAAGATCTTCTGCCCCGCGAGCTTTGACGAGCTGCGCGAGGATCTGCATACGGCGCTCTATGCCTGCACCGGCCCTGCGGCCATCCGCTATCCGCGCGGAAGCGAGGGCGCTTACCGGTCAGCTGCCTCCCAGACCCGCATCCGCGAGGGCTATACGTGCACGATCATCTGCTACGGCACGATGGTCAACGCCGTGCTGGACGCAGCGGATACCATGCAGGCCGCAGGCTACCGGCCCGAGATTCTAAAGCTGCGCACCATCTCCCCGGTCGACTGGGACGCGATCGACGCGTCCGTCCGGAAGACAAAACGCGTGTTCGTGTTCGAGGAAACATCCGACCGTGAATGTCTGGCCGACGAGATTTTTGCCCACCTGATCGAAACCGGGATTCCGGCAGTCTGCCGGAAGCGGAACCTTGGCCGCGGCTTTATTCCGCACGGCGCACCCGCCGCACTGCTTGCCGCGGCAGGACTGGACGCGGACTCGCTCACAAAACTGATGCAGGAGGAGCTTTCCTGATGAAGCATAAGGAACGGCTGGATGTGCTGCTTGTCGCGCGCAATCTGGCGGAATCGAGAAGCAAGGCGCAGGCCATGATCATGGCGGGCGAGGTCTATGTCAACGAACAGAAGGCCGACAAGGCCGGGCTTGAGATCAATATTGACGACGAGCCTGTGATCGAGGTGCGCGGCAGCGCCTGCCCCTATGTCAGCCGGGGCGGATTAAAGCTGGAAAAGGCGCTCCGGGATTTCCACGTTGTCCCCACCGGCTTCGTATGCAGCGACTCCGGTGCGTCGACCGGCGGCTTTACCGACTGCCTGCTGCAGCAGGGGGCCAGTAAGGTCTTCGCCATCGACGTCGGCTATGGCCAGCTTGCGTGGAAAATTCGTTCCGACCCGCGCGTGGTCGTGATGGAGCGGACGAACATCCGCTATGTTACGCCGGAGGATCTCGGCGAGCCGCTCGACCTGTCCGTTGTGGACGTCTCGTTTATTTCCCTGAAAATCGTCCTTCCGGCCATTCAGAAGCTGCTCAAGCCCACCGGACAGGTGCTCTGCCTCATCAAGCCGCAGTTTGAGGCCGGAAAGGAAAACGTCGGCAAGAAGGGCGTCGTGCGCGACCCCGCCGTGCACGCGCAGGTGCTGCGCGACTTTACCGCGCTGGCCGCGTCGCTGAACCTTACCATCCGGAATCTGACGTTCTCTCCGGTCAAGGGGCCGGAGGGCAACATTGAATTTCTCGCGCATCTTTCCATGCAGCCTGGGCAGGAAACGCTTCCTGATATCGACACGCTCGTCGCGCAGGCGCATACAGCGCTGAAAGGGTAACATACGCTATGAAGATCGTCGTTTCGCCGAATCCCTACCGTGACAAACAATTCAAAAACGCCCGGCAGGCCTGCTCGATTTTAAGGGAAGCGGGCGCAGAGGTCGCGCTCTGCCTGCCGTTTGACGTGGATAAGACGTTTGAAATTCCGCATGATCTCCGCTTTCAGGACATTCAGAAAGAGATCAAGACGGCGGATATGCTGATCTGCTTCGGCGGCGACGGGACAATTTTGCACTCGTCCAAGATCGCGACGGAGCATAATCTCCCCATTTTGGGCGTCAATATCGGCACAATGGGGTTCATCGCGGAGCTGGAAGCAGGGGAGATCGAGCTGCTGCGGAAAATTCCGAAGGGCGATTATACTGTGGAGGAGCGCACGATGCTGGATGTCAGCGTCGGAAACGGCAGACAGACGCTTTTCCACGAAACGGCGCTCAATGACGCAGTCATCACCAAGGGCGCGATTGCCCGCGTGGTGCAGCTCGGCATCTACTGCGACGGCATAGAGGCAACCAGTTACTCAGGCGACGGCGTGATCCTCTGCACGCCGACCGGCTCGACCGCCTATTCCATGTCCGCAGGCGGGCCGATCGTGGAGCCGTCCGCGAAAAATTTCCTGATCACACCCATCTGTGCGCACGCCATGCTGGCAAAAAGCATCGTCGTCGCGCCCAGCCGTGTCGTAACGGTCAAGGTCGGCAAGATCGGGCGGCACAACGCGTTTTTGTCCGTTGATGGCGGCCGGGCCTTCCGCCTGAACACCGGCGACGAGATCACGGTTAAAAGCTCGCAGAAGGTCACACGGCTCGTGCGGCTGAAAAACACCAGCTTTTTTGAGATCCTGAACCGAAAATTCATTGAAAAAATGAGGTAAACACGTCTATGAAATCAAAACGCCAGGAAAAAATTCTGGAGCTTATCGCTGACCACAGCGTCCAGACGCAGGAGCAGCTGCTCGCTGAGCTGAACGAGGCCGGTTTCTCTACCACGCAGGCTACCATTTCCCGCGACATCAAGCAGCTGCGCATCATCAAGGAGCTTGGCCCAAACGGTGTTTACCGCTATGCGACCGCGCCCAAGCCTGCGGAGCACACCTTCTCCGCCAAGCTGAACCTGATCTTCCGGCAGTGCATCACGAGCGTGGACTACGCACAGAACATGATCGTCGTCAAGACCATGCCCGGACTTGCAAACGGCGCCGCCTCCGCAATCGACAAGCTGAACATCCCGGAAATGCTCGGGACGCTTGCGGGCGACGATACGTGCTTCGTTGTGCTGAAGGACACGCAGGCCGCTGCCGAGCTCTGCGCCGAGATCCGGGAGCAGATCGAGCACTGAGGCCAGAACGGAACAGGAGGAAGACCGATGCTTTCTACCCTGCATATCGAAAATATTGCCGTGATCGAACAGGCAGAGATCGCCTTTGACAGTGGTTTCAACGTCCTCACCGGTGAGACAGGTGCGGGAAAATCCATCGTTATAGACGCGATCTCTGCCATTTTGGGTGAACGGGCCTCGCGCGAAATGATCCGTACCGGCGCGCAGAAGGCGTTTGTCAGCGCGATTTTCTCCGGCGTGCCGGAGCTGCCGTGGTTCGCCGAGAACCAGATCCCGTATGAGCCGGAGCTTGGCATTTCACGGGAGATCTTCGCCGACGGAAAAAACAGCTGCCGCGTCAGCGGCAAGCCCGTCACAGTCTCCACGCTTCGGAAGCTCGGCGTCCAGCTCATCCAGATCCATGGCCAGAACGATTCCCAGCAGCTGTTCGATGAGGCGACGCATATCGGCTATCTCGACCTGTATGCCCATGACGAAGCGCTGCTGGCGGATTACCGGCAGGCGTACGACAAGGTCAGCGTCGTGCAGCAGGAGATCCGCCGCCTGTCCATGGACGAATCGGAAAAGCTGCGTCTGGTCGAAACGCTGAAATTCCAGATCGATGAAATTGAACGCGCCGAGCTGCAGTCCGGAGAAGAAGACGAGCTGCTCGAACGCCGGAAGGTGCTCCAGAACGCTGAAAAGCTGACGGACGCGATGGAAGCGGCTGTTTCTGCGCTCTATGGGGATGAAACGTCGGACGGCGCGGCAGCCATGATCGCAAACGCCGCGCACGCGCTGGAACGGGTCAGCCGCGTGTCAGATGAAATGCGGCAGCTCAGCGGAAAGCTGAACGACCTCATGTATACCGCGCAGGATATTGCCGACGAGCTGCGGGACAAGAAGGACGATCTAACCTATTCTGCCGATGAGCTTGAGCAGATCGAAGAGCGCCTTGATACGCTCCACAAGCTCAAGCGCAAATACGGCGGCAGCGTCGAGGATGTGATCGCGTTCTGTGAAAAGGCGAAGCGGCAGCTCGACGAAGTCGAATTCGCGTCCGACCGCATCGAGCAGCTCCAGAAAAAGCTGTCCGCACTGCAAACAGCCATGCAGGAAAAGGGCATGGCACTCTCTGCCGCGCGGAAAATGGCGGCAGAAAAAATACAGGCGGCAATTTCTTCCGAGCTGATGCAGCTGGATATGCCGAAAATTCAGTTTGTCTGCGAGTTTTCCGCGCAGCAGCCGCAGGAAAACGGCCTCGACGCCGTCCGTTTCCTGATGTCTGCCAACGTCGGCGAATCGCTGCGTCCGCTGTCCAAGGTCGCCTCCGGCGGTGAGCTGGCGCGTATTATGCTCGCGATGAAAAATGTACTGGCGGCGGAGGATTCCGTCGGGACCATGATCTTCGACGAGGTCGATGCGGGCGTCAGCGGCCGCGCCGCGCAGAAGGTCGCGTATAAGCTCTGGACAGTCGCAAAGGGCCGTCAGGTCCTGTGCGTGACACATCTGCCGCAGATCGCTGCCATGGCCGACACGGAATTCACGGTCGAAAAACGGGTGGAAAACGGCAGAACATATACAAGCGTTCTGCGTTTGGATGTCGCCGGACGGCGGCAGGAGCTTGCACGCCTGACCGGCGGCAGCATGATCACCGAAACAACGCTTGCCGGTGCAGCAGAGCTGCTGCGTCTGGCGGAACAGACAAAGAATGGAGCTTCACATGAAAGTACGTAACATCCTGTTTCTGGTCCTTGCGTCGCTGCTGCTCTGCACGGCAGTCAGCGCGGCGGAATACACCGACGTATCCGACACGCATTGGGCATATAAGCAGATCGATTATCTCAGCGCAGAGATCACCGGCTATCCGGACGGCTCCTACAAGCCGGAAAAGAGCGTTTCGCGCGCGGAATTCCTCACGTTGTTCGCCCGCATTGCCTTCCCGGACGAGTGGAAGCGTGTGGAGGGAGAAGAATGGTGGAAATCGGCCTATGAGGTCTGCACCGCGCACGATCTTCTGAACAATATCACTGGCAGCCGCTCTGAGGCCATGCCGCGCGGCGAAATTGCCGCGCTTCTCGAACGGTTCTGCTCCGGCTGGGGCGGCGTGCATGAACGCGCAGACGCTGCGGAACAGTATGTTATCAACTGGAAGGAGCAGCGCATGGAGTTCCCGGAGTGGCAGCCGCTGTTTCCAGATGCTGCGGAGTATTGGAGCAGTGTGCTCATCAGTGCCAATCAGGGGCTTCTGACCGGCTATCCGGATGGAAGCTTCAAGCCCGGCAAGGGCGTGACCCGGGCGGAGGCTGCGGCCATCCTTGCCCGTCTTAAAGCGCAGCTGGTGCTCCGTGAAAAGAAGGGCTGTGAATACGTCTGCACTGTCGGGGAGTATTGGCTGATGCAGTACTCAGACTCCGGCTCCGTCGGCCTTGCACTGTATGAGCCGCTTACCGGCAAGCTGGTTCAGACGGTCGGCCTTTGGAAAGCTGCGCAGGGAGTCAGCGGGTATGCCGCGTTCGACCGCCTGCTGAGCGGATCCGACGGTATATATGTCTGGGGACGCGCGGGCCTTTATAAACGCAGCGGCAATACGCTCGAGCAGATCGTGGCCGAGCCTGTGCTTGATTTCTGCTGGTATGGCGACAATACGCTCTATTACCTGAGCTGGGACGATACCAAGCAGATACCGGCATATTATTGCTCGGCCGCATATTTCCCCTGCGCCTCAAGCGTGATGAAGCTGGAAAACCCGGGACAGAATGCCGTGCGCACCATCCTTGCCGAGCGCGACGAGAGCAGTCCAATGCAGAATCTGACCGATATCTATGTGGAATACGGAACGCTGTATGCCGCGGGTTCGTATTGCATGGGCATTGGGGATCTGCACGCCGCGCTCTACGAGGTCAAAGACGGCAAGCTCACCGCACTGTTTGGCGAATACTGATTGACAAACCGAAAAAAATACGGTATACTGCATTGTAATAAGATCACAGTGACGAAGGGAAGAAGTACCCTGATACCCCGTCTACAGAGAGCTTTCGGTCGGTGCAAGAAAGCAGACGGCGTCAGGCGAATACATCCCGGAGCTGCCCTCTGAAACGCGATTTCGCGCAGTAGGGGTGTGTCGGGTGCGCCCGTTATCGCGCAGGGGCGTGTCTGCGCTCCGTAAGGCCGCTTCCGCAAGGAACCGGCAAACCAGAGGTGGTACCGCGATCGTTCGCCCTCTGCTCGCAAGAGCAGAGGGCGTTTTTGACGGAAAGGAGCGTTTTATGCGCCAGAAAACCTGTTCCGCCTGCGGCGGCAAGATGCAGAGCCTCGGCAATATGGAGCTGCAAAAGGGAAAATTCAGTATGCTGTTCGGCCATTGGGACCAGATCTTATCCGGTGCGCTGGATGTGGACGTCGAATGCTGTGAGCGCTGCAAAAAGCTCGAGTTTTATCTGCTCGGCGACGCCGAAGCGCCGGAATCGAGCGGTATCCAGCAAATCGCCTGTCCCTACTGCGGCGATCTGCACGACATGGACGACGCCATCTGCCCCCACTGCGGCAGACGGCTGATGGAGTTGTAACTTCTCTCTAGCGTGCACTTGGCGCGGGAGCGCCCCTGGCTCCCCTGAAAGAGGAGCTGTCAGCGAAGCTGACTGAGAGGTTCGCAGCAGGCAGTTGCAAGATGCGAAAGCCCAATGCGAATTCGTCCCGCAGCTGCCCACCTGTTTGTAGGGGCCGATGTAGGCATCGGCACAACAGGCTGCGATTTTCTGGACGCTGCCGGAAACAGCATCCGATAATTGATAAAAATTTTTCAAACATAGAAGGAGTAATCACAATGGGTATTTATGAAGAACTGCAGGCCAGAGGCCTTGTCAAGCAGGTCACGAACGAGCCGGAGATCCGCGAAATGGTCAACGCGGGCAAGGCCAAATTCTACATTGGCTTCGACTGCACGGCAGATTCTCTGACTGCCGGTCATTTCATGGCGCTGACGCTCATGAAGCGTCTGCAGATGGCGGGCAACCAGCCCGTCGCGCTCATCGGCGGCGGCACGACCATGATCGGCGATCCGTCCGGCCGCACCGATATGCGCAAAATGCTGACCAAGGAGGATATCGACCACAACGCCGAGTGCTTCAAGCGCCAGATGGAGCGATTCATTGATTTCGGCGAAGGTAAAGCCATCATGGTCAACAACGCCGACTGGCTGCTGAACCTCAATTATATCGAGCTCCTGCGCGAGGTCGGCGCATGCTTCTCCGTCAACAATATGCTCCGTGCAGAGTGCTACAAGCAGCGCATGGAAAAGGGCCTGTCCTTCCTGGAGTTCAACTACATGATCATGCAGTCCTATGATTTCTACTACCTGTTCCAGCACTACGGCTGCAATATGCAGTTCGGCGGCGACGACCAGTGGTCGAATATGCTCGGCGGCACGGAGCTCATCCGCCGCAAGCTCGGCAAGGACGCGCACGCCATGACCATCACGCTCCTGACCGATTCGCAGGGCAAGAAGATGGGCAAGACTGCGGGCAACGCTGTCTGGCTCGATCCGAACAAGACCAGCCCCTTTGACTTCTATCAGTACTGGCGCAACGTCGACGATGCAGACGTCATGAAGTGCATCCGTATGCTGACCTTCCTGCCGCTTGAGCAGATCGATGAGATGGACAAGTGGGAGGGCAGCCAGCTCAATAAGGCCAAGGAGATTCTTGCCTACGAGCTGACGCAGATGGTCCACGGCGAGGAAGAGGCGAAGAAGGCGGAGGCCAGCGCAAAGGCCCTCTTCGGCGGCAGCGGCAGCAGCGAGAATATGCCGTCGACCGAGCTGACGGACGATGACTTCACTGACGGTAAGATCGACACCCTGACGCTGCTCGTCAAGTGCGGCCTTGCCGCATCCAAGGGCGAGGGCCGCCGTCTCGTGCAGCAGGGCGGCATCAGCGTCAACGACGAGAAGGTCACGGATTTCGCGACTGCGTTTGAAAAGGCAGTCTTTGCAGGCGACGGCGCGATCATCCGCAAGGGCAAGAAGGTCTTCCATAAGGCGCTTGTGAAATAAAACTTATGTCAACCGCCCGGAACACTCCGGGCGGTGTGCACAAAGCAAATTCAAAAACGCCGCAGGATTTTGTCGCTTTCACAGTTGACTTTGTGCATTTAAAGCAGTATAGTAGCAAACATAAAAAGCCGGACAGTACGGCAGAAGGGAGTTCATTATGATGCAGATCCGTTCCAACGATTTCATTATGAATATGAGCTTCCGCTTTACCATGGCCCGCGAGCTGTTTGCGGGCCTCTATTACCGTACCCAAAATGAGAAGCTGTCCGTATAAGACCGGTGTTTTCTTCGTAAGTAAGAAGGAGGCTCTGTTCCGCGGACAGAGCCTCCTTTTTGTTTTAAACAATCAACTGTTATCAGAGAAAAGGAGCAATTTATCATGAAAAAGATTCTTGCAATGCTTCTGGCGCTCGTGATGGTCCTGAGCCTGGCCGCCTGCGCCTCCACACAGCCCGCAGCTGAGCCTGCGGCCTCTTCCGACGCACCCGCCGAGAGCGGAAAGACCTACACCGTCGGCGTCTGCCAGCTCGTGCAGCATGAGGCGCTCGATGCCGCAACGCAGGGCTTCGTCGACGCACTGAAAGAAGCGCTCGGCGACGCTGTGACCATCGATGTGCAGAACGCCTCCGGCGATTCCGTCAACTGCGGCACTATCGTCAACGGCTTTGTCTCCAAGGGCGTCGACCTCATCATGGCGAACGCCACTCCGGCCCTGACCGCTGCCGTCTCCGCCACGGCTGATATTCCCATCCTCGGCACGTCCATCACGGCCTACGGCGTTGCGCTCGACATCGACGATTTTAGCGGCACGGTCGGCGGCAACGTCTCCGGCACGTCCGATCTGGCCGACCTGCAAAAACAGGCCCAGATGATCCTCGACTGGTTCCCCGAGACAAAGACGGTCGGCCTGCTGTTCTGCTCCGCCGAGCCGAACTCCCGCTACCAGATCGACGAGGTGCGCAAGGCGCTCGAGGCCCAGGGCGTGACCTGCGAGGAATTCGCCTTCACCGACAGCAACGACGTTTCCTCCGTCGCCCAGAAGGCTGCTGATTTCTCCGACGTCGTCTACATCCCGACCGACAACACTGCCGCTTCCAACACCGAGGCGATCGCAAACGTTCTGATTCCCGCCGGTGTTCCCGTGATCTGCGGCGAAGAGGGCCTCTGCCGCGGCTGCGGCGTGGCGACGCTGTCCATCAGCTACTATGATCTCGGCGTGACCACCGGCAAAATGGCCGCGAAGATCCTGAAGGGCGAGGCCAATATCTCCGAAATGCCCGTCGAATACACCGACGCGACCCCGAAGTACAACGCCTCCATCTGCGACCAGCTCGGCATTACCCCGCTGGACGGCTACGAGGCCATTGACGGCTGATTTCAGCCGGCCGGTCATGGACATATGCCCATGACCGGCCCTGTATGAAACACTGTTTGCCCCTGCAATCGGCCGATAACCGGTTTTCTTTGCCGGTCGATTGCAGGCGCAGACCAAGAAGGAGAATGACTATGAATTTCCTTTCCGCGCTACTAAACTCGCTGCCCGGTGCAGCGGCGCAGGGCCTCATCTGGGGTCTGATGGCCATCGGCGTCTACATTACCTTCCGCATTCTCGATGTGGCCGACCTGACCGTCGACGGCTCCATCGCCACCGGCGGCGCGGCGGCCGTCATGCTCATCCGCGCTGGTGTGAACCCGTGGCTGGCGCTGCTGTGCGCGTTTGTCTGTGGGATGCTCGCGGGCTTTGTCACGGGGATGTTCCACACCAAATGCGGCATTCCCGCGATCCTGTCCGGCATTCTGACGCAGCTTGCGCTTTACTCTATCAATCTTCGCATCATGGACAGCAAGGCCAATCAGGCTGTCGGCGTGGATAAATACCCCTTGATGGTGTCGCAGCGCTTTGTGCGTGACCTGAGTCTGAAAAATCCGCTGCCAGTGCTGCTTCTTTTCACATTCGGCGTGATCGCGCTTCTGTACTGGTTCTTCGGCACGGAGCGCGGCTGCGCCATCCGCGCCACCGGCGCGAATCAGAACATGGCCCGTGCACAGGGCATCAATACAAACGCGAACGTTGTATTTGGCCTCATGCTTTCGAACGGTCTTGTCGCCCTCTCTGGCGCGCTGCTCGCACAGTTTCAGGGCGCGGCGGATGTCAACATGGGCCGCGGCGCGATCGTCATTGGCCTTGCTGCCGTTATCATCGGCGAGGTCATCTTCGGCAAGCTGTTCACGAATTTCGGCCTCAAGCTTCTGGCCGTGTCCATCGGCGCTGTGATCTATTACTTTGTGCTCCAGATCGTGCTGCAGCTCGGCCTGAACACGAACGACCTCAAGCTCATCACGGCGCTGATCGTCGCGCTCTTCCTCGCCATTCCGTATTGGAAGGGAAAAATGTTCCATGGAAAAGCCAAAAAGGAGGAGTCGCGCCATGCTTGAGCTTATCAATGTCTGCAAAACCTTCAACCCCGGTACGGTCAACGCCAAAACGGCGCTGAATGACCTGAATCTGACCCTGAACGACGGCGATTTCGTCACTGTCATCGGCGGCAACGGGGCAGGGAAGTCGACTATGCTGAACGCCATTGCGGGCTCGTTCCAGATCGACAGCGGCAAGATCGTCATTGACGGCACGGACGTCACCGCCCTGCCGGAGCATAAGCGTGCCGCGCTTCTCGGCCGCGTGTTTCAGGATCCCATGATGGGCACCGCGCCCACCATGCAGATCGAAGAAAACCTCGCCCTCGCCGCCCGCCGCGGGCAGCACCGGGGTCTGAAATGGGGCATCACAAAGGCGGAGCGCGCCGAGTACCAGAAGCGCCTGCATGCGCTCAATCTCGGCCTTGAGGAGCGCATGACCGCGAAGGTCG
>ULTI01066048.1_pt1 | contig 11605 bp, 9 predicted proteins | sample 1957291 | NCBI WGS metagenome assembly ULTI01 (sample SAMEA4835725, study PRJEB28245) | human gut metagenome | biome: gut microbiome; material: fecal sample | place: Denmark | collected 2008 | reverse complement strand
TTCCGAACTCTTTGAGCATGGCAGGAGTTCCTTTCCGCTCATAGCCAAAACGGAAATCCTCTCCAACTGCCACATAGGAAACCTGCAAATCTCCTATCAGTATTTCTTTTATAAAATTCTCTGCTTTCATGTGCCGTATTTTCTCTGTGAGCGGACATTCCAACAGTATATCCACTCCCATTTCTTCCAATATACGACATCTCTCTTCCTTTGTGAGGATTGTTCTTGAGGCAGTTCCAAGCGCAAGTACAACCGCCTGTGCACCTTCCTGTTTCTGCTCAATAATTTTCTCAACCAGTTTCTGATGTCCGCGGTGTATGCCGTCAAACTTCCCAAGTGTTACCGCACTGTGTGAAATTCTGGGAAAATCATTCTCAATCCTTAAATATTCCATCATGTCTCCTAAAACATTTTTACAGGGAAATACCTGTTTCTTTTCTCGTCCCACTGGTAAACTCCGGCAAAACCGCCTTCACTGCTGCACATACGGATCCATCCTTTTTTCTCCTGTGCATCGACCAGTGCCTGTACAAGAGGATTTCCATTAGCCAGAAGTCTGTCCCCTTCTTTTGTACAGCATACCCTTGGATACTCTGCAAGAATCTCCTCAATACCGAGGATTTTACTCTCTATGGTTCCTTCCTGCACTGCCTCTTCTGTCTGCGCCAGGGTAATGGCATCATCCAGTGTAAATCTGCCCACCTTTGTCCGCAAAAGACTTTCCATGGCAGCTCCACAGCCCAGCTTTTCCCCTATATCATGGCACAGAGTACGGATATAGGTTCCCTTGCTGCAGGTCACACGAAAACGCACCAGCGGAAAACTGATATCCAGAATTTCTATCTCATAAAAATGTACAGGTCTTGGTTTACGCTCCACAGTCTTGCCCTCTCTGGCAAGTTCATAGAGTTTCTTTCCATTGACCTTCAGTGCTGAATACATTGGCGGAACCTGCATATAGTCTCCCACAAAAGAACTGACCACTGTGCAAAGCTCTTCTTCTGTAACGGAAAGCTCTGTAGTCTGTGAGAGAACAGTTCCGCTCATATCCTGGGTATCCGTAACAACACCCAGACGCATCACTGCCTCATAGGTTTTCTCTTTATCTGTGATCATATCCACCAGACGGGTTGCTTTTCCCAGAGCCACCGGGAGCACTCCTTCTGCATCCGGATCAAGAGTTCCGGTATGTCCGATTTTCTTCATATGAAGGATTCCCCGAAGCTTTGCCACCACATCATGGGAAGTGAATCCTTTTTCCTTACGGATTACAATTACTCCATCCATCAGCCTTCCTGCTCCTGAAACTGTTTGCAGATCTGTTCTGTCACATTGTTGATCACATCATACACAGAACCCTGAAGATCACATCCGGCTGCTCTCATATGACCGCCGCCGCCAAAATATACTGCAATCTTGCTTACATCCACATTTCCGTTGGAACGCAGGGAAACTTTGAAAGACTGAGTTTCCACTTCATAGATAAACATGGCAACTTCCACTCCTGCTGTAAGACGGAGCTGACTGACGATACCATCCAAATCCTTGCCATCCACACCATAGAACTCCATGTCTCTTTTTTTAAGATATCCGATAATACATTTTCCATCCAGAAGCAGGATACTCTCTGCAAGGACACGCCCCATTACCTGATTCTGCACATAAGTTTTCTGATAGAAAGATTCGTCAATAATCTTACTGAAATTGAATCCTGTCTTCATCAGTTCCCCGGCAATACGCATGGTCTCCGGTGAAGTTGAAGAGTACTGAAATACCCCTGTGTCATGAACCATTCCCGTATAGATCGGCACTGCAATGGTACGGACCACTTTCTCAGGATCAAAAAGCCCATAGAGAACTTCACAGGCAGAGCTTACCTCTCCCCTGATATGATTCACCTGTGCAAATCCGGAGTTACTAATATGATGATCAATACATGCTGTTCTTTTTGCAGTGTCAAAATATGGACCTGCAATGGCAAGTCTGTCTTTTGCACTTACATCACAGGTAACAAAAAGGTCATACTCTTTGTCACCGTCCAGCTCTGTTTTAATCTCATCCATACAGTCAATATGTCCGAAAACAGGTTTGGGATTATCCAGGTACACATCTGCCTGAATTTCCGGATAATAGGTTTTTACATATAAATATAACGCCATACAGGAACCAACGCAGTCACCATCCGGACGGATATGTCCGCCGATTCCCATTGTTTTCACACCTTCCAGTATTTCCGCAATATTTTCCATGTTCTCATCCTCTTTTAATTCTCATCCTGCTCCTCATCCTGTCTGTGGGAGTTGCTGTCTTTCTTGGTAACATCATCAATAAGCTTTGACATATTTACACCATACTCAATAGATTCGTCCAGGATAAAACGGATCTCCGGTGTATTTCTCAGGTTTAAATTACGCGCCAGCTGGCGTCTGATGTAGCCTTCTGCACTGTTCAGACCTTTGATCGTCGCTTCCTTTGCTTCTTTTTCACCCAGCACACTGATATATGCTCTGCAGGTTTTCAGATCAGGAGCCACTTCTACAGCCATGACAGAAGTCATCGGATGAATACGCGGGTCCTTGATCTCGTTGCGGATAATGGTGCTGAGTTCCTTCTGGACTTCCCCATTGATCCGGGTATTCTTAATACTGTTTTTTCTCATTTTAAGTTTTACTCCTATATATCCGGCAATTCTGTCAAATACTGTGAGCAATCCGGATCATCGACTATCCTGATCACATTATTTTCTGAATTACCACAATCAAGTCAAGGTGCGCACCACACTGTACATGACACTATGAATCGCGCACCCTACCTTTATAAGCCATTACTATCTCGGTACTTCTACCATGATATAAGCTTCTACTTTATCTTCCTCTTTCACATCGTTAAATCCGTCAAATACAAGGCCACATTCGTATCCTGCCTTAACTTCCTTAACATCGTCTTTGAATCTCTTCAGGGATGCAAGCTCACCTTCAAATATCTGCTCGCCTTCTCTGGAAATACGAACCTTGCAGTTTCTCTGGAAGATACCATCCAGAATATAGCTTCCTGCAATCGTACCAATACCGGATGCCTTGAACAGCTGACGCACTTCCGCATGACCGATAACTTTCTCCTCAAATATAGGATCAAGCATACCCTTCATGGCAGCTTCTACATCTTCGATTGCCTGATAAATAACTCTGTACAGACGAAGATCTACACCTTCCTGCTCAGCAAGCTGTTTTGCGGTTGCATCCGGACGGACATTAAAGCCGATAATGATCGCATTTGATGTAGCCGCAAGACTTACGTCAGACTCATTGATCGCACCAACACCGCCATGGATCACCTTTACAACCACTTCTTCGTTGGAAAGTTTGGTCAGACTCTGTTTTACAGCTTCCACAGATCCCTGTACATCTGCTTTGACAATGAGCGGAAGTTCCTTCAGATCGCTTGCCTGAATCTGATCAAAGAGATTATCCAGAGATAATTTGCCCTTAGTCTCCTCAAGAAGACGGTTCTTGTTCTCAGATACAAATGCACCTGCAAAGTTCTTAGCTTCCTTATCACTGTCAAATGCAAGAAGAATTTCACCTGCATTCGGCACATCACCAAGTCCCAGGATTTCTACAGGAGTAGAAGGACCTGCTTCTTTAATCCTGCGTCCCTTATCATCCATCATGGCACGAACCTTACCATTGCATGCTCCTGCTGCAATAAAGTCTCCCACATGAAGAGTACCTTTCTGGACAAGGATCGTGGCAACCGGACCTTTACCTTTATCAAGCTGAGCCTCGATTACAAGACCTCTTGCGGAACGGTTCGGATTTGCCTTTAATTCACATACCTCGGCTGTAAGAAGGATCATCTCAAGAAGAGTATCGATTCCCTCTCCTGTATGTGCGGATACAGGAACAAAAATCGTACTTCCGCCCCAGTCTTCCGGGATCAGTTCATATTCAGAAAGTTCCTGTTTTACACGCTCAATATTAGCACTTGGCTTATCAATCTTGTTGATTGCAACTATGATCTCAACGCCTGCCGCCTTCGCATGGCTGATAGCCTCTACTGTCTGAGGCATCACACCATCATCAGCTGCTACAACCAGAACTGCAATATCTGTGGAGTTTGCACCACGCATACGCATAGCTGTGAAAGCTTCATGTCCAGGTGTATCCAGGAATGTGATCTTCTGTCCGCCAACCTCTACTACAGAAGCACCGATGTGCTGTGTGATACCGCCGGCTTCTCCACGTGTTACATTTGTCTTACGGATTGCATCCAGAAGAGATGTTTTACCATGATCAACGTGCCCCATAACACAGACTACAGGTGGTCTTGAAACCATATCTTTTTCGTCTTCTTCATCCTCTTTGAGGAGTTCTTCGATAACGTCTACCTTCTCTTCCGGTTCTGCGATGATATCATATTCCAGAGCAATCTCCTGAGCTTTCTCAAAATCGATCTCATGGTTTACGGTAACCATCATACCCTGCATAAAGAGCTTCTTCACAATTACTGACGGCTGCATTTTCATAGCTTCTGCCAGTTCGCGGATCGTCATCTTCTCCGGAAGTGTGATTTCCTTAACCTCAGGTTTCTTCTCTTCCTGTTTTGGCTGCGGAGCCGGTTTCTGCAGAGCTTTCGGGATTCTGGAATTCTTATTGAATCCACCCTGATTTGGTCTGCGTCCGCCACTCTGTGTCTTATCAAAATCTTTTTTCTTGTTTTTGTTCTCTCTGTCTCTTTCTCTCTTGCTGTCTTTGGAAGTCTTTGTCAGTTCCGGTGCAAATGCCATATCGTCATTCTTTCTTGTATTCTGGCGCTGTCCCTGACGTCCCTGACTGCCGCCGAAGCGTCCGTCACGTCCTTCACTTCTGTTTCCGTCCGGACGACCCTGGCCATTGCCCTGCGGTCTTCCTCCCTGACGGTTTCCATCTCCCTGTGGTCTTCCCTGTCCGAAACGTCCTCCCTGACGATTTCCATCGCCCTGGAATCTTCCGCCCGGACGGCCCTGACCATCGCCCTGGGATCTTCCCTGGCCGAAACGTCCTCCCTGGCGGTTATCTCCCTGGGATCTTCCCTCGCCCTGAGGTCTTCCCTGACGGTTTCCTTCGCCCTGGTTTCTTCCCTGGCCAAAACGTCCTCCCTGGCGGTTATCTCCCTGGGATCTTCCTTCACCCTGAGGTCTTCCCTGACGGTTCTGTCCGTCCGGTCTTCTGTTGCCTGTGCCTGGGCGGTCATTATTATTTCTTCTTGGTCTGTCACCGTCTGTTCTTGAACTGTCGGAATTTCTTCCTTCTGCATTTCTTGGTGAACCTGTTCTCTCGCCTTCAGCTTTCACAGGTTTCTTTCTTGTTTTTCCTCCGTCACTTGCATTCTGTGCATGAAAAACGCGGATAATATTTTTTTTCTTTTTAGGTGTTTCAGTTTTATCTCCTTCTGATTTTGCTGTTACAACCTTTTCTTCTGTCTTGGGAGTCTCCAATTTCGCAATATGCTCCTTTCCCCTGTTATTATTGTCTTTTCTGAATCTATTCTTTACTTCCAAAACCGCAGGCTCATCCACCATACTCATATGGCTTCTCACATCAACGCCTTTTGATTTCAGAAACTCGATCACTTCTCTGTTCTGTCGTCCAAGCTCTCTGGCCAGCTCATGTACTCTTAATTTTGACAATCGCTATACCTCCTTCATGATTGCTTTCGCAAAGTTCTCATCCTGGACAGCCAGACAGGCGCGGTACTCCTTTCCCATTGCTCTGCCTAAGCTCTCTTTATCTGAGAAGAAGAAAATCGGAACTTCATAAAAACTGCACATATTCCTGAATTTCTTCTTTGTATTCTCGGAGGCATCCTCAGCAACGATCACAAGCAGTCCTTTTCCGGTCTTTACAGATTTCTCTGTGGAAAATTCTCCGCTTACGGTCTTGCCTGCTTTGGTAGCCAGCCCTATCAGCGACAGTACTCTGTTATTTTTCAATATCTTCCAGCTCCTTCTTAAGTCGTTCGTATACCTCATCCGGAACCGCAGTTTTCAGTGAACGCTCAAGTCCATGATTTTTAATCGCTTTATCCAGACATTCTCTGGAAAGACACAGATATGCGCCTCTGCCGTTTTTCTTACCGGTAGTATCAAGCACGATCTCATCTTCTGTAGTCTTAAGAACTCTGAGCATCTCTTTCTTGCTTTTCATTTCCCTGCAGCCGGTACACTGGCGCATGGGAATCTTATTCTTCGTCTTCATTCTCTCCTGCTTCCTGAGCCTGTGGCTCTTCTTCTACAGGAACTTCCTCTGAAACTTCTTCTGCTTCGGTTTCTTCTGTCAGGGAATCTTCTGCTGAAGTTTCCTCTGCTGATGCCTCAGCTGCATCTTCTGCAGTCTCGTCATCATCATAATCATAGAAATCTCCGGCTTCTTTTGCCTGAGTCTCACTCTTGATGTCAATCTTAAATCCTGTAAGTCTTGCAGCAAGACGTGCATTCTGACCTTCTTTACCGATTGCAAGGGACAGCTGATAATCAGGAACAACTACCAGAGCTGTCTTCTCATCAGGATCTGCCATAACTGCGATAACCTTTGCAGGGCTCAATGCATTCTCGATCAGGATCGCAGGATTCTCATCCCAGTTGATGATATCGATTTTCTCACCGCGAAGTTCCTCAACTACTGCATTGACACGTGCGCCGTTCATACCTACGCATGCACCAACTGCATCTACATCCGGATCGTTGCTCCATACAGCGATCTTTGTACGGGAACCGGCCTCACGTGCGATGCTCTTGATCTCAACAGTTCCGTCTTTTACTTCTGCAACTTCTGACTCAAAGAGACGTTTCACAAGTCCCGGATGAGTTCTGGATACCAGAATACGAGGTCCCTTCGGGGTATCCTTGACTTCAAGAATATACACCTTAATTCTCTCTGTCGGCTGGAAGGTTTCCCCTTTCACCTGTTCATTCTCACTTAATACTGCATCTGCCTTACCAAGATTGATGCTTACATTCTTACCCATCACACGCTGTACAATACCGGTTACTACTTCTTTCTCTTTTCCATAATATTCATCATACAGCACTTTACGTTCTTCCTCACGGATTTTCTGCAGGATAACGTTCTTTGCATTCTGTGTCGCAATACGTCCGAATTCCTTAGACTGGATCGGAACCTGTATCATGCCTCCGATCTCAGCTCTTGATGTGATCTTCAAAGCATCTGCCAGAGAAATCTCCATTGCAGGATCCTCTACGTATTCTACGATACTTCTGTCTGCATACACTGAAAAATCGCAGGTTTCCGGATCAATAGTTACATGTACATTGTCAGCTTTTCCAAAATGGTTCTTGCAGGCCTGGATCAGAGACTGCTCAATTGCCTCAAGCAGAGTATCTTTGCTGATACTCTTTTCCTTTTCAAGGATATCCAGTGCCTCCTTTAACTCTCTGCTCATTTTTTTCTTATCCTCCCGAATTAACTAAAACTCTATTGCGAGGCGTATCAGGGCTGTGTCTTTCTTATCAAAAACACGCTCGGTTCCATCCTCATCGATTGTCACACTGTTACTATCATATGCGGTCAAAATCCCGCAGAACTCTTTTTGCTTCTCGATTGGCCGGTAGGTACGGATTTCCACCAGTTTTCCCATGTTTCTCTCAAAGTCTTTGTCTTTCTTCAGCGGTCTGTCCAGTCCCGGCGAACTGATCTCCATGATATAACTGTCTTCGATAAAATCATTCTCATCCAGTTTGTCACTGAATGCTCTGCTGACTGTCTCGCAGTCATTTACCGTAATTCCGCCTGGTTTGTCAATGTATCCTCTCAGATACCAGTTTCCTGCTTCCTTCACATATTCTACATCAACCAATTCAAAGCCGTTAAGTTCTACGATCGGTGCCAGAAGTTCCTCTGCGCGCTTTTCATACTCTTCCCGTCTGCTCATTTTCCCACCTGCCTTTCCATGCAACAAATAAGAGTGGGCTCACGCCCACTCCTTTGTCAACAAGTTCTAATTTAGATGTATTGTAACACCAATTTCCGGCAATTGCAAGGCTTTTCCTGCAAAAACCTTGATTTTAGCGGATTTGTTGGTTTTATATACGTGGTTTTATTCCTTTACTGTCCCGTTTGGACAGTTTTATCCTGTTGAGAACATAGGGTTTATCATGGTAAGTAATGGTATATTCCTGGCGGCTTTCCAGAAGATATGCATGATCCAGCTTATCTCCTTCTGCCAGTTTCATTCCACGCACCCCGATAGATGTTTTCTTCATAGCAGAAATATCCTGTTTCTGAAATCTTAAGAAATATCCACCTTCACTCTGGAATACCACCTGTTCCATTTCATCCGCAGAACCCACAAAAATCAGAGAATCCTCTTCAGCAAGTTTCGTAGACACGATCGTTCTCTTCGCCACATCAAACTCTGCACCACTCACCAGCTTGCACATGGATGCAGCAGTGACAAACAGAAGTGTATTTTCTTTTACAGATGCCAGTGGTGCTACATAGAGCATACGTTCCTGTGCACTGTCATAATTGCTCAGATTATCTGCCGGTGTCCCCTTATCCCTGAAACGAACCAGCGGAATATCTGCCACCTTGATACTGTGCATCTTTCCATTATCTGTAAAGATACAGATCTTATCTGTATTCATACAGTTAAACACATATTTGTTCTCTGCATTGGCAGCTTCTTTATTTCTCTCATATGCAGACTTATCAATGGTCCGCATATATCCGAAGCGATCCATGAGGAAGGTGACTTCCATCTCCTCCATCTTCTTTTCTTCATAGACAACTTCTTCTGCATTCTCGATCACTGTGCGGCGTTTCGTACCGTATTCTTTCTTGATCTGATCCAGTTCTTTCATGATCACTTCTGCCATGGAATCATAATTATTCAGGATATCTTCATAAATGGCAATGTTCTTCATTGTTTCTGCATAGTCTGCCTGAAGTGCCTCGATCTCCAGACCGATCAGTTTGTACAGACGCATATCCAAGATCGCAGCTGCCTGTTTTTCTGAGAAATGCAACTTCTGCGCAGCTTTCTCGCTTGATTTGCTCTTGAACCTGATTCCTTCTGTCACACCGTCAACCAGGCATTTCTTTACCTGTTCTCTGTTCTTGCTTCCTCGCAGGATCTCGATGATCAGGTCGATCACATCACATGCCTTGATCAGACCTTCCTGGATTTCTTTCTTCTCCTGCTCTTTATTCAGAAGTGTGGTGTACTTTCTGGTCGTGACATCGAATACGAAATCTACGTGATGCTCGATCACCTGCTTCAGACTCAGAGTCTCCGGTCTGCCATCCGCAACTGCCAGCATATTCACGCCAAAAGTATCTTCCAGCTTTGTCTTCTTATAGAGCATATTTGTAAGATTCTCTACATCTGCGTCACGCTTCAGGTCAAGAACAATACGGATTCCCTCTTTGGAAGACTGGTTGGAAATATCCACGATATCTGTTGCCTTCTTGTTTTCCACAAGAGACGCAATATCATTCAGGAATTTTCCGATATTTGCACCGATCATTGTGTAAGGAATCTCCGTGATCACAAGCTGCTGTCTGCCGCCTTTGAGCTTCACTGTCTCCACCTTACCTCTGACACGGAGCTTCCCTGTTCCTGTCTCATAAATCCTGAGCAGGTCATCTTTATTTACTACCAGACCACCTGTCGGAAAGTCCGGTCCCTTGAGATAGCGCATCAGCCCTTTGACACTGATGTCGTTATTCTTCATATATGCTTTTACAGCATCTACCACTTCACCCAGATTGTGAGGTGGAATACTGGTTGCCATACCGACTGCAATACCGTCTGCTCCGTTTACCAGCAGATTCGGGATTCTGACAGGAAGTACCACAGGTTCCTTCTCTGTCTCATCAAAGTTCGGCATAAAATCTACCACATTCTTATCCAGATCTTCGAGGAAAACATCCTGTGTCAGTTTCTCCAGTCTGGCTTCTGTATATCGCATGGCAGCTGCACCGTCGCCCTCGATGGAACCGAAGTTTCCATGTCCGTCGACCAGTGTTTTGCCTTTCTTAAAATCCTGAGCCATTACCACAAGCGCTTCGTAGATAGAACTGTCACCGTGGGGGTGATATTTACCCATGGTATCCCCTACGATACGGGCACATTTTCTGTATGGCCTGTCATAACGGATGCCCAGTTCATACATATCATACAGGGTTCTTCTCTGTACAGGCTTCAATCCGTCACGCACATCCGGCAGGGCTCTGGAGATAATAACACTCATGGCATAATCTATATAGGATTTCTGCATGACCTCCGCATAGTCGGTGGGAATCACATTCTCCTGTTTTGTTTCCATTTAATTTCTTTCCTCCATCTCAGACACATATCCATGTATCTGTCTTAATTTCCACATAACACTCCGGCGAAATCAGATGTCCAGCTCTGCATCCTGTGCATGCTCATAGATAAACTTCTTTCTCGGCGGAACATCGCTTCCCATCAGGATCTCTGTCACGCTTGATGCAAGTCTCGCATCCTCAATCTCCACTCGCTTCATCATTCTTGTCTCCGGATTCAGAGTAGTCTCCCAGAGCTGCTCCGCATCCATCTCGCCCAGACCTTTATATCTCTGAAGAGTAAAGCTTCCCGGTTTATGGGCACGTCTGTATCTCTCCAGTGCCTTATCATCATACAGGTATTCCTCCTGCCCCTTCTTAGGCATGACCTTATATAATGGCGGCATGGCAATATACACATGTCCCTCAGTGATCAGATCCGGCATGAAACGGTAGAATAAAGTCAGGAGCAGTGTGGAAATATGCGCCCCATCCACATCGGCATCAGCCATAATCACAATCTTGTCGTAACGAAGCTTCGTAATATCAAAGTCATTTCCGTATCCTTCGGAAAATCCACATCCAAATGCATTGATCATGGTCTTGATCTCCGCATTGGCAAGCACTTTATCAATGGTTGCTTTCTCCACATTCAGGATCTTGCCTCTGATAGGAAGGATTGCCTGATAATTACGGTTACGGGCAGTCTTTGCGGAACCTCCCGCAGAATCTCCCTCTACGATAAAGATCTCGCACTGGGAAGGATCCTTCTTCTCGCAGTTTGCCAGCTTTCCGTTAGAGTCAAAGGAATATTTCTGCTTTGTCAGAAGATTGGTCTTGGCTCTCTCCTCTGTCTTGCGGATTTTGGCAGCTTTCTCCGCGCAGGAAAGGATTGTCTTAAGAGTCTCCAGATTTCTGTCAAAATAGAGTACCATCTGCTCTCCTACAACCTTTCCGGTTGCGCGTGATGCATCCTGATTATCCAGCTTTGTCTTGGTCTGCCCCTCGAAACGCGGTTCCGGATGCTTGATGGAAACAACCGCTGTCATTCCGTTACGGATATCTGCACCTGTGAAGTTCGGATCCTTGTCTTTAAGAACGCCAATCTCTCTCGCATAAGTATTCATGACTGTAGTAAATGTAGTCTTAAATCCGGTCAGATGAGTACCGCCCTCTGCATTGTAAATGTTATTACAGAAGCCCAGTACATTCTCACGGAATTCATTGGTAAACTGGAATGCCACCTCTACCTGAATGCCGTCTGCTTCCCCTTTCAGGTAAACCGGATCATGCAGGAC
>ULTI01013512.1_pt1 | contig 11631 bp, 8 predicted proteins | sample 1957291 | NCBI WGS metagenome assembly ULTI01 (sample SAMEA4835725, study PRJEB28245) | human gut metagenome | biome: gut microbiome; material: fecal sample | place: Denmark | collected 2008 | reverse complement strand
GTGGTGTTGTTGCGGGAGACGATGCCGGGGGTGTTGAAGGTGTTGATATGGCCGGGACCGCCGGACCACGTCATTTCAAAGCCCGCAATGGCAACCATGCTGCCTGCATTTTCCGCATTGAACGTAGCGACAGCGTTCTTATACTCATTCCAGAGATTCTGGCTCGCCGCGCTGGCAAGGCTCATGTCATAGAGCGCGCCCTCGGGGTTGGCTGCGCCGGACTTGTCAAAGTAGTTGGAATGGTCGGTGAACGCGACGAAGTCAACGTTCGCATTGTCAGGCAGCGCCTTGACATACGCCAGTGCGCTTTCCAGCGAGCCAGCGCCGTCGGAATACTGCGTGTGGGAGTGCAGCTGGCCGAAGTAGCGCTGGAAGGTCGCCTCGCCGATGGTGAAGGACCAGGTCTTGCTGGTTTCCTTTTCATCCGCACGCTTGACCGTCACAGTTACCGTGACCTTGCCGTCCGCCATATCGGCAGCCGGGGTGTAGGTGACCTTGCCGTTCGCGTAGACAGCATCGACCTTTTCGTTGTTGACAGTCATCGTCACGCTGGCGTTCTCGCCAGCGTTCACGATCTCCGCGGAGATCTCCGGCCGCTTTTCGGTTCCGGTCTGCGCGCCCTGCGCGGGCGTTACGTTGGAGATCACGGGCTCGTCGAGGATGTCGACGGTGCAGGACGCTCTGGCCTCGTTGCCCTTGACATCCTCGAACGCAAAGGTCAGGGTCATCTTGCTGCCGTTTTCAGCGGCCTTTGCAATCTGCGTATCCCAGACGGTGATATGTGCTGTGCCCTTGCCGGTCGTAAAGTCGCCGAGGACTTCCACGTCTGTGCTGCTCGTTACGCCGTCAACCAGATTGCCCTTTTCATCGCGAACACTGTACTCGATCCACGGATTGTAGATCGCATAGATCGTGTCGATCTCGAGGTCAAACTCGTAATTGCTGCCGACATAGGCCGGGAGCATGGTTTCGGGGAAGGTGATGGTGGGCTGCACGACGAGGCCGCCGTCCACATTCACGCCGTCCGCCACGGGATAGAAGAAGAAGGAGTAGATGGTGTAATCCGTGACTTTGTTCATGCTGTAGGTCTTGAAGCTGTCGCTGTAATACTCCAAGTACTGGCTGTATTTTCCATTGAACTTTGCCGTGCGGCTCTCCATCTCATAGCCGCCCACGCCGCCGGAGCACTCGCGCACCGTCCAATCCGCGTCCTCGGAGGCTGTTTTGCTGTAGAACGCGTTGTTGCCGGTGCCGCTGGAGCAAAGGTAGCCGTAGGTCTCGTTGTAGAAGCGGAGGAAGTCCTCGTGCTCCTGCACCTCAAAGACGACTGCGCCGTTTGCCGGGATGGCCTTGCCGTCCTTGATCTCGGCCAGAGCCTTGTTGATCGCCGGGCTATCCGTGTTATCGTTCTGCTCCGCCAGAACCGCCTGTGCGTTCTGGTTGTAGATCACGAACTTGTCGCCGGGCTTGGGCAGATCGCCGGAGGGCTGGTCAGCAGATGCAGGGTCGACCCGGTAGAGCGTGAACTCGCACGGATACTGCTGACTTGCAACCGTGTTGTTCTTATAGGCTTTAAACTTGTTAAAACCACCGTATGTAGAATCCGTGCTGGTATTGCTGGCCAGCGTAACAGTATCATCACCGGCACCCATAAATTTGAAGGTCTGATTTTCTGCGCTGAACGACCACGCCCAGCTATAATTACCAGACTGAATGCCATTGCTGTTTCCACCGGAAGGTGCAATGGCCATGCCGTTTTTATCAGTCAGCGTAACAGACTGTCCGCTTACCTTCAGCGTCCAAACCGCGCCTTCCGTCTTCGTCACCTTGTCCTCCGCTACAGTCGGCTGTACAACCGTCAGCCACTTCCCGCTGAGTTCCAGCGGTGCGTAGCCGGTGGAAACAATCATGACATAAGAGCCGTCTGTCAACTGGTCAGCAGAAGTTAGCTTTCCAAGTTTGTCCTCTCCATCTTCTTTCTTGACCGTATAGGTGAACGTCGCTTCGTCGCTGTCGTCCATGCCGGCCTTCGTGGCCTTGACGGTGAAGGTGACGTCTTCATTCACGGTCGCCGTTGTGCCCTCGGTGAAGGTCGTGCCGTCCGTCGCATAGAGGATCGTCGCGCCCTCGGTCTCGCAGGAGAAGGTGACCTCCGTGCCCTTGGCTACCTCGCCCGCAGCCAGAGAGGCCGTCGGGGTCGCGACCTTCTGGGTCGGTGTGGGAGGCGGCACAAGGCCGCCGATGAAGTTCTTTTCCTTCGTCAGCTTGTAGAACGTCATGCCGAAGTCTTTTTCCTTCAGACGGTCCGTGCTGGTGCAGTAGGCGCTGAACTCGTCATATCTGGCGAAGTATTCCATGTAGACCTTGCCATACTGACCGGTCAAGCCATTGCCGGACATATAGTAGGACGCATTTTCTGCATTGCAGGTTTCAACGTCCCACTTTACCGCGCCGTCCCCGGTCAGGTTCAGGTTGAACTTGCCGTTGTTCGTGCCCATCGTGAGGGTGGTATCTGTGCCCTGCTTGAAAGAGTATGTACCGTCCTCGTTCTTCGTGACCGTCCAGACCAGCTTATCAAAGCTGTCCGCCGTCAGGGCATTCTCAGCAACCGTCGCCGCGGCGGGTTTGAGATAGTAGCTGCCCAGCATTTCGCCAGCGACAGCATAGCCGTTGCCAGCATTGTAGATCACGACCTGATCGCCGGTCGCAATCGTATCGGCCTTGACGTATTTGTTGACCCACTCAAAGACATCGACAGAGACGACCAGCTCCTTGCTGTCCTCCATGCCGTCCTTCGTGGCCTTGACGGTATACGTCTCGTTATGCGAAGCCGAGATCGGGCCGGTGTATGCCTGATACTCCGTGCCTGCGGTCTTGTAGTAGATCGTCGCGCCCTCGGTCTTGCACTCGAACTTGATCTCCGTGCCAACCTCGATCTCAGCGCCGTCCGCTACGTTCGCAGTCGGGGTTTCGACCTGCTGCTTGGCTGCGGTTTCAATCTTGTACAGCGAGATCGGCTGCTGATTCTGCGACTTGTAGTAACGGAATCTGGTGCCGTTCTTTGCTGCATTGTTGTATTGCAGTGTTGTTCCGTCGCTGGTAACGATCACCTTACCGCTGGTAAGTTCAATCGTATTGAGGGACTGTGTGGAACCACTGTTCAGCTTGTTGCTTCCGGACTTACCCGAAATATACTTTCCGCTTGCAGACTTGATGGCGTAGCCGCCAGTCATCGGCTCAACGGTAAACGCATATTTCGCATAATCACCGGTGATTTTGCTGTCGGTGATCGTAACATCGACCTTGTTCCCTTCAACGTCAAGCTTGTCAAGGGAACCGTCCATAATCAGTTTGTCACCCTCGGACACGATCAGGTATGTACCAGACCAGTCTGCAGGCGCTTTTGTGACCTTGGTGTAAGTCTGCGTCTGCGCTGTCTCCTCCGCCATGGCGACCGGCATGACCGAAAGGACCATGACGACGGCCAGCAGCAGCGCGAGACACCGCGTTGTGCGTTTTTTCATGCTTGCATTTCCTCCTGATTTCTTTCAGAATTCGAATGTTCGTGTCGTGCGCGGGCCTGTCCCGCGCGAAGCACCTCTTTTGAACCCTCCTTCTGCGGATTGATACAGAAACGAAAGCGGCTGCCGGTCAAGGGAGCTGCAGTCGCAGAGTTCTGTATTTCATAGTATAGCAGTTCCACCCGTTAAAATCCAGTGCCTTTACAGAGATTTTACCGATTTTACGTAAATTTTACCGGGAATTTTTTGTGGATTTTGTCTATATAATCCCTGATCGGCAGACAAAGCCCGCCCGGCAGTCCCCGCCGGACGGGCAGGAACGCTGTCCGGGAAGCCGGCTGATGCTGCGGATCCGGGCGCCGCGGCTGATAAAACCGCCCCGCCGGGGCATTCATACATAAGATATGAATTGTTCACAAATAATTTAAGTCTGTAGGTATTGACAACGCTGGCAGGCGGTGGTACACTGCGTTTAGCACTCAGGGATAAAGAGTGCTAAGGCGAAAGGAGGAATGAACCATGGAGCTTTCAGACCGGAAAAAGAAGATCCTGCGTGCGATCGTGGATCTTTACATCCGCACGGCGGAGCCGGTGGCGTCCAAGACCATTGCACAGATGCCGGACATGGATTTTTCCTCCGCGACCATCCGCAACGAGATGGCGGAGCTGACGACGCTCGGATATCTGGAGCAGCCGCACACCTCCGCCGGACGCATCCCGTCGCCTGCCGGGTACCGGCTGTACGTCGACGAGCTGATGCAGGACTACCGCCTGTCGACCGATGAAACGAAGTCGATCAATCAGGCGATGGAGCTGAAAATGCAGGAGGTCGACAAGGTCGTCTCGCAGGTCGGCAAGCTCGTCTCGCAGATGACGAATCTGCCCGCCTACGCCATGGCGGCGCGTGCCGCCGGGCTGACGGTCAAGCGGTTCGACCTGATCCTCGCGGACAGCGGCAGCTTTATTCTCGTCGTGATGCTGAGCGACAGCTCCGTCAAGAATAAGCTCATCCGGCTCCCGGTCGAGCTGACGGAGGCGGATCTGAAGCTTCTCGGCGCAGTGCTGAACGCAAGCGTCACGGAGCTGACCGCCGAACAGCTCAGCCCCGAGCTTCTGTCCCGCGTGACCAGAAGCGCCGGAAATGCGGCCAGCCTCGTGCCCGTCATCATGGATTTCGTCACGTCGCTTCTGCACCAGGAGCACAGCGAGGTCTACATGACCGGACAGGCCAAGCTTCTCGGCCAGCCGGAGTACCACGACATCGACAAGGCGCAGAAAATGCTCTCCGCACTTGACGAGGATGTGGTCTCCAATCTTCCCGCCGCACTTTCCCCGGACAGCCGGACGCAGATCCTGGTCGGCCCGGAAAACGTGTCGAAGGAGCTGCGCGACACCAGCGTCGTCATGACGAAGTTCGACATCGGCGACGGGATGCAGGGCCTGATCGGCGTGGTCGGCCCGACCAGAATGGATTACGCGCAGATCACCGCCCGGCTGAGCTACTTCGCCGAGAACCTGAGCCGGATGTTCCAGAAAAACCAGACCCCGGCGATCGAAGGGCCGGAAAATAAGCACAATGACCCGGAGGCATAGATATGAGTAAGAAAACAAACAGCAATCCGGCTTCGGAGGAAAAGGCACAGGCCGCCTCCGCAGCCGAGCAGACAGAAGAAGCTGCGCAGCAGACCGAAGCCGAAGCCGCGAAGCAGTCCGAGGAAAAAAAGCCCGAGGAAGCCAAGCAGCAGGAGGCAAGCGAGTTTGAAAAGGCGCAGCAGGCGCTGGCACAGGAGCATGACAGCTATCTGCGGCTGGCCGCCGAATACGACAACTACCGCAAGCGCAGCCAGAAGGAAAAGGAAAGCCTCTATACCGACATCCGTTCGGAGACGGTCGAGAAGTTCCTTCCCGTGTACGACAATCTCGAGCGGGCGCTGGCGCAGGAGACGCAGGATGCCGCGTTTAAAAAGGGCGTCGAGATGACGATGAACCAGCTCGTCTCCGTCATGGAAAAGCTGGGCGTCGTGAGCTTCGGCGCGGCAGGCGAGGTCTTTGACCCGCAGCTTCATAACGCGGTCATGCACGTCGAGGACGAAGCGCTTGGCGAAAACGTCATTGCAGAGGTCTTCCAGAAAGGCTTCAAGGTCGGCGATAAAGTCGTCCGCTTCGCGATGGTAAAGGTCGCAAATTAAAAAAGCACCCAAGCCGGGGATCCGGCAGCATCTAAATTTGTAAATACAGGCATTCATATAGGAGGAAATTATTATGAGTAAGATTATTGGCATTGACCTTGGCACTACCAACAGCTGCGTCGCCGTTATGGAAGGCGGCGAACCCGTCGTGATCGCAAACGCCGAAGGCAACCGCACCACCCCGTCTGTTGTCGCGTTTTCCAAGACCGGTGAAAGAATGGTCGGTCAGGTCGCAAAGCGTCAGGCCGTTACCAACCACGACCGTACTGTTGCTTCCATCAAGCGCCGCATGGGTTCTGATTATAAGGTCGATATCGACGGTAAGAAGTACACCCCGCAGGAGATCTCCGCGATGATCCTGCAGAAGCTGAAGGCGGATGCAGAAGCCTATCTGGGCGGCACCGTCACTGAGGCCGTCATTACCGTTCCTGCATATTTCAACGACGCACAGCGTCAGGCCACCAAGGACGCCGGCAAGATCGCAGGTCTTGACGTCAAGCGTATCATCAACGAGCCGACCGCAGCCGCTCTGGCCTACGGCGTTGACAAGGAGGCCGAGCAGAAAGTCATGGTCTATGACCTTGGCGGCGGCACGTTTGATGTTTCCATTCTGGATATCGGCGACGGCGTTATCGAGGTTCTGGCCACCAACGGCAACACCCACCTCGGCGGCGACGACTTTGATGAGTGCGTCATGAACTACCTCGTTTCCGAATTCAAGAAGGCAGAGGGCATCGATCTGTCGAACGACAAGGTCGCCATGCAGAGACTGAAGGAAGCAGCCGAGAAGGCCAAGATCGAACTGTCCGGCGTGACCTCCACGAACATCAACCTGCCTTATATCACCGCTGACGCAACCGGCCCGAAGCATCTGGACGTTACGCTGACGCGTGCAAAGTTCAACGAACTGACCGCTCATCTGGTCGAAGCGACTGCCGGCCCGGTCAAGCAGGCGATGTCCGATGCTGGTTTGACTGCCAATGATATTTCCAAGGTCCTTCTGGTCGGCGGCTCGACCCGTATCCCGGCTGTGCAGGACGAGGTCAAGAAGCTGACCGGTAAGGAAGGCTTCAAGGGTATCAACCCCGACGAGTGCGTCGCTGTCGGCGCAGCGATTCAGGGCGGCGTGCTTGGCGGCGACGTCAAGGGCCTGCTGCTGCTGGACGTCACCCCGCTGTCTCTTGGCATTGAGACGATGGGCGGCGTGTTCACCAAGCTGATCGACCGCAACACCACCATCCCGACCAAGAAGAGTCAGGTCTTCTCCACCGCTGCTGATAACCAGACCTCTGTTGAGGTTCATGTCCTGCAGGGCGAACGTGAGATGGCAGCCGACAACAAGACGCTCGGCAAGTTCCAGCTGACTGGCATCGCGCCCGCGCCCCGCGGCGTTCCGCAGATCGAGGTCACGTTCGACATCGACGCCAACGGCATCGTGAACGTCTCCGCGAAGGATCTCGGCACCGGCGCCGAGCAGAAGATCACCATCACCGCTTCCTCCAACCTCTCGAAGGAGGATATCGACAAGGCTGTCCGCGAAGCAGAGCAGTATGCGGCGCAGGATAAGGCCCGCAAGGACGAGGTCGACACCCGCAACAACGCCGACCAGATCATCTACCAGTCCGAAAAGACCCTGAACGAGATGGGCGACAAGGTCACAGAGGCTGAGAAGGCCCCCGTCAAGGAAGCCATTGAAAAGCTGAAGACCGCCCAGAAGGGCACCGACCTCGCCGCCATCAAGGCTGCGACCGAGGAGGTCCAGAAGGCGTTCTACGCCGTGTCCGAGAAGCTCTATAAGAACGCGGCCCCGCAGGGCGAGCCGAATGCCAACCCGAACGCCGGCCAGGCCGGCCAGCAGGCGGGCGGCAATGACGACGGCGTCGTCGACGCGGACTACGAAGAGGTCAAGGACAACTAATTCGTGAAGCACAGCTTGACAGGGGCGGCGTGACCGCCCCTATCGGCTGTTACCCACCGAATCTGAGGTGAGATAGTATGGCAGATCAGAACAAACGAGATTATTACGAGGTGCTGGGCGTCGAGAAAAACGCGTCCGACGCCGAGATCAAAAAGGCCTACCGCAAGCTGGCCATGAAATACCACCCCGATCAGAACCCTGGCGACAAGACCGCCGAGGAAAAGTTCAAGGAGATCAACGAGGCGTATGAGGTCCTGTCCGACGCCGATAAAAAGGCCCGGTACGACCAGTACGGCTTCGCGGGCGTCGACCCGAATTTCAATCCGAACGCGGGCTTCGGCGGATTTGGAGGCGGCGGCTTCAGCGGCTTCGGGGATTTCAGCGATATCTTCGGCGATTTCTTCGGCGGCGGCGCGTCGTCGTCCGGCCGCAGAAGAGGCCCGGCGAAGGGCCAGAACGTCGTCAGTGAGATCGAGATCAGCTTTGAGGAAGCGGCCTTTGGCTGCGAGCGCGAGATCACCTTCTCCCGCATCGAAACGTGCAGCACCTGCCATGGAAGCGGCGCAAAGGAGGGCACGAGCCCCCAGACCTGTACGTACTGCCACGGCACCGGCACCGTGCGCACCCAGCAGAATTTCATGGGCATGACCATGCAGTCCAATCAGCCGTGCCCGAAGTGCGGCGGCAGCGGCACCATCATCACCGACCCCTGCACCGCCTGCCGGGGCAAGGGCAAGGTGCGCCACACGAAGACCATCCGTGTCAAGGTTCCTGCCGGCATCGACGACGGCCAGTCCTTCCGCGTGCGCGACGAGGGCAATGCCGGCTCGAACGGCGGCCCGAACGGCGATCTGCTCGTGACCGTTTCCGTGCGCAAGCACCCGATCTTCACGCGTGACGGAGCGAACGTCATGTGCCAGATGCCCATTTCGTTCACGCAGGCCGCGCTCGGCGCGTCCATCGAGGTGCCCACACTCGACGGCAAGGTGCGCTATCAGATCCCCGAGGGCACGCAGACCGGCACGACCTTCCGCCTGCGCGGCAAGGGCATTCCCTATGTCGGCTACAAGACGCGCGGCGACCAGTTCGTCACCGTCGTCGTTGAAACGCCGACAAAGCTCACGCGGGAGCAGAAGGAGCTCTTAAAGCAGCTCGAATCCTCCGTCGGCGACGACGGCCAGCCCAAGCGCAAGAGCTTCTTCGACAAGCTCAAGGGCTGAACCCATCCATAAAAAATTGACGCGCCTGCGGCATTTCGCCGCAGGCGCTTTACGTTTGTCAAGAGGGTTACGATGCACCGCAGTTTTTCTTAAGAGGCTGGACTCTGGACGCGCCGGAGAAATCGCCGTAGACCATTGCGCCGGTCGGGCAGACGCCGGCGCACGCGCCGCAGGCGGTGCACTTGTCCCAGTCGATGCGGGCGAGGAAGTTATCGACCTTGATTGCGCCCTGCGGGCAGGTCTTTTCGCACTTATGGCAGCCGATGCAGCCGGAGGAGCAGACCTTTTTGGTGTACGGGCCGTTGTGATAGCTCGAACAGAGCACCTCCGTGCGGATGATATCCGGCACGATCTCGATGATCTTCTGCGGGCACGTCTGCGCGCAGATGCCGCAGCCGATGCACGCCGCGTGGTTGACACAGGCAATGCCGTCCTGCATGGAGATGGCGTTTTTCGGGCAGGCTCTGGCGCAGTCGCCGAAGCCCATGCAGCCGAAGATGCAGCTGCCGTTGCCGCCGTAGAACAGCTTCGCCGCCGCGCAGGAGGGGATGCCCCGGTAGTCAGCCTTGACGCTTGTAGCCTCGCACGTTCCCGCGCACTGCACAACGGCGATCTTTTCCACAACGTCCTCGGCCTCCACGCCGAGCAGCGCCGCGATCTGCGCCGCGACTGCATCCGCGCCGGGAACGCAGAGGTTTGTCTTCGTGCCCGGCTCCAGCAGGGCCTTTGCATAGCCGTCGCAGCCGGTGTAGCCGCACGCGCCGCAGTTTGCGCCGGGCAGGCAGGCACGAATTTCGGTAAAGCGCGTGTCCTCCTTGACCGCCATGACGCTCGACGCCACGGCGAGGCCGACCGCGCAGATGAGGCCGATCACAGTCACGGCCAGAATCGGGATCAGAATTTCCATCATAGCCGCGCCCTCCTTAGCCGAACAGCCGGTCGATGATGCCGGTCAGTCCGAAAAATGACAGCGATACGATCGCCGCCGAGACGAGCGTGATGGGAAGCCCCTCAAAGCTCTTGGGCGGCTCCGCCTCGGCCACGCGCGACCGGACGCCGGAGAACAGCACCATCGCGAGGAAGAAGCCAAGGCCGCAGCCAAGCGCGGTCAGAAGCGCCTCGCCGTAGTTCATGCCGTCGGAAATGACATTCATCGTCACGCCCAGCACGCCGCAGTTCGTCGTAATGAGCGGCAGATAGACGCCGAGGGATTTATGCAGTGCGGGCACATAGCGCTTGAGGACGATCTCGACCAGCTGGACAAGGGCCGCAATGACCAGAATGAAGACGACCGTCTCCATATAGGTAAAGTCGACCTTGCCCGCGAGCAGGAAATGATAGATCGGCCAGGTAACGGCGGTGGCCAGCACCTCGACGAAGATAACGGCCAGCGACATACCGGTCGCCTGATCGAGCTTCTTGGATACGCCGAGGAAGGGGCAGATGCCGAGGAACTTGACGAGCACATAGTTGTTCGTGATCGCGGCGGTCAGAATGACGAGGATCATGGTCTTCATTTCGCAGCCGCCTCCTTTCCTTCGCAGGCGCCCTTGCCGCAGCCCGGGCAGCCGGCGCAGCCGAATTCCTTCTTCTTGATGGCCTTGCCCTTGGAGATCTTATTGATGAGCGCGATCATGCAACCGAACACGAAGAAGCCGCCGGGGGCCATGGTCAGAATGCCGATGGGGTTTTCGTGGAACCACGGCACGGGCAGGCCGCAGAACGTGCCGCAGCCGAGCGTTTCGCGGATGGCGGCCATGGCGCAGATAGCAAGCGTGAAGCCGAGGCCCATGCCCGCGCCGTCAATGGCGGAATCCACAACGCCGTGCTTGCTGGCATACATCTCGGCCCGGCCGAGGATGATGCAGTTGACAACGATCAGCGACAGATACACGCCCAGGGACTGATACAGGCTGAAGGCATACGCCTCCATGACCAGCTCGACGACCGTGACGAAGCCCGCGATGACGACGATGTAGCACGGGATGCGCACCGGGTCGGGGACGATTTTGCGGATGGCGGAAATGGCCATGTTGGACAGGATCAGAACGGCGGTTGCCGCAATGCCCATGCCGAAGGCCGCAATGACCGACGTGGAGATGGCCAGTGTCGGGCACGTGCCGAGCACGAGGACGAGCACCGGGTTCTCCTTGATCAGGCCCTTCAGGAAGTTCTGTAATTTACTCATTTCTGCGCCTCCTTTACGAGCTCATACGCTTCAAACGCAGTTTCCACACAGCTGCGATAGGCCGTCGACGTGATGGTCGCGCCGGAGATGGCGCTCACGCCGGAAAGCGAGGCGTCCTGCCCGGTATACTGGCCGGTGTAGCTCTCGTTTGCCGTCTGGCCGCCGAGCGTCGTTGTTTCGGACGAGACATCCATCGTGCGGCAGGCGCGGATCAAGCCGTCGGTACCGATGACGCACATCACCTGGATCGTGCCGCCGAAGCCCTTGCCCTCGACGGTAAACAGATAGCTCATGGGGCTTCCGGCTTCGTCCAGCGCGAGATAGGCGCTCACGACCTCCTCCGGAAGAGTCGTCTCGACCAGCTGAAACGAAGCCGCGTCCGGCACGGCGTCGAGCCGCGCCTGCTCGGCTCTGGCCTCCGCGTTCGCCTTGGAGACGGGCGCGGTAAAGTGGTTCACGACAGCCAGCGCCGCGGACGTGAGCAGGCAGATCACGACCAGAACGACGATGGATTTTCGGATTTCTTTCGTGTTTTTCATGCCTTCGCACCTCCCAGCGGCTTGCTCTGCGTCCATCTGGACAGATACGGCGTGAG
>ULTI01042636.1_pt1 | contig 11681 bp, 9 predicted proteins | sample 1957291 | NCBI WGS metagenome assembly ULTI01 (sample SAMEA4835725, study PRJEB28245) | human gut metagenome | biome: gut microbiome; material: fecal sample | place: Denmark | collected 2008 | reverse complement strand
TGCGTTAAAAAACATCACTTGAAATTATATCAGAAAACCTCTACAAGTCAAGTAAATTCAAGGTTTTTTTATAATTTTATATTTTCTTTACTAAATATTACCTGAAAAATCATTCACATACCATATCTTGTATATTGTGGATAACTCCACATATAAAAAAAGTTATCCTCATTTTGTGGATAACTTGTGGATAAGATGTATAAATCACATGGATAAATTTTCAAAACTCTATTCAACCCAGTAAAACCAGGGTCTATAACTTTAATTCCCTTATAAACAAGCTTTAATCGTTGATTTACCCTTGAAAATAGTGTACTATAAGTATATGTAGGATTATGGGTAATTATCCTATTTTATAAGAAAGATGTGGAGATATAAATGGACAAGATTATTGAAAAGTGGGATGAAATTTTAAATACAGTCAAAAGGGAGTACGAAATTAGTGATGTATCTTTTGATACCTGGATTCGCCCACTGGAAGTATTCGCGATCGAAGGGAATACACTGTATATTTTAGTACCATCCGAGCAGATGGCCCTTACTTATATTTCAAAAAAATATCTGGCACCACTTCGTGTAGCCATCGTTGAAATTACAGAGATTGAATATGATATTGAGTTTATCCTGCCGGAACAGGCGAAAAACCTTAAGATATCAAATAAACCAGCTAAGAAAGCTGCATCCGTCAGCGGTGATGATTCCAACCTGAATCCAAATTATACATTTGATACTTTTGTCGTTGGTAACAATAACCGTTTTGCGCACTCTGCTTCGCTTGCCGTGGCAGAATCACCGGGTGAAGCATACAACCCTCTTTATATATATGGAGGTCCTGGACTTGGTAAAACCCATTTGATGCACTCGATCGGCCATTTTATTTTAAACCAGGATCCAAACGCAAAAGTAATCTACGTTACCTCCGAGGAATTCACAAATGAAGTTATTGAATCCATCCGTAACGGTAATGCTTCTTCCATGACTAAATTCCGTGATAAGTATCGTAAAGTCGATGTTCTTATGATTGATGATATTCAGTTCATTATTGGCAAAGAAAGTACGCAGGAAGAATTTTTCCACACATTCAACGCATTACAGACACAAGGAAAACAGATTATTCTTACTTCCGATAAACCACCAAAAGAAATGGAAACATTAGAAGAACGTATTCGTTCCCGTTTCGAATGGGGTCTTATGGCAGATATCGGAGTTCCTGATTATGAAACACGTATGGCTATTCTTCGTAAGAAAGCCGAATCTGATAAATTTAATATTGATGATGAAGTATTAAGCTATATTGCAAACAATATTAAATCCAATGTCCGTGAATTAGAAGGTGCTTTAAATAAGCTTCTTGCTTACAACAACCTCGTACATATTCCTATTACTATGGAAATTGCGGAAAAAGAACTTTCTAACATTATTACACCGGACAAGCCTAGAGAAATTACCCCGCAGCTGATTATTGAAGTAGTATCTGAACACTTCCATATCTCTGTGGACCAGATGATTTCAAAAACACGTAGCAGTGATGTTGCAAAACCAAGACAAATTGCCATGTACTTATGTAAGAATATGACAGATAGTCCTTTGGATACTATTGGTTCCCTGTTAGGAGGAAGAGATCATTCCACAATTATCCACGGTATCAAGAAGGTTACTGAAGAATATGACACCAATGAAACTACCCGAACTTTAATAGAAACCATCAAGAAAAAGATAAATCCGAACTAGTTTCTTCCTATTATAATGGAGTTCTATTTCAGATTACCTTTATTTTTAATTTCAACTTATTCACGTTTATCCACATAAAGTGATATGTGAAAAAGTTGGACAACTTATAATTTGAATAAAATCCGCTTTTATTTGTTCACAGGCTTGTACCATTAATCCTCAGCCTTTTCACAGGCTTTCAGAATGGTTATCAAGTCCCGGGAAGTGCATTATAAAAGCATTTGAAGGGGTTATTCACATATTAACACCCCCTAAGACGACTACGTCGGATTTCTAACTATATTTATTTAAACCAGGAAGGAGTTTTTTTCGCATGAAACTGATCGTCTCAAAAGGAAATTTATTACGTGGAGTTAACATTGTATCAAAAGCAGTCCCAACACGTACAACAATGGCTATTCTTGAATGTATTCTTATTGATGCATCTACGAATGAAATTAAATTAATGGCTAACGATATGGAACTTGGTATTGAAACACGTATAGAAGGTGTAGTTGAGGAAAGAGGTGTAATTGCATTAGATGCAAAGATCTTTTCTGAAATTGTGCGTAAGCTCCCGGATAGTGATGTAACGATTGAGACAGATGCATCTTTTAAAACGATCATTTCCTGTGAAAAAGCAAAATTCAATATTGTTGGTAAATCTGGAGATGACTTCTCTTATATTCCATATATTGAGAAAAATGAATCTATCGTTATTTCTCAGTTCACATTAAAAGAAGTGATTCAGCAGACTATTTTCTCTATTGCAGATAATGACAATAATAAATTGATGACAGGTGAGCTTTTTGAAATTAATGAAAACGAATTGAAAGTTGTATCACTTGATGGGCACCGTATTTCTATTCGCAATATTGAACTTAAAAATAATTATGATCATAAAAAAGTTGTTGTACCTGGCAAGACACTTCAGGAAATCAGTAAAATTGTACCTGGTGGTGTAGACGATGATGTACTGATTTATCTCACAGATAATCATATTGTTTTTGATTTCGATACAACAACTGTGGTTTCAAGATTAATCGAAGGTGAATACTTTAAGATTGATCAGATGCTCTCTTCCGATTACGAAACAAAAGTTAAAGTAAACAAAAAAGAGCTGTTAGATTGTATTGACCGCTCTACCCTTCTCGTAAAAGAAGGTGACAAAAAGCCAATTATCATGAATGTTACCGATGGAAACATGGAATTAAAGATCAATTCCTTCATTGGTTCTATGAATGAAGATATTGATATTGAAAAAGAAGGCAAGGATATTTTGATTGGATTTAATCCAAAATTCTTTATCGATGCCCTTCGTGTAATTGATGAAGAGGAAGTAAGTCTTTACATGGTGAATCCAAAAGCACCATGTTTTATCAAAGATGATGAGGGTAAGTTTATTTATCTGATTCTTCCAGTAAATTTTAACACTGCTACAAATTAGGAGTATATATGATTACAGTTAATATTCGAGAAGAAGATGAATTTATCAAATTGGGACAGGCTTTGAAAAAAGCAAGTCTTGTTGCTTCTGGTGTAGATGCAAAAATGGTAATTCAGGATGGTCAGGTTCAGGTGAATGGACAGACCGAATTACAGCGCGGAAAAAAATTACATGATGGAGATGTTGTCACCTATGATGGGGAGACAATTCAGATTGTCAAATGATCATTGAATCCATAGAACTTAGCAATTTTCGCAATTATGAAAATTTGCAGATTCATCTGGATGAAGGTACAAATATTTTATATGGGGATAATGCACAGGGAAAGACAAATATTCTCGAAGCTGCGTATATGAGTGGTACAACAAAATCCCACAAAGGAAGCCGGGACAAGGAAATGATTCGGTTTGGAGAAAACGAATCCCATATTCGTACCGTTGTCAAAAAGAATGAAAAAGAATATCAGATTGACATGCACTTGCGGAAAAATGGAGCTAAGGGCGTTGCAATCAATAAAATTCCAATCAAAAAGGCAAGTGAGCTGTTTGGAATTTTGAATATTGTATTTTTTTCTCCGGAAGATTTGAATATTATAAAAAATGGTCCGGCAGAAAGAAGAAGATTTATTGATTTAGAGTTGTGTCAATTGGATAAACTGTATTTATCCGATTTGTCAAATTATAATAAAGTGCTCAATCAGAGAAACAAACTTTTGAAAGATATCAGTTTCCATTCGGATCTGATCGAAACTTTGCCAATGTGGGATATGCAACTTCTTATGTATGGGCGGAGAATTATTAATAAACGCAGACAGTTTGTGAATGAGTTGAATGAGATTATCACAAAAATTCATTCAAACATTTCGGGTGGCAGAGAAAATCTGACATTGAAATATGAGCCGAGTATTGATGAAAGTTCTTTTGAAGAAGCTTTGTTGCGACAAAAGAAGAAAGATTTAAAATTGTGCCAGACAACCGTCGGCCCACATCGTGATGACATGCTTTTTTCCATTGACGGAATTGACATTCGCAAGTTTGGGTCACAGGGACAGCAACGCACTTCTGCACTGTCTTTGAAATTGTCAGAGATTGATCTGGTAAAAAAATCCATACATAATACGCCTGTTCTGTTATTGGATGATGTATTATCCGAACTTGATAGCAACCGGCAAAATTATCTGTTAAACAGTATTACCGATATACAGACAATTATCACATGTACGGGATTGGAAGAATTTGTTAAAAATCGTTTTCAAATCAACAAAATTTTTCAAGTAATAAATGGAGAAGTTTTTGAAAAAGAAACGGTAGAAGATATATAAATTATATAGAGTCATCCATTGGGTGAGGAGGAAATCAATGAGCGAAGAAATACAGAACAATCAGGGATATGGCGCTGACCAGATTCAGATTCTTGAAGGTCTTGAGGCAGTAAGAAAAAGACCGGGTATGTACATCGGAAGTACATCGGCAAGAGGTCTGCATCATTTGGTGTATGAGATTGTAGATAATGCTGTGGACGAAGCTTTGGCTGGTTATTGCGACAGCATTGAAGTTACAATTGAGCAGGATAATTCCATCACAGTTGAAGATGATGGTCGTGGTATTCCGGTTGGAATGAACCACAAGGCCGGAGTATCTGCTTTGGAAGTTGTTTTTACTGTATTACATGCTGGTGGAAAATTTGGTGGCGGAGGATACAAAGTATCCGGAGGTTTGCATGGTGTAGGTGCATCCGTTGTAAATGCATTGTCTACCTGGCTTACAGTTGAAGTATATAACGAGGGAAAGGTATACGGACAAAGCTACAAGCGTGGAAAAGTAGATGGACCTGTTTCTGTCATTGGTGAATGTGATCCGGAAAAACATGGAACCAAGGTGCATTTTCTTCCTGACCCGGAAATTTTTGAAGAAACTGTCTATAATTATGACACATTAAAACAGCGTCTGAGAGAGACTGCATTTTTGACAAAGGGGTTGCGCATTGTATTAAAAGATACCCGTGAAGATAGTATACACAATCATGAATTCCATTATGCAGGTGGAATCAAAGAATTTGTACAGTATCTGAATCGCGGTAAGGAACCTCTTTATCCGGAAGTTATTTATTGTGAAGGAAACAAGGATGGTGTTTATGTCGAGGTTGCTTTGCAACACAATGACTCATTTAACGATTCAACATTCAGTTTTGTAAATAATATTATAACTCCGGAAGGTGGAACACATCTGGCAGGTTTTCGTAATGCAATGACAAAGACATTTAATGCATATGCCAGAGAAGCAAAAATATTAAAAGATAATGATGCTGCTCTTACCGGTGACGATATCCGAGAAGGTCTCACTGCTATTATCAGTATCAAAATTGAGGAACCGCAGTTTGAAGGTCAGACAAAGCAGAAACTTGGAAACAGTGAAGCAAGAGGTGCGGTTGATTCGGTTGTAACTGAACAGCTGACATACTTTTTGGAGCAGAATCCGGATGTGGCAAAAAATATCTGTGAGAAATCTCTTCTTGCGCAGCGCGCAAGGGAGGCTGCCCGTAAAGCGCGTGATCTGACAAGAAGAAAGACAGCTTTGGAAGGTACTGCCCTGCCAGGAAAACTTGCAGACTGTTCAGACAAAAATCCAGAAAATTGTGAAATTTTTATCGTTGAGGGAGATTCCGCCGGCGGTTCTGCAAAGACTGCAAGAAGCCGTGCAACACAGGCAATTCTTCCACTTCGTGGAAAAATTTTAAATGTAGAGAAAGCCCGCCTCGATCGAATTTATGATAATGCAGAAATCAAGGCAATGATTACTGCTTTTGGTACAGGAATTCATGACGATTTTGATATTTCAAAATTGCGTTACAATAAAATTATTATTATGACCGATGCCGATGTGGATGGTGCGCATATTGCTACTCTAATGCTTACTTTCTTATATCGATTTATGCCGGAACTGATTAAGCAGGGTCATGTTTACCTTGCTACCCCACCACTCTACAAAATTGAGAAAAATAAAAATACATGGTATGCGTACAGTGATGAGGAATTAAACAAAATTCTTACCGATGTTGGACGAGATCAGAATAATAAGATTCAGCGATACAAAGGACTTGGTGAGATGGATGCCGAGCAGCTTTGGGAAACAACTATGGATCCGGAAAAGCGAATCTTAAAACAGGTAATCATCGATGATGAAAATTCATCCGAAATAGATGTTACATTTACCACATTGATGGGTGATAAAGTAGAACCGAGAAGAGAATTTATTGAAGAAAATGCCAAGTATGTTCAAAACCTTGACATTTAAGGAGGAAAAGTAAGTGGACGACAAGATATTTGATCAAATTCAGCAAGTTGATTTGAAGAAAACCATGGAAACCTCCTATATCGATTATGCCATGAGCGTTATTGCCAGCCGTGCATTACCAGATGTAAGAGACGGACTTAAGCCAGTACAGCGTCGAGTTCTGTATTCCATGATAGAGTTGAATAACACACCAGACAAGCCACATCGTAAATGTGCGCGTATTGTCGGTGATACCATGGGTAAATACCATCCACATGGAGACAGCTCTATTTACGGTGCACTTGTCAACATGGCACAGCCGTGGTCGACAAGATATCCACTTGTAGACGGACATGGTAACTTTGGATCAGTGGATGGAGATGGTGCTGCTGCTATGCGATATACTGAGGCACGTCTTTCTAAAATATCCATGCAGATGATTCAGGATATTAACAAAGACACCGTTGATTTTATTCCAAACTTTGATGAGACGGAAAAAGAACCAACGGTATTGCCGGCACGTTATCCGAACTTGCTGGTTAATGGAACCACTGGTATTGCTGTAGGTATGGCTACCAATATTCCACCACACAATTTGAGGGATGTAATTCATGCGGTTGTAAAACTGATCGATAATGATATTGAAGATAAAGAGACTGATATTGATGAATTGATCAGTATTATTAAGGGACCGGATTTTCCTACCGGAGGTGTCATTCTTGGTACCGCCGGAATCAATGAAGCTTACCGGACCGGACGTGGAAAAATCAGAGTTCGTGCAGTAACAGATATTGAGCCGATGGACAATGGCAAAAACAGAATTGTTGTCACAGAGCTCCCATATCTTGTAAATAAAGCAAGATTGATTGAAAAAATTGCAGAATTACACAAGGATAAACGTATTGATGGCATTACGGATTTACGTGATGAGTCTGACCGTGAAGGTATGCGAATTGTAATCGAACTTCGTCGTGATGTAAATCCGAGTGTTGTGCTCAATTTGCTATATAAACATACACAGTTGCAGGATACTTTTGGTGTAATCAATCTCGCATTGGTGGATAACCAGCCAAAAATTTTGAATTTGTATGAATTATTGAACTATTATCTGCTTCATCAGAAAGAAGTTATTACCAGAAGAACCAGATATGATCTGAACAAAGCAGAAGAAAGAGCCCATATTTTACAGGGCTTGATGATTGCTTTGGATAATATTGATGAAGTCATTGCAATTATTCGTGGAAGTCGTACGACACAGGATGCGAAGAACGCATTGATGGAACGCTTTGGTTTATCCGATGCACAATCCCAGGCGATTGTGGATATGAGATTGAAGGCTCTGACAGGTCTCGAAAGAGAAAAGTTAGAGAATGAATATAAAGAGTTAATGGCTTTGATTACAGAGTTGAAATCAATTCTTGCAGATGAAAAGAAGTTGCTTACGGTTATCCGTACCGAAATTCTTGCAATTGCAGATAAGTATGGCGATGACAGAAGAACACAGATTGGTTTTGATGAATTTGATATTTCCATGGAAGATCTGATTCCAGAGACGAATACTGTGATTACAATGACAAAAGTCGGCTATATCAAGCGTATGGGAACCGACAATTTCAAGAGTCAGCATCGTGGAGGTAAGGGAATCAAAGGCATGGAGACAATACAGGATGATTATATTGTCGAGATGCTTATGACAACTTCGCATCACTATCTGATGTTTTTTACCAATATGGGACGTGTATACCGCATTAAAGCGTATGAAATTCCGGAAGCAAGCCGTACATCAAGAGGTACTGCCATTATTAATCTGATTCCATTGCAGCCGGATGAAAAAATAACTGCAATGATACCAATCAAGGATTATGAAAAAGACAAGTATCTGTTTATGGCAACCAAGAATGGAATTGTTAAGAAAACATCGGTACTTGATTATGAAAATATTCGTAAGACAGGTCTGGCAGCAATTAATTTACGTGATGATGATAAATTGATTGAAGTCAAGATTACGGATGATAATGAGGACATTTTCCTGTTTACAAAATATGGCCAGTGTATTCGTTTTAATGAAAAAGATGTAAGAAGTACCGGCCGTACAACCATGGGTGTAATCGGTATGAATCTTACCGATGGAGACGAAGTGATTGCGATGCAGATGGCTTCCCAGGGAGATTCCGTATTGATTGTTTCCGAAAAAGGTCTTGGAAAATGTACATTGATCAGTGAATTTTCTGCACAAAATCGTGGCGGAAAAGGTGTAAAGTGTTACAAAATTACAGAAAAATCCGGTAATTTGATTGGTGTTAAATCAGTTGGACGAGATGACGAAGTTATGCTCATTACAACCGAAGGAATTATTATAAGAATTCGTGTAAATGATACTGCATTACTTGGAAGAATTACTTCAGGAGTCAAGCTTATTAATCTTAAGGATGACATTACAGTTGCAAGTATTGCAAGGGTAGTTGAAGATAAATCATTGATGCCGCCTGAAGAAGATACAGAGAATGAAGATACAGAGGAAGATAATAATTCAGAAGAGAGCAATTCATAAAATCGGAAGCAGGGTATCAACCCTGCTTCTGTGCTATATAACACAAAGGAGAAGAAGATATGCCACAAAATTTTTATGAAGTTTTATGGATTTTTATTATCTATGCATTTATAGGATGGTGTGCAGAAGTAAGTTATGCTGCAGTAAATAGGGGAATATTTGTAAACAGGGGATTTTTGAATGGACCATATTGTCCAATTTATGGATGCGGAGTAGTAATTGTTGTTACCGTTTTAACGCCTCTGAAAAATAATTTATTTCTTTTATTTGTTGGATCAGTTGTATTAACGTCAGTGTTGGAATATATTACTGGCTTTTTACTGGAAAAAGTTTTTCATAACAAATGGTGGGATTACAGCAATCTTCCCTTTAATCTGCATGGGTATATATGCTTAAAATTTTCTATTTACTGGGGACTAGCATGTACCTTTATCATGGACATCATACATCCAATCATTTACAAATTTATCATACTTATCCCACAAATATTGGGAATTGTGTTGATATCTGTCGGTATGACAGTCTTTGCCGTGGATATCACCATTACTGTTATGACAATTATGAAGTTAAATAAGCGTATGAAGGCCATGGATGAAATTGCAAAGAAAATACATAAGCTTTCGGACGAAATTGGTGAGCGGGTTTATGAAAACGCAACAACGGTAAAAGAAAAATCAGAAGAATTTCAGGATACACATGAAGATCTTCTGCAAAAAATTGAAGATACAAAAGAAGACATTCAGGAAAAGACAAGTGAATTTTCTAATAAGCAGAAACTGGCATATGAAGAGAAAGTGCAGGAGCTTGAAAAACTCAAACAGAAATATGCAGGTCTTATGGAACGCAGAGAGCCTGGTGTAAAGCGACTGATGAAAGCATTTCCAAATATGAAATCTTTGGATTTTAAGGATACATTAGAAAAATATAAGAAGCATTTTGATAAAATAATAGCAAAAAAGAGCGAGGCGGATCATGATCAGAACAATTAATACAAAAGAAATTACAAAAAATGTAAAAGAAATGTGCATTGAAGCGAATCATTATCTTTCACCGGATATGGATGCTGCAATGAAAAAAGCAACTGCAGAAGAAAAATCAGAATTAGGAAAGAAAATTTTAAATCAGTTGCAGGAAAACCTGAAAATTGCAGGAGAAGAGATGATTCCAATCTGTCAGGATACCGGAATGGCAGTCTTTTTTGTTGAAATAGGACAGGATGTGCATTTCGAAGGAGATTTAATAGAAGATGCAATTAATGAAGGTGTTCGACAAGGATATGTAGAAGGATATTTGCGTAAATCAGTTGTTGCTGATCCAATTTTACGGGAAAATACCAAAGATAATACACCGGCGGTCATTCATTATTCCATTGTGGCCGGGGATAAAGTTAAAATCACGTTTGCACCAAAAGGGTTTGGAAGTGAAAATATGAGCCGTGTGTTTATGCTCAAACCGGCAGATGGAATAGAAGGAGTTAAGAATGCAATTCTTACTGCAGTAAAAGATGCAGGGCCAAATGCGTGTCCTCCAATGGTAGTCGGGGTAGGTGTTGGTGGAACATTTGAAAAATGTGCATTATTGGCCAAGAAAGCTTTAACCAGACCAGTTGGTGAACATTCATCTATAGAATATGTGGCAGATATGGAAAAAGAGATGCTTGAGAAAATCAATCAGCTTGGTATCGGACCGGGAGGACTCGGCGGAACTACTACAGCGCTCGCTGTTAACATCAATACTTATCCAACACATATTGCAGGACTTCCAGTAGCAATCAATATATGCTGTCATGTCAACCGACATATTGTTCGTGTTGTGTAGAAGTGAACAATAAATTGGTTTCTTGTGGATAACTTAGAGTAGATTTTAAATTTATGTTTAAAAGTAAAGGATAAGGACAGAAAAATGGATAAATATATTACAACACCAATTACAGAAGAGATTACTGCAGATCTTCATTCCGGAGATTATGTATATATAACAGGAGAAATCTATGTTGCGCGCGACGCAGCACATAAGCGCATGATTGAAGCTTTAGATCGTGGAGATGAGTTGCCAATTGACATTAAGGATGCAACTATTTATTATATGGGACCTTCACCGGCACGTGAGGGACATCCGATTGGATCTGCCGGACCAACTACGGCCACGCGTATGGATAAATATGCGCCAAGGTTACTCGATTTGGGCGAAAAAGCAATGATTGGAAAAGGAAAACGTTCCAAGGAAGTCATTGATGCTATTATTAGAAACAAGGCCGTATATTTTGCTGCAGTAGGAGGAGCAGGAGCACTTCTTTCGAAATGCATAAAGAAGTCGGAAGTAATCTGTTATGATGACTTAGGAGCAGAAGCTATCCGTAAATTATATGTGGAAAATTTTCCTGCGATTGTAGTTATTGATAAGGATGGAAACAATTTATATGAGACAGCTATCAAAGAATTTGCAAAATAAAAAAAAGTAAAAATACTAGTTGACAAACCTGAGTAAGTTTAGTAGAATAAAAAAGCACTGCGAAAGCATGCTATCGTGAATACGGTAAGTGCAGAAGTACTCAAGTGGCCGAAGAGGTGCCCCTGCTAAGGGTATAGGTCGGGTGACCGGCGCGAGGGTTCAAATCCCTCCTTCTGCGTTAACTTTTTAAAAAATAAAATTTAAAAAGTTGAAAAAAGTTGTTGACAAATGATTGCACAGCTGATATACT
>ULTI01059680.1_pt1 | contig 11729 bp, 7 predicted proteins | sample 1957291 | NCBI WGS metagenome assembly ULTI01 (sample SAMEA4835725, study PRJEB28245) | human gut metagenome | biome: gut microbiome; material: fecal sample | place: Denmark | collected 2008 | reverse complement strand
CGCAGGGCAGACGGGCTTCTGCGGGGCGGGCCGCACCCTGAAAGCGGCCCGCGCTGCCCTGCACTTCTGGGAGGAGCCCTGCATCAGCGGCACCCGGGGCAGCGGCACGGTGTTCTTCTCCGGCTGCACCCTCAAGTGCTGCTTCTGCCAGAACTACCCCATCAGCGCCGAGGGGCTGGGCAGAGAAATTACCGTAGAGCGCCTGGCCGAGATCTTTCTGGACCTGCAGGCGCAGGGAGCCCACAACATCAACCTTGTCACGCCTGGGCAGTGGCGGCCCTGGATCATCGCCGCCCTCGACCTGGCCCGGGCGCAGGGGCTGCATCTGCCCATCGTCTGCAACACCGGCGGATACGAGACCGTGGAGAGCGTGCACGCCTGGCGCGGCTTCATCGACATCTGGCTGGCCGACCTGAAATATGTTTCCCCTGCCCTTTCGGCAGAGCTTTCCGCCGCGCCGGACTATTTTGCGCAGGCCAGGCCCGCCATTGAAGCCATGATGGCTCAGGCCGGGCACCCTGTTTTTGACAGCGAGGGCATCCTGCAGCGGGGCGTGATCCTGCGCCACCTTGCCCTGCCTGGCCATGTGGACGACAGCTTTGCCGTGCTCGATCAGATGGCGGCTTGGAACAAGGCCGACCCCGGGTGCTTCCTGCCCAGCGTGATGAGCCAGTACACCCCCTTCTATCAGGCGGCAGACCACGGCATCGGGCGGCGCATCACCACCTACGAATACCGCCGGGTGGTCAACTACGCCATGGATCTGGGCCTCAGCTCTGGTTATATGCAGCAGAAGAGCAGTGCAAAGGAAGAGTATACGCCCAGCTTTGACCTGACGGGGGTGTGAACCCCACCGTCATCCCTGCGGGGTTCTTTCGTCAAAACAACCAAAATTTCTTTTTCTTTTTCTCTCGGCCGAAACAGCATTTACTTGCTATCCGGTGCGCTGTGCGGTATAATGGATACAACAATGTGTTCTCACATGAAATGGATCCCAGAAACGACTTTTTAGGAGGAGCGTTATGGAACACTACAATCCCATCCTCGGCAGCGAGCCCAACGGCCAGAAATTTATCACCTGCGGCGAGATCATGCTCCGTCTGACCCCGCCGAACTACGAAAAGATCCGCATGGCATCCAGCTTTGAAGCCAGCTACGGCGGCAGCGAGGCCAACATTGCACTGGCCCTGGCCAACCTGGGTGTGGACAGCACCTTCTTCAGTGTAGTGCCCAACAACAGCCTGGGCAAGAGCGCGGTGCGCTGGCTGCGCTCCAACGATGTGCATTGCACCCCCATGATCCTGACCGAGCCCAACGAGACCCCTTCCAACCGGCTGGGTACTTATTATCTGGAGACCGGATACGGCATCCGCGCTTCCAAGGTCATTTATGACCGCAAGCACAGTGCCATTACCGAGTATGACTTCTCTCAGGTCGATCTGGACGCTCTGCTGGACGGCTACGACTGGCTGCACCTGAGCGGCATTACCCCGGCACTGGGCCCCAACTGCCGCGGCCTCATCATCGATATGCTCAAGGTGGCCAAAAAGAAGGGCCTGACCGTCAGCTTTGACGGCAACTTCCGCTCTACCCTGTGGAGCTGGGAGGAAGCCCGCGATTTCTGCACCGAGTGCCTGCCTTATGTTGACGTTCTGCTGGGCATTGAGCCCTACCACCTGTGGAAGGACGACAACGATCACAGCAAGGGCGACTGGAAGGACGGCGTGCCCCTGCAGCCCAGCTATGAGCAGCAGGACGAGATCTTCCAGCATTTCATTGCCCGCTATCCCAACCTCAAGTGCATTGCCCGCCATGTGCGCTATGCCCACAGCGGCAGCGAGAACAGCCTCAAGGCCTTTATGTGGTACGACGGCCACACCTTTGAGAGCAAGCTCTACACCTTTAACATTCTGGATCGCGTGGGCGGCGGCGATGCCTTTGCCAGCGGTCTGATCTACGCCATGCTGCACAACTATAAGGCTATGGATATGGTCAACTTTGCCGTGGCAAGCAGCGCCATCAAGCACACCATCCACGGCGATGCCAACATCACCGATGATGTCAGCTCCATCCGCAACCTGATGAACATGAACTACGACATCAAGCGGTAACATTCCTTTATACGCAAAGATCCCCTCCGGTACGCGCACACCGGAGGGGATCTTCTTATTATGCTTCAATCTTACAGAAACACATCCAGCATCTTTTCCAGCGGAGTGCGGGTGTCAAGCTCCAACCCGGCTTTCTGTTTCAGCATCAGAATGCGGCGGACACTCTCGTTGAGGCGGTCCTCGCTGATGGTTCCATTCTGCACAGCCTCCAGTACACCGTCAAAGGCTTCCGGCAGGTCGGGCGGCATCAGCAGAAGATCTGCCCCGGCGTTCAGCGCCGCTACAGCCGCTTCTGCTGCAGAATAGTGGTCACGAATGGCTTGCATGGACAGCGAATCGGTGCAGATGACCCCAGTAAAGCCCAGCTCCCCCCGCAGACGCTCGGTCAGCATAGTGTAGGAGAGCGACGCAGGCAGGCCGTCCTGCGTTGCATTGGGGGTGGTGATGTGGGCAGTCATTACTACGTCGGCCCCAGCTGCGATTCCAGCCGCAAAAGGCTTCAGCTCCGTCTCCCGCATCTCTGCCCAAGTCTTGGTGCTGCTGGCCGTGCCGTAGTGGCTGTCCTCTGCGGTATCTCCGTGGCCCGGGAAATGCTTGAGTGTGCAAAGTATGCCCGCATCGTGAAACCCTTGTACAGCGGAGGCCACCATCTGTGCCGCCACTGCCGGATCCGACGAAAATGCTCGGTTCCCGATCACGGTATTGGCCGGATTGGTGTTCACATCTGCCACTGGAGCAAAGTCAAGATTCAAGCCGTAGGTTTTGAGGTAGCCTCCGATGATCTGCCCCATGGCACGGGCATTGGCCGGGTCCCCTGTTGTACCTACTGCCTGGGCACTCTGGTATTGGGGCAGATCAAAGCCGGAAGCATTGGCCAACCGGGCTACGCTGCCGCCCTCCTCGTCCACGGCGGTCAACAGACCGGTCCCGGATGCTGCCTGAAAATCTGCCAGAAGCTTTTTCAACTGCTCCGGGCTTTTCACATTCTGCCGAAACACCACAATGCCGCCCACCGGATACTTTTTCAGCCCCTGCCGTTCTGCCCAGGTCAGCCTTGTGCTATCAGACTGTCCACTGGGGTCCAGTGCCTCGACCCGCACCACGAACAGCTGCCCCACCTTTTCCCGCAGAGACATGGCAGCAAGCCGTTCCTCTACCGGGTCAATCCGGGCTGCTGCCGAGGCCGTTCCCGTCAGCAGCAGAGCCGCAGACAACAGCACAGCAGCTGCCCGCCGGATGATTTTTCGCACGAGAGACACCTCCTTTTTCTCTCAGTGTAGCACACCCTGCAAAGGTGCACAAGATGCAAAGATCCCCTCCGGTACTCACACACCGGAGGGGATTTTCCATATCAGAAATGCATCAGGAAAGGATCATGCGGTCGTTGGCGAACTCGCCGCCGGACGCGATCTGGAACTTGGCCAGCAGGTCGGAGACGTGCAGGTTCTTCTTCTCTTCCCCGGAGACATCATAGATGATGTGGCCCTCGTGCATCATGATCAGGCGGTTGCCGTACTTGATGGCATCCTTCATGTTGTGGGTGATCATCATGGTGGTCAGGTGGTTCTCCTCCACGATCTTGGCCGAGAGGGTCAGCACCTTGAGCGCCGTCTTGGGGTCCAGCGCGGCGGTGTGCTCATCCAGCAGCAGGAGCTTGGGCTTGTTCATGGTAGCCATAAGCAGGGTCAGTGCCTGACGCTGACCGCCGGACAGCAGGCCCACGCGGGCGGTCAGGCGATCCTCCAAGCCCAGGTCCAGGCTCTTGAGCAGTTCACGGTAGCGCTCCCGTTCGGCCTTGGTGATGCCGATCCTCAGGCCGCGGCGCTTACCGCGCCGGGCGGCCAGGGCAAGGTTCTCCTCGATCTGCATGGTGGCGGCGGTGCCGGTCATGGGGTCCTGGAACACGCGGCCGATGTAGGCGGCGCGCTGGTGCTCCCCCAGTTTGGTCACGTCGGTGCCGTCAATGATGATCTTGCCGCTGTCCACAGGCCACACACCGGCCACAGCGTTCAGCATGGTGGATTTGCCCGCACCATTGCCGCCGATGACGGTGACAAAATCACCTTCGTTCAATTTCAGGTTCAGACCATTCAGGGCCGTTTTCTCGTTGACGGTACCGGCGTTGAAGGTCTTGGAAACATTCTGGATCTCAAGCATTTTTTGCATCCTCCTTCTGTGCCTTCTTTGCCGCGGGCTTTGCGAAGTACTTGCTCTTCCAATAGGGCACGGCCAGGAACACGGCCACCACGGAGGCGCTCAGCAGCTTGAGCAGGTTTGCGTCAAAGCCGAGGGTCAGCACCAGCTGGATAACAATGTAGTAGATGATGGCACCCAGCGAAACGGACACCAGCTTGAGGGCAAAGTTGTGGAAGATGCGGCTGAACAGGGCCTCGCCGATGATGACAGCGGCCAGACCGATGACGATGGCACCACGGCCCATGCTGACATCAGCAAAGCCCTGATACTGGCTCAGCAGTGCGCCAGACAGGGCCACCAGACCGTTGGAGACAGCCAGGCCCAGCACCACATTGAAGCTGGTGTTGATGCCCTGGGCACGGCTCATGGCGGGGTTGGAACCGGTGGCGCGGATGCCGCAGCCCAGCTCGGTGCCAAAGAACCAATACAGCACACCGATGACCACGGCGCTGACCAGAATGACCATGATGATGGGGTTGTGCAGGGCAAGCTCCTTGACCCAGCGCAGGGAGATCAGCAGGTCGTACTTGTCCACGTTGATGGACTGGTTGGCCTTGCCCATGATCTTCAGGTTGATGGAGTAGAGGGCCAGCTGGGTCAGAATACCAGCCAGAATGGCCGGGATGCCCATAAAGGTGTGGAGCAGACCGGTGACAAGGCCGGTGGCCAGACCGGCCAGCAGGGCGATGAAGAGCGCTGCCCAGACGTTCATGCCGGAGAGCAGGCACATAACGCAGACCGCGCCGCCGGTGCCAAAGGAACCGTCTACGGTCAGATCAGCCACATCCAGGATGCGGTAGGTCAGGTACACACCAATGGCCATGATGCCCCAGATGAGGCCCTGCGCACAGGCACCGGGCAAGGCACCGGGCAGGTTGGCAAGTCTTGCAAGAATATCCAAAACGTTTTCCTCCTATAACTACACTTTTTTCTGATACGGGAAAGCGGAGAAGAACAAAAATTCGCTCTTCTCCGCTGATTTTATTGTAAAGTCTCTTCGTTACTGCAGCGTGAACTCTGCGCCCCTATCAGGGGAGCTTTCTGCAAAACAGACTGAGCGCTTGTTATTCCTCAATGGCCTCGTAACCCTCGGGAACGGTCATGCCCAGGTCATCGCAGATGGTCTTGTTGTACTTCTTGGTCACGTTGGTGTACTCAACGGGCATGGTGGAGATATCGGCCTCACCGGTCAGAACCTTGGCAGCCATCTCACCGGTGGTGTAGCCCAGATCGTAGTAGCTGATGGACAGGGTCGCCACGCCGCAGCCGGAGCAAATGCCCTCCTCACCGGCGAACACGGGCTTCTTGGCCGGGCGGCAGATGCCGTCGATGATGCCGGTGTTGGCAGCGCAGGTGTTGTCGGTGGGGACATACACTGCGTCGTTCTCGTCGGCAGCCTTCTGGCAGACAGAGGCCAGATCGTTGGAATCAGAGAAAGCGTACTGGGTAGCGGTAACGCCCTTGGCCTCAAGGTACTTCTGAACCTCGTCTACCTGATACTGGCTGTTTGCCTCGGCAGAGCAGTAGAGCAGGCCCACCTTGGTGGCCTCGGGCAGCCACTCGGTGATCATATCCGCCTGCTGATCCAGCGGAGCCAGATCAGAGGTGCCGGAGACATTGCCGCCCACGGTGCCATCGAAATCGGTCAGGCCCAGAGCAACACCGTACTCTGTGACGGAGGTGCCCAGAATGGGGATGCTGTCGGTGGCAGCCTGTGCGGCCTGCAGGGCGGGGGTAGCGTTTGCCATGATCAGGTCAACGCCTGCGGAAACAAAGCCGTTGGCGATGGTGGCGCAGGTTGCGGAATCGTTCTGGGCGTTCTGGAAGTCAAAGGTGACATTCTCGCCGAACTGTGCGGTCAGAGCATCCTCAAAGCCCTGGGTGGCAGCGTCCAGAGCGGCGTGCTCCACCAGCTGGCAGATGCCAACGGTATACTTCTGGCCGTCAGCCGCTGCGGAAGAAGCCGCAGCAGAGGAAGCGGTGGAAGAAGCAGCCGTGGAGCTGGAGGAACCGCCGCAGGCAGTCAGGGCAGCAGCTGCGCCGCAGACAGCGGCGGCAGACAGGAACGAACGACGAGAAATTTTACGCATGATATTACTCCCTCAATTCTACTTTCGCGGCAACAGGACACCGCATGAAAGTCAGTATTCAAGCGGCCAATCGCATCGCGCTACCGCTTTACACTCGTGAAGTATATCACACTTTCCGCTCCAAAACAACCGGGAAACAGCCCGAATTATCAATCAAAGTAATTTTATCTATCACTTTTTTCGATTGTTCTGTGCCGCATCTGCATTCCTTCGAGCTTTTTCAGCTCACCGTCCAGCCAGAGCAGATTTTCTTCCAGCTGGGGGCGGTACTCTTTTGCAAAGTCGTACCGGTAATACAGCGCCTGCCACAGCTTTTCCTGCATCCGCCTGGCAAACACCGGCTCAAACAGAGCCTCCAGCCGCTCCACGGTATCCTCCAACTCCATGCACACCTGCGCCCAGCGCACATCGGTGGCCTCCCGGGTGGGCACATCGTACCGGGCCAGATAATCCCCCACCCTTGCCGCAATGACCTGCCCGCCGCACTGGGTGGGCTGCAAAAAGTAGGATACCTGACCGTCCTTCGTGATCTCCTGCGCCAGCGGGTAAAGGGCGCAGACCAGCGGCTCGGCATCGTGGATGGCGCAGTGGTTCCCGGTGAGGAAGGGGCAGTTGCCGCGCTCCTCCTTCAGCGGGGCCAGCCGCAGCACCGGCAGGCGGCTGACCCGCCCGATGCTTCCCCGGCAGAACGCCCGGGCCACGGTGCGTGGCGGCAGGCGCAGGCGGGCCGAGATGCGCCACAGGTCAAAGCCCGACAGCACGATGTCCTCCCGCCCCCGGCAGCAGCCGCCGCAGCCCGCGCAGGCAAACGAAAACGCCTCGTCCCGGGCAAGCAGGGGCGCGGTGCGGGTAAAATCGGTGCGGCCGCAGAGATCGACCTGTGAATCCTTGAGCATGATGGTTCTCCTGTTCTGTGAATGGTTTTGTTCCATTGTACCACAAAGCCAGGCACAGAAAAAGGGAGCGCATCCGCTCCCCTGTTCAGGACCCCCGGCTCACACGGCGGTAGACTGTTACGGCATCCTCGATGTGGTAGGGCGCGGTGCTGTGGTTTCCCCCTGCCCCGGCCGTGACCAGAATGTATTCCCTGCCCTTCACCTCGGCCAGACTGGCAAGGCAGAGCCCTGCCTCCCCGGTGTAACCGGTCTTACCGCCCAGGATCCGGCCACGGTACAGCTCTGTGCCGTCCAGCTGGCTCAGCAGGGTGCTGTGCATCGTGAACCCCTGCGGGTGGCAGTTGGTGGCCGGAACGGTATACCGCTCCGTGGTAAACAGCTTGCGGAAGGTCTCGTTCTGCAGGGCTGCTTCCGTCAGCCGGGCCATATCCCGCACGGTGGAAACATGCTCCGGGTCGTGCAGGCCGGTGGGGTTGCAGAAATGTGTGCCGGTCATCCCCAGCTCTGCCGCTTTCTGGTTCATCCGGGCCGCAAAGGCTTCCTCGCTGCCGCTCACCTCCCGGACCAGCGCTTCGCAGCACTCGGCCCCTGAGGGCAGCATGGCACCGTACAGCAGATCCCGCACTGTGGCCGTTTCCCCGGGCTGAAACCCTGCCAGCGAGGCATTCTGGGCCTGCAGAGCCGGAAAGATCTCCTCGGGCAGGGTCACGGGCGTGTCGAGGTCCGGGTTTGCTTCTATGGCCAGCAACGCCGTCATCATCTTGGTCATGGAAGCCGGATAGATCGTGCTGTCGGCATCCTTTTCGGCCAGCACCTCTCCGCTGTCGGCCTGCAGTAAAATGGCATGGGGACTGTTCAGCCCATCCAGCGTGACCCGCCGGGGCCACAACAGCAGAAGCAGGGTCGCCAGCACCAGCAGCCAGAACAGCCGTCGGAAGGCTCTGCGCCGGTGCTTCCGGCGGTGCGGTGAAGTTTTCATTCTCGTTCTCATCCTTTTTTGCAAAATCAAAAGCGCTTTCATCCCCTAATACGGGACGAGAGCGCATTTTTCTGCAAAAAGTGGGGCCGCCCCACAAAAATTTGTGCAGCGGCCCCAAGCCAGTTCAATATTTTACCTTTTTACGTCATCTACAAGAACGTGTTCAGTGCTGTGCCTTATGGAACATGCTCTTGCGCTTACGCTCCAGCAGATAACCGGCAGCCAGCAGAACACCGCCTGCACGCACCAGAACATCTGCCATCCAGTTGGTGGTACCGGTCTGGATCAGCTTGCCGCTCTCCGGGCGGGCATCCTGTACCGGCGGGTTCACGGGGGTCTCCGGGGCGGGCGTGGTCTTAGCGACTGCCTGCTCCACGGCGGGAGTGGTGGGCCGTGCATCCTGCACTGCCGGGGTAGTCGGCGTAGTGGGAGCCGGAGCCGGAGGAGTAGGATCGGAATCCTCAGGCGTTTCCGGTTTCGGGTTCGTGGGGATCACAGGGTCGGTCACTTCCCGCAGAGCGCCGTAAATGGTCACGGTGTACCGTTCGGAGTCGGTGCCATCGATGTTCTCGCCGGTGACCTTCACGTTGGAATCCGGGCCAAAGGCATCCAGCACACCCGCTGCTGCGGTGGTGTTGGGGTTGTTCTGGCTCTCATAGCCCCAGACGATGGTATAGGTCTTGCCCTCATACTCGTACTCGGTGCCATAGACCATATCATAAGCGCTGGGAGCACCCTCTGCCTGTTTTTCGTAGTTGCCCCAGATGAGCTTGGTGTTGCCCTCTGCATCGGTGGTCTTGGTGAAGTTCAGGCTCTTACCGTTCACCACCATATCCCGCAGAATAACGACCTGATCGCCATTCTCAGCGGTCTGGTAGGCAGTGTCGAAATTGTATCCGGCCTGCTTCAGCTCTTCCAGCACCTTGCCGATGATCTCCGGGTCATGGGAACCGTCCACATCCAGCATATAGTTCAGTGCGGCGGCGGGCACCCACACGGAGAGATACTGCTTCCCGGTCTCCTTGTTCAGGTCAGAGAGGTAGGTATAGGTCTGGCCTTTATAGGAAAGGGCATCGAAGTTTGCGTGGGCATCATCCTTGGTCAGCAGGAAGTTGGTCAACTTGTCGCCCTGATCGTTCTCCGGCCACAGCGTGTTGTCGGCCTTGTAGTCATAGGTCAGCGTACCACCGGTAACGATGAGCTTCTGGCCCTTGTCACTCTTAGTGCCAACGATAGAATTCACATCCACATGGGAGCCGTTCTTGATGGTAGTGGTGGAGTTGGTGCCCAGAGAATAGATACCTTTGAGGAAATTGCCCTCAGTGATAAGGGTGCCGTTATCCATGGTAAGAGTTGCACCGTTACCGAGAACAATAGCGCTTGCACCTGTTGTAGCCTGCGAAAGGTGCAACTTGCTATTTTGATCAACCAGAATACTGCTTGGATTCTTGCTTAGGTTAACACGCAGAGCATGAGCCTTGCCCTTCATTTGCAGATTATATTCGCTCTCTCCGGTAACATGCAGTTTGGTCGCACCACTCTGACCGCCAACAAACATCATACCAACACTGCCTATGGAGGTAACCTTGCTCTTGCCGCTGATTTCTACTTCATCAAAACCAGCGTAGATACCTGTGGGAGCTTCCAATTTGACCTCGCTCTTGTTGGTAACGGTCAGTTTTCCCTTTCCGTTACTCTCGGGGCCGTAGATGGCAGTACCATTCTGAGCACTGACGCTTCCGGTGGAGTTGTCAAATGTGATGTTGGTGCCGCCTTCAGGAGCAACGGAGATACCCATGCCATTGCCGCTGATATTCACCTCGGAATTATCGAAGGTGATGTCCCCGGCACCGCCCTCATAGTCGATGCCACGGCCATTGCTGTCGATGTTCAGCGTGCTGTCCTCTACGGTCAGGCTGGAACCGGTTCCGCCATAGATTGCTGAGCTCTGTGTTCCCTTGATCTCCAGTGTGCTGTCACCTGTTACCGTGATGTCATCGGTACTGTCAATGCCATAACCATTGTTGCCGTAGACTAAGCCTTCCTGATCATTATCGATTTTATAAGCACCGCTGCCCACCGTGTCAATGGTCAGGCTGGACTTGTCCTCTACGGTCAAATCGCCCCGCTGTACGATACCGCGTCCACCCTGCGTACTGGAACCTGCTTCTGTGTGCTTGATATCCACATCGGCGTTGTCCGTCAAGGTCACATCAGAATCGTTAGAGATCACCATTCCGGTAGAAGTATGATCAATGTTCAGAGAGCCTTGGTCGCTGGTCTCGTCTCCTTTGATGGTCAGGGACGCACCCTTGCCCTTGCTGTCATCACCTGCGTTTTCGCCGCCCACGCGGATGCCTTCCACATTGCGGTTGGGGCTGCTCGTGCCCTCTTTTTTCGCGATTTTTGCTTCCTGGGCGGCATCCTCCAAGGCTTCCTTGCCATCAATGGTGTTTTTGCCGTTTAATGTAACGTTCACCGTGGAGTGATCCCGTGCAACAATACCAGCGGTGTTATCTTTTTCGGTCAGATCGATTTTGGTATTATCCAGCGTCAGGTCAACGTTGGTTTCTTTGTTCTCATCATCATCTTTCAGATTCACACCGATATCAATGCCGTTGCCGCCGGTGGTCAGGTTGGAACCCTTGACTGTCAGGTCAACATCTGCACCCTCGCCCACCTTGATGATGGTTTTATCTTCTTTGGCATCTGCGGGCACTCCAGCCGGGGGGTCAGTCTGGGTGCTGGTATCTACATTCACGCCCTCAACCACGATTTTTACATCGTTGCCTTCGGTGCCATCGGTCTTTTCCGTCTTTTTGACATCTTCCATAACGGTGATGGTGTTTTCAGTTGTGGTCTCAGACGTGGAACTGTTCTCTGTGTTGTTGCCAGAAGCATCAGTGGATTGTGTGTCATTATCCGTAGGTGTGGGTACCACTGTGCCATTGTCGGAGTTATCAGTGGTTGGCGGGACTACTTCTGGCGCGTTGCCGTCCTTAACGTAGATCGTACCTTTATCCGGTGTATCCTCATTGACGTAGGTACGGTGTTCCTCACTGCCGTCCTCACCCTGATAACTGTACGCACCACGATTCTCATCCTGGTCAACAGTTACACTGCCATCGCCCAGATAATACGTCACCGCAGAAGCACTGGGGCCAACCGTGCTCACTGCAACCGCAGTGGCCAGCGACATTGCTGCCAACTTGAATTTCTTGTTTGTCATTTTTCTTCTGCTCCTTTCCAGTTCATGCTCACATGATCGAAAAGTGGTGGTCAAACAGCAGGCCGATCCTTTGTCAACTGTTTTTTGCATGGGAACGCGTTTCTCCCAAAAGCGTTTCCAGCCTTATGATAGCACACCGTACGAAAAAATCAGGCAGAAATAGAAACCTTTGGCAATTTCTTTGCCAGTGAAAGAAAGTACCGTGCAAAAACAACAAACCCCCAAGGA
>ULTI01018764.1_pt1 | contig 11762 bp, 8 predicted proteins | sample 1957291 | NCBI WGS metagenome assembly ULTI01 (sample SAMEA4835725, study PRJEB28245) | human gut metagenome | biome: gut microbiome; material: fecal sample | place: Denmark | collected 2008 | reverse complement strand
GTTCGTGCTGAACCTGCTGCCCTCCGGCATCCTGCGCCCCAACGTTGTCTGCGTGATGGGCAACGGTATGGTCATCGACCCGCACCATCTGGACGGCGAGATCAACAATCTGCGGGAGCAGGGCATTTCCATCACCCCCGATAACCTGAAGATCTCCGACCGGGCTACCATCACCATGCCCTACCATGTTGATCAGGACGGCCTGGAAGAGGCCCGCCTGGCCAAGACCGGCGCACAGTTCGGCTCCACCAAGCGCGGCATCGCCTACGCTTACGGTGACAAGTACATGAAGAAGACCCTGCGCATGGGCGACCTGCTCCACCTGGACGACAGCGTGAAGAAGCGCCTGGTGACCATGGTGGATTCCAAGAACCTGGTGATGGAGGGCAGCTACCACTCCGCTCCCATCAGCGTGGACGAGATGTGGGCATGGCTGGAGAAGTATGCCGCCATCTTCAAGGATTACATCTGCGATGTGGGCCAGTATCTGGCTGACGCAGATGCCGCCGGCAAGAAGGTGCTGTTCGAGGCCCAGCTGGGCGCTCTGCGCGACATCGACTTCGGCATCTACCCCTACACCACCTCCTCCAACGTCATCGGCGCTTACGCCCCCATCGGCGCAGGCATCCCGGGCCATAAGCTGACCAACAGCATCGGCGTGATGAAGGCTTACTCCTCCTGCGTGGGCGACGGCCCCTTTGTCACTGAGCTGGCCATGACCGAGGAAGAGAAGCACGCCCTGCGCGAGGCTGGCCACGAGTACGGTGCAGCCACCGGCCGTCCCCGCCGCGTTGGCCCCATCGACCTGGTGGCAAGCCACTACGGCGTGTTCTGCCAGGGCTGCGATGAGGTTGCCCTGACCCTGCTGGACGTGCTGGACTACATGGAGAAGATTCCCATGGTCACCGGCTACAAGCTGACCGACGGCACCATCACCAAGCGCTTCCCCATGGGCGAGGCTCTGAACACCGCACAGCCCGTGGTGGAGTATCTGCCCGGCTGGCACTGCGATATCACTGCCGCCCGCAAGTGGGAGGATCTGCCCCAGGAAGCCCGCGATTACGTTGAGTATCTGGAAAAGGCTATTGGCTGCAAGATCACCTACATCTCCGTGGGTGCCGAGCGTGAGGCCTACATCCATCACAACGTCTGATCCGCGCCACAGAACCCGCCGCATTGAAAAGGAAGCGTGACTATGTTTGATATCATCACGGACAGCGCCTGTGACCTGACCCCTGAGACGGCCGCAACACTGAATATTGAGATCATCCCCTTCTATGTCTCGCTGGACGGTGAGCACTACCGCAAGGAAGGCAAGGAGATCGCCGTGCGCGATTTCTACCAGTTCATGGTAGATAACCCCGCGGCCTACCCCAAGACCAGCCTGCCTTCGCTGGAGGATTTTGAAACCGCCTTCCGGGCCCATGCCGAGGCGGGCCGCCCGGTGCTCTGCATCTGCTTTACCAGCAAGATGAGCGGCTGCGTGGGCAGTGCCCGCAACGCCCGGGAGCTGGTGCTGGAGGATTTCCCCGATGCTAAGATCGAGGTCATTGACAGCACCGCCGCCACCGTGACCGAATCCATCGTGGTGGAAAACGCGGTGGCCATGCGGGATGCAGGCTGTACGCTGGACGAAGCCGTGACCTGGCTGGAAGCGGAAAAGATCACCAACCAGATCTTCTTCACGGTGGGTAATCTGGACTATCTTATCAAGGGCGGGCGCATCGGCAAAGTCACGGGCCGTGCCGCCAACATTCTGGGCATCAAACCCATGATCCTGTTCAAGGAGGGCGAGATCTTCTCCGCTGGTGTGGCCCGCGGCCGCCAGAAGAGCTTTGAGAAGGCCCTCGACCTGCTGATGACCTATCTGGCCGAACACAACGGCACGCCCGATGACTACTGCATCACGGTGGGCTACGGCTACGATGCCGACGAGGGCAAGCGGCTCTGGATGCAGACCCGCGCCGCCCTGCGCGCCAAGTACCCCGCCTGCGAGTGCAATGTTGTCCTGCTGCAGATCGGCTGCACCATTGCCGTGCACACCGGCCCCTATGCGTTGGGCATGGGCGTGATGCGGCGGTGGAAAAAACAGTAACTCCCTCAGTCGCCTCCGGCGACAGCTCCCTCTAGGAGGGAGCCTTACGGCAGCGAAAAGCCTCTCTCTGAGAGGGAGGTGGCATTGCGTCAGCAATGACGGAGGGAGTTCCCACATAGTAAAAAAGAAGCCCCGACGAATGTCGGGGCTTCTTTTTGTTTTTCAGCCTTGATTTTTACGATGCACGATCACAGAAGACGGTGACACGGGTCTTGCCGCCATAGGTGCAGGTGTACAGCACCAGGGCGTAGCCGCTGTGTTCCACTTCCTCCACACTGTGGGGGTCAAGCACTTCGACCTTGTTCACGACGTACTCATTCACGATGCCGTCCATATCGGTGAAGATGACGCTGTCCCCCGCTGTGAGGGAGCTCAGCTTGCCGAAATGGCTCTCGTAGTTGTGCGCCGCAATGACCAGATCATCGGTGCGGGAAGAGCCGAACTGGCGGCAGGGGGCGATCTTCAGGCGGGGGTAGCTCCACTCGCTCATCACCGGCAGGTCAATGCCGATGGCGGGAATGGAGATCTCACCCACATATTCGTTGCCGTCGATCTCTACCACCGGGAGCTCGGGGTCCAAGGGGCCGCTCTCTGCCTCCGGCTCCGGGGTCTCCACCTTCTGCTGAAGGTCGGCCACCACGGTCTGAGCCTCGGCACCGGCGTGGGCATCCTCGTAGCGGTTGTAGGCGTACAGGCCGCCCGCCGCCAGCAGGAGCACCACACCCAGCACGATGCAGACAAGCCCGGGGGATACTTTACGCATTCTTTTCACGTTTCTTGCTGCGCTCCATCAGGTAGGCACCCACGGCCACCAGCACCAGACCGCTTGCCGTCAGAACAGGGATGGGCCAGTTCAGCTGACCGGTCTGGATCAGTTTGGGGCCTTCGGCCGGGCGGGCATCCGCCACCACGCTGGCCGGGGCGGTGGGCTCCGGTGCACTAGGGGTAGTGGTTTCAGTCACAGTCGGGCGGGCATCTGCCGGGGCCGGGTTCTCCGGCGTGGAAGGGGTGGGCGGGGTGACGGGATCAGGGTCATACGGGTCCGGGTAATACGGGGTCTCGATGGCCTTGTAGCTGTTGTTGAAGGTGATGCTGCTCACCTTTTCGTCCATCAGGTCGGCCTGTGTGTGCACGGCCATCCGGGCCACCAGCTTGTCATTGTCCCACACCACGGAAACGCGCAGATAGTACACGGTTTCATCGTAGGTGCCGCGGGTGTTGACACCGGCGCGCTGGCGCACGGTGTAAACGTAATAGCCGGGCTTGGTATAATCGATGGGGCCAAAGCTGCCGGTCTCGCCGTCGGTGATCTCCAGAGTGGTCACCTCGGGCAGGGGCGCATTATCCACAGCCTCAAGTTCCACAGTCAGTGTTTCCTTTGGGAGAGGTGTTTCCCCCGTGGACTGAATGGAAACCGGAAGCTCCTGCAGCTGTGTATGCTGGTCAGCCGCGGTGGCCGCAAATGCCGCCGGCTGACACAGGCAGAACCCCAACGCAAGCGTCAGGAGTACTGCCGCGATTTTACGGAACCTCATTTCATCCTCTCCTTTATGAATCCGACGCGGACGGGATCATCCACGCCAGAAGAATGGTGCGTGCATCGGTAAACTCCGTTGAACAGGTGGACAGCGCCAGCACCTGAGCGTCATCGCCTGCCGCTTTCATGGCGGCCAGCGTTTCGGTGTTCAGGTTCAGGGCGTTCTCCTGCGCAAAGGTGTACAACCCCTGCAGGTCGCTGTCCCAGCGCTGGGGCTGGAAGATCGCGCTCTCAGACGAAGGGACCAGCAGACATGCAAAGGTTTGAAGATCATAGGTGCGGTCGGGCAGGATCAGCTCACCGGTGGTGTTCTCTGCAAAGAACTCTGCGTCCTTGTAGAGATCCAGATCACCGAACATCTTGCTCTCTTCCATGTGGTGACCATACAGCAGAGAGTAAGGGTCGGTGAAGTTCTTGTCGCAGTTCACATCCAAAAAGATGCTGCCTGCCAGCGAGAAATCACCGTAGACATCGGTGTTCACATAAGTAAAGTTGTCCTCGCCCTGTACCACAGGGTAGTCGATGGCGGTGTTGTCCAGTGTGACCCACGCGCAGACATCCGGGTTGATGCCCAGCAGCTCCTCAAAGCTTGCGCCGTTATCCGCGCCCGCCTTGGGCTTGAACTGCAAAAGCTCTGCCTGAACATTGTCTGCGGCGGCGTACACCTGCGAGTTGTCCCACAGGGCATAGGCTGAATACGCCCCGGCGACCACCAGGAACAGCACAACCACCGCGCTCACCAGAAAGTCGGCTGCCCTCAACGCTTTTCTCTGCCAGTTGATACAGCCCACCTCCGGTTAAGCATTCTAATTGATTGGTTGATTGGTTTTCGGATGGATACGCCCTCTCAGGCGCTGCGCGCCAGCTCTCCCAAAGGGAGAGCCTACGCATCTACACGGTCAGCTGCTGCAATCGGTCGAGCCACTTTTGCCTCTCCCTTTGGGAGAGGTGGCAGTGCGGAGCACTGACGGAGAGGGCGTGGACGCGAGCAATTACTCCTCGTCGCGGCGGCGCTTGTTCAGCATCAGGGCCACACCACCAATGGCAACGATGGCCAGCATTGCAATGTAAGGTGCATTGTCCAGCACAACGCCCATGTCGGGGGAATCAGGATTGGTGTTCTGGAAGGCTGCAGTCACGTCAGTATTATTAACAGTACCCTTGATCTTAGTAGTCTCAGTGGTATCAAATGCAGTATCAGTAACAGTAACAGTGTACTTCACATTGTCAACAGTAACAACAACAGCACCAGCTTCTACCTGAGAACCATCCTCGTAAATTTCATACTTAATACCAGCAGGCAGGTTGGAAAGTTTCAGAGAATCATTGTGACGCAGAGTAACAGTATATTCCTTATCCAGTTCCAGATATGCATTCTGAGAGATTGCAGTAGTGCCATCCTTAAGGGTTGCAGTGTTGCTCAATTCTGCAACCTGAGGTCCCTTATACAGACCAGTATCAGTATTATTCTGCAGGGCATCTGCCTTAGTGAACTTAATCTTAAAGGTAAAGTCCTTGCTCAAGTTGCCAAGTGCACCATGGACAGTCTTGCTCAACTTCAAATTCTGAATGTTGCCATCACCATACTTATTCTTAAAAGCATCGGTGGCCAGAATCTTATTACTCTCGCTATCATACAGAGCAACAAAATAACCAAAATCAGCAGTAGCAGTAGAATCAACTTCCTTTGCATTGACCTTGCTGATGACCATCTTCACGGTACCACGCTCAGCAGTCACAGACTGGTATGCCTTGTCCATGCTCTCAACGATGGTAAAAGTATACTTACCAACAGACTTGCCTTCAGTCAGCTTCGCAACATCCAGCTTAAAGGTGCCAGTATAGACACCATTATTTTTTTCGCCACCCTTAGAAGTATAATTACCTGCGTTAAATTCCACCGATTTAGTATCCAGTGCTGTACCGGTAGTTTCCGTACCCTCATAAACATTAAAGTTAAACTTCATGCTATCGGGTGCAGTACCACTAACAACCGTCAGAACCTTGGTCAGGTCAATTTCAGCCTTACCATCAACCGGCACAAACATCTTCGCATTGTATTCGCCAGCTGTGCCCTCATAGCTAGCATCAACTTTATTGCCTTCCGTCGCAAACGCTGCGGTTGCGCCGACGGTGAGCATCATGGCGGCAGCCAGAACGCCCGCGAAGAATTTCTTCAGTTTCATTGTTATTCCTCCCTAGTAAGAAATAGTTCGTACTCCTGTGCCGCGGCCCAAACTCCGCGGTTCACAGGCAGGATGCCGGCAGCTTCTTCCGGCCTCCGTGGTATTACAGACTGCGTCGCCGCAGTAGTGTAATTACTTTTGCTTGCACATCCTCCAGCGGAACCGGGCCAAAGTCCCGGCTGTCCTCGGATTGTGTGCGGTAATCGCCCAGCACAAAAAAGCAGCCTTCCGGCACCGTGTAGGGGTACTCCAGCGCGTCTTTTGCGTAGGTGGGGTAGAGGATCTCGCCGCTCTGCACCGCGCCGTTCACCACAAGGGTGCCGCTGTCGTCCAGAGCCACAAGGTCGCCCTCGCGCCCAAGGATGCGGCCCACCCGGAGCTTGCCGCCCTGGGTGTAGACCACAACGTCGTTTTTTGCGTAGGTTTTTTGCAGGCGGTAGCAGATGAGCAGGTCGCCATCCTTTACCGCGGGGAACATGCTGCTGCCCTTGGCCTGCGTGAGCAGGAACACCTGCGTGAACAGCACCCAAGCGCACAGCAGGATCACCACAACGCGGCCCAGCAGGCTGATAAAATCCTGCCGGTTCTCAGCGTCCAGCCTGCGGCGGCGCACCGCCTTTGCCCCCTGCTTCAGGGCTTCATTGTCCAGCGGGTGCATCGGAATGCGCCTCCTTTTGGGGGTCAGAGCTGTCAACTTTGGTGGTATCCAAGGGCAGGCTTCCGGTCTGCTGCTCCAAGAGCACATTATAGCGGGTGCGCTCGGCGCGGATGGCGGCTTCGTACAGGGCGTAAAGCTCTTCCAGCTTCTTCCACATGGCCGCTTCGTCCACGCCGCCCAGCAGGTTCTTGCGGAATTTTACCGTCCGGAACCACTGGATGATTGCTTCCTGCTCCGGGCTGATACAGCTTTCCTCTGCACCGGCCAGCCGCTGGGACGCTCTCTTCTTCGCCATGCGGTCAGCCCCCTTTAGTCATCTTCCTTACGGCGCTTGCGCAGCATCAGCAGGGCCACGCCGCCAGCCACCACAGCAAGGATGACAATGTAAGGCAGGGTGTCGAGGAGGACACCAAGGTCAGGTTCAAGGTCGCAATGGTTGGTGACGGTAATAGCATTATTGGGCACCATCTTATCAGTGGCATCGGCCAATGCAACAGCGTCAGCATCCACTGCTGTGTCCTCATCCATGCTCAGGAGCATCAGGTCAGCTTCGTCTGCATCACTGGCTGTGGAGGTGTTGGCAGCTGCAGCATAGGTAAAGGTTACATCACTACTACCATCCCGTTCACCGCTTTGCCCGGTGGCAGAGACGGTATAGTGTTTACCGGGGGCAGCTTCCGTTACCTTGATGGTCGCACCAATGGGCACATTTTTCAGCGTAACGGTCTCGTTGTGCCTCAGGGTAAAGTTGCTCAAATCATCAACAGGCACGTTGTTGGCCTTCTCGGCTTTCACTTCAGCAGTGCAATCTTTGTTGTCCTGCGTGGTGATGCTCACACTGAAATTAAAGTACCTGGTGGTATCACCCAGCAGGCCGGTGACCTGCTTGGTAATGGTAACATCAGTGGTATTCTTCTTGTAGAAGTTGGAGAAGGTTATAGACTGGTTGTTGTTTTCCTTATTCATGGTCACACTACCAGTTGTCCCTTTGACACCGTCTACAAGGGTTCTTGTCAAGTCGTAACCTCTAACATTAGCCTTACTGACATTTTCTGCGAAAGAATATATGTAATCCGTATTTGCATCAACAACTTCATTGAACACATGGCTTACAGAAACATAAGCGCCATTCTCATCATAGCCGTTGCCCCATAGACCATTACTAAAATCAACCGTTGTCAGTGCCTGGTCAGCAATACCACGAACAGCCACACTTCGGCCGTAAGAAATGAAACCGCTATCGCTATTCACTAATGTCTCAGCTTCTGCCCTTGTCAAACCATAGAACCTCTTGGTAACAGTAACACAACCTGTACCGGAAGTCGGAGGCGCAACACTCTGGCTGAACCAAACATCATCCAGCAAGTTACCCATAGTCTTGGCCTTTTCCGAATTTCCAGAAGCAGTAGAAATTGCTGCAAAGAAGAATCGGGTCAAATATTGGCCATCCGGAATCTTATAGGTTCCGTTACTCTCCGTCCAGCTAGAAGTGGAATATTTAGCATACCAATTGACCTCACCCCATTTCCTATAACCGGATAAATCCTTGATAGCAGCCGTTGCCTCGTATACATAAACTGTGTAAGTTTTCTTATTCTCTGTAATGGGATTTTCGCCATTTTTATTTGGACACTTAGCAAGCAGGGCTTCCAACTGATCCTGTGTAGTAACATCTTTCACAAGTTCAAGTGGTGCAATCACCATGGCCATTGTGTCAGTTCCACTCTGAATAACACTACTGGACTGGTCTTTATCACCTCTGCGCGTACGCGCTCTATGGAAAAAACGCCAATTCATTTCCTGGCCCGGCTTTGTCAAAACATCCTGATATAGAGCACCTGCACCTTCAGCATTTAGCTCTGCAAACTGGTTATCAGTATTTGCACCTGCACAACCATACGCTTTTGCCGTTCTAGACAACTCTACATTTTTCCAGTTATCGCCATTTGCTTGTAGCTCATAGACCGATGTCATCGGAAGATTCTTATCAGCATTGCCAATTTCGATTTTGTGTAGACCACCAGTCACTGCAGTTGTCTTCCACACCAGATTAGGAACCGCATCAGCGTCGATCTGATCCGTACCATTACTATGCACATCTTCAAAGCCACCATTTTTCAGCTCATCGTTATAATTAACCGTCAAACTATCATTTAGGCTTTGAGTGCCTTTAGCAATGGTCACAGTATAAGTCAAATTAGCACCATCTGTGTAGACAACATCAACCCAGCCGCCATTTTCTTCACGGCTATAAACACCATTTGTCTCCTCATGGCGGTCAACAACAGTACCATCTTTCTTCCAGGTCACAGTAAAACCATTGTCTTTTAGCAGCTTTCCTGCTTTCTCGCCTTCATAATCCTTGCCGTCCGCAGTGATTTCCAGGACGTAGTGGCCACTGTTTGCAATATCGTCCTTGATAGAGACATTTGTGATGCTATTGATATCCAGTGTATCAACTGCATACCCATCCGTCCGCACAACCACAAAGGGGCTGAAGCTGGTGGTCTCAAAGGTCAGGGTGCCGTTGGTATAAGTAAGGACATCCAGAATCTCCACATTGCCATCAGAGGTCTCGTGGAACACCTTCAGCGTGCTGGCAGTTGCACCTTCCATTTCCGGCAGGGCATCCAGACCGGAGACGGTAACGGTAGCAACATCGCCCTTGGCAGGCTGCACCGTTTCGCCCTTGGCGTTCTTGGGGGAGATCTTCAGGCCCAGAATGGGAGCCATACTACCAAAATCATTCGAGTGGCTCTTATAGAAGCTCTCCATATCATCATCACCCATGTGGATGACGCTAACGTGGTCTGCGGCAGAGGGCAGATTCTTCACCTCGACCGGCAGATTGACTCTCTGCTCGTTGTCTTCCTCGTCCTTGTAGGAAGCAGCGGCCGTGGCAGTCAGATTCACAGGCACGGGGTTCTTGTCCACCAGATCCTCGTGATCCACGTCCTCTTCCTCATCGGAGCCAACGGTGCCGTCCTTCCATGCGGCGTAGACGTTCACGGTGGTGGTCTTGTCGTCCAGAATGTTGCTGGTGGGGTCGGTGAGGTTCAGGCGCACCCGGTTGCCAAACTCGTCCAGCGTGTACCAGTAGTCAAACTGCCGCAGTTCGCCCTTGGGGTCCCGGTTGGAGGAGGGGTTCTCGATGTAGCTGCTGTAATCTGCAATGGTCTCTACCCGGGGCACAGCCTGAATGAAGTACAGGTTCCACAGAACCTCACCGTTCCGGGCCAGATACTCGCTCTCCGTCATATTGTTGATCTGTGCCTGAGTGGTAATGTCCTGCAGGTCAAGGGTGTTCAGCTCCCTCAGCCAGAAGCGGTAGACCACCATATCCTGCAGCTTTTTGATCTCGTCGCCGGAAACGACCACTTTGTCATCAGGCTTTTCCACCACGTCGTCCTCGCCGGACCACTGGGTCTCGGTGCTGGAGCTGGAGTCGGTGCTGGTGCTGGAGCTGGGGCCGTACTCAATGACGGTGCCCCACTCCGTTTCCTTAACGCTGGGGCCGCCGTCGAGGTTGTCCTCGCCGCCTTCCACAGGCCGGGTGGCAACTTCGTCCTCGCCAAAACCGGCAGCTTCACCGCCGTCTACAGGCCGGGTGGCTTCCTCCTCGCCGAAACCGGCAAATTCGTCGTCAGGATAGGATGCCTCGCCGTCATCTACGGGCCGGGAGGCCTCTTGATTAACCTGAGGATCGATCAGACCCTCCGTTGCAAACACCGGCACAAGGCAGGTGCAGATGACCGCAAGCGCCAGACAAAGCGCAAAAACACGCTTCACCAGCCTATCTTTTTTTCCGTGATGATTTTTCCGCACAGTGGAGCCCTCCCTGCATCATAGTATTTTTGGCAAAACCGGAGGAAAAGATATTCAACTTTTGTCGTTTTTCTTTCCCTTGGCAGGTTATTTTTACCAGACACATCATTATCGTAATTATATCCAGTATTTTCAATAGTGAAATTTTATTTTCCCTTCCCCTTTTCAGACAAAATATTCTGCGATATACAGCACGTTATGAACCGCCGTAATATCATTGCGGGGAGTAGAACAGTCCGACTTATCCGCACGCCCGCCGCATTGTTATATCACGCAGTTTTGTGTTGTATCTTCGCAGTTTCACTCTCTATAATACATGAAACGCAGATTCCTTTCACTTTTTTTCGGGATTTTTTAAAAAAAGTTTTCGGAGCCCTCTCAGTCTCGCAAAGCTCGACAGCTGGGGTTAAACCTCTCAGTCACGGGCTTCGCCGTGACAGCTCCCCTAGTAGGGGAGCCCTTGGCAGGCCGTCGCGTTTTCGGGGTCTGGCGCTTCGCTCCTGTTTGCCCTGCTGACGCAACGTTATTTCTGCCTTGCGGCAGATGATGCCCTTGGAGCGCCAGCGATCAGATTGAAAAATGAATCTCATGCCAAGGCCTCCCCTACTAGGGGAGGTGGCATCGAGCGTCAGCGATGATGACGGAGAGGTTCAGCACCAAAAAGCGCTCCCATCACTCAAAGGAGCAATGGGGGCGCTTTACCATATTACAATGGGTTCCGCTTACTCTGCCTTGGGGGCTTCGGGAGCCTTTGCCTCCTCAGCCTTTGCGGCGGGCTCTGCCGGAGCGGCAGGAGCGGCAGCGGGCTTCGGAGCCTGCTTCACCACGGGCTTGGGGGGATTCGGATCGTCCTTCAGCGGGAAGAGGATGATGTGCTTGGGGCACTTCTGGGCGCACATGCCGCAGCCCTTGCACTTGTCGTAGTCCACACGGGCCACGCCGTCCACAACGTGGATGGCATCGAACTTACAGGTGCGCTCGCACATGCCGCAGGCAATGCAGGAGGTGGTGCACAGCTTGTTTGCCACAGCACCCTTATCCTGATTGGAGCACATGACCACGGGCTTGCGGGGGCCGCCTGCGTCGATCATAATGACGTGCTTGGGGCAGATGTTGGCGCAGGCACCACAGCCGGTGCACTTGTCCTTGTCCACCTTGGCCACGCCGTCCACAATGTGGATGGCATCGAACTTACACACCTTGGTGCAGTCGCCCAGGCCGATGCAGGCAAAGGTACAGGTCTTGGGGCCGCCGTACAGGGTCGCAGCAGCGGCACAGGTCTGGATGCCCTTGTACTCGTAGCTGGGCTTGCAGTGCTCGGAGTTGCCCTGGCACTGAACCACAGCCTTCTTCTCCACAGCGCTTGCCTCACCGCCCATGATCTTGGCAATGGCGGCAGCAGCCTTGGGGCCGCCGGGGGCGCACTTGTCGCAGGGAACGCCGTCCATAACAACGGCCTTT
>ULTI01020534.1_pt1 | contig 11980 bp, 13 predicted proteins | sample 1957291 | NCBI WGS metagenome assembly ULTI01 (sample SAMEA4835725, study PRJEB28245) | human gut metagenome | biome: gut microbiome; material: fecal sample | place: Denmark | collected 2008 | reverse complement strand
CCAGCCGGTAACCGTCCTTCATCGTGTAGGTCATGTCCATGTTTTTCGCTCCTTTCAGCCTGTAGGTTTGTTTGCTCGTGTATAGGATACGCAGTTTCTGCAGGCGGCGCAACTGTGCGAATTTGCTTTTGGCGGCTTTGGACCGTCCGGGCAATGGCCCGCAGACCGCTTTCGGCAATATCCCGTGTGGCCACGCCCAAGGCGTTCATGGTCTCCGGCGTGTTGAAGTTGAACACCTCGGAGAAATCCTCCGGTTCAAAATACGCATCCGGTTCCAGACCGCAGCGGCATAGCAGCATATAGGCCGTGCTGTTTTCCAGCAGACGGCGGTAGAGCACCTTCACATTCAGCTCGTCCAGTTCCTCCAGAAAGCTGCCGTCCCGGCTCTGCTGCAGGTCTGCGAGATAATCCGCCATGTTATCCGTGACGGCATTTCCCATAGCGGATACGATGGCATCCCCCAGTGCCTCCTTCCGGGCCAAAGCACCGAACCGATGCTCCAGCGCCTCCACGATCTCCGGTTCCTGTTCGGCGGACACCTGCCACAGGGGTACAGGGCGGTGAAAGCGGCCCTCGTGAGTGTCGGAAATGTCAAAATAGTATTTCAGCCGTGCCCGGCCAGGGGTATCCCGGTCAAACACGGCGATGCCTGTGGAACCCAAATCGACCCAGCGGTCAAATCTGCGGTTCCAGTGCTCCATTTCCAGAACGGCCGTGGCGTTCGGGCGCTGGGCGTGTACCAACACCTGCTCCTCGAAGTGCAGCTTGTAGTTCCGGCATGCGGAGCGCAGGAACGCCGTCCACCTGTCCCCACGGGCCAGTGCGGCCAGTTCCTGCCGGTAAACCTCGGTGATCTCCTGAAATCTGCGTGCCATAGGCCCTCCTATCGTTCTCTCGGCTTCTCCCGCTCCTTTTTCGGCAGGTAGTTGTCCATATATTCCCGTACCGTCCACGGCTCTCCGGTGTAGTTCCAATCCTTCTCCGGGTCGATGCTCCGGTAGGCGTTGTTGATATGGGGACTCGGTTCCAACGCAATGGGTACGGTGGACAGCAGCGTGCCCCAATGGTTGACCATGACCCAGCGGCCGATCTCCACGGGAAGTCCGCACTGGTCATCATCGTTCCGCACCTCATAGAGGTACAGCCCATTGGGCACCGTGCTGCGGTCTACCCGAAGGCAGGTAAAGAGCATGGGGTGGCCCAACACCTCCACCAATTCAAAGCGTTCTTCTCTTGCGTCAACGGTCATAGCGCTCTCCTCCTCTTATCGTTCCCGCACCGCTTCCCGGCTGGACGGAAACCGCCAGCCGTAGACCCGCCCGATCTCGTCGCCCAAGCGCTTGGTCACACGGGTCACGTCGCCGCGGGTGGCAGTGCCGCTGTATAGCTTTTCTTTCAGCCGGTCGATCTGCGTTTCGCTAATATTCTCTTTATAAGCCCGGTAGAGATAGTGGTTTGTGCCGTCGTGATGTACGGCATCGCAGCGCAGGTCGCCCAGCCGGTCCACATACCATGTGGAATCATCCATCTCGGAGTACAGGCAGTCCCGGATGTTGCCGCTTTTGATCTCGGCATAGCCGGGATAGCGCCCGTCCCAGCGGCCGATGTCTGCGATCAGCAGAATGGGGCGGGAAAGCTGAATGTTCAGATTACACCGCTCGTCATCGAGATAGTCGTTGTTCTGCTCGACCATCAACTCCATCCGTTCCTGCTCGGAGAGGTCGGGGTACTGCTCCTCCAGATCCGCCCGCCAGTCCTCGTAGTCCACATCGCTGCTCCAGATAATGTGCTTCTGTTCGTTCATCTTGCGTCACCTCGATCTTTCTCCCTGCGCTTCAACGGTTGTCCCTGTGCATCGTAGTTGGCGGGGTTGGCAATGGGCTTATCAAAACCGAACATGGAGCCGCCCTTCATGGCCTCCTCCTGCGCACGGGTCACGCCCAGCTTGCGGTTATATTCCTCCACGATGGCACGGGCTTCCTCCTTTGAGGTGTGGGGAATGTCCGTCTTGTAATAGCCGGTTTCGCCCCGTTTCAGGATCACCACATTTCCGGTGTCCAGCAGGAGTGAGTAGCACTGCTTCGGGAGTGACGAGCGAAGCGGCACGAAGGTGCTGCCCGTTTGCTCCATCTGCTGGGCAAACTGCACCATGCCATACAGATGCCCGCTGCCGATTTCGGCCCGGTGGTCGTCGATATACCGGCAGATGTGGTCATGCTGCGTGCCATCCGGCCTGAGCACACGGATGCTGTCCCCATCCGGGATGCGGAACAGGGTCTTTCCCTGCGGGTCCACAAAGCAGATGCCACGCTCGGCGTTTTTCAAATGCCGGTCCAGTGCTTCCCGGCGATAGCAGTAGACATACAGGTTATAATCCCCCTGCATAGGGTTCAGCCGCAGGAGATAGGCGTGCTCCGGCGTATCCACTCGGAATCCGTACTGCGGAATGAAATCCTCGGCAAACACGCTTTCTTTATGCTCATAACAGTATCGGGAAAGGCTGCTGCGGTTTTTGAAAATGCCGCCATAGCGATCATCAAAACGCAGGGCATTGATAAAATCGTCAAATTCGTCCTTGAACGCCTGTGTTTTCAGCTCCGGGCAATGATCCCACCATGAGGTGAAAAAGCCGTTGCCGCTTTTGTCCATATCGCCCCGCAGATGGCCGATGCAGCCGGTCTGTTTGTCGAGCTGCTGGCTGTCGGTATAACAGTAATTGCGCTCCGCCGGGGCCATGATCTTGATTACATAGTCCATTACCGTTCACGCTCCTTTGCCGCTTTTGCCTCCCGTACAGAGAGCCGTTCCTGCCGTGCTTGCCAATAGGCCGGGTTCCAGTGCTGCAGGCTCCGGTCAATGCAGGCTTCATATTCGCCGGGGCGGAAGTAGTTATCCGTCCGGGGTGCGATGATACCGCTGTCCATCAGTTCCCGCAGGACCACCGGCGCATCGCAGTCCTCCTCAAAATTCAGATATCCGCCTGCCTGAAAGCCGACTGCCTGGGCCTCCGGGGACAGCAACTGCCGAGTTGCGTCGATTTGGACCATGATCCCTCCGTGGCCTGCCGTGGACACGCTATACACACCGGGAAAAAGGGTGTCGCAGCGCACAACAAGGCCCCAAGGGGAATCACTCGGTTCTCGATACATCATCGTTCACGCTCCTTCTGCAAGGATGAAATAGAAAGCTGCTGCGTTTCTGCCGCAAATCGCTGTTCCAACCGCTCCACGCTCCAATACTTCTTGAATTGCCCCAGCGGGCCGGGACCGAACTGCGCCAACGCCCGTTTGTCCATTTCCCGCAGCCGCTCCCATAACTCCGGGTGATGCTGCCGGAGTTTTCGCAGTTCACCGATGCCCTGCAACGGGCAGCACCAGCAGGAACAGCGGCGGTAGATCTGATACAGTCCGCCAAAATCGTAGCCACGGTCATAGCAGATTCGCAGGGCTTCTTTCTCCGTGATTCCCCAATCCATCAGCGGATAGCGCTCATTTTTGATCCGCTTCGGCTCATCTGCGGCGATCCCCACATAACTCACGGCCTTGTATTGTCCTTTCAGCCGGTTGATCTCCTTGTGGATGAGATGTGTTTTCAGTTGCCCCGTACACCAGCGCACACGGGGACCGGGCCAGCCGTTTCCGTATAGAGAAACACCCAGCCGCTGCCGGTTTTCAATGCTGGCCGGTCGCTGCTTCTTTTCCTCAAACATTAGCCACTCAAAGCCCTTTGGATGGCGCAGCCACGTCAGATGCAACCCTCGCTCTGCAAACAGATAGTCGTCCAGCTTTTGTAAATGCTCATACATTTCCGGGAATTCCATGCCCGTATCTGCTGTCAGGACCGCATCAATCGGCAGTCCTCGCTCAATCATGAGCAGCAGCATAGCGGTGCTGTCTTTGCCGCCGGACAGGGATACCGCATGGAACAGTTCCTTTTCTTCCGTTTGATTGCTCATACCCATTCCGTCTCCTTTCGCTTCGGTATGTAAAAAGGGGGCGGCCAATGCGGCCGCCCCCTTGGGATTCGTTTTTTGAAAATGCAGGAGTGCAAACACAAGACCGACACTGCGACGATTTGTTCCACTCCATGAAACTGCCCCCACACTGAATGTCCAGCATGGGGGGCAGCGTTTCCAGCACTACCTTTTGTTTCAACTTTTCCTCTATTGTTTCGGCGCAAAATGAAACTTGTCATGTGGTAGTGAAACATTCAAATAAGCAGTATCCCGACAGCATGTTAATGAATACCCGTCTGCTGTTATCGGTTCGCATTAAAAAGTGCTTTTCAGTCCAAGGGGAGCGGCCAATCCGACCGCCCCCTTGACGCTTATTTTTTGCGCTTGCGCATCAGCAGTACAGTCACAGCGCCGATGCAGGAAAGGCCCAGCAGGCCCATCCACAGCGCCGCATGGCTGCTATCTCCGGTCTGCGGCACCTCCGGCGTGGGCTTCTTTTCGTTGTGCATCTCCACCTCCGTTACGGCTCCCTCAAAAACGGATGCCGTCTTGTCAGCCGGGAGGAGATACCCGTCCGAACTGCCGTCCTGTACCTCAGACACGGTGTAGTCCCCGATACGCAGGCCCTCGATGAGAATGACACCCTCCGCATCGGTCTGGAACACCCGGTCATAGCCGTTGGCCCCGGTAACACGGAAGGAAAAGCCTTCCAGCTTCCCGTCCGAGGAGGTCTTGACGATCCGGAGCGAACCCACCTGCGCCGCATTGACAAAGCCCTTTCCGGCTTCGTTTTCCACGGTCACGGTTTCGCCGTCTTCGGTAATGGCAAAATAGTAGGCATTTTCGTCCAGATAAAAGCCCTCCGGGGCCTTGGTCTCCTTTGCAAAATAGCCGCCGTAGCAGAGGCCGGTCAGGGTGTACTCACCGCCGCCCAACTCTTCCATCGTGCCCAGCAGTTCGTCCTCAGCATCCAACTCCTGATTGTGATTGCTGTCACGGTAGACCTCAAACACGGCTCCCTCCAGCTTGTTTTCCGGGTAGTCCTTGTCCACCTTCGTGAGGGCCACGCCGCCCTGGATGACCTGCTCGGTCACGTCCAGCGCAATGGGATTATATTCTGCCGTATAGTGCTGCGGCTCTGCGCCGACCGGGTACACGGTATCATCCAGCAGATAGCCCTCGCTGGGGGAGAGCTCCCGGATGGTCCAATCGTTGCCGCAGGCATAATCCGTGGTAGTGAATTGTCCGCTTTCGTTGGTGGTGTAGGTGTCTACCAGTTCCTCACCTTTGAAAACGCCGTAGACAGCACCGGCAAGTGTTGCGTCTCCCTGCGGCAGACCCATTTCGGCGTCCCGCTTGATGAGGGTGGCGCTCCACTTTTTCAGAACATTGCAGACCTCCGCCTGTGTGACCGTGTTCCACTCCACCGCCGTCGTCTGGTCCTCCGGGACAACATAACGGATGCCCGTATCCACCTCGGAGAGGATATAGCCCGTGCCAATGAGCACATCGGTGAACACCGCTTTTCCGTTGCTGCCGGTCACGGCGTATTCGTCCACCGGGAGCCCTGCAAGGGAGGTGCCGGTCAGATGGAACTTCACGCCCTCGTTCAGACCGTCCTCGGCGGTTTTGACCACCTCCAGACTGCCCCGTTTCAGCGTGTTGTAGAAGGTCACGGTGGCAATTTGACCGGAGATCACAGTCACTTGGCGCACCTCTTGGGGTTCATACCGGTCGCTGCTCTGCTCCGTCACGGTGTAGACGCCGGGGTGGAGATCATCGAGCTGCATTTCGCCGTCTGCGTTGGTCGTCACGGCCTGCTCCGTGCCGTTGCCGGAAACGGTGAAGGAAATACCGGACACCTCGCCGTCCTCACTGGTTTTGACGATCTTGATGCTGCCATAGCCGACTCTCAGGTGCAGATAGGCGTACATGGGGTCGCTGACGGTATCCCGGAAGGTGACGACATCCTGCATGGTGCCGTCGGGGCCATAGTGGCCGTCGCTCCAGACCACCACGCCCTGCCGGGTGTTGTTTCTGACGGCGGTGATCGTCACGCCGTCTGCGGGAGCCGTCTCGGCGGAGATGGTCAGGTCGTTCTCACTGACTGCAAAGGTCATATCCGACTGAGCCGAAGAGAAGGCATATTCGCCCAGAACGCCGTTGGTGTCCGTCAGGGTGGCCGTGTAGCGGCTGCCGTCCCAGACCAGTTCAACCGTCTGTGCAGCTTCCTCGCTGCGGTCCATGAAGCTGGGGACGATGGTGTGGTTTTTCACGCTGGCTTCGATGCTGTCATAGTAGGCAGAGAAGCGGCCATAGAGCGGATGGGAGGTGCGGTAGACGGATTTTACGGCATCGGCGCTGCCGGGGTCAACGTGGTTGAAGTCCGCATCCCGCTCCCCGACAACCGTTTCCCACACCAGCACCTGCGTGGCCATCATGTGGGCCAGCTTGTCGGCATCGGCATCATTCTGAGAGCGCCAGTCGAGGGAGAGATTCCCCTGATAGCCGTACTGCATGATGCGGCCAAGGAGCGTTTTCATGGTTCGGCCATCAATAGTGCGGTTATACTCGGCTGGGAAGGAATCCCAATAGTCCTCTCCGTAGCTTTCATAGGAACGGTACAGGTTGCGGGGAACGCCTGGCTCGATGCAGTAGCAGGCAGGGCCGTCGAAGGAGCCGATGGTGTGCAGTGTGGTCATCCACGTTGCCTCGCCGGATGTCCAGCCGTTCATGTAGTGCAGCTCGTCGTGGCCCCAAGTGCCGCTGTAATCCAGATTGGCGTCTCCGTCTCTGGGGAACGCCACCGAGTACGAATCCGCTGTTTCTCCGGTGGACGCTGCGGCAAAGGCCGTCACGCCGCTGCCGAGAATGGCGGTGAAGCAGATCAGCAGGGCCAGCAGCCCGGAAATGCTTCTGCGATAGAGTTTTTTCATTTGTTTGACCTCCTGAGAGTAAAAATAAAAAGCACCATCCGAAAAAGGATGCTGCTTTCTGTACGATATGGACTTGTAGGGAAATCTCTTTTTCAGCCGGTACAGCCGGTAGAAAGGGGGTGAGGTGTGGAGAGGGGGAGCGGAAAAACCGGCTCCGACACACGGCCTGTCCGATGGGCAGACTTTCCCCTGGGCGGAAGATTCAGCGTTCGATCTCTCTTTGACGCTTTCTGTAATAGTCCAGCGCCTTGACGATCGTATCCTCCATAGTCCGTGCGGGCGTCCCCGGCTTGAAATACTTGCTGATACGCTCTTTGGGTATCCGAAATTGTTCCTTCTGATTGGGCTTTTCCTCCGCCATGATGGACCGGATCACCGCCTCCGACAGCTTGCCCTCCCGGCTGAAGGATTTCATCTTGATGGCCTGCGCCAGCGATGGGGTGCAGTCTGCGTGACCCATCGCATCATAGAGGATGCGCTGTTCCTTTTCGGCAAGGTAGGATAGCTCCACGGCGGGACGGAAGGCGATTTTGCTGTCATCCATCATTGCCAGAATCTCCGGAAGCAGATAGGTGAGACGGATGTAGCGGTCTACTTGCGCCCTGCTATCTCCGGTGCCTTGGGCAATAAGCTCGCTTGTTCTCAACTTTGTCTCCAGTGGAGACAAAGTTAAATCTGTCCGTTTTCCCTGTCTTCGCATGGCTTCCAGCTTCATTTTATATGCAAACGCCTTTTCTGACGGCAGGACCTTCTCCCGCTGGAGGTTGCTGTCCACCATGACGATGATCGCTTCATCATCCGTCAGGTCCCGCACGATGCAGGGGAGGGTATCCAGACCGGCCAGTCTGCTGGCCAGCTTGCGCCGGTGTCCAGACACCATCTGATAGCTGCCGTCCGCCAGCTGCCGCACAAGCCCCGGCACCAGAACGCCGTGCAGCTGCACGCTCTCCATCATTTCCATCATGGCCTCGTCCTGCCGCACCTTGAAGGGGTGGTTCGGGAAGTCACCGATCTGGTCCAGCGGAAGGTCCAGCACCACATCCCGCTTGGCTGCGTCCCGCTGCTCCTGCGTGGTAAACAGGCTATCGAGCGATGTCAGCAGGCCGGATGCGTTGCTTTTCGCCAATGCCTTCCACCTCCTTCACCAGCGTGCCGTAGGCTCTGGCGGCACGTCCGTTCGGCTCATGCCGGAAAATGTTCTTGTCCGCCGTGCTGATCTCTGCCAGCCGCACGGTGGACGGAATGACAGCTTCCAATACAGGCAGGTATTTGCCGAAATTCTCCTTGACCCCGGCCACAATGTCTCTGCGGAAGTTCGTGTCATTGGCCATCGTCAGGAATACGCCGCCGATTTTCAGCTTGGGATTGATCTGCTGGCGGATGCTCTGTACCGTGCCCACAAGCTCCGTCATGTCCTCTGCGGCCAGATAGTCCGCCTGCACGGGGATAAGCACATAGTCCGAAGCCGACAGAGCGTTGATGACCAGCATCCCCAGCGACGGGCGGCAGTCCAGCAGCACATAGTCGTAATTTCCCTTGATGCCCTCCAGATAGCGCTTGAGCACGGTTTCCCGGCTCATAACATTGACCAGTCCCACCTCCACCGCCGATAATCTGCGGTTGGCGGGAACGAAGTCAAAGCCCTCCGGGTGGTGCAGAATTTCCGGATGCTCCGGGCCGCTCTGGTTTTGCACGACGGCGTTCATCTGCTCGGACAGGGTGTGGGGCAGGTCGTGGGGCCTGCGCTGACCCAGCATCTTCGTGAGATCTCCCTGCGGGTCCACATCCACCAGCAGGACCTTCCTGCCGTCCATAGCCAGCCCCGCACCGATGCAATAGACGCTGGTGCTCTTGCCGACGCCGCCCTTTTGGTTGGCGACGGCGATCACTTTGCAATTTGCCATTTTGGGTTCCTCCTTTTCGTAAATTTAGCCGCCCGGAGATTCGGACGGCTATGTAATGCGTTTAGATATGAAAAAAGCCACACAGTTTTGAACGTAAAAACTGTGTGGCTTCTCCTATGTAGTTTTCAGACACGGATCCGTTTGATCTTCGCATCCACCAGAAGCAAAATCACCTCGTCTACGATGTCGGCATAGCGCCCTTGGCGGATGAGCTTGTTCTTGAGACGGATGAGCGCATCCAGGGTTAAGCTGTATTCGTCCTCGCTGAGATAGAGCGTGCAGTATTTTCGTTTCATGTGTCAGCCCTCCTTGTGGCATCAGTATAGCAAACTGCGATGAGTTCATCCATTCTGCAAATAGCGTTTGAAAGGAGAAAAACGATAAAGTTCATTCGGCTTGGTCAAACCGTTTCAAACCGTGCCAAAGCCATTATTTCCGAAAAGGCGGGGCACAGCATTCATTTTTTATGCAGAGGCGACCTGCTCCGGATGACCGCATGAGCGCCCTCGAAAATTAACCCATCCGTTAACAGTTTCGGGGTCAAAAACGGCATTTAGCCCATCGTTAACATGTAAAAATCACGTCAAACCTTGTCAAATTCTATCAGATTTTTCGAAAACGGAACAAATGCTGCGGATATAAGAAAATCCCGGAAAACTCTCGTTTTCCGGGATTTTGATTGCTTTGAAATTGCGAAATCGACCGAAATCAGCGCTTGCTGAACTGGGGAGCGCGACGAGCGGCTTTGAGGCCGTACTTCTTACGCTCCTTCATGCGAGGATCGCGGGTCAGGAAGCCGGCCTTCTTCAGGATGGGACGGAACTCGGGGTTCACCTGCAGCAGGGCCCGGGAGATGCCGTGGCGCAGAGCGCCGGCCTGGCCGGACACGCCACCGCCCTCGACGGTGGCAACGATGTCCACCTTGCCCAGGGTATCGGTGGAGTTCAGGGGCTGACGGACGACCATCTTCAGGGTCTCCAGGCCGAAATAATCGTTGATGTCGCGGCCATTGATGGTGATGGCGCCGGTGCCGTTCTCAAACAGGTGGACGCGGGCCACGGAGGACTTACGACGGCCAGTACCGTACTTATAGGGATTCTTGGACTGATACATTCTTCTTTTCCTCCTTACTTGACCAGCTCGGGCTTCTGAGCCTGATGCTCATGCTGCTCACCGGCATAAATGTGAAGACGCTTCAGGGAGTCCTTGGTGACGATGTTGCGGGGCATCATGCCGCGCACGGCCACACGGACGGCTACCTCGGGTTTTTCCTGCATGAGGATGCGGTACTTGGTCTCCTTCAGGCCGCCCACCCAGCCGGAGTGGGTGCGATAGTACTTCTGCTCCATCTTGTTGCCGGTGAGGATGGCCTTGCCGGCGTTGATGACGATGACGTTGTCGCCGCAATCAGCGTGGGGAGTATAGGTGGGCTTGCCCTTGCCGCGCAGCAGGTCAGCCACGATGACGGCGGTCTTGCCCAGGGGCTTGCCGGCGGCATCAACGACGTACCACTTGCGGACGATATTGCCCTTGTTTGCCATAAAAGTGGACATGGTGTTTTTCCTCCAGTATAATAATGTATTGCTTTACTTTTTCGTGCTCCCTTGGTAAAATCGGGAGAGAGAAAACAGAAACCAATGCGCTTAGCGCGCAACATTATTTATAGCACTTTATCCGTCGCTTGTCAACACGAAATTGATTTACGGCAACAACATCTGCGATTATCTATTGTTTTCTTTGATTATCTTCTGTTTTCTCGCATTGCATTTTACGTTTTTGGAGGGATGACCCTATGCAGCATATTTTGGGTCTGGTGCGCCGTTGCGTGGAGGACTATCACATGATCGACCCCGGGGAGACCGTGGCCGTGGGCGTGTCCGGCGGCAAGGATAGTCTTCTGACCCTTGCAGCCCTGGCACAGCTGCGGCGGTTTTACCCGGTGCCTTTTAACGTCCACGCTATCACCCTGGAAACTGGCACCCCGGGTATGAGCTTTGACGCCGTGGCGGACCTGTGCCGGGACCTGGAGGTGCCCTACACCCGCATCTCCGTACCGGTGTACCAGATCGTTTTTGAGGAGCGGAAGGAAAAAAACCCCTGCTCGCTGTGCGCCAAGCTCCGCCGGGGGAGCTTAAACACCGCCCTTAAAGATTTGGGCATCTCAAAAATTGCCCTGGGCCACCACTTCGACGACGCGGTGGAGACCATGCTGATGAACCTACTCTTTGAGGGGCGTATCGGGTGCTTTCAGCCGGTGATGTACCTGGACCGCAGCGGCATCACCCAGATCCGGCCCCTGCTCTACTGCCACGAGGACGAGGTGCGCCGGGCGGCGGCAAAGCTCCGGCTGCCGGTGGTGCAGAATCCCTGTCCCGCCAACGGCTCCACCCGGCGGCAGGAGGTGAAGGAGCTGCTCCTCCAGTTGGAGGAGCGATATCCGAACCTGCGGCAGAAGATCTTCGGCGCCATGCAGCGCTATCCCCTGTATGGGTGGAATCTGGGGGAGATGGAGAAGTAAGCAATGGATATATTTGAAGAAATTTCGGAAAAATACGAATATAAGCGAATAAAGAGTGTCTGCAGAGCCCTTGCAAAAAAATGCAGCTACAAATCGTCGAAGGACATGAGTGCATTGACGGAATTGATAGATTTGATGTACTTATATCGGGATCATAAAATGGCGGTCACGCTTTATAATATTATTGAAAATGTTGAGTTTTCCGGCAATTATACGGTATGGGATGAAATTTTATACGCGAAATGGACCATTGTGCGAATCTACCGGGAAACAAACCAAGCGGAAAAATATGAGAAGCAGCTAAAATCTGTGATGGAGTATGAAAACGCGGCGTTATATGAAAACCGCAAGAGAAATCTGAGAGCATACGAGGAAGACATCCGGATAGCAAAAGCCCAAAAAGCCAGCCGAAGCATGATTGGGTGGATGCTGGTCAAATATAAAGTGATGATAAAATGCTTTGAAAACCCGGAGTTTCCTATGGATAAAGCGAAATTGGGCCAGGAAATAGCTGAAATGGAAAGGGAACTGAGGCAACTTCTGCAAGGGGAGAATTATGTAAGTTTGTAGTGGCGGACGACCCTGTCCGCCCGGCGTGGAGGTGGCTTGATGGTGCGTAGGGGCGGGGCTCTCTTGCCCACCATCGTGCCAACCGATTGGCGGCCAC
>ULTI01063134.1_pt1 | contig 12035 bp, 6 predicted proteins | sample 1957291 | NCBI WGS metagenome assembly ULTI01 (sample SAMEA4835725, study PRJEB28245) | human gut metagenome | biome: gut microbiome; material: fecal sample | place: Denmark | collected 2008 | reverse complement strand
GCCGCGGGCGAGCAGATACTCCGCAGCCTCGAGCACGCCGAAGACCTGCTCCTTGATATCCAGCGTGCCGCGGCCCCAGATGTAGCCGTCCGCCACCGCGCCGGAGAAGGCGGGATAGGTCCAGTCCTGCTCCGTGCCCTCGACCACCGGCACCACGTCCTGATGGGACATGTAAAGGCAGGGGCGCAGCGTTTCGTCGCTGCCGGGGAGGGTGATGAGCACGGCATGGTGGCCGAGCCGCTCAAAGACACCCGTGCGCATGACATGGGGATAGCTTGCCTTCATGTGCGCGTGGAGCTTGTCAAACTCGCTATAGTCGGTCAGACTGTGGTCGGCATAGTTGATGGTTCTGCATTGGATCGCCTGCGAAAGACGCGCGACCGCGCCCTCGGCGTCTAAGTCGGGATAATTGCCCTCGAGGGCAAAGAAATCGGTGATCTTCTTCGTCATGCCATTTTGTCCTCCAGATAGCGGCTGAGAAATTCGCGGGTACGGCTCTCCTTCGGGTTTCCGAAGACCTCACGCGGCGAGCCCTGCTCGAGAATGACGCCCCGGTCCATGAATACCACGCGGTCGCTGACCTCCTTGGCAAAGGCCATCTCGTGCGTTACGACGACCATGGTCATGCCCTCCTGCGCGAGGCGCTTCATCACATCGAGCACCTCGCCCACGATCTCGGGGTCGAGGGCGCTCGTCGGCTCGTCGAAGAGCATGATCTCGGGCTCCATGCAAAGCGCCCGCGCGATGGCGACACGCTGCTTCTGCCCGCCGGAGAGGCGGCGGGAGTCGGCGTGGATGAAATCCTCCAGCCCGACGGCCTTGAGGTGGCGGATGGCCGTCTCCTCGGCCTGCGCCCTGGGAATGTGCCGCACCGTCATGGGAGCAAGCGTGCAGTTGTCCAGCACGGACTTGTTGTTGAAAAGGTTGAAGCCCTGAAACACCATGCCAATCTTCTGCCGCAGGGCGTTGAGGTCGACCTTGAGGTCCATGAGATCCTGCCCGTCGAACCAAATGTGACCGGAGTCGGCCTCCTCCAGCAGATTGATGCAGCGCAGGAGCGTGGACTTGCCGGAGCCGGACGCGCCGATGATGCACACGACCTCGCCGCGGTCGACCTCCAAGTTGATGCCCTTGAGCACGTGGAGGTCGCCGAAGGACTTTTCGAGCTGTTCGATTTTGATGATGGGATCGTTCGTCATAGCGTCCTCCTGTCAGTTTGAGCTGGGAAGTCCCAGATCGACGGTTTGATTGCCCTGACGCCGCTTCGTGTTGTCCGGCGCGGTCATCCTTCCCGTGATGGTCTTGAGCAGGAGCGAGGAAAGATACGTCAGGAACAGGTAAACGGTGGCGGCGATGAGGTAGCACTCGGTGCCCTTATAATAAATGCCGGCGACCGAGCGGGTCATGAACATCAGGTCGGATACGCCCAGCACGCACAGCACGGAGGAATCCTTGATGTTGATGATGAACTCATTGCCGATGGCGGGCAGCGAATTTTTGATGGCCTGCGGGAAAACGACTCTGCGCATGGCCTGCCAGTGCGTCATGCCGAGCGAACGCGCGGCCTCCATCTGCCCCGCATCGACGGCGAGGATGCCGCCGCGCAGCACCTCGGCAAGGTACGCGGTTGAGTTGAGCGAGACCGTGACAAGACCGGAGATGAAGAGCGACCAGACGCGGTTGATCTCCGTGACGCTCATGCCGGTGCGCTTGAAGAGATTGAAGATCGCGTAGTAGAAGATGAGGGACTGCACCATCATCGGCGTGCCGCGGATGACGAAGATGTAGAAGCGGGCGAATTTGTTCGCGACGATCTTGATAATCTTCACAAAGTCGTTGTTGCGCTTGTCGGGTTCCTGAATGCGGAGAAAGACCATGAGAAGCGCCAGCACGAACGCGATCGCCGTGCCGGCCAGCGCGAGCTGAACGGTCGTCCACACGCCGGTGACGAAGAGCGAGCGCTGGTTGTAGGCCATGTAGACCATGGAGGAGAGCGTGCCGGTGGGGTTGCTCTCGGCGTGGACGGCGGTGTGGACGACGTAGGCGAGCTTGAGCACGAAGCGGTCAAGCGCGAGCAGCGCGGCAGCCGCGGCGTCCAGATAGGAGAGATAGCGGCTCAGCCGCACGAGGACCGGGTGCTTGAGAATGGTCTCGCCGTAGCTGTTCCAATGCGTCCATTTCACGAGCAGCGCCAGCGTGCTGACGGCCAAAAAGAAATAGCAGACCGCGGCGAGCGCCGTGCCGGGTACGGAGCCGGCGGGCAGAAAGCTGTACGGACTGGGCGCGGAATACCACAGGCTCAGGCCGGCAAGGGCGATGACGCTGCCGCCCAGATAAACATAACGGTGGTCCCGTGCGATGAAGCTCTGACCGCGGGACGCAGGGGTTCCTCTCATGGTGCTTCCTCCTTATGCGGCGTGGAGCCGCCGGTTACTTCGGCTGGTTGGCGACGGCGGTGTTCCACATCTCGGTGCGCGCGTCGCTGTCGATGGTGGCAAGGATCTCATTGATCTGCGCGAGCAGCTCGGTGTCGGACTTGCGCAGGCCCACGCAGGAGCCCTTGGCGGGCAGCGTGAAGCCGTTGCCCTCGCTGAAGGTGATGAGACGGAAATCGGGATTCGAGGCGAGGTAGCCGGGGGCGCTCTCCTCGTTGATGACGATGGCGTCGCAGGTGCCCTGCTGCAGGCGGGAGATCATGTCGGGCACGCTGCCGACGGGGCTGAGGTGCTCGACGCCCTCGATCTGGTCGATGACGTCGTCGAGCGCGGTGCCCTGCTGACCGAGCACGGCGGCGCCGGAGAAGTCCTGAATGGAGGCCGCGTTCTCATACGGCGAGCCGGCGAGCACCATCATGCTGTAGATCGTCTCCTTGTACGGGTCGGAGAAGTTGATGGATTCGCGGCGCTCGGCGGTGTCCATCATGCCGGCGATGATGGCGTCGATCTGACCCTGATTGAGCGCGTCGATCAAGCCGTCCCAGCTGAGCTTGACGATGACCAGCTCCTTGCCGAGCTGATCGGCGAGAATGCGCGCGATCTGCACGTCGTAGCCCTCGGCGTAAGCGCCGGCGACGTTCTCCACGGGAACGTTGGTGTCGGTCACGGCGCTCTCCTGCCAGTTGCTCGGCGCGTAGGCGCATTCCATGCCGACGCGGAACTGGCTGCTTTCAGTCGCGGGTGGATCGGTTTCTTCGGCGGGGGCGTTTGCGTCCTGCGCGGGGGGCGTCGTGCCCGCGCCGCAGGCGGTGAGGGCAAGCAGCATGAGGGCTGCGAGCAGGGTAGCGATGGTTCTTCTGAGGTTCATGGTGTTGCTTCCTTTCTGAATGGAAATTGGCTCCGCGGGGGGGAGTCGGCCCTTCGTTGTCCGCGCCAACGAGTTCGGAAACAGAAAAAGCCGTAAATGCTCGTGTGGAGCATTTACGGCAAATGATCTGCAATACCGGCAAAACCGAAAACGGCCTGCCGACTCTTCGATAGCGCTCCACAAAATTGTGACAGTCCGGCGGATCTTCTCCGACGAGCCAGCAGAAAACGGCACAGGAACCGTTCCCCACTTCGGCGGCTTCCCCTTTCCCTTTGTCCCGGATCTCTGCTCCGTACGGACTCGGTACTCTTGTCGGCCGCGCCTCTATCTCGCTCAACTGAATTGAGCCTATTCAATTGTTGACGTGAAGATACTACGGCGGCGCGCAAATGTCAAGCCCCCGCGGAGCGGTTCTCAAATTCTTGACAATCTTGCGCCGAAAATCCTCGCAGCCTTGTAGAATTTTACCATTCACGCGGTTATTTATGCGCGGTAAAAGCGCGTGAAAAGGCTCGAAACGATCGCTTAACGGAATATTTATGCTCTCTGCCGCGCGGCGCCCTCCGTTTTAGGACGCTTTAACATAGTGCAAAGCGGGCGCTTTGCCAAGTAAATACAGCAGCGACGCGAAGCGGCAAGGCAGGTTTGGCGAAATGCACGGATTCTCGAAAATTGTCGCGCGAAATTTGTCATTTCCTTACAGGAAAAAGGTTGATTTTTTTACACGGGCGTGCTATGATATCGCCATAAAGTGCAAAAAGGGGCCATGGCCCCTTTTCTGTTCCCGACCGGGAACAGATGTGCTGTGCTCGCCCGCGGGGAGCCGCGGAAAATATACATTGTGGGAGGACCTTTTATGAAACGTAAATTGCTATCCGTTTTACTGACGTTTTGTCTCGCGTTCAGCTTGCTGCCCACCGCCGCGCTGGCGGATGGGGAAGGAACGCCACAGACAGAAGGTGGCGAGAAGACGAATTATGTCGCTCAAATCGGCAGCACGGGCTATGCGACGCTGCAAGCGGCGATTGATGCGGCGGAAAGCGGCAATACGATTGTTTTGAAGAAATCCATTTCGGCAACTGAGATTGGCAAAAAAAAGCAGCTTCAGTTTGTAAAAGCAGATATGAACGTAACGCTGGATTTGAATCAGAACACTATAACTGCTGAGGCGGGGGAAGCAATTGCTATTAATGCTGCTGATATTACTCTGACCGTAAAAAACGGTACGATTGAGAATTTTGCAGAAGGCGATTATAGCGATGGCGTATATGCATACGAAAAAAGCAATAATTTGACACTAACATTTGAGAATATTGTGTTGAAATCTCGTACGCAAAGCTTAGCAGTACAAGGTCGGACATCGAATTCCAATGTAAATATTGTAAACTCTAATATTACAAGTACGGAAGGATTAGGCATTTATTATCCGCCGAAATCGGGTACTTTAACTATTAGTGATAGTGAAATCACTGGTGTAACAGGTATTGTAGTTAAAGGCAGTAATCTGGTAGTAAATGGCGAAAAAACAATTATTTCTGGTACTGGACCGAATGTTGATCCGGAAACATATTATACTGGTGCAACTGATGGCAGCAGTACTCTGACGGAAACTGGTGACGCTGTTTATGTTGAAAGCGGTTATAACGATCGTGATATTTCGGTATCCATTTCGGGCGGACATCTTAACAGTAAAAATGCAAAAGCGGTTCGTATGTTCGTAAAGAATGGTGAAAACACTTCAGCTAAGAGAGAGATTTCCGTGACTGGCGGTACGTTCTCCTCTGATGTTTCTGCATATGTTGCAAAGGGTTACGTTCAGAACGAGAACGGCACTGTTGAGCAACTGGGTGAAACCAATGCAGTTGCCAAGGTCGGCGATACTTATTATAAGACGCTGGCTGACGCTGTTGCCGCAGTGCAGAACGGTGATACAATTACGCTGCTGAAAGATGTTGACCTTGGCAATACGGTTACTGTTGCGAACAAAACCGTAACATTGAATATGGCAGGCAAAACTATTTACAACACAAAAGATTTGTGGGATAGCAAGCTGAATGCTTGGTCGCTGATTTCTGTTCGGGAGAACGGCAATCTGACTATTACCGGTGATGGTACACTCAAGGCAAAAGCAGATGATTGCTATGCTCTGGATACGCAGGAAGGGTCTGCGAAATTGACCGTTGAAAACGGTACGGTGATTGGTAATATTTCTGCAATTTACGCATTCCTGGGTGAAGTCACTATTAATGGTGGTAGTTATTCGATCCAGCAGTTAAATACCAATAATGTTCAGGACGGGTATGGATTGACAATTAACTGCTACGATCAAAATTATAAAGAAAAAACTGCTAAGATTACTGTTACTGGCGGCTATTTTGCACACTTTGACCCTGCTAACAACAAGGCTGAGGGTGTAGGCACAAACTTTGTTAAAGACGGCTATGTTTCCGTAACCAGCGACAAATCTGGTTATGACTACAAGGTAGTTAAGAAAACTGATACCGGTTCTATTGTAGTTAAGCCTGCTGTTGCAGAACCGGAAGTCAATGTAAGCGATAAAATTTCCGAAAATGACAAGCCAGCAGTTGAAAATGCAGCTAAGTCTGTTGCTGTACCGACCCTCGGCGCAGCAGCAGGTGACAAGGTTGCAGCAATGAACAAGACTGATGCAGAGCGCTTGGTTGCAAAGGCAGAGAATCTAACGAATCCGATTCTGTACGTTCAGACTGCACTTAAGGTAGAACCGACTGCTTATAACGCTGAGAATAAGACGCTGACGCTGGATATTACTCCGCAGTACCGTATTGTAGCATCTACTGCTGATAAAGCAGATGACATCCAACTGTCTGGTAACTCTAAAAATGCACAGGTTGTGCAGGATTATCAAAAACTGACGATTACTGCCCCGACTGTTGTTACGATGAAATTGCCGACCGGCTTTGTTGCAGACGGTGTTGATAAACTGAGCATCAAGCACACCAAGGACAACGGCACCGTCGAGTATTACACCGGCGTTGTGTCCGCTGACGGCAAGTCTGTCACCTTCACCACCAAGGGCTTCAGCCCCTTCACCATCTCTGCCCCCGCTGCCTCCATCGGCGAGACCATGTATCCTACGCTGGCCGAGGCCATTGCCAAGGCGGCCAATGGCAATACCGTCGAGCTGGAGAAGGACTGCACCGAGAGCGTTACCGTTTCCGGCAAGTCCTTGACCATCAACAAGAATAATCATGAGTATGATTTTGCCAAGGTCACTGTGGACTCCAACTCCACCAAGACTGTGAGCGGGGATGGTAAGATTCTGACCATCACCTACACCGCGCCCAGCTACTCCTCCGGCAGCAGCTCTGACCCGACCTACTCCGTCTCTACCCCGAGCAAGACCGAGCACGGCAGCGTGACCGTCAGCCCGAAGAGCGCCAGCAAGGGCGACACCGTGACCGTCACCGTCAAGCCCGACAGCGGCTACGTCCTCGAGACCCTGACCGTCACCGACAAGAACGGCAACGAGCTGACGCTCAAGGACAAGGGCGACGGCAAGTACACCTTCACCATGCCCGCCGGCAAGGTCGAGGTCAAGGCGACCTTCATGGAGGACAACTCCATGCTGAACTTCTTCTACGATGTGCCCAACAACGCCTACTTCTATGAGGCCGTCAAGTGGGCGGTCGAGAACGGCATCACCACCGGCGTGGGCAATGACCTGTTCGCTCCCGAGCAGCCCTGCACCCGCGCCCAGATTGTGACCTTCCTGTGGCGCGCCGCTGGCTCTCCCGAGCCGAAGGGCGCTGCGTCCGGCATGAGCGACGTGGTCTCCGGCGGCTACTATGAGAAGGCAGTTGCGTGGGCCATCGAAAACGGCATCACCACCGGCACGACGACCAGCACGTTCTCTCCCGACGCGACCTGCACCCGCGCGCAGGCGGTGACCTTCCTCGCCCGCGCCCTGAAGGCCAAGGCGGCGAGTGCGGCGGAGTTCTCCGACGTCCCGACCGGCAGCTACTTTGCGGACGCGGTCGCCTGGGCGGCGGCCAACGGCGTGACTGAGGGCATCGGCGGCGGCCTGTTCGGCTCCGACAACGACTGCACCCGCGGCCAGATCGTGACGTTCCTCTACAGAGCATACAACAAGTAACGGGAACGCGCTCCCTCAGACAAAACAAAGAGAAGAGGCCCATCTGCTTTGGCAGATGGGCCTCTTTGTATCTCGCGGCGGCTCAGCTCCTGCTGAGCTGTGCATCGTATTTGCTCATCGTGTTTCCTCGGTCAAAACTCTTCCGGAAATGCTCCGCTGCGGGGCGGGAGGCCGCCCGGCGTGATCGGTCAAAGGCTCTTCACGAGCGTCAGGATGTTCGACCCGTCCGCGTATTCATAGGTCACCTCGTCCATGAGCTTCTTCACCATGAAGATGCCGAGACCGCCGACCTCCCGCTCCTCCGCCGACTGCGTTGTATCCGGATCGGGCTTTTCGGTGGGGTCATAGGGCCGTCCGTTGTCGGAAAAGCGAAGCGTCGCCCTGCCGTCCTTCAGCGAGCAGCCCAGCACGACGCCGGTCGCGCCGCTGTAGCGGGCGATGTTGGAGAAGATCTCATCCACCGCCACGTTGACCTGAGCGATCGCCTTCATGGAGGCTCCTGCCTCGGCGAGAATGCCCTCAAAAAAGTCGGTGGCCTGCGGCAGCTGCTCCAGCGTCGGCGCGAGATTGATTTTTTTCATGCCCGACGACTTCATCTCGATGCAGAGCATGGTGATATCGTCGAACTGGTCCGCGCCGCCCGCGAACTCGTCCACATCGCGGTGCAGAGCCTCCAGCAGCTGACGGCACGAGCCGCCCTCGGCGGCGTTCAGCGCACGGAGCATCCGGTCAGTCCCGTAAAGCGTGTTGGAGGCATTCGTGGCCTCCGGCACGCCGTCCGTGTAGACCACCAGACGGTCTCCCGCGTCCAGCTCCAGCTCGTATTCGCGGTATCGGGCGCCCTCCATGCCGGCCAGCACGAAGCCGTGCCTATCCTTGAACAGCTCAAAGGAGCCGCCTTTGTGCATGATGGCCGGATACTCGTGGCCTGCGTTGGCGCACTTCATTTTTCCCGTGGAGATCTCGAGGATGCCCAACCAGACGGTGACGAACATCTCCGCTTCGTTGTTTTCGCAGAGCTGATCGTTTACCTTTTCCAGCACGGCCTTCGGGGACAGACCGCTCTGCGCGGCGGATTTCAGCAGCGTTTTGGAGATCATCATAAACAGCGCCGCGGGGACGCCCTTGCCGGACACGTCCGCCATGACCAGCGCCAGATGGTCGTCATCCACCAGAAAGAAGTCGTAGAAGTCGCCGCCGACCTCCTTCGCCGGAGTCATGGAGGCGTAAATGTCGAACTCGTGGCGCTCGGGGAAGGCGGGGAAGATGCAGGGCAGCATGGACGCCTGAATGTGGCGCGCCACGTCCAGCTCCGCGCCGATGCGCTCCTTTTCCGCGGTGACGCGGCTGAGATTTTGGATATATTCATTCAGCTCCGACACCATGTACTGGAACGAATGGGCAAGCTCCTCCAGCTCGTCGCCGGTGTTGACATCCACCCGGAAGTGAGAAAGATCCTCCATCCTGTTCTCCACCAGCCCGATGGCGGCGTGGTGCAGAGTCCTCAGCGGACGGATCAGAATGCGCCGCACATAGTAGTAGTACGCGAAAATGGAAAGCAGTAGAACGGCCAGCACCACGCACAGCGTCAGGCCGAGAAACTGCCGAATCTGCTGGTCGATCATGTCCATCGAGATGTCCACGCTGGCCAGCGCCACCGGTGTGCCGGCTTTGTTGAGGATGGCGACGTAGGCCGACGCCAGATAGCCGTACTCCTCGTTGTTGGTGATGAGGATGGTCTGTTCCGCGTCGACGGCAAAGGCCCCGTGCATCAGCTCGTTGCCGCCGCCGTAGTAGGCGTCGGTGTCGCCGAGGTCGCAGACGCCGTCCTCCCCGGGGACGCCCGCGTCCCAGATGTAGTACATGACCTCATCCTCCGGCACGACCACATAGAAGTATTTCAGCCCCAGCTTCTCCCTGACGTCCTGCAGGTAGCGGTGGATCTCCTCGTAATAGGCGTCCTTCTCGCCGGTCCGGTAGTATTGCTCCACGCGGTCTCCGTCGATGAGATCCGCCGCCACGGAGGCCTGACCGAACGCGAGAGAGGCGTATTGCTCCTCCATCCGCGCCCGGTACAGTTGGGCAATCGAGGGGGCCAGGATCGCCGCGAGGACGGCGGCCATCGCCACCAGTCCCAGCAGCAGCTTGGGCTGTAACCGTATGCTCCTTGCTCGTTTCATGTCCGCACCTCCATCGGATGGATATGAAGCCGCAAATGGCCGTCCATTACGCGGTAGAGCGCCCGCGTGGGGGACAGACGCTGCACCTCGCAGGGCAGGGAGGCCGTGCCGGTCCCTATCGCGGTCACATAGAACCACGCGCCGCCCAGCTCCACCTGAGTCATGGAATTGTATTTTCGGAAGATCGCCAGGGCCTCCGCCCGGCTCATTTCGGAATGCAGCGTCAGCAGCTCGGACGCGGGACGCTTCCAGTAGGGCTGCTTCTCCGCCTGCGGCCGGCCGGCGGCCCAGCGGTCGTCGAGGTGCTCGAGGAGCTGCTCGACCGTCGCGCGCGCCCATGCCGCGCTTTGCAGGTAGACGTCGATGCTGTCCGTGTCCGCGGTTATGTCAATGGTATGCTGCGCCAGAACGTCGCCGCCGTCCAATCGCTGCGCCACCTTGTGCATCGTCACGCCGGTGCATGACAGCTCCCGCTCCATGGCTCCCTCGATGGGGTAATAGCTGCGTCCCTGCGGGAGCAGCGAGCTGTGGGTGTTGATGCCGCGGAACGCGGGAAGCTCCTCCGGCAGCGTCAGGATGCGGTCATACTCCGCGATGAAAAACAGCTCGCAGCCCTCCTCCGTGAAGTACCGCCGGATCTCCTCCGGCGAGATGGCCTCGTAGTGGACGGGGATGCCGAGCTCCTCCGCCCGCTTTACGATGGCATATTCCGTGAAATAGTCCTCGTCGTTGTGATAGGTATACAGCGCCAGCACCTGATGCTTTTCCACAAAATATTCAAAGCACGACAGGAACACGTCGCTGCCGAAATAAACGACCTTCATCGCTTTTCCCTCTTTGTCCTCAGATCTTGATGATCAGTGTGTTGAAGCCCTGATAGCGCCGGTAGAAAAATTCCTTCGCCCGCTTTTTGATGACCAGCACGCCCATGCCGTCCATGTCGAAAGCCTCGTCCCGGCTGGCGCGGGAGGTATCTAACGCAAAGGGATTGAAGGTCGTGGCGTCGTCCCGCAGATGCAGCTCCAGCACGCCGCCCTCGTCCATGATGGCCGTCAGCTGGAGGTAGCCGTCCGTCCGCCCCTGAAAGCCGTGCTTCAAGATGGCCATGCCGAGCTCCTCCACGGTCATGGTCGAAAACATTTGCTGCTTCATGTCCGCGCCCCAGACTTCGCAGAAGGCCTCCAGCTCGCGGCACACGTCCATCACATCCTCCGCGTTGCTGAGGATCGTCCGCTGGAAAATGCGCTCCTCCGGCAGCTCCGCTTTCTTATAGCGGCCGCCGAGGCCCAGCAGCAGGAACACCGCCAGCGAACCGGCCTCCGTCAGCAGGAACAGCAGCCAGAAGCGCTGCAGGCCAAAGGCGTAGCACACGAACGTCAGCGGGATGAGCAGCACCGCGCCGCGCAGCGTCTCCAGCAGGAACGACGGCTTTTCGTTCTCACAGGCCTGATAGTAATTGCACAGCAGGATATTGATGCCGGCGAACAGCGCCCCCGCGCCGTAGAGCCGCAGCGCGGTACACGCCAGCGCCTCCGATGCCGAACCGGCGATGCCGAACAGCAGGCACATTCCCGCGGGCCACAGCTCCACAAGGACGATCAGCGCGCCGCCCACCGTCAGTCCCGCCGTAAAGCCGAGACGCACCGTGTTCCGCATTCCCTGCCGGTTGTACTCGCCCTGATAGGTGGAGAGGATGGGCTGCATGGCGCGCCCCGTCCCCTCGAACAGGTACAGGATCAGGTAGGAGGTGTTCTGAATGACATCGAACACCGCCACCGCCGTTTCGCCGCCCAGACGGATCAGCAGATTGTTGCACACGAGGAAAAAGATCATCTGGTACAGGTACTGCACCGAGGTGGCCATACCCGCCTTCAGCGCGGAAAGGGCAGGAACGAGCCAGCGCCCGCGCGGCAGCGCGAAGCGCAGCGTGTGCTTCTGACCGAAAAAGCCCGGCAGATAGATGGCGATGGTGATGATCTGTCCCAGCGCGGTGGACAGCGCCGCGCCTCGCGTGCCCATGTCCAGCGCCAGCACCAGCGTGATGTTCAGCGCAATGTCACAGAGGTTGCCTATGACCGAGCCGGCGCCGGCGCGGCGCTGACTCCCGTCGTTGCGCAGATAGTAGTTGAACACGTTGGACAGGTAGAACAGCGGCGTGGCCGCGACGAGGATCTGCAGATAGTCCCTTGTGGCGGCATACAGTGCGCCGTCCGTGCTCCGCGTGCCCAGCAGCGCCAGCAGCGGGTCTATGAACACGCTGCCCAGCACGGCGGTCGTGACGCTGAAAAGCAGCGCCAGCGCGAGCACGCCGTGAAAGCTGTCCGCGGCCTCCTGCGTTTTGCCCTGACTCAGCAGACGGGAATAGCGAACGGAGCCGCCCAGTCCGAGGCCGTGGGCAAACATGCAGTTGATCATGT
>ULTI01020163.1_pt1 | contig 12037 bp, 10 predicted proteins | sample 1957291 | NCBI WGS metagenome assembly ULTI01 (sample SAMEA4835725, study PRJEB28245) | human gut metagenome | biome: gut microbiome; material: fecal sample | place: Denmark | collected 2008 | reverse complement strand
GCTGCCTGCTTTTCCAGCCGGGCCTTTTTTTCCTCGCTCTTTGCAATACCGCGGTTCATCACCGTTTTAAAGAACAGCACGAAGCTGCAAAGGTAGATGATTATGGCGGAGATAAGGTCTGATATCTGAGAGCAGTACATGGACTTATCCACATATGCGCCACCGGCGGTTATGTGTTGAATGAAGAAGGATGAGAATATCGAACCTATGGGGTTCAGTCCGCCTAAGAATGCGGCCGCTATGCCGTTGAAGCCCATGCCGGGGACGGAGGAAGTGGAGCACTGCCACTGCTCGTAGCCGGTGAGGTAAAGCATAGCCGCACCCAGTCCTGCCAGTGCGCCGGAGATGCCGAGGGAGAGGATTATGTTGCGCTTTTCGGCCATGCCGCAGTACTTGGCTGCGTTTTTATTGTAGCCGGTAGCGCGCAGTTCGTAGCCGAAGCGGGTCTTTTCCAGTACTATCAGCACCACTATGGCGATGATTATGGCAAGGGGAATGGCGAGGCCTACGTACTGGTTGTTGTTGAACAACTTGCCTAAGCCGAGGGAGGGCAGCACCGCATTGGGATTGGTGGTGTTTAGCACCAGAGTGTATGGGCTGGTCTCTTCCTTTACCTTGGTGAGCAGCATATTTGTGAGGTAGAGGGTTATCCAGTTGAGCATTATGCCGGATATGACTTCGTTTACGTTGCGGTATGACTTTAGCACACCGCTTATGCAGCCGAGCAGCGCGCCCGCCAGCATTGCGAATACGAGGCAGGGGAGCCAGCTCCAGCCCAGGCCAAGCGCCGTGTAAAGCGCCAGAGCCACGCCGGCACAGTACTGACCGGCGGCGCCTATGTTGAACAGGCCTACTTTATAGGAAAATAGTATTGACAGGGAGCAGAGGAGCAGAGGAGCCGTCTTTACCAGCGTATTGCCCATATACTTCAGCTGTGCCTGGGGCCTGTTGTAGGTCATGAAGTTCTTTACTATGGTAACTATGGCATTGCCTGCGCCGGTAGGATTAATGAACAGCAGCACAATATAGCCTATAAACAGTCCCAGAACGATGCATACGAGGGACGCTATAAGCGACTGCACACCGTTATTTTTCAGCAGATTCTTTTTCATGCTTTCACCTCGTCTCTCTTTGCGCCTGCCATGTAGAGACCCAGCTCTTCCTGAGTGGTGGCCTTTGGGTCAAGCTCGCCGACTATCTCGCCCTCGTACATTACCAGTATGCGATCCGGAACGTCCATCACTTCATCCAGCTCAAGGGATACCAGCAGTACTGCCTTGCCGGCGTCGCGCTGGGCTACAAGCTGTTTGTGAATGTACTCGATCGCGCCTACGTCAAGGCCTCGGGTGGGCTGGACGGCTACCAGCAGCTCAGGGTTTTTGTCTATCTCGCGGGCGACTATGGCCTTCTGCTGATTGCCGCCGGACATACTTCTGGCAATGGTGATGGGACCCTGACCGGAACGGATGTCGTACTGGCCGATCAGCTTTTCCGCATAGGAGCGGATATTGTTCCTGCGGAGGAAGCCCGCCTTGTCGGTGAATTCGGGCTCAAAGTAGCGCTGGAGCACAAGGTTGTCCTCCAGTGTGTAATCCAATATCAGTCCGTGCTTGTGGCGGTCCTCGGGTATGTGGCTCATGCCCATTATGCTGCGCTGACGTATGGGAACGTTGGTTATATCCCTGCCGGAGAGGGTGATCTTGCCGGATACGGCGGGCTCAAGGCCGGTAAGGGCATGGACGAATTCGGTCTGGCCGTTTCCGTCAATGCCCGCTATGCAGACTATCTCGCCTGCGCGCACCTTCAAGGATGCGTTCTTTACGGCGTTGTTCTTGTGCACCTTGGAGGCTACGGTAAGATCTTCTACAGAAAGGATAACGTCGCCGGGATTGGACGGGCCCTTTTCAACGTGAAAGCTGACGTTGCGGCCTACCATCATTGAGGAGAGCTCCTCCATGGTGGTATTAGCGGTTTCCACGGTACCTATATACTTGCCCTTGCGAAGGACGGTGCAGCGATCTGCCACCGCCATTATTTCATTTAGCTTATGAGATATGAACAGTATGCTCTTGCCCTCGGCGGCGAGGTTTTTGATGATCTGCATCAGCTCGTCTATTTCCTGAGGGGTAAGCACAGCCGTAGGCTCGTCGAATATCAGTATGTCATTGTCGCGATACAGCATCTTGAGTATCTCTGTGCGCTGCTGCATGCCTACGGTGATATCCTCTATGAGAGCATCAGGGTCAACGGCAAGACCGTATTTTTCGGAAAGCTCCATAACCTTTTTTCGGGCGTCCTGCTTTTGCAGAAAGCCGTGGTTGTTGGGCTCGACGCCAAGTATGATGTTGTCCAGAACAGAGAAGCATTCCACCAGCTTGAAGTGCTGGTGAACCATGCCTATGCCAAGGGCGTTGGCGTCATTAGGATCCTTAATCTCGACCTTGCGGCCATCCTTGTGTATCTCGCCCTCCTCAGGCTGATACAGCCCGAAGAGTACGCTCATAAGGGTTGATTTGCCGGCTCCGTTTTCGCCGAGCAGGGCATGTATTTCGCCCTTTCTGAGTTGAAGCGTGATGTTGTCGTTGGCGATTATGCCAGGAAACTTCTTGGTAATATTCAGCATTTCTATAGCATACTGATTTTCCAAGTCACTGTCCCTCCTTCCGTTTTTATGGCCCGGGCGCTACTTGTTTCACGGGGACGGAAACCATATACATATAAGTAAAGTTTACTATATTTGTATGTATAAAGCAAAGAAAATTTAGCGCTTTCGACAAATTTTATACACAAAAAAAGAGAGCCGCCGAAGCGGCCCTCCTGTAAGGCTCAAGCTGAATTACTTGATAGCGCCCTGATCGTCAACGGTGATAACGGTGGCGAAGTCAGAGGCAGCCTTGGTTGTATCGTTGGAAACGGTGGTCTTGCCGGCGAACATATCGGCTACCAGAGCCTTGTAATCGTCAACAGTGAACTTGCCGTCTGCAAACTGAGTGGAGCCCATGGGGAGCTGTACGTAGTTGTCCTCGGGGTTGTCGGATACCAGACCCAGAGTGTCGATCTTGCCGCCATAGTTTGCGAAATTGCCCGCAACTACTTCGCTCAGCATTGTCTTTACGGTGGGGGCGAGGCCCTTCATAGCGGAGGTAACAGTCATGCCCTCGCCATAAGCGCCGTCGATGATAGCAGCCTGGTCAACGTCAACGCCGATGACCTTGCCGCCGACCTTGGCAGCAGCCTCAGCAGCAGAGGTGTAGATACCGCCGCCGCAGGCAAATACGACCTCGGTGCCGTTGGTATACCAGGTATCCATAACGGCAGTGATGTCCGCATCGCCAAAGAACTGGCCGCCGTAGACGTAGTTCAGCTTAACGTCGGTGAGACCCAGAGCAGCCGCAGCGGCGTCAACGCCCTGTACGAAGCCGTAGCCGTAACGCACAACAGCGGGAACGGCCATGCCGCCCAGGAAGCCCAGGTTCTTATAGCCCAGCTTTACGGCAGCGTAGCCTGCCATATAGCCGCAGAGCTCTTCCTGGTATACCGCGCAATACAGGTTGGAGGGAAGCTGATAATCGTCGCCCAGGTCAGCGGCGCCTACATCCAGAGCGATGAAGGTAACATCGGAATAGGTGCCTGCGGTCTCCTTGATGGCGCCGGCAAAGGCATAGCCGGGCATTACGACTACGTTGTAGCCTTCGTCGATAGAGGACTCGATCATAGCAACGCGCTCTGCATCGGAGTCGCCGGCGGGCTTGAAGTAGTTGAAGTCAATACCCTTTTCCTCACAGAAAGCCTTGCAGGCTTCGTAGGTGGTCTGGTTGAAGGACTGGTCGGTGATATCGCCGTAGTCGGTGATCATAGCGACCTTGTACTCGGAAGCAGCCTCAGCGGAAGCTTCAGGAGCAGCGGTCTCTTCGGTTGCGGGAGTCTCCTCGGCAGCAGGCTGAGAGCAAGCTACCATAGACAGAGCGAACATGGCTACCATAACAATAGCAATGAACTTCTTCATGTATAAGTTTCCTCCTTAAAATTATGCAGCTGTATTTTTGTTTGCCGCATTGATGTTTACATTATAACAAATACATTGTACTATTTCAAATATAATTCAGCTATCATAATGTGAAATATGTGTCACAACATAATAAAATCCGGCGTGCCGCAAGCTTTTTTCCTGTTTTTCATATTTTTGCTCCAGTTTGGCGCAAATAATATTTGGAGATGCAGCTGATTGATGATACAATATTGCAGAGAATAATGAGGTATAGCCATGTACGGATACATCCAGCCGAATCAGGACGAGCTCAGAATAAGAGAATATACCGAATACAGGGCGTATTACTGCGGGCTGTGTAAATGTCTCAGCGCCGAATACGGCGAAATAGCGCGGAGCGTTCTGAGCTACGACTGTACCTTTATAGCTCTCTTGCTTTCCGGCCTCGCCGGTACTGACGATGTGCAAAAGCGTCGCTGTGTATATAAGCCTTTATCAAAGCCGCGTCTTGCCGCAGCCGCCGACGATATGCTGCGCTTTGCCGCCGATATGGATGTGCTGCTGGCCTATTACAAGCTGGAAGACGACTGGCGGGACGACAAAAATCCCGCGGCTGTCTGTGCAAAAGCTGCCCTTGGCGGCGCCATGAAAAAGGCGGCAAACAGGCAGCCTGAAATGGATCGTGCCATATCCCGGGGCCTGAAGGAGCTTGGCGAGCTTGAAAAAGCGAACTGCTCCGAGCTGGATGCCCCGGCAGACGCCTTTGCCCGAATGATGAAATCCGTAGGCCTTTCTGCGCCCATTGAGAACCGGGGAGACAGGATAGCCCTCGCACACACGCTGTATCACCTCGGCCGCTGGGTATATTTAATAGATGCCTGGGACGACAGGGATAAGGATAAAAAGAAAGGCAGCTACAATCCGTTCATCGCGTCAGGCGCAGATAAGGACAGGGCGGAGTTCCTGCTGAACTGTTCCCTTAATGAGGCGATAAACGCTTATCAGCTTTTGAACTTACTATCTCATGAGGGACTGCTGGATAATATAATCCTTGACGGCTGCCCTGCAAAAAACAGAGAGGTTCTTGGAGGAAAAGATGAATAACCCTTATAAGGTACTTGGAGTAAACGAGGGTGCTTCGCAGGAGGAGATAAGGTCTGCATACCTTAAACTCGTCAAGAAGTACCACCCGGACAAGTATACCGATTCCGATCTGAAGGAGCTTGCAAACGAAAAGCTGGTGGAGGTCAACGAAGCCTATGAGATGCTGACAAAGAAAAACGGTCAGAGCTCAAGCTACGCCAACAGGAACGGCAATGGCACCTATGACTCCTACAGCGGCGGATATACCGGCTCCGGAAGCTCATATTCCGGCCCGAATGCTCAGGAATTCAACAGGGCGAGGGCCTTCATCAACCAGAATAACCTTCAGGCCGCCAAGGCGGTGCTGGACGCCATATCCACCCGCAACGCCGAATGGTACTATCTTTACGGCATAATATACCTGCGCCAGGGCTGGTACGATAAGGCCCGGGAATACCTGACGATAGCCTATCAGCAGGAGCCCCACAACCCGGAGTACGCCGCGGCGTACAGTTCGATAAAAAACAGCGGCGGCGCCTATACCAGAAGCACCGGCAACTACGGCTCCTACAATTGCAGCCCCTGCCCGCTCTGCGCCAGTATGCTGTGCTGTAGCTCAATGGGCGGTATGCCCTATATTTTCTGCTGTTAATATAAATAAGAAAAACTTAATATTTTTACGCCAATTTGGATTTTATTCTTCTGCCGCTCTGGCGATACTAATGTCAGAAATACGATGGAGGGATAAGAAAAATGAGGTTCAGAGGATTAAAGATACTGCTGCTGGCCGTTACTGCCGCGGCAGTTTTGTTTTTGCTTTGCGGTGCGGTCAAGACCCTTGGTATGGACAGGTGGGTGGATTTCGACGTATACAGAATAACAGGCTGCGACAGGACCTCAATAATATACGATGGGCAAAGCGATGTGGTTACCCGCTTACACGGAGTTCAGGACAGGACATGGGTGAGCATCAGTGAACTACAGCCAAGCACTGTGTATGCTTTTATCTCCGCCGAAGACGCGCGATTTTTTGAGCACGAGGGAGTAGACGTCATACGCATCGCCGGTGCTATCGTGGCGGATATAAAGGCCGGCAGCTACGTTCAGGGAGCCTCTACCATAAGCCAGCAGCTCATAAAGCTCAGCCACCTCACCTCCGAAAAAACCATATCCAGAAAGGCTGAGGAGGCAGCCCTTGCCTATGAGATGGAGCGGCAGTACAGCAAGGAGGATATCCTTGAGATGTACCTGAATTACGTTTACTTCGGCGGCGGGTATTACGGTATCGAGGCGGCAGCCGAGGGCTATTTTGGAGTACACGCATCCGACCTTACTCTGGATCAGAGCGCCATGCTTGCAGGGATACTCAAGTCCCCGTCGGGCTACGCGCCACATATAAACTATGCGGCTTCAATAAACAGACGCAACAATATACTCAGGCTTATGCGGGATTACGGCTATATAACCGACGATGAAAAAAAGCAGGCCTCAGCCAGGCGCCCTACCATACTGCATGACAAGCGTGAGGAGTACAGCGGCTACTATACAGACGCCGTTACAAAGAGCGCTGCTGCGCTGATGGGAATTACCGTAGACGAGCTGATACGGGGCGGCTACAACATTTATTCCGCCATGGACAGCGATATACAGCATTACTGCGAGGAGATGTTCAAAAACGGAGAGCTGTTCCCGGCAGAGGATTCAGAGGCTGCAATAGTGGTACTGGAGCCCTCCACAGGCATGGTAGTCGCAATGGTGGGCGGGCGCAGCTACACGGGCGGCATATCCTTCAACCGGGCGACCGATATACGGCGTCAGCCCGGTTCCGTGATAAAGCCTGTTATAGCATATGCACCGGCTTTTGAATACCTAAACTATACTGCGGCAGATATGATACTGGACGAGGAGACGACTTTTGCCGATTATACGCCGTCAAATTACGGAAACAAGTATTACGGCTGGGTAACTGTGCGGGAAGCCGTAACCAAGTCACTCAACGTGCCTGCGGTAAAGACGCTATCTGAAGTCGGGGTGGAGAGAGCAAAGGATTTCGCAAAAAGGTGCGGTATAGAGTTTGACGATAAGGACGACAGTCTGGCACTTGCTCTCGGCGGTTTTACCTATGGCGTATCTCCTTTACAGATCGCAGGGGCATATTCCTGTTTTGCCTCAGGCGGTATATACAATACCCCAACGTTGATAAAGAAGATAACCGACAGGAACGGCCTGACGGTATATGAATACAGGCAGGACAGCCGGAGAGTAATGAGCGAGGCAAACGCCTATATCCTTACCAGTATGCTCAAAAGCGTGGTGACTGAGGGAACGGGCCATCGGCTGAATACGCTTGATATACCCATAGCCGGCAAGACGGGCACAGTTGGCTTGGCAAACGGCAACAGGGATGCGTGGATGGCGGGATACACGCCTGAATATACTGCCGTCGTATGGCAGGGGTACGATAGCGACAGGCTGGGGCTGCTGCCGTCCTCCGCCACCGGCGGCACTTATCCTGCGCTGATGCTGTATGAGCTTTTTAACCACATATATCCCGATGGCAGGAGCGGAGATTTTGAAAAGCCTGAAAGCGTGAAGCAGTATTCCATAGACGCAAAGACGCTGAAAAAGCAGCACAAGGCAGTTCTTGCCAACGCCATGACGCCCCAAAGCAGCCGAGTTACCGAATACTTTACGGAAGAAACAGCGCCGGAGGACGTATCGGGCTACTGGGCAGTGCCGGGATCGGCACAGAACCTCCTGGCGGTGCGCGAAGAAGGAGGCGTTATGGTATCTTTCGATTGTCCGGATGATTTCGGAATGTATACCCTGTGGCGCAGCGAAGCCGGCAAGGCGGAAAAGCCGCTTATGACATGGAACGGCCGTGAAGGGCACATAGAGTACATCGACGCTGCAGTCAAGCCAGGAAAGGGTTACAGGTACAGGGTGACGGTAAAGCATGAGGAGCTGCTGATAGGCGATGAGCCGGTAGAAGGGCTGACTACCAGATACGCGTTTGTGCCGGCCGGGCTGGGTACAAGCAGCTCATCCATAAATGAATAAGCTGTGCGTCAACGGCGGACATATGCGACTGATGTATTGACTATTGCCGAAATTCGGATAAAATATATCATATAATATTATCATTGAAAGTGACGGCAATATATATGGATCTTAAAAAAATCGCCGAAGAAATGCAGCCTCGGTCCATGGCAGCACGGGATTGGGTCTTTCAGGTGATACGCACGGCCATAGTGCGCGGCGAGCTTCCGGGAGATATGCCTCTAAGGCAGGACGAGATATCCACTGCGTTAAGCGTCAGCCATATACCGGTTAGGGAGGCTTTTCGCCAGCTGGAAGCGCAGGGCCTTGTCAGGATATATCCCAACAGAGGCGCTGTAGTCACCAAACTGTCCTGTAAAGAGCTCAGCGACGTCATGGATACCCGCATACTGCTGGAAGTAGGCGCGCTTCGCTTGGCCCTGCCACATATCACGGAGGAAAATTTGGCGATAGCCAGGGAGCTATTAGAGCTTTTTTCCAAGGAAAAGGATCCCATAAAGGGCGCGGAGCTAAACCTGAAACTGCACTTTTCGCTGTATGACCCCTGCGATAACCAGACTCTGCTTTCCCTTATAGACCAGATGCATGCCAATGTGGATAGGTATATCACCCCATTTTTCGGGAAAGAGGAGGTATCGGCAGAACTGTATACCGTTGATGAGCACAGCCAGATTATTTCCGCCTGCGAAAGCAAGGATACCGAGCTCGCCACGGCGATACTCAGGACGCACTTGCAGCGCACAAAGAACCTGCTTCTGAAATCCCCGCTGCTCAACTGATTCAAATTCAAAACAGCGCCAGGAGCCGTAAATTCGCGGCTCTTTTTTGCAGACGTTACAAACATATTTTAATAATTTATTTACAACGATATTATTGACCGATATATCTGCCCTACTATATACTTGAATTGTAAATAACGGCCTGGGAGGTGGCTATTTTGAACAGATGAAAGCAGCATATTGCCATTGGTGTGCATGGATAAATTGATTCTAAAGCAACTACCTTACACAATTACAGATTTTGAAAGGAGCAGCCAATACTATGAAAACTAAACGGTTGATTTCTGCTATGATAATCTCTTTTGTGATGTTGGCTATGTGCGGTAACGCAAACGCAAATGAAAAAAGCATTTTGCTAAATAGCGATGCTGATGATGTTGCTAAATATTATGAATTGCTGGAAGATATTGAATCCGGCAAAGCATATTGGATCACAGAGAAAGAACTTCTCCAAAATATTGATACAAGGGCAATAACCAAAGTTACGGCATCGGATGCCATTAAACGGAATGGAACTAAATATGGTACTGCGTATATAGATATATATTGTATGTCTCCTGGTATGGTGATAGATTATTGGGATAATGTGAGGGTAGAAAAAGCATCTGATCCCAATATTTTAGAATGTACCTTACTTCAGTATGAAGTGGCATTTTATCCAGAACAAAATGCTATTAGGGTCGTGATGCAAATTTATGGAAGACATGCTCAGGGAGCATCCGGTTCTTTTACCGAAATCGACACCTATGATTTCTAAATAATTCGGAAAGGCAGATGCGGATTATGAAAAGGTCGGTTTTATGCTGCTTACTGATAATGCTTTTGTTGGCGTTATTGGGCTGCCGGGAGAAGGGCATTGATTATGAGGCTTATCAGAAGGTGCTGGACGAGGTCAATGCCGAATATGAGACATACTTTACCTTTGAGCAGTTGCCCCCAAATGAAAAGTGGGATATAAAGTCTTATGAAGAATTTGCCGTTGACTGCGCAAAAAAAATCGTGGAGTACAGGGCGGACTGTGAGAAATACGGAACGACGATGGAGGAGCTTCTCAAAAACTTTGACGACAAGATGGGAGCTCTACCCGAGGATGATTTTCAGGCCGCCAACGACTGAGGATGCACCACATAGAAAACGCACTGCCCGGCGATAGGGAAGCAAAGGCAGGCAGCCACGAGCCTCTAATTTGAGGCTCTTTTTGTATTTTTGCGGCGAAATCCAACATTGTTGATAAACAGGACACAGATATGAGGCGATTTTATGTTATAATCATGCTGATATAAGATGCACTGGAGGCGATGGCGTGCGGTCCGACATATATTCACTGCTGGTATCCGGTATGAGATACTTCTTTGTCGCTGCCATAGTTTATATATTATTCAGGATAGTGTACCACTCTGTATGCGAGTACAATGAACTGCGCCGGGTAAAGAACTGGCTGGAAAAGGGCTATGCAAGGCATATAGAGTTCCTTCCGCCCTTTGATACCAACGAGGAAGGGTTCATACTCGCAAAGAGCAATATAATAGGCCGGGGCAGGAAATGCGATATATGCATTGACGATGGCTCGGTGCGCCGCAAGCACGCCAAGATATACGAAAAGGGCGGCTTTGTATACATCCAGCGTTACGGCAGGGCCAATATTCTTATAAACGGCGAGCCCATGGAGCACAAAACGGAGGAACTGGCGGAGGGCGATCTCGTACAGCTGGGCGAGGTCAAGTTTTATTACAGAATGAAGCGGGTGCGCTGCGAGGAGGTAGAAAGTGAACAGGGTTAGGCAGCTGAGCGCGGCGGGGCTTCTGGGCATAGTTATGATATTCGAGCTTGCGGCCTTTGCGCTGCTCTCCTTAAGGGACGAGAGCTTTGACTACAAGGCGCTGATATTTGCCGGCGGCCTTATCGTGGTGCTGCTCTTGCAGTATATAATAATACTGTGGATATCAAAATACGCCGACAGGTTCATACTCGTCATAGCCAATCTACTTGCGGGCATAGGCATGATAGTTCAGTACAGGCTCTCATACGAGGTGGCCTTTAAACAGCTGGTATGGTTCGGCATAGGTATAGTCGCCATGATAGTTTGTGTGCTGCTCATGCGGGCGCCGAAATTCTTCAGGACCATGAACATACCCCTTATGGCTCTCAGCGTTGCGGTGCTGGGGGTGCTGCTGGTGATAGGCACCGAAAACGGCGGCGCAAAAAACTGGATAAAGCTGGGCGGCATAAGCGTCCAGCCCTCGGAATTCGTTAAGGTGGTGCTTGTGTTCGTCATGGCTAACCACTTTACAAAGGTAAAAAGGACCTGGGACTGGCTGCCGTCGGCAATATTTGCGATAATCGTGGCTGGACTGCTGGTTGCGGAGCGCGACCTTGGCGCCGCGCTGCTCATATGCGGGACGTATCTTATAATGTTTTACACCGCGACCGGCAAGGTAGGCACTACGCTGGTCGGCCTTGGAGCCGGCGCTGCCGGTGCCGTGACCAGCTATTATATGTTCGACCACGTTAAAGCGCGCGTTGCTATATGGCTCAACCCCTGGGCTACGTATTCCACCAGCGGCTACCAGATTGCCCAGGGCCTCATGGCGATAGCCTCGGGCGGCCTGTGGGGCCTTGGCCTTACCAAAGGACTTCCCAAGAGCATACCCGCATACAATACCGACTACATATTTGCAGTCATCTGCGAGGAGTTCGGCATTGTATTCGGAATTGCTGTGATAGCGCTGTATCTGGTGTTCATAATCCGGGGCGCGTTGATAGCGCTCAACGCCAGAAGCAGGTATCTTATGCTCGTAGCCTTTGGCTGCACGGTGCTCATAACCCTGCAAAGCTTTATAATAATAGCGGGCGTGATAAAGCTCATACCGCTCACCGGCATAACCATGCCCTTCGTAAGCTATGGCGGCAGCTCGATGATAGCCTGCATGATGCTGCTCGGCATACTCGAGGGCGTATCCATACAAAACGGAGAGATGCTTCAGGACGCAATGTACGAAGCCGGTGAAGAAAACGCTTAAGGAAGATCTTATATGAAAAAGGAACGAAAGGACAGCACAAGAAATCATATAAAGGCCATGCTGGCGCTGTTTTGCGTTATGTTCATAGTGCTGAGCGTCTACCTTGG
>ULTI01008641.1_pt1 | contig 12071 bp, 10 predicted proteins | sample 1957291 | NCBI WGS metagenome assembly ULTI01 (sample SAMEA4835725, study PRJEB28245) | human gut metagenome | biome: gut microbiome; material: fecal sample | place: Denmark | collected 2008 | reverse complement strand
GGCTGCTGACCTGTCCGAGCAGATCTCCGTTGCGGGTAAGGAGGCCTCCGGTACCAGCAACATGAAGCTGATGATCAATGGCGCGGTCACGCTCGGCACGCTCGACGGCGCAAACGTCGAGATTCGTGAGCGCGTGGGCGACGAGAATATGTTCCTGTTCGGCATGACGGCCGACGAGGTGCAGGCGCTGTGGCAGCGCGGCTATGACCCGCGCCAGTTCCTGACGCCGGAGCTTGACAGAGTTCTGCAAATGCTGACCTCCGGCGTGCTGGGGCAGCGCTTTGACGATGTCGCCGCTTCGCTCCTGACGCCGCGCTTCGGCGCTGCCGACAGCTACATGACCGTCGCGGACTTTGCAAGCTACAAGGCTGCCAAGGCGCACGCGGTCGAGGTCTATCAGGACCGCACCCGCTTTGCAAAGATGTCCCTCACAAACATCGCAAGAGCCGGCATTTTCTCCTCCGACCGCTCGGTCGAGCAGTACGCCAGGGAAATCTGGGATCTGTAAGCACCACAGCAAATATTCCGAAGGGGCCGACAAGCATCGTCGGCCCCTTCCCTGATGAAATGGACGGTACGCCACATGAGAATTCTATTCGACAGCAAGCTTTCGCAGTTCAAAACGCCCTTCGGAACGCTCAAACGGCAGGAGGTCTGCACGCTGCACATCATGATCCCGTGCTCCTGCCGCACAACGGCGGTCTGCCTCGTTTTGCAGGCGGAAAACGGTGCGGAGCTGCGCTGTGTCCCGTTTGCAAAGCAGTCAGACGATACGCTCTACGATACCTGGGGCGGAGAGCTGACGATTTCCGATGCCGGACTGTATTTCTATTACTTCCATATCACCACGCAGGATGGCGCGTTCCGCCTGTTCAAGCAGGGCGAAAGCGACACGAACATGGAAGACGGCGGCCTCTGGCAGCTCAGCGTTCTGGAGGAGAAATTCCCCGTCCCGGATGACTGCGCGGGCGCAATCATGTATCAGATCTTCCCAGACCGCTTTTTTCAGGCCGGAGTTTGTGACCTGACCGGGAAGATCACGCCCTATTGGGTGCATGAGAACAAGGACGACGTGCCGGTCTATCTGCCGAACGCCAACGGCGAGGTGCTCAACAACGACTTTTACGGCGGAAATCTGAACGGCATCCGCGAAAAGCTTCCGTATCTGCACGCGCTCGGTGTGGAGATTTTATATCTCAATCCGATTTTCTATGCATGGTCGACGCACCGGTACGATACCTGTGATTACAAGCGCATCGACCCCATGCTCGGCTCGGAGGCGGATTTCCGCGCGCTCTGCGGCGCGGCGCACGCGCTGGGCATGAAGATCATTCTCGACGGCGTATTCAGCCATGTCGGCAGCCGCAGTGCGTATTTTCAGCAGGCGATCCATGACCCGGCCTCGCCGTACCGCGGCTGGTTCCGGTTCAAGCAGTATCCAAACGTCTACGACAGCTGGTGGGGGATCACGACGCTGCCGTGCATTGACAAGCTGAACCCGGATTATATGGACTATATCATTGACAGTGACGACAGTGTTGTCGTCCGTTGGCTGAAGCTTGGCGCGGACGGCTGGCGGCTGGACGTCGTCGACGAGCTGCCGGACGCGTTTCTCGCACGCCTGCGTGAGCGTATCCGGCAGGTCAAGCCGGACGCGATTCTGATCGGCGAGGTCTGGGAGGATGCGTCCAACAAGATCGCATATGACTGCCGCCGCCGGTATTTTACCGACCGGCAGTTGGATTCTGTTATGAATTACCCATGGCAGAAGGCAATCCTGCGCTATGTGCGCGGAGAGGATGACGGGACAGGACTTGGCGCGTCTATTCGCACGATTGCGGAGAATTACCCGCCCGATGTGCTGCAGGCTGTGATGAATATTCTGTCCACGCACGACACCCCGCGCGCCATCAACGCGATTCTCGATCCGCGTGACGGCGACCGGGCAGAGCTGGCCCGGCGGCACTTTACGGCGGAGCAGCTTGCAGAGGGGAAAAACCGTCTCAAAATGGCGGCATTTTTACAGTTTATGCTTCCCGGTATGCCGTGTATTTATTACGGCGACGAGGCGGGCATGACCGGCTACCGCGACCCGTTCAACCGCGCGTATTATCCGTGGGGCAGGGAAGACGGCAATTTAATCTCGTTCTACCGCTCACTGGCGCGCGTCAAAAAAGCTTCGCCCGCCCTGCGGCGCGGCACGGTTCTGGTATTGGAAGCGGGCGGCGGACGTCTGATGCTGCTGCGGCAGTATGAGGGCAAAAATGTGGCAGTCTGCTGCAACCGCTCGGAAAGCCCGTGGACGCTTCCGCACAGCGGCACGATCCTACTCGGCGGCGGCATCGCCGAATATACCGGCGAAACGCTCACCCTCGGTTGCGGCGGCTTCTGCGCCATGGAGCGCGAATAATATACGGAGGCAATTCAAATACAAATCAGAGCTGCAGCGTGCTCAACTCGCTGCAGCTCTGACAAGACATGAGGAAGGAACCCGGAGCAGGCATGATTTCGGTCATGCCTGCTTTTCGTTCCAATAGCCGTCCTTTTCAGCTTGCCGCGCCAAGCGTATCCGCAAGCGCGGTATCGGCGGAGAAGGTACTGAGATTGTAGAGGAAAAGAACATCGGTCACGCCGCGCTGCGTCATAAGCTGCTCTACATCGTCGTAGTAATAGCGCGGATCGATCATGACAATCTGCTGATAGTAGGGGATGAGGAACGGTACGAAGCTGTTCGCATAGGAATCCTTGAAAATCAGCAGGATTTTCCCATTATTTGCGGTCGTTTTGATGGTGACAAGCGGATGGTTGCCGCCGAAAAAGACGGTGTATTTATCCTTCGTATCCAGCGCAGAATCGACAAAGACAGAGCCGGCCTTTTCCTGCGTGCTGTCGTAGAGCACATAGTAGCTCACATCGGTGCCGAGCGGCTCATAGGCCGTGATCGTATCCTCGGCGGTGTGCTTGCCGCTCTTAGAGGCAAGCGTGCCCTCAAAGGAGTTGGTCAGGACATGGACGCGATAGTTCGTGATCGGCGTCTCGATCCCAAGCAGCTCCGCCGAGGCGTCAAAGGCGCAGTATGCGCCGAGGCTTGTCCAATGGTGGTCAGTGCGGTAAAAAACGCCGTCCCTGACGTGGGCTTTCAAAGCCAGCGTCACATCTGCATACTGCATACAGGGCGAAAGCGCCTGATTGACGGTGAACAGATCCTCCTGCTGATTGTGCGCAGGCGCGTTTGCAGGAAGATAATCGCGCATAACGAGGGAGGCGTTTGGGACGATCATCGCCGTCATGCGGAGATCATCGTGCTTCGCGGCGAACTCCTTCATCGCGGTCAGCGTCCGGTCGAGCACAGCCGGATCGGGGGCCTCCGGGATCTCAATCAGATAATTGTCCTGACAAAGGTAAACGCCGTTGGACTCCTTCTGCCCAAGCAGCTGGTCGATCCGCAGCTTGGCGGAAATCCAGTGGTCGCGCGCAAAGAACTGATCTGCAAAGGCAGACTGCAGCTTCGACATAAAGCTTCCGTCCAGAACCGAAGCCGCCGTCAGCGCTGGATATGCTTGAAGCTTTCGGTTCTCATTTTCCGAGAAATCGCGCTTCGTGTGAAGCAGATTGACAAGGGCGAAGACAAGCAGAACCACGGCAAGCAGCGCGGCCAGAAGGACTCCATGCAGCTGGCTGTTGCGCTGAAGGATCAGCTGCTGCTTTTCAGAGTCCTGCCTGCGCTTTTTTTGCGGATTCATGGGATCACCTCGCTTAGAACTGAGCATAGAGGAAGGATTGATAGGTGGCGTTCGTCATATACGGGACGCAAAGCAGGAAAATGCCGATCAGAAGCAGCGCAGAAAGCACAAGGCCAGGACTGCGCCGCGAGAACACGAGATGCCGGTAAAGCGTCCGAATCCATGGGCCGCAGCCAAGAATGCCGAGTACAAGAAGCTTCCAGTTTGCTGCAAAATAGTATTTTGCGGTGGAATCCCAAAACGCGCGGCTCCCGGCACCGAACATCCGCCCAAGATAGAAAATCGCCGAGGAAAAATCAGGAGAGAAGAACAGCACCCAGCCGACGATGACGGCCAGCAGCGTCAGAATATGGCGAATCGGGGAGGGCGTCTTTGCAAGGATGCCTTTGAGCGGATACTTTTCCAGCAGCAGCAAAATCCCGTGATACAGGCCCCATACCACGAATGTCCACGACGCGCCGTGCCACAGGCCGGTCAGGATCCAGACGATCAGCAGGTTGCGGATGCACTTTGGCGTGCTTACACGGCTGCCGCCAAGCGGGATATACACATAGTCACGGAACCAGCGGCCAAGGGAAATGTGCCATCTGCGCCAGAACTCCGTCAGGGAAGCAGAGAGGTAGGGATGGTCGAAGTTAGCGTCAAAGTCGAAGCCGAACAGCTTCGCCATGCCGATGGCCATGTCGGAATAGCCGCTGAAGTCGAAGTAGAGCTGAAGCGAATAGCAGATCGCGCCGAGCCACGCCGACCCGCCGGAAAGCGAACCGGATGAGAGTGCGGAAATACTCTGGAACGCGGCACCGAGATTATCGGCCAGCAGCACCTTTTTCGCAAGGCCAAGAACGAGCATCGGGACAGCTTCGGAAACCTTGTACAGCGTCACTGGATGCGTTTTCAGCTGCGGCTCGAACTGTGCGTACTCGACGATCGGGCCGGAGATCATTTTCGGGAAAAAGCTGACATAAAGGCAGAAATCCAGCGGATTTTTCTGCGCAGGCGCGCGACGGTGGTAAACGTCCGAAAGATACGACAGGTTCTGGAAGGTGAAGAAGGAAATGCCGAGCGGAAGCGCCGCAGACGGCGCGTTCAGCGTGAACGGCAAAATGGCGTTGAGCGTTTCGATGGCAAATGCGGCGTATTTGTAAAAGCCGAGAAGCAGCAGATTGAACAGCACGCCGATCACAAGAAGGAATTTTGTGCCGCGCTGCCCCAATTCTGCGCAATTGCCGATGTCCAGGCCGACGCAATAGTTGAAAACCGTTACCAGCAGCAGAAGCAGCAGATAGACCGGAGAACCCCATGCATAAAAAACGAAGCTGATCAGAACAAGAAGTGCGTTCTTGCAGACACGTGGGCAGACCAGGTACAGGATCAGGCTGACCGGGAGAAACGCGAAGACAAAAAGGAGCGTGCTCAGATTCACGACGGTTCCTCCTTAAAGCGCTTTCAGAAACGCCTGCGCGGCAGCGGCTGCGTTCTCATGCACAACGAACAGGATATAATTGCCCTGTATCTCCACAACGGAGTTGGAGAGCAGATCATACTGTTCAACGCCATAGCCCTCGAAGCTCTTCATCTGCGTCTGCCTGCGGGCCTGAATGGCGTCAGAAACGGACGTCTGCTGCGAGAGATCGGAGAGCTTGACGAGCAGCAGCTCCCGTGCCCCCATATTTGTGGCCGGATAATAGAGCAGGCAGCCGTCCATTTCAGACGGTGCAAAGCCATAGAGCCGCCGCACCATCTGCGCGTCCGCCTCCTGCATATCCGTCAGATCGATCGATTGCAGAACGGCACTGCTGACAGCGTCAAAGGATGCGCTGCTCTGCCGGTTCTGCATCGTCTGCGTGTAGAGAAAGCCCGCGGTCGCCAGAGCGGCGGCAAAGGCGAAAATGCGCAGGAGGATGCTCACGATCCCCACGCGGCGGGCCGCAGGCTGCGCAGCAGCAGTGTCCGGAGCAGGCACGTCTTCTGTGACAGCGGACTTTTCCGGCGCAGGGGGCTTGTTGGCTTCCGGCGTTTTCACCGGCTCGCAGATGGGCTGCGGGTCGGGAATGGGGGCAGCGGCGGTTTTGCGGCTGGCCGGAGCGTTGTCCAAAAACTCCGAAAAGTCGACCCCATCGATCACAAGCGGGGCGGATGGGGCAGGGGAAGCGGGCTGCTTTTGCGCCGGAACAGCCTGCTTGGCCGCTTTTTTTGTGGGTGCAGAGCCGAATTCGGCCAGAATATCGTCAATCGCCTGCTCCTTCAGCTCCGGCGAAAGGCTGCTTCCGCCGCGCAGGAGCAGGTCATTCAGCTGCGGATTCGTTTGATTCAAGGGCAAAGACATCATCATATACCTCAGCAATCAGTTCAGTACCCCAAAGCGGGTAAAAGCCGCCCAGCAGGTGCACGCCGTCGTCCTGATAAAGATCCGTGTGTTCTTCGCAGAGCTGCGTAATGTCCACGTACGGCGTGCCATTTTCCTCGCAAAAGGCGCGTACGGCGTCGTTGTAGTCCAGGATCTCCCGCCATGCGGGGCCGCGCTTGAACGCGGGTTCAAGCGCGGGGATGATGGAGCAGACATAGACCGTGGCGTTCGGAAGGTGCTCCTTGAGCAGGGCAAGTGTGTTGTTGATTTCGTTTACATAATCCTCTGGCGTTGGCCAGTACCCGATGCCGACGTCATTGATGCCATAGGTCAGGAAAATGATCGACGGATTCAGCGCGACAAGCTCCTCCAGGTGGTCAATGACCTTTTTGATGGTCGCGCCGGAGTCGGCGAACACGCGCTCAGGGGCCAGATAGCCATAATAGGTGAAGCCTGACGTTCTGGAGTCGCCGAGCATGGCGTAATCCTCAAACAGCGACCAGACGGAAATTTCTCCGCTGTAGAGCTTTGCGCGCCATTCGTCCCGCATCGCATCCAGCTCCGCCTGACGGATGGCCTTGAGCTCCGCTTCCACGTCGTTGGGGCTGTGTGCCTCCTGCTCCTGAAGCCATTGCACGCCGGATGCGACATCCGCATCCGTTGCGGAGGCAGCGGCGCGCTTCGCCGGGAACACAAAAATCCATAAAATCAGCAGCAAAAAAAGAACCAGAGGCAAAAGCGTCAGCATCCTCCAGCTCCAAGCCCTCGCATTCATCAGCGTAACCCCCAGAGGTGAAAGTCAACCGGATATCAAGCCTGACTATTATAGTATAGCGCCACCGGTTTGTCTACAAAAATTGACAAAATACGCGCTGATTTTTTCGGGGGTGAGCTTTTGGCGAGGAGATAAAACCCCCGCAGCCGAAGCTGCGGGGGAGCGCTCATACTGTATGCTGTTCGGATTTCGTGTCAGCCCTGATAGGTTCTGTATCGGTGAACATCAGCTGCTTCTGATGCTCTGTGAGCTTTTGCGTATTTTCCAGCGCCTCCATCTGCCCAAAGCAGGCGGAAAGATTGGTGTATGGCATGTCGGAGCCATAGAGCAGATGCGTCTCGTCCACGTTTCGCAGCAGCAGTTCCAGCTGCTTCTGGTCGGAGTGTCGGGATTCAAACCCGAGGCCTCTTGGTCCCGAAGGTTGGTCGGATATTTTTAGCGGACATTTCAAGGCATTTTCGCACCTTTCTGCTCAGAAAATTTCGCAGCTTCGTCGTTTCCAGCACGGATAATTCCACCTGATTTTTCCGCGTTTGGGTCACGGTTTGGGTCAGGACAGAAAACCAGCGGCGCAGAATCTGCGCCGCTGTAAACAAAGAATAGCGGCTTTCAGCCATTGCTGCCAAAGGCACTCTGCCTCTGGCAGTTTTTGCGTCTACGCAAAAATACGTAGGATAAATACGTAGTTCTACATATTTATTCGCATCCACACTTCTTGGTATAATTGCACCAAGAAAAGAAAAAACAGAAAAATAAATTTAGGCAAAAATGCAAAGAAAGAGGATGATTTGATGGATGAGGAAATGATGTTTGAGATGTCCGCAGGTTCTCTTGAGGGTCTGCCTTCCGTTGGTGAGATGTTTGATCTCACGGGAAAAGTTGCTGTTGTGAGCGGTACAATCGGTCTGGCGCTGAGCGTCATTTACCGGCTGGCGTCCTGCGGCGCGAAGGTCGTCTTCGGCGCACGGCGCGAGGTCATCGGCCAGATGGCGGAGGAACGTCTGCGGGAGATGGGCCTTGATGTCCGCTTCCATAAGCTCGATGTCAGCAGCGTGGAGAGCTGCCGGGAGATCGTTGCGTTTGCGGAGCAGACCTATGGCACGGTGGATATTGTAGTCCCGGTCGCAGCGGCATTTTTCGCCCGCGCGTTTGTGGATATCAAGGAGTCAGAATACGACCGCATCGTTGATGTCGACCAGAAGGGTCAGTATTTCCTTGTGCAGGCTGCCGCGCGAAGCATGATCCGCGGCAAAAAGGGCGGCAAGGTCGTGACGGTCGCGTCTGTTGCGTACCGTGGCGAGGATATGCCGAAGCTCGCTATGATGACGGCTTATAATACCGCGAAGGCCGGCGTTGTCGGCATGACGCGCGGCATTGCCAAGGAGCTCAAGCAGTACGGCATCAACGTCAACTGCGTGGCTCCCGGCGGCATGGTCACGCCCGGCGCGATCTTCAATAATACGACTACGGCGGAGCTGTACGGTCCGGAGTGGACGCGCTATGTGACAGAATATGGTGCAGGCGTGCCTGTCGCGCCGAATCCGGATGAGATCGCGCGGATGATCCTCACACTCTGCACGCCGGTTTCAGATTTTATGTACGGTCAGACCGTTGAGGTCGACGGCGGCAGCCAGTTCTCGTTCCAGGACAAACCCTGGAGCTACACCATGGAGGGCGGTCTGCACGCATAAGGCCGCAACGCTGTAACCTTCCGGCAGTTGCCGGGCAAAATAGAAAGGAGCTACCACTATGGCTATCACATCCAAAAGCACCTTGCGCGACGTTCTTGCCGACCCGCGCGCCGTTGCTGTCATCGAGGAGTATGTTCCCGGATTCGTTGAGGAAAAGGCTGACCTGCTCGGTCCGGTCCTCGGCATGAAGATCAATATGCTGCTCAAATTCCCGCAGGCAGGCTTCAAAAAGGAAGATGTTGCGGATATCTGCGCGAAGCTCGACGCGCTCGACGCCTGAGTTTTCAAGAATAAAGAAAAGGAGTATAGAATATGTCTGAAAAAGCCGATGTCAAGAGCTCAAGAATGCAAAAGGGTCGTAAGACGATCAACTACCTGCAGAAGCTCAAGGATGAGGGCACGCCCATCGTTCAGATGTGCCCGGGTCCGCGTGATCAGTTCTGGACCATGGCCGCTGAAATGGCCGATGTCGATATCTGCCGCCTGACCGTTCCCGGCGATGGCTCCGATCCCGAAATGCAGATCAAGCTCGCACCTTACTGGATCAAGTGCGTCCGCAACGCGGCGAAGATCATCCACATCAACTTCTACATGCAAACCCCGACCTACGCTTCCAAGGAAGCGGCTGTTGCCAACGGCGCTCTGTACATGAACTGTGGCGCGGACTCCTTGCTGCCCATGGGTATCACGAACGAGACGCTCAAGTATATGACGGACAACTATCTGGTCGTGTTCGGCCACATTGGCGCACTGTCCGGCTGGCAGACCAGCCGTCAGGGCGGCTATAAGCGTCTGGGTCAGACAGCTGAGAGCGCAATGGAAGTGTTCAAGATGGGTTATGAGTATCAGGAGAACGGCATGATGGCCATGACCATCGAGCTGACGCCGATCGAGGTCACGAACGCGATTGCCAAGAAACTGCGCGTTCCCGTCATCTCCATCGCGGCCGGCGGCGCGGCGGACGGCTGCGAAATGGTCGACTTCGACACCTTTGGCATGATGCCGAAGCTGGCTTCCCATGCCAAGGTCTATGGTGAGTTCTTCCCGTTCGCCGTCGAAGCTTACATGAACTGGGCGGAAGATGTGCGTGAGCACAACTATCCTGAAGACAAGCACGGCTACCACATGGATGCCGCAGAGCTTGAAAAGTTCATGAACGCGCTCGAAAAGTTCTAAGACTGTTTCTGCGTCAGCGCAGAAGCAGAGGGTCAACCATCCCTGCCGTCAGCTTTTGTGCACGCACAGACATAAGCCGGAGTCCTGCATTGATTGCCAGCGGGGCTCCGGCTTCCTCCAAATTATCGTTTCTTTTTTTCTGAAAATCAGGTATACTGGATAAAAAGACAACGGGAGGATGGAAAAATGCCGCATCAGGAGATCCCATGGAAGCAGATCTATGATCTTTCTCTGCAATGCTGTAAGTACCGCAGTACCAAGTCCTTTTCGGTCAGTCTGCTGCGCGAAATGAACCGGCTCGTGCCCTTTGATGAAGCGGTCGTGTTCTATCTGAACGGCAATTTGAAAATTACCGATTACTACCTCTACAACATCAACCCCAAGTGGATGAGCCTATATCTGGGCTATTATTCGAACGCTGACCGCGGTGCATATGGTCTTGTGCAGCGCGATCTTGATAATCTCGACGGCGTATACGTCCATCAGTGGAGCTTCGAGCAGTCCGGAGAGGTCATCCCAGACTATATCCGTCCGCGCAATCTAGTCAGCACACTGGGCTTTCCGATGCGCGACGCAACCGACCGTATCCGCACGATCTTCGCGCTTGACCGACTGTCGGACGCACCCTATACCGACTGGGAGATTGAGACGGTCAGGTCGATACGAGAGCTTTTGAAGCTGTTTCACCGGCTGCTTTTTACATGTGCGGACGACGAAGCCGCGCAGCTTACATCCCGCACAGAGCTGCAGACACTTACGCCGCGCGAAATGGAGATCGTCAATCTGCTCGAACAGGGTATCACGCCTGCGAACATTGCGCATATTCTGCACATCACCGTGCCGACCACGAACCGGCACATTTATAACATCTACAAAAAGGTGAACGTCAATTCCCGTGCAGAGTTGATGGCAAAGATCAAATAAGAAATTTTAGGCACGAATGCCTTTTGCGATAAAAGAGGACAGCTTATGCAAATTACGTTTCAGTCAGAAGCGCGTGGGAAATTGCTGCGCGGCGCAGATCAGCTCGCGGACACAGTCAAAATCACGCTTGGCCCAAAAGGACGAAATGTGGCACTGTATCAGAAGCGGAACGCACAGGGGGCGAAGCTCTCTGACCGCGCGGGAAGCGGCGCACCAGTGCTCATCACGAACGACGGCGCAAGCATAGCGGAATCGATCGTCCTGCCGGACGCGCTGGAGAATGCCGGTGCGCAGCTTCTGCGGCAGGCAGCGGAGAAAACGAACGCCGACGCCGGAGACGGCACGACAACCGCAATTGTGCTGGCGCAGGCGCTTCTGCATGAGCTGCTCCGTCTGCGGAGCGCAGGCGCGGACGCAATGGCACTGCGGCGCGGCGTAGAAGCTGCGGGACGCGCAGCGTGCGATGCCCTGCAAATGCTTGCGCGTCCGGTGGACACCGAGGAAGCGCTGACACAGGTCGCGGCAGTCTCCTGTCAGGATGAAGCGCTTGCCCGGCTTGTCGGGCAGGCGTGCTTTGCAGTCGGACGTGAGGGCGTCGTGACGGTCGATGACGCGCAGAAGCAAGAGACAACAGTAGAAATTCGCCAGGGTATCGTCCTTGAACGCGGATTCCTTGCGCCAGAAATGACGACGAACGAGGAAAAGACTGCCGCCGAGCTGGATGATCCGCGCATTTTGCTCTGTGACAGCAAGCTCGACAATGTACAGGAGATCTTACCGGCGCTCATTGCCTGCGCGGAGGACGGCTGCGACCTGCTTATCATCTGTGAGGCGCTGAGTGGCGACGCACGCAGCACCATCCTGCGCACAGACATGGACGGCGATATCAAGATCGTCTGCATCGAAGCACCGCTTTACGGCGATGGCCGCCGCTGGCGCATGGAGGATCTGGCGGTGCAGCTTGGCGCGGTGTATTTCCAGAAGGCGCTCAATATGGATTTGCGCAGCGTAAACCGCAAGGATTTCGGCACGGCGGCACACGCGCGCGTCACGAAGCAGCAGACCGTAATCTCTGGCCCCGGCGGCGACAAGGCTGCCGTGGAAGCGCGTGTGTGTGAACTGCGGTATCTGGCTGCGAACGAGGACTATGAATTTAACCGCAAGCGCCATCAGGAGCGCCTTGCGCAGCTCTCATCCGGCGTTGCGACCATTCACGCGGGCGGACGGACGCAGACGGAGCTTTGGGAGCGAAAGCTGCGGCTGGAGGATGCCGTCCATGCCGCGCAGGCGGCGCAGCTCGAGGGCGTTGTGCCGGGCGGTGGAACGGCGCTGGTTCGGCTCATCCCTATCAGAAAATGCGCGGACTCAGTATGGATGAAGTCAAAAGAACGAACGGGAGAATTGATTTTGAAGAT
>ULTI01010711.1_pt1 | contig 12133 bp, 8 predicted proteins | sample 1957291 | NCBI WGS metagenome assembly ULTI01 (sample SAMEA4835725, study PRJEB28245) | human gut metagenome | biome: gut microbiome; material: fecal sample | place: Denmark | collected 2008 | reverse complement strand
CCCAGAATTGCTTTTCATTCTCTCCTTTTTTCTCCTGTTTCTTCTGTTTTTGATGTTTTTCCTGCACAATCCCGACAATTCTGCGCAGCGCTGTTTCCAGATCCACATTGGAAATCGGTTTTAACAGATATTCCCTTGACGACAGCTTCAACGCCATCTGCGCATACGCGAAATTTGCATAGCTGCTCAGAAAGGTACATTCGATATCCAGCTTTTTGTACCGGATCCATTCCAGAAGCTCCAGCCCGTTCCCCTGCGGCATATCAATGTCACACAGCAGCATTTCTATCGGATACTCTTCCAGCAGCTTCTGCGCCTGGCGGATGTTGTTCGCCGTAAATACCATATCAATTCCAATTCCGCTCCAGTTGACGGTTTCTTCCAGTTTTTCCACCAGAAGCTTATCATCATCTACAATCAGAATACTAATTCCCATAGGTAAGCCCCCAATATATTTTTTCTGTTTTTCTTCTTTTGCCTATAGAAAAAAGCCAGCCGACAGACTCTTATTTTTCTGTCAGCTGGCCTGTTTAAAAACCATTATAACCTGTTTATTCTTTTCCGTCAAAACAATAGGTACACATTTTGCATTTCGGCAGTCCGATCGACTCTACCAGATCGTCCAGACGGTGATACCTGAGGCTGGTGAAATTCTGACGGCGGCAGATTTCCTGGCACATGGACTCGTAGCGGTCGCTGGTCGGATCTGCATACTCTTCCAGTACTTTCTCTGCGTTTTCTCCCTCTTTTTCCAGAATAATCCGTCTGGTGATCAGATCCAGCTCGGATTTGGAGCGGGAGAAATTCAGGAATTTGCAGCCATACAACAGCGGCGGGCACGCCGGGCGGACATGAACTTCTTTTGCACCGCTCTGATATAAAAATTCCGTTGTCTCACGGAGCTGCGTACCGCGCACGATGGAGTCGTCGATCAGCAGCAGTTTTTTCTGATCGATCAGTGCCTGCACCGGGATCAGCTTCATTCGGGCAATCAGATTTCTCTGTTCCTGATTTGTCGGCATAAAGGAGCGTGGCCAGGTCGGGGTATATTTGATGAATGGTCTTGCAAACGGAACTTTGGACTCATTCGCATAGCCGATTGCATGGGCAATTCCGGAATCCGGCACGCCTGCAATGAGATCCGGGTGGACATTGCTTCCCGCATCACGTTTGGCAAGCATGGCACCGCAGTGATACCGCATCTCCTCTACATTGATCCCCTCATAGGACGCAGTCGGGTAACCATAGTAAACCCACAGGAAGGAACAGATCTTCATCTCCTCCTGCGGCGGCACGAGCATCTCGACGCTCTCCGGCGTAATAAAGTCAATCTCACCCGGTCCGAGTTCATGGTAATCCGTGTAACCCAGGTTCAGATATGCAAAATTTTCAAAGGATGCGCAGTACGCTCCCTCTTTCTTTCCAATAACAAGCGGGGTGCGGCCTTTTTTATCGCGCGCAGCGTAGATGCCGTCTTTTGTCAGCAGCAACAGCGTCATGGAACCGTCAACAACATCCTGCAGATGGCGGATGCCCTCCGGAATCGTCTTTTCACTGCAGATCAGAGATGCCGCAAGCTCGGTTGCATTGATCTGACCGGTGCTCATCTCCTGGAAATGGGTGCGGCCGTTGCCGTAAACCTCTTTTAAAAGCTGATCCATGTTGTTGATTTTTCCAACCGTGGTAATCGCAAAGCTTCCAAGGTGTGACTGGATCAAAAGCGGCTGCGGTTCATAGTCGGAAATGCAGCCAATGCCGAGGTTTCCCTCCATTTCTTCCACATCACGCTCAAATTTTGTACGGAACGGTGAATTTTCAATGTTGTGGATAGCACGTGAAAAGCCATTTGCTCCGTATGTCGCCATACCGCCTCTTCTTGTTCCGAGATGTGAGTGATAGTCTACTCCATAAAACAGTTCCAGTGTACAGTCTTTTCTTGATGCAACTCCAAAAAAGCCTCCCATTTCTTGTCTACCTCTCTTTGTGTATTTTTTCTCCCTTGTGTTCTCTTAAATATGAATGCCCCGGCAAACCGGGATGCCCGGTTACTGTTCACCGATGCGGGAACCGCAACCAGTCTTCTTTTAGTGTACCACGATCTTCTCCGTACTGTAAAGTATAACTAATAAATTTGATATAAAAAATAATCTACATTAATAAATAAATTTACAGCTTTTTCCACAAAGATTTTACTGTAAAATCAAAAAAAGAAAGTATTGATTCTTTTTATCGGTTATGATACTTTAAAACTGCTTATGAATCTTGGTTTTGCGTTAAACGCAAGAAAACGATTCATTCTTATTTTATCTTTTCTTAAGAGGAGGTTTTTACCATGGTTTCACTTTTGTTACCAGTCATTTATCTGGCATTCATCAGTCTCGGACTGCCGGATTCTCTGCTCGGCTCAGCGTGGCCGGTCATGTATCAGGAGCTTGGAACTTCTGTTTCTTCTGCCGGCATCATTTCTATGATTATTGCCGCCGGAACAATCGTATCCAGTTTGAACAGCGACCGTCTGAATACCCGCTTCGGCACCGGAAAAATCACGGCAGTAAGCGTTCTCACAACAGCAGTGGCGCTGTTTGGATTCTCCGTCAGCCACTCTTTTCTCGCCCTCTGCCTCTGGGGTATCCCCTATGGCCTCGGCGCCGGAAGCGTGGACGCAGCCCTGAACAACTACGTTGCCCTGCACTATAAAGCCCGCCATATGAGCTGGCTGCACTGTATGTGGGGCGTCGGATGCAGTACGGGGCCGGTCGTCATGGGATATGCCATCAATCATTCCACCTGGAACAACGGCTACCGTACCATCGCATTGTTTCAGATTGTGCTGACTCTGATTTTATTTTTCAGTCTTCCGCTCTGGCAGAAGCCATCTGCTGATGCTTCTGCAGATGAGACCTCCGTTCCGGAACAGAGAAGTTTTTCCCGCCTGATCCGCGTTCCCGGTGTCAAAGAGGTTCTGACCTGCTTCTTCTGCTACTGCGCGGTAGAATCTACTGCCGGCATGTGGGCTGCAAGCTACTGTACTTTGTTCCGCGGCATCGATGCAAAGCGTGCGGCAAGCTGGGCAAGCCTGTTCTACGTTGGCATCACGATCGGACGGTTCTTCTGCGGTTTCATCACAATGAAATTAAATGACCAGAAAATGATCCGGCTCGGACAGGCTGTGATCGCAGTCGGCACGATTCTGATGCTGCTGCCGCTTGGCGATTCCCTTCTGTTTATCGGCCTGATCCTGATCGGACTTGGCTGTGCGCCGATTTATCCTTCCATCATTCACGAGACACCGGCAAACTTTGGTGCCGACTTAAGCCAGGGAATCATCGGCATCCAGATGGCCTTTGCTTACGTCGGAACCTGCCTGATGCCGCCAGTTTTCGGCGTTCTCGGCCAGCATATTTCCTTCGGACTGTATCCGGTATTCCTGATGGCCATTTTGATTCTGATGGTTGTAATGGCAGAGCGGATGCACCGCGTAACGGCGGAAAAAAGAAATTCTTATAAAGCCAACTATTAATCCAATTATTCTGCAGCAGAATGGTCCCCTTGGATCAAACTCTGATATACTGCGTACAAAAAAGTACATCTGATCAGGTTACTCCCTGATCAGATGTACTTTTTGTAAATTTCGGAAATTTTTTCAAGCACGCTCCGCTTCAAACTCTTTCACCACATCCTCCAGCAGGTTTCTGATCTGCAGGTGCTGCAGACATACTTTCTCACATTTTCCGCATTTCACGCAGTCTGATGCCTTTCTGCCCGGTGCAGTATATACAAGATTGTGATAAGAAATACTGATACATCACGCCAATTTTCCTGTTTCATTCCTCAATCATGCCAAAGACATCTTCAATCTCGCCCATATACAGATAATGGAGATCGCCATCTTTATATAAAGTATCGCGCGTAAATTCCGGCAGATCTTCTTTCTCCATTCTGACCGCATAGATTTTTTTGCAGACAAAGGTCAGCTCTGCCTCTTCAAATCCAACCGCATTTCCCAGCATCTTCGGTGTCAGACTGGTCAGACTGATCTTATCCGGCACATCATTTCCCGATTTTGATCCCAGGATTCCAAGATCCTTCCGATATTTCTCCGGGAAAAAGCAGACCGTAAACTCGTCTTCCTTCTGCAGAATCTGATACGTCCGGCGGCTTTCCCGGATAAATACGGTAATGATCTGCTTTCCTTTCTTTGGCGGTCCCCAGATCGTCCCCATCGTACCCCATCCGATCGTCATCGTATTATACTCCCTTGGCGTACCCGCAGTACACAAACCCCAGCGGTCATCAAAAATAGAAAACACATCATACTTTGCGGTTTTAAAATTCTCCATCGTAATGTTCATACTACATTCCCCTTTCGCTGTTTTGCTTTGTTATCCTTAGCATACCGTACGGTAGTAACTACCGGGCAAGAACTTTTTTTTCGAAGCCTTGAATTTTTATAAAAACAGGGAATTTTTTTATTTTAGAAATAAGAATTGTATGTTATACTAATGAACGTTGCCACTCCCAGACAGGCAGAGAAGGGAGGGTTGACAGTGCAAGAACTATTCATTTCATTTTTTCTTTCCGTTATGGCAAGTATAGTAGCCTACTATATCTGCAAATGGCTGGACGGTAAGAAATAACTGGCAGCCAGCCTAAGGTTTAAGCCGCCTTGCCCAAAAGGCACAGAAAGCCCCACGAGTTGCAGCTCGTGGGGCTTTTGTTGACTTTGCAAGCCATTCATTTCATTGCCTATCGGCATTATAGCATATGAAAATTTAAAATGCAATATTCTTAAGTTTTAAAAATAAGATTTCTTTTTCATCTATTTTTCCACAACGCAAAAACCGGAATGCTTACACATTCCGGTTTCCAGTAGAGCGCGAGACGGGATTCGAACCCGCGACCCCAACCTTGGCAAGGTTGTACTCCACCCCTGAGCCACTCGCGCATTTATTAATTTTTATCTTGCTAAGTGCTCGCTGCACCTTACAAATGATACTATACAGGAACTCCCCTCATTTGTCAATACCTATTTTCAATTTTTTTCAAAAAAAATCAAAAGTATCTACGATTCCCTCAATTTTCGCTCTCCATCAGACACCCGCACAGCTGTCTTCCCCCCACAAATTCACACCGAACCACCCTCCTGACGAATCCAGACTCCTTTCCATCCGTCCTCCCAACCCCACATGCTCACGCCGATCCGCCTCCTGGCGGATCCAGACGCTTTACCCCCGTCCCCACCGTCAGACCTCGCGTGGCTTCGTACCTGCGGTGCAGCGGGCATAGAAAAAGAGGGCAAGAACTGTGAGCGCAGAAGGGGCCCGGAAAAATGGGATGACCTCTGGTGCACAATACCAGAGGTCAAAACGCACTGAGTCGGGAAAACATCAGGTTTCCTGACGAATTGCGTTGATTCTCATTTTTCCGGGCCCCTTCCGCGCCACAAGTTCCGCCCTCTTTTTCTCGCCCGCTGCACCGCAGGTACGAAGCCACGCGAGGTCGTCCGAGGTTGTCCGAGGTCGTCCGTATTCACCTCTACGCCTTCAGAATCGCGCTCAGCACATACTGATTATTTGAGAAGTTTTTCTGCGAAATATCCCCGAGTCTGATCAGGTCAACATCCAGCCACAGCTCCTCCGCTGCCACCATCATATTTGCAAACATAATCCCGAAATTCACCTCATCCCACTTCCGAAGCTTCTCCACACTGTGCTTCTTCGAGAAAATATGAATTCTGTTATCATACACCACAAATCTCCACGGCTGGCTGTTCATACTGGATGGCGACAGTCTCGCCGCTTCCAGCATCTGCGTCATCCACTGTCGCGGCACCTCTTTGAACACACAAAGATCCTCCAGCGGCAGTCTCTTTGCTTCACTTTGCCGTCTCGTATGCGAACCATGACTCTTACCAAAAGCGACGATCCCCACCAGCCGCTTTCCGTTCTTCTCAAGCTCCGCCTTTTTCACACGATTACTTCCGATAAAGCAGGTTCCCAGTCCGATACTGCACAGATACAGCACCATCTGTTCCATAATATAACCCACGTTCATCAGATATCGTTCTGACTCCTCCGAATAAAAAGCCATATAATACGGCGCCTTCACACTGAACATACTGAGCATTCTCTCCTGCCCTTTTCTGTTGTCCAGAATCGCCATATCCACACCGATGCCCGAAAACAGTGCCGGCATCTCCTTATAATGCTCCCAAATCTTATCCAAAGTCTGCGGCGGAAGCGTATCAAAACAATAATTCCTTACTGATTTTCTAACAAAAATAGCCTCATATAAATTCATACTCTCACCCTTACTTCATCTGCTATCCGTCTGTTTTTGTTACAGTTCACTGCTGAATGAACAGTAATATTTCTTTCATAGCCGGCCGCGGCCCGCTCCCCATTTTTGCAGGAGCAAAGCCGCATTCCGAAAAATTTACGTTTAATCTTCCGCATTCGACAGAAATACGGAAATTCTCCCTCTTAATCGCAAATATTTTTCAATTTCCAGCTCATCCATTTTTACTCTGTAATAATATTGTAACATATCCAAAAACTTTTTCAAGGGAAAAACGCGCCAAATTTTGTATATTTTTCACACATATTTCCCATCAAATTTATGCAACTTTAAAACCTGTGCTTACGCTTCCGCGGTCAGCTTCTCCAGCTCCTCCACATAAGAAGCAAACACATCCAGCGCCTCTTCCACCGGCTCCGGCTTCGTCATATCGACGCCGCAGATCTTCAAAAGGTCGATCGGATCCATCGAGCAGCCGCCGCTTAAAAACTGTTTGTACTTCTCCACGATACCCGGCTCCCCTGCCAGGATCTTGCTGCTGATCGCAATCGCCGCCGAAAATCCCGTTGCATACTGATATACATAGAATGGTGTATAAAAATGCGGAATTCTCGCCCATTCCAGCGCGATCTGCGGATCCGAAATCATATCCGGTCCGAAATACTCCTTGTTGATCGACAGATACAGCTCCGAAATACCGTCCGCCGTCAGCGTGCCTTCCTCTGCCATCTTCTCATGAATCCGCTTCTCAAACTCCGCAAACATCGTCTGGCGGAACACCGTTCCCTTAAACTGATCCAGAAAATAATTCAGCAGGAAAATCTTCTCCTCTTTTTCTTTCGCATGCTTCAGCAGATAGCGGATCAGCAGTGCCTCGTTGCAGGTTGATGCCACCTCAGCGACAAAGAGGCGGTACTCCGCATACGTAAACGGCTGTGTATGGTTCGAATACCAGGAATGCAGCGAATGGCCCATCTCATGCGCCAGTGTGAAGACCGAATCGATATTTCCGTTAAAGCTCATCAGCACATACGGATGGGAATCGTAAGAACCCCAGGAGTAAGCACCGCTCTTTTTTCCTTCGTTCTCATAAACATCCACCCAGCGCTCCGAAAAGCCCTTGTCCAGCAGTGCCACATAATCATCCCCGAGCACGGCAAGCGCTTTCTTCACGATCTCGATCGCCTGCTCATACGTATATTTCTGCTCGTACTCTTTCGTCAGAGAAACGTAAACATCATACATATGAAGTTCATCCACACCGAGCAGCTTTTTACGCAGTGCCACGTAGCGGTACATCGCCGGCATTTTTGCATGAATCGCCTCGAGCAGCTTGTCGTAAACCGAAACCGGGATATTTCCGCCATCCAGCGATGCAGCCAGTGCAGATGGATATTTTCTTACATCTGCAAAGAATGCGGCCTGTTTCAGATTGGCACCGAACGTTGCGGCGAGCATGTTTTTGTGTTTTTCATACTCCGCATAATACTTCTCAAACGCTTCTTTTCTGACCCGGCGGTCCTTCGACTGTAAAAATCCGACGAAGGTGCCGTGGCTCAGTGGAACCTGATTTTCCTCTTCATCCGTGACCGGCTGGAATCTGAGGTCTGCGTTCGAAAATGCCGAGAAAATCTGATCCGGGCTGGATGCCATCTCTCCGGCTTTTGCAAGAACCGCCTCCATCGCCGGCGAGAGAATGTGCTCTTTCTTGCGGAAGTTTTCTTTTAATATGCGATCATACAGACGGAGCGGCTCATATGCTTTTTCAAATTCTGTAACCGTCTCCTCGTCAAGCTCCAGGATCTCCGGCTCTACGAAAGAAGAGGCATCCGCAAGAACAGCCATCATGCTGTCCATCTTTCCGGCATAGCCCTGATACTTCTGATTTCCCATATCCTGGTGATATTTCTGGCTTGCATAGACATACAGGCTGGAAAAGACGCGGCTGATGTCATCCAGACCGGAAAGAACGTCATACAGCGCTTTTGCACTCTCTTTCATTGTTCCCTGTTTTGCGCGGAACGCTTCTATTTTCTTCGCAAGCTCCTGCTCTGTTTTCTCAAATTCTTCATCACTACCAAACAAACTCGAAAGATCCCAGCAGTACGCCGGATCCATCTCTTCTCTTTTTTTCAGTTTAATTTCTGCCATAATTCTCCCTTTCATCCGTCCTTTCAGGCGGAACGATTCTGCGGTCTTTCTTCTAATTTTATTGTGCCGCACTTATGGTTAGTTTACCACAGTTTTCCCTCGAAATCTAAAATTTTTTCTTAAAATTCTTGACAAATCCCTAAAGCTATTGTATGATTGTATTATCAAATTAATACAGTAGTACAAAAGGAGTGAACGCCATTATGCCATGGAACCTCGATTCCGCGCGGCCGATCTATCTGCAGATCATCGAGCGGGTCCAGATGGACATTGTTACCGGACAATATCAGCCGGGTGACAAGCTTCCGTCCGTCCGCGATCTCGCGCAGGAGGCCGCCGTCAACCCCAACACAATGCAGAAAGCCCTCTCCGAACTGGAACGCAGCGGACTCATTTATTCCCAGCGAACCAGCGGACGCTTTATCACAGAAGATAAGGAGTTAATTCATCAGATGAAACAAGAACTTGCCGCCGCAGAAGTATCTGCTTTTGTTGCCCATATGAAACAGCTCGGCATTACACCGGAGGAAATCCTGCAGTTACTCGCAAAAACCATGGAGGAGGAAGAAAGTCATGCCTGAACTTGTAACGTGTAAAGATCTTACGAAGCGCTTTGGAAATCATACCGCACTCGATCACATCAATATTTCCCTGGACTCTGGAAAAATCATCGGACTGCTCGGTCCGAACGGAAGCGGAAAAACAACCCTGCTAAAACTGCTGAATGGTCTGCTTACGCCAAGTGAAGGGGAAATCTGTATCGACAACAACCATCCCGGTATTGAGACAAAAAAAATTGTTTCATATCTGCCGGATAAAATGTATCTCGGCAGCTGGATGCGCGTCTCGGATCTTTTGACCTATTACAGCGATTTCTTCGACGATTTTGATACTTCCCGCGCCAACGCCATGCTGGAATCTTTAAAAATCAGTCCGAAGGATCGCTTAAAAACCATGTCAAAGGGAACAAAGGAAAAGGTACAGCTTATTCTTACCATGAGCCGCCGCGCAAAGCTGTACTGTCTCGATGAACCGATTGCAGGCGTTGACCCGGCTGCGCGCGATTATATTTTATCGACGATTTTAAACAATTACGACCCGGACGCATCCATCCTCATTTCAACCCATCTCATCTCAGATGTCGAAAATATTCTGGATGAAGTTATTTTCATTCAGGAGGGTCAGTTAAAGCTGCACGCCTCGGTTGAGGATATCCGAATGCAGGAGGGCGAATCGATTGATTCTTATTTCAGGGAGGTATTCAAATGTTAAAAAAATGTCTGAAACACGAATGGAAAGCATGCTGGAAAAATCTGACGCTGCTGAACGGTGCTGCCATTTTCATGGGCGCTCTCGGAGGCTTCGGATTCCTCTTTTCCCAGATTTCTGAGCTGCCGGATCTGCTGATCGTCCTCTATCTGTTTGCGTACGTTTTGATTGTGATCGCCGCATCCGTCATGACACAGGTGCTGATGATCCAGCGCTACTATAAAAATCTTTTTACCGACGAAGGGTATCTGACCAACGTCCTTCCGGTATCGGCAACGGATCATATTCTCTCCAAAATGCTGGTTTTCGGCGCATGGAGCATCTTAAACGCACTTTCCGTTCTCGCTTCCTTCGCTTTTTTGCTTCTGCCGTCCGCAATCCGGTATTTTACCGCAAACACCCTGCTTTTTTACAACAAGGCCATGACCTTTTCCGATTTTCTGTCCTATCTCTGGGCACAGATTACCGGTGTTGCCGATGCTGCTTTTTCCCTGATCGGCATCACGAACCACATCAGTATGGCACTGTTTTCCATCGTTGGCTTCTTCGCTTCGCTGTTCTTTGGCATTCTTCTGTTCTATGCCGCCATCAGCATCGGAAGCCTGGTATCCAGCCACAAAATTCTGACGGCTGTCCTCTCTTACATCGGCATGACTACCGTGATCCAGATCTTCGGCGGAATCAGCATCGTCCGTGTTTTCCAGGACTCCACACCGACTGCTGTGGTTACCACATCCTCGGTTTCCACACTTATCATCACCGTGGTGCTCTGCGTTGTTCTGTTCCTGATCTGCCGCTATATCTTAAGCAGACGGCTGAATCTTTCATAAAAATTGCATTAAAAAGCGCCGCCGCGGACGAACCGAATCGTCTGCGGCGGCGTTTTGTATGCATGTTCTGCACTTATGCCAGATGCCAGATATCCTCGTTGTACTGTGCAATGGTACGGTCAGAGGAGAAGAAGCCTGCTTTTGCGATGTTGATCAGGCACTTCTTGTTCCATGCATCTTTGTTCTCGTAGTCTTTGTATACTCTTTCTTTTGTCTTGATGTACTCTTTCAGGTCGAGCAGCGTCATGAACCAGTCTTTGTTCAGGATCTCTTTGTAGAGTCTCTCCAGGCAAACCTTGTCGCCGATAGCAAGAAGCTCATCGCTGACGATGAAATCAACCAGCTTTGCAATCTCCGGATCTTCGTCATAGATGTCTTTTGAGCAGTAAGCAGCATCTGCGTACAGGTCGATGACATCCTGCGGTTTCTTTCCGAAGATGTAGATGTTCTCTTTTCCGACAAGATCGCCAATCTCAACGTTTGCACCGTCTTCTGTTCCAAGCGTCAGGGCACCGTTCAGCATGAATTTCATGTTTCCGGTTCCGGAAGCCTCTTTGGATGCCAGGGAGATCTGCTCGGAGATATCTGCTGCCGGGATCACCTTTGCAGCTTTTGATACGTTGTAGTTCTCAAGCATAATCACTTTGAAGTACGGGCTTACCTCAGGATCGTTATCAATCAGCTCCTGCAGGCACAGGATCAGATGGATGATATCTTTTGCGATGATATAAGCCGGTGCAGCCTTTGCACCAAACACCATGGTGATCGGGGTTTTCGGCTTGTTGCCGCTCTTGATATCCATGTATTTGTAAATAGCGTACAGGGCGTTCATCTGCTGGCGTTTGTACTCATGAAGACGTTTTACCTGTACATCGATGATGGAATTTTCATCCAGCGCGATATTCTGTGTCTCATACAGGAACTGTTTGAGATCCAGTTTGCGGTTGTGTTTGATCTCCTCAAGTTTTGCAAGAACCTTCTTGTTGTCTTTGTATTTAAGCAGTTTTTCCAGCTCGTCGGCATCTTTTTTGAATCCCGGTCCGATCAGGCTCTCAATATACTGTGCCAGTTCACGGTTGCAGTGCAGCAGCCAGCGGCGGAAAGTGATTCCGTTTGTCTTGTTGTTGAATTTCTCCGGATAAATATCATAGAACGGTTTCAGCTCGGAGTTTTTCAGGATCTCGGTGTGCAGTGCTGCAACGCCGTTAACAGAAAATCCGTAGTGGATATCCATGTGTGCCATGTGGACGCGCTGATCCTTGTCGATGATCGCTACTTTCTCATCTTTGTATTTCTTCTTTGCCTGTGCGTCCAGCTCGTGGATAATCGGCATCAGGTGCGGAACAACCTCCTCGAGGTAATCGATCGGCCATTTTTCCAGTGCCTCTGCCAGAATGGTGTGGTTGGTGTAAGCACAGGTCTTGCTTACAACATCGATGGCTTCCTGCATGGTAAAGCCTCTCTCCTGCAGCAGACGGATCAGCTCCGGAATGACCATGGACGGATGAGTATCGTTGATCTGGATCACAACGTGATCATACAGCTTATGCAGATCGTAGCCCTTCTGCTCGCACTCCATCAGGATG
>ULTI01052466.1_pt1 | contig 12302 bp, 8 predicted proteins | sample 1957291 | NCBI WGS metagenome assembly ULTI01 (sample SAMEA4835725, study PRJEB28245) | human gut metagenome | biome: gut microbiome; material: fecal sample | place: Denmark | collected 2008 | reverse complement strand
CCTTTCAGGGCGTGTGGAGCTTACATGCGAAAGTTGAGTGAAGTTAATTTCATCGGCCGATGAATATAACTTCATTTTTTGAGTATGATTTGAGGCGTTTTTGATGAGTTGTTTCCGATTTGTCTCATGAGTCTATTTTGGGGTGATTTTGGATTATCGGGTGAGCCGACAGGGCCTCAACAAGGTTTTCGGAACAATTCGTTCCAAATTTAGGGAACGACAGGGGAATATCACGGAAAAAACGCTTCAATGAGGAAAGTTTTTTGTAAATTTGCACGCAAATTGCCCCAAACACCCCCTCGGGCGGCAAACAGTACAAGCGATAACACAAAAACATAGCAATGGAATACGATTTCAGAGAGATCGAACAGAAATGGCAGCAGCACTGGCGGGACCATCAGACCTACCAGGTGACGGAGGACCCAACACGTAAGAAGTTCTACGTCCTCAACATGTTCCCCTATCCCTCGGGAGCAGGTTTGCACGTCGGCCACCCGCTGGGCTACATCGCCAGCGACATCTACGCGCGCTACAAGCGCCAACAGGGCTTCAACGTCCTCAACCCCATGGGCTACGATGCCTACGGACTGCCCGCCGAGCAGTATGCCATCCAGACCGGACAGCACCCGGCGGTGACGACGGAGCAGAACATCAAGCGCTACCGCGAGCAGCTGGACAAGATAGGATTCTGCTTCGACTGGAGCCGCGAGGTGCGCACCTGCGACGCCGGCTACTACCATTGGACCCAATGGGCCTTTGAGCGGATGTTTGAGTCGTACTACGACAACCGCACGAAGCAGGCGCGCCCCATCCACGAGCTGGTGCGCCACTTCGAGGAGGAGGGCACGCTCGACATGGACGTGGCACAGACGGAGCCGCTCGTCTTCTCCGCCCGCGACTGGCGGAGCATGATTGAGAAGGAGCAGCAGCAGACGCTCATGAACTACCGCATCGCCTACCTCGGCGAGACGATGGTCAACTGGTGCCAGGACCTGGGCACGGTGCTGGCCAACGACGAGGTGGTGGACGGCGTGAGCGTGCGCGGTGGCTATCCCGTCGTGCAGCGCAAGATGCGCCAGTGGTGCCTGCGCGTCTCGGCCTATGCACAGCGGATGCTCGACGGACTGGACCTCGTGAATTGGAGCGACTCCATCAAGGAGACCCAGCGCAACTGGGTGGGACGCAGCGAGGGAGCGGAGATGCGCTTCGAGAGCATCACACCCGAGGGCACGGAGGAACGCCGCGGCCACTTCACCATCTTCACCACACGTGCCGACACGATCTTCGGCGTCACCTTCATGGTGCTGGCCCCGGAGTCGGAGCTGGTAGCCCAGCTGACCACCAGCGAGCAGCGCAAAGAGGTGGAGGCCTATCTCGCCTATGTCGCCAAGCGCACGGAGCGCGACCGCATGGCCGACCACAAAGTGACGGGTGTGTTCTCCGGATCCTATGGCGTCAACCCGTTCACGGGTGAGCGCATCCCCATCTGGATCTCCGAGTATGTGCTCGCCGGCTACGGCACGGGAGCCATCATGGCCGTCCCGGCCCACGACTCACGCGACTATGCCTTTGCCCGCCACTTCCAGCTGCCCATCGTCCCGCTCATCGAGGGAGCCGACGTCAGCCAGGAGAGTTTCGACGCCAAGGAGGGCACGGTCATGAACTCGCCGCGCGAGGGCGTGGATTCCACACTCACGCTCAACGGACTGACCGTCCAGGAGGCCATCGCCAAGACCAAGGCGTTTATCGCCGAGCAGGGCATCGGCCAGGTCAAGGTCAACTACCGCCTGCGCGACGCCATCTTCTCCCGCCAGCGCTACTGGGGTGAGCCCTTCCCCGTCTATTACAAGGACGACATGCCCTATATGATTCCCGAAGACTGCCTGCCGCTGCAGCTGCCCGAGATCGACGCCTACAAGCCCACCGAGAATGGCGAGCCTCCATTGGGACGCGCCGAGAAGTGGGCCTGGGACACGGAGAAGCGCTGCGTGGTCGAAAAGCGACTCATCGACCATAAGACCGTCTTCCCCATCGAGCTTTGCACCATGCCGGGCTTCGCCGGATCCAGCGCCTACTACCTCCGCTATATGGATCCGCACAACGACCAGGCACTCGTGGGCAAGAAGGCCGACGAGTATTGGCAGAACGTAGATCTCTACGTCGGCGGAACGGAGCACGCCACGGGCCACCTCATCTACTCACGCTTCTGGAACAAGTTCCTCTTCGACCTCGGCGTGAGCTGCAAGGAGGAGCCCTTCCAGCGACTGGTCAACCAGGGCATGATCCAGGGCCGCAGCAACTTCGTCTATCGTGTCAATGCAGCCGACGCTGCCGAACACCCCGTCTTCGTCTCCAAGGGACTGAAGGACCAGTACGACACCACGCCAATCCACGTCGACGTGAACATCGTCCACGCCGACATCCTCGACCTCGACGCCTTCCGCGCCTGGCGTCCCGAATTGAAGAACGCCGAGTTTGTCCTCGAGGACGGCAAGTATGTCTGTGGCTGGGCCATTGAGAAGATGTCGAAGTCGATGTTCAACGTGGTCAACCCCGACGACATCGTAAGCCAGTATGGCGCCGACACGCTCCGCCTCTACGAGATGTTCCTCGGTCCGGTGGAGGCCAGCAAGCCTTGGGACACCAACGGCATTGACGGTTGCCACCGCTTTCTGAAGAAGTTCTGGAAACTCTTCCAGCAGGAGCTCGTCGACGAAGATCCGACGAAGGAAGAACTCAAGAGCCTCCACAAGCTCATCAAGAAGGTGAGCACGGACATCGAGGTCTTCTCCTACAACACGAGCGTAAGCGCATTTATGGTTTGCACCAACGAGCTGACGCAGCAGAAGTGTCGCAACCTCCGCATCCTCCGTACCCTGGTGACGGTGCTCGCACCCTTCGCTCCCCACATTGCCGAGGAGCTCTGGGAGCAGACAGGCGGCAAGGGAAGCGTCTGCGACACCGAGTGGCCGACCTGGAACGAAGACTACCTCGTCGAGGACGAAGTGCAGATGCCCGTCTCCTTCAACGGCAAGGCGCGCTTCCAGATCAACCTGCCCGCCACGGCCAGCAAGGAGGCCATCATCGAGGCTGCTATGAGCGACGAGCGAAGCCAGAAATACCTGGAGGGCAAGCAGGTCGTCAAGACCATCGTCGTACCGGGACGCATCATCAATATCGTGGTAAAATAGACCGATCAAAGACGATTAGCATAACAGGGGTCGGGAGCTGAAAACATCTTCCGACCCCTCTTCACAGACACAAGATTATCTCAATAGATTTTATCTCAGCAATAGTATATCTCTATAGTATATCTCGATAGTATCAATAGTAACAGTATATCTCAATAGCAATTATGTCAAAAACGGTAAAAAACTTTCTCAACAGTAGGGAGCACATGAAAAACCAGATGCTGGACTACCTCTGCATCGCCCTGGGCCTGATGTTCTACACCATAGGATGGACCTGCTTTCTCTTGCCTTACAAGATTGTGACAGGTGCGCTGACGGGTCTCTCCGCCATCGTATTCTACGTCACGGGCATTCCCATCTACCAAACCTACCTGACGCTCAACGTCGTCATGCTCATCGCGGCGCTGAAGATCCTGGGCCTGCGCTTCCTGCTCAAGACCATCTACGCCATCGTCCTGCTCTCCACCATGCTCACGCTGGCACAGAGTTGGATGACGGGGGGCGACGGCCAGATGATCCAAATCCTCGGAGCAGGCAACACGTTCATGGCCTTGATTATTGGCACGATGTTCACCGGATCGGGCCTTGCCATCGTCTTCCTGAGCAATGGATCAACCGGTGGCACGGATATCATCGCGGCCTGCATCAACAAGTACAAGGACATCTCGCTGGGCAACGTCCTCATCTGCGTCAACTTCTGCATCATCGGTTCCTGTCTCTTCTTCTCAGCCTTTGGCGCAACGATGCAGGAGCGTCTCCACACGGTGGTCTTCGGCCTCTTCACGCTGCTGACGGAGAACGTCATGCTCGACTACGTATTCAACTCGCGACGACAGAGCGTGCAATTTTTGATCTTCTCCAAAAACTATGAGAAGATAGCCAGCGCCATTGGCACCACGACCCACCACGGCGTGACGATACTCGACGGCTACGGCTGGTTCACCAACACGCCGACCAAGGTGCTCTTCGTTCTGGCCCGCAAGCGCGAGAGCCAGTATATCTTCCGCCTCATCAAGTATGTGGACCCCCACGCCTTCGTCTCACAGTCGGCCGTCATTGGCGTCTTTGGCAATGGCTTCGACGAGATCAAGGGCAATATCTCGGAGAAGATGCGCAAGGAAATGGCACTGGGCGAGGAAACCGAGAAAGCAGCCCAAAAGAACCATACAGAAGTCCCTGACGCAAAGGAACAGAAACCCACTATGAAGGGGGAAATACCTGCCGCAGAGGAAAAAGCATGATCAACAAGAAGATGATGGACTAAAAGAAAATAAACGACGAATAGAACATGAACAACGACAAGATAAAACTGGTTTTTGCAACCAACAACGCGCACAAGCTGCGCGAACTGCGCGAGATTTTGGGAGAGGGCTACGAGCTTCTCTCCCTGGCCGACATCGGTTGCCACGAGGATATTCCCGAAGACGGGGCTACGCTGGAGGAGAACAGCCTCGCCAAGGCACAGTATGTCTTCGACCACTATGGCTACGACTGCTTTGCCGACGACACGGGACTGGAGGTCGATGCCTTGGGGGGCGAGCCGGGAGTCCACAGCGCACGTTACGCCGAGGGAACAGACCACGACAGCGAGGCCAATATGCACAAACTGCTGGCCAAATTAGGAAATAATAACAACCGCAAGGCACGATTCCGCACCATCATCACGTTAATAAGGAGACAGGACGCGCCGTCGGCCTCACCCCGCACGGACTGCTTCTGCGGCGAGGTGGAGGGAACGATCGCCCTGGAGAAGCATGGCACGGAGGGCTTCGGCTACGACCCCATCTTTATCCCCGAAGGCTACGACCAGTCGTTTGCCGAACTGGGCGAGACCGTCAAAAACCAAATTTCCCACCGAGGAAGAGCCGTCAGAAAACTGGTGGCGTTTCTCCACGGAGAGAAGGCGTAAGCACAAGGCGGAACGGATATCCTTGCCCGTCAAGGCTTGTCCGTCCCCATTTATACCTATTTATATCTCATAGATGATGAAACATTTCGTATCAGCCCTGCTCTTGTCCGGACTCCTGAGTTCGGCCACGGGCCTGCAGGCACAGGAAATCGGAACGTGGAAGGCGTATATGTCCTACCACAACCCCACATGGGTGGAGAAAGGAGGCGACCGGCTCTACGTCCTCGCCTCCAACGACCTCTATGCCTACAACGAGAAGGACCAGAGTATCCACACCTTCGACAAGACCAACGGACTGACCGACACGGGTGTGACGCTCATCGGGTGGAACAAGGGGGCCGCGCGCCTCGTCGTCATCTATGAGTCGGGCTATATCGACTTGGTCGATGGCAAGGACAATGTAGTGAGCATCAGCGACTACTACAACCACTCCATGACCGCCGACAAAACCATCCATAGCATCTACAACTACGGGAAGCTCTGCTACATCGCCACAGGCTTCGGCATCGTCTGCCTCAACGTGGCGCAGGCGGAGATAGCCAACACCTACAACCTCGGCTTTGCCGTGGACTACTGCCACATCGAGGGCGGCTACATCTACGCCGAGTCGAAGCAGAAGGGACAGTATCGGGCCCTCATGACGGACAACCTGCTCGACAAGGGCAACTGGCGGCGCACGGGCGAGTATGTGGCGCGCAGCGTGAGTCCTGACCCCGAACTGATGGCTACAGCGAAGACGCTTTCACCGGGCGGACCCCAATACAATTACTTCGGCTTCATGCGCTATAGCGGCGGCAAACTCTATACCGTCGGTGGCGGCTACGGACTGACCGAGCTGCGCCGTCCCGCCACCATCCAGGTGCTCGACGGCGGAGAGTGGCAAATCTATGAGGACGACGTGGCGGCGAAGACGGGCCACCAGTATCTCGACTTGATGTGTATAGACGTCGATTCCACCAATCCTGCCCGCGTCCTGGCGGGAGGCAGAACCGGCCTCTACGAGTTTAGCAACGGCACCTTCGTCCGCGAGTATAACTACGATAATAGTGGAGGCTGCCTGCAGGTGGCCCATGGCGTGGCGGCTGGCAACAAGGACTATGTCATCGTCAGCGGACTGAAGTTTGACACCACGGGCGACCTGTGGGTCTTCAATGGCATCAGCGATGGTTCCTCCCTGAGCCAGCTCACTAAGGAGGGACAATGGGTGAGCCACCACAACAAGTCGTTCATGGGCAGCGATAACACATCGCTCAACAACGGCGGCTGCCTGACCTTCGACACCTCGGGTAACCTCTGGTTGGCCAACAACCACTACAAGACGCCAGCCCTGGTGGTCTATCAGCCCTCCACAAAGGGTATCAACCGCTATACGCGCTTCGTCAACGAGGACAATGCCGAGGTCAATGGCGGCGGTGGCGTGCGCTGCATGGCGGAGGACCGCGACAGAAATATCTGGGCGGGACTCAACGGTGGCCCTGTCTATCTGCAGCCCTCCGACCTGTCAACCGATCCCGGAAGCGTGGTCTTCCAGCAGTACAAGGTGCCGCGCAACGACGGCAGCAACCTCGCCGACTACCTGCTCAACAACATCGACATCACCTGCATGGCCGTCGATGGCGGCAACCGCAAGTGGTTTGGCACGGGCGGCAACGGCGTCTATCTCATCAGCGCCGACCTCAACACGCAGGTTCACCATTTCCTTTCCTCCAACAGTGGCCTCGTGAGCGACAATATCGAGTCGCTGGCCATCGACCCCAAGACGGGAGAGGTCTTCATCGGCACCGACAAGGGTCTCTGCTCCTATCTGAGCGACGCCTCGGAGCCCTCGCAGACGATGGACAAGGAGACCACCTACGCCTATCCCAATCCCGTTCGCCCAGACTACCGTGGCACCATCACCGTCACGGGACTGAGCTACAACGCCGACGTGAAGATCGTCACTACCGCAGGAACACTCGTGGCCGAGGGTAGAAGCCAGGGTGGCACCTTCACATGGGACGGCAACGACCTCGACGGCAAACGGGTGGCAAGCGGCGTCTATATGGTCGAGGCAGCCACGGAAGATGGCAGCAAGGGTGTGGTCTGCAAGATTGCCGTCATCAACTGATTTCCCTCGCCCCCTGATATAAAATCTCTGTAGGTTTCAAAAACAGCTCGGCCATAGAGTTTCTGTTGGGTTTCCAAACCCAACTCAACTATCGACTATCCGTCTCCAAAGATATACGAAATAAGAAAACATGAAGAAAGTCACCCTGCTCATTCCCTGCTACAACGAGGAGTCGTCGCTCCCCGCCCTCCATGCAGCCCTGTGCGAGATCATGGACAGCCAGGTGCAATACCAATGGGAGGTATTGCTCATCGACGACGGCAGCCGCGACCAGTCGCTAAGCGTTATGCGGCAACTGCGTCGCAAGGACCCGCGGGTGGCCTTCATCAGCCTCTCACGCAATTTTGGCAAGGAGAACGCCATGCTGGCGGGCTTCGACCACGCCTCGGGCGACTGCGTCATCATCCTCGACGCCGACCTCCAGCATCCGCCTGCCCTCATACCCGACATGCTGCACCTTTGGGAGGAGGGAGCACAGGACGTCTATGCGCGGCGAGACATCGCCCGCGAGAGTTGGCTGCGCCGCCGTCTGAGCCGCCTCTACTACAGCCTCCTCAACCGTTCCACCCGCTTCGACGTACTCGAAAACGTAGGCGACTTCCGCCTCCTCGACCGTCGCTGCATCCTCGCCCTACGGCAACTTCGCGAGTCGCAACGCTACACCAAGGGCATGTACGTGTGGATTGGCTTCAAGAAACAGGAAATCAGTTACCACGAGCAGAAGCGCACGGCAGGCCAGTCGTCCTTCAACTTCCGCCGCCTGGCTGACTTGGCCATCGACGGTCTGACCTCCTACACCACCGCCCCGCTTCGCCTTTCCACCCTCATCGGCCTCCTCAGTGCCCTACTGGCCATCCTCTACATGGTCTATGTCTTCATCAAGACACTCGTGGTCGGCGAAGCTGTCCAAGGCTTCCCCACCATCGTCATCCTCATTCTCTTCCTCGGAGGCGTGCAGCTCATCTCCCTGGGCATTATCGGCGAATACCTCGGCAAAGTCTTCATCGAGACCAAGCGCCGCCCCGTCTATCTAATAGACCGTATGGAAGGTGTGGACCACGTGCTCACCAAGAAAGAGGAAGAGAACGCTCAGTAGGTTTTCCTATACATTATCCTATACATTATTTATATATAGAAAAACATACCTTATATATAGCCGTCTTGATAGCGTCAGAACGACCAGCCAAGTCCGATGTACGGGTAGAAGGCGGACTTACTGAGGCCATGCTTATCGCCGAAGTTGAACGACGGCGATAAGCCTACGCGAAACATAAAACCGTTGGTACGCTGGTAGCGATAGCCGATGTTGCCAAACAAAAAATAGCCGAAACGGTTCTCCTTCGATTCGTAGGGCTCTGCAATTCCTTCCGTCTCGGGCGGCACGGGCTGAGAAAAGAACCATGACGTTTCCTTGATATGATACACACCCAGACTGGCGCCAAAGCCTACCTCCAGTTTACTCTTCTTCTCTCCAAGCAGATAATTCAACTCCAACGGCACACCCACACCACTGATTTTCTGATCGATCCAACTGGAATTGTCTCCATAACCATAGCCTATGCCCACTCGGTAGCCCCAGCCCGAGTTGCCCTTGAAACGGCTATCATAGTTGACGCCCACCACGTTTTGCGCACCAAGCAGTTCTACCGACAGACTGCGCGTCTTCTCCTGCGCAAGCACCAGCGAGCAGCAGCACAATGCAAATACTGAACATACGATTCTCCTCATAAGATAAGTTTGATTTATTGTATATAAGACTTGTTTGTTGTTTTTTAGAACCAATCCGTTTGTTCCCATTCAAATAAAAAGTAAAATACAGCAGGAGACGGACCTTTCCATCATCCTGCTGTATTTTTATAACTGATAAGCCACCCTACCCTTCATGCGGATCAACTGAGGGAGAGCATGCGCTCGATGGGCTTCACGGCGTCGCGTGCAATGGCAGGATCCACCTCCACGGCAGGCCAGCCATACTTCAGTGCGTTATACACCTTCTTGAGCGTGTTCTTCTTCATATACTCACACTCCGTGCAAGCGCAGCCCCTGCCACCCTCCGTCACCTCAGGAGGCACAGGGAGGAAAGTCTGGTTGGGACAGGTGCGCTGCATCTCATGGAGGATACCGGCCTCTGTAGCAACGATAAACTCTTTGACCTCAGGATGATCCTGTGCGTAATGGAGCATCGTGGCCGTCGATCCCTTCACGTCGGCAGCGGCCAGCACGGGCGCCTTACACTCCAGGTGGGCCATGACGACAGCCTCGGGATGCTGCTCCTTGAGTTTGACGATCTCCGCCACACTAAAGCGCTCATGGACGTGACAGCCACCATTCCACAGCAACATGTTTCTGCCCGTCACGGAGTTGATATAGCTTCCGAGGTTGTAGTCTGGTCCGAAGATGAGCTTCGTGTCCTTGGGGATGGAGTCGATCACCTTCTTGGCGTTGCCCGAGGTCACCACCACGTCGGTCAGCGCCTTCACCGCCGCCGTCGTATTGACGTAGGAGACCACCTCGTAGCCCGGGTGCTCTTCTTTAAACTTCCGTAGGTCCTCAGCCTTGCAACTGTCGGCCAGCGAGCAGCCCGCCGTAAGGTCGGGCGAGAGGACCGTCTTCTCTGGCGAAAGCAACTTGCAGGTCTCGGCCATGAAGTGGACGCCACACATAACCATCACCTTGGCCTCCGTCTTGGCCGCCTCACGCGCCAGGGCCAGCGAGTCGCCGACAAAGTCGGCTATGTCCTGTATCTCCGGCATCGTGTAGTAGTGGGCCAGGATAATAGCGTCCTTCTCGCGGCAGAGACGGCGTATCTCCTGCTTCAGATCCAGAGACTCATCAACGGGCTCATCAATGAAACCTTTCGACTTCCATTCTTCTTTCACGTTCATATTCTCAACTTCTTTATATTATTATTTCTTTTTTTCTTTCTAAAAGAAAATATGATGAGTTATGATAGGCCGTGGATAACGTGGATAACTTTTGGGGTTTATTGCCCGTTTTCCATTATCCACACTTTCCTAGCCTTTTCCCTGCTTTATCATTTTTTGTATTTTCTGATAGTCAGTTAGTAAACCCATTTTTCCACATTTCCACAATCTGTTGCAAAGATAATAAGTTTATATCTTTTGAGCGCCTAAATCCGTTGAAAAGTTGTCTAAATCGGCTTGGATAACCCTGTGGATATTCACTTAGGGTTGGTTTCGGCAGTTGGCTGGTGGAAATCCACAGGGTTATGAAAAGGTTATTCCCCTGCTTTTCCACAGGGTTATCCACAAAGCAAAGGTAGTATTATTATTAGTATTTTGCCTCTACTGACAGAAGGGTTGTTTACGTGTCAAACTGATAGGCGGCGTCGTAGTTTCAGTGCTGGTTTCCACAAACATACCTTTTTCAAGGTGTTGTCTCTTGTTCTTACAAGCGGCGTTGCCATTCTTCTTTACTGTATTTTTCCAAAGTGCCATACTATAGACTTTTTGCGTTATGATATAATTTCACGAATTAGTGACTTCTTCTGTTGTTCCACCATTTCATCCCAAAGGTATGACCCCTGAAGCTTACTGGCAGGGATATACTCTCGAAACTTGTCAGCAAGACAAAACGGCACGGGGGTAATCCACGGAAAATTCCCCCTGTGCCCTTTCAGGAGCACCTGCAAAAACCTGTGTCAAGCATAGATATTTGTTAGCCTAAACAGGAAGAACATAACATCAACACCCCCATGCAACTGTGCTCTGAAGAGTTTAATCTTAGCGTTAAGAGACTCAGCAGAGGCATTTGTGGTACGATTGATGAAATAGTTGAGTATTTCTCCTTGTCTATCAGCAATGGTTGTGGCAACAGTACAGAAATTCTTGTCCCCAAAGTCCTACATTACTTATCCTCCTTGTACATGTTCCACATCCTCTTTACTTTTCCTGTTATCTCTTTACGAAGCCAAAGAGGTTCGAGCACTTCAAGGTTTTCACCATAGCATAGCAGTTTCTGTTGGAAGTCGAATGTCGGACGGACATGCAGTTCAAAAATGCAGTATTCATCTGTTTGCCCAGTCTCTTGTTGCGACTCATGCAGAGGAAGGTCACGAAGATAGTTTGCCTGAGCCGTACTGGCTTTGAGTTTCACCTTCTCGATACTACAGCCGTCGCCTGTGATTACACCAATGCAACCATTGAAATATTCCTGTGGGTCGAAGTCTTCGGGGTATTCAAAAGTATGGCTCGACAGACGGAAGTTTTGGATGCGGTCGAGACAGAAGACGAGGTCGTAGCCTGCAGGCCAATTACGCCCCACCAAATACCAGCGTTGTCGGAATAGCTTTACGCATAATGGCATCACATAATGGTCATGTGTGTCACCTTTCCTGTAGTTGAAATAGTTGATATGAATGAATTTGTTCTTCTTCATAGCATCAATGATTTGCTCCAAATATACCCTGCCACTGGGCACGTCTTCAAGGATAATTCTGTTCTTGATTGATTTGCTTTCAAGGAGATAATTACTCACCGATAGTGTACTGAGTAACCAATTTTCAATACTTCCACTCTTTATATCATCTACATTGGCAATGTAATACCTATAAGGAGCCACTTTCTCACAGTCGATAGACAGACCGAATGTGTCGAAGATATTCCATTTCCACTTGTGGAAGGTGCGCTTCAACATCTCTTCACCGCCACTCAGATCAACATTATTCATCCAACGACGGTTCAATTCCTCAAAAGAAATCTTGCGTGCCCGATAGATTGTTTCCACTATCCAAACGAGCTTATTGGTTTGGTTCAGTGCCATATTCGTATATTACCTTAATTCCGCAACACTATTATAAATGAGCCCACTTTAAAAAGTAAGGCCTGTTTAAAAGATTATATTTCACGAAAATAATCTCTGATTTATGCCGTTATATGGATTATTTTTCGTATCTTTACACCATCAATTAAAAGGATGACTATGTTTAAAGAGATAGATTCGAATCTTCAGTTATATATATAGAGAGACTCATCAACGGGCGCATCAATGAAACCTTTCGCCTTCCATTCTTCTTTCACGTTCATATTCTCAACTTATTTATTCAAGTTTCGCAAGTTCCTTAGCTTGCTATCTT
>ULTI01050208.1_pt1 | contig 12315 bp, 8 predicted proteins | sample 1957291 | NCBI WGS metagenome assembly ULTI01 (sample SAMEA4835725, study PRJEB28245) | human gut metagenome | biome: gut microbiome; material: fecal sample | place: Denmark | collected 2008 | reverse complement strand
GAAGGGTTGTTGGTTCGAGCCCAACTCGGGGAGTGAATGAGACCTGCAGGGATCCTGCAGGTCTTTTCGTATATTGAGTTGCCCTGTGTGATGTGATACAATAAGGCGTAGCTACTGTAAACGATGAAGGAGAAAAGAAAGATGAATGAAAGTTATACCAGTTTTGCCCAGGTATATGACATGTTCATGGACAACGTGGACTATCCTGCCTGGAGCAAATATCTGATTCAGCTTTTAAAAGAATATCAGGTGGAAGACGGACTGGTGCTCGATCTTGGCTGTGGAACGGGAAACATGACCGAGCTGCTCGCCAAAGAGGGCTACGATATGATCGGCGTGGACAATTCTGAGGATATGCTCGAGATTGCCAGTGAAAAACGCGCCGAGTCCGGCTTAAACATTTTATATCTGCTTCAGGATATGCGGGAATTTGAGCTCTACGGAACCGTGAAGGCGGTTGTGAGCATCTGCGATTCCATCAACTATATTCTGGAGGAAGACGATCTGCGGGAAGTCTTCTCACTCGTCAACAATTATCTGGATCCGAAGGGCATGTTTATTTTTGATTTGAATACCAAGTATAAATATGAACAGATGGGTGAGACTACGATTGCGGAAAACCGCGAAGAGGCAAGCTTCATCTGGGATAATTACTATGACCCGGAGGAAGAGATCAACGAATATGAGCTTGCCATTTTCATCCCGGAGGGAGAAGATTCCGATCTGTACCGTAAATTTGAGGAGGTACATTATCAGAGAGCGTACGATCTTGCGACGATCCGCCGCTTATTGGAAGAGGCAGGCATGGAGTTTGTGACGGCCTACGATGCATTCACAAAGGATGCGCCGAGACCGGAGAGCGAACGTATTTATGTCGTAGCAAGAGAAAAAGGAAAAAGTGAGAAATAGGAGAGAAACATGGATTATATTGTAAGAGCAACAGCGGCAGACGGACAGATTCGTGCGTTTGCAGCGACAACAAGAGAAACCGTAGAGACAGCACGCCAGGATCACAACACGAGCCCGGTTGCAACCGCAGCGCTGGGCCGCCTTCTGACGGCAGGTGCAATGATGGGCGTTATGATGAAGGGAGATAAAGACCTTCTGACCCTGCGCATCCATGCCGGCGGACCGCTGAACGGCATTACCGTAACAGCAGATTCCAAAGGAAATGTAAAAGGTTACGTCGGAAACCCGGACGTCGTGATTCCGGCCAACAAAAAAGGAAAACTTGACGTGGCAGGTGCTGTCGGCGTCGGATTCATGGATGTCATCAAAGACCTGGGACTGAAAGAGCCGTACGTCGGACAGTGCGTTCTGCAGACGAGTGAGATCGCAGAGGATCTGACCTACTATTTTGCAACGAGTGAGCAGGTTCCGTCCAGCGTCGGACTCGGTGTGCTGATGAACAAAGACAATACCGTCCGTCAGGCCGGCGGCTTTATCATTCAGCTGATGCCGTTCTGCGATGAGAAAGTCATTGAAAAACTGGAGCAGCGTCTGGCAGAAGTCAATTCCGTTACCGCATTCCTTGACGAGGGCCTGACTCCGGAGCAGATTCTTGAAAAACTGCTTGGAGACATGGACCTTGTGATCAACGATACCGTGCCGACCCAGTTTTACTGCAACTGCAGCCGTGAGCGTGTATCGAAAGCGCTGATAGCGGTCGGAAGAAAAGAACTGAACGAGATGATTCAGGAAGCAAAACCGGTGGAGCTGAAATGCCATTTCTGCAACAGCGCCTATGAATTTTCTACCGAGGATCTGAAAGAATTATTGCGTAAGAGCAAATAACAGTACTGTTTCAGGCGAAACGGAGGCTGTGAGAGCTTCTGTTTGCAGAAAATCTGTAACAGGGAACCAGATAGTGGAGGAAGAAAGAGATGAAACAGGGATTCGTAAAAGTTGCCGCCGCTTCCTGTGCGGTAGTGGTAGCGGATGTCAGAGAAAATACGAGAGTCATTCTGGAAACGATTCATAAAATGGAGGGCGAGGGAGCAAAGGTGATGGTGCTCCCGGAGCTGGCTCTTACCGGCTACACCTGTAGTGACTTATTCTGGCAGAGTCAGATGATTGATGCGGCGAAAGAAGGATTAAAGGAAATTGCCGATGGTACGAAAGAGACCGATGCGCTGATTTTTGTCGGACTGCCGTGGGAACAGGGCGGAAAGCTGTTCAATGTAGCCGCTGTGCTCTGTCACGGAGAGCTTCTCGGCATTGTGCCGAAAAAGTATCTGCCGAACTACAATGAATTTTATGAGCTGCGTCATTTTACGCCGGGAAAAGAAGCGGTGACAACAACGGAATTTTTTGGAAAAGAGGTTCCGTTTGGCATGAATCTGCTCTTCCAGTGTGAAAAAATGCCGCGTCTTAAGGTTGCGGCAGAGCTCTGTGAGGATCTCTGGACCCCAAATCCGCCGAGTGTGGCGCATGCGCTGGCCGGTGCGACAGTGGTCGTAAACCTTTCTGCCAGTGATGAAATGGTTGGAAAAGACAGTTACCGGAGAAGCCTTGTGAGCGCACAGTCGGCGCGTCTGATCTGCGGCTATATTTATGCGACAGCAGGTGAGGGCGAGTCGACGACAGATCTTGTCTTTGGCGGACAGCATCTGATTGCTGAAAACGGAACCATTCTTGCCGAGGCAAAACGATTTGAGAATCAGATCATTTGTGCAGATCTCGATGTGGATCGTCTCACAAGTGAGCGCAGAAGGATGACCACGTATCCGGAGCAGAGAAACGATGGGTATCAGGTCGTTCGATTCTCCTTGTCAATAGAAGAGACAAAGCTGACCCGTTACTTCGATCCACGGCCATTCGTACCGTCGGATAAGCATAACCGCGATCAGCGATGCGACGAAATTTTAAATATTCAGGCTATGGGACTGAAAAAACGTCTGGCGCATACCCATTGCCAGAGCGCAGTTATCGGTATTTCCGGTGGACTTGACTCGACGCTGGCATTGCTTGTAACGGCAAGAGCATTTGATCTGCTCGGGATTCCGAGAAAGCAGATCCTGTCTGTAACGATGCCGTGTTTTGGAACGACAGACCGTACGTATCAGAATGCATGTGAGCTGACGAGATGCCTTGGCGCAACCTTAAAAGAGATCGATATCAAGGAGGCTGTCAATCTTCATTTCCGTGATATCGGACAGAATCCGGAGAAACACGATGTGACGTATGAAAACGGACAGGCGCGTGAGAGAACCCAGATTCTGATGGATCTTGCCAACCAGTCCGGCGGTATGGTTATTGGAACTGGTGATCTTTCCGAGCTGGCACTTGGCTGGGCAACGTACAATGGCGACCATATGTCGATGTATGCCGTCAATGCGTCCGTACCGAAAACCCTGGTGCGCCATCTGGTGCAGTATTATGCGGACACCTGCGGGGAAAAAGCACTTTCCGATATCCTTCTGGATGTGCTCGACACGCCGGTCAGCCCGGAACTGCTGCCGCCGAAAGATGGTGTCATTTCTCAGAAAACAGAAGATCTCGTCGGACCGTACGAGCTTCATGATTTCTTCTTATACTATATGCTGCGTGTGACGTACGAACCGCTCAAGATTTACCGTGTGACAAAACTTGCATTTGCCGGTGTCTACGATGATGCGACGATCTTAAAATGGCTGAAAACGTTCTACTGGAGATTTTTCGCGCAGCAGTTCAAACGCTCCTGCCTGCCGGATGGCCCGAAGGTCGGAAGCGTTGCGGTATCCCCGCGCGGCGACCTGCGTATGCCGAGTGATGCGTGCGTGAAGCTCTGGAGAGAGGAACTCGACCAGCTGTAAAAAACAAAACAGGAAATACGGAAAGAAACAAAGATAATCCAAATTGGTGCAGACAATCAAATTTTGAGATGCACGACAGAAAAAAGGCTTCGGAGCAGAAGAATGCTTCGAGGCCTTTTTGCATGGAAAGATCAGGATTCTGCGGAGGAAGGATTTTGAGCCTGTTCGAGCGCCTGATTGATCGCGGAGACGAGCAGTTCGGAGGTGTAGCGGTCGTCCTCTCCGTAGATGAGGCCTTCCGTCGTCTGATTCACATAGATCTGGCTTGCGATGGAATCGAGCGCGGGCTCCATGAGCGGATACATGGCGGCGGTGGTTTCACTTAAGTTATTCAGTGAAATCGCGGTGATGCGGTCCTGCTCAACATTGACCTGCACATCGAAGGTCTGGTTGCCGAGGGAGATCGTGGAGGTGTAGATGCCGGGAATGTAGCGTGCATTTTCGGCGGAAGCAGCAGTGGTGACAGAAGGTTTTTTCGCAGAATCCTTCTTCCCGGAGAACATGATCAGAAACACTACGAGAAGAATCAGCGCGAGAGCAAGAAAAACAGCGGTGTAAACCACTTCTTTCATATGTAGTACAATGATTTTCGTTTTGGAACTCATGGGCGGGCACACTCCTTTTTGAAAAACCGTCTGTGAGCGGACGAGGGCGAACGGACGGGCGTTTTTACTATAATGTATGTAAAAGAAAAATCGTTTATGAAAAAAAGTGTCTGAAAAATCATTTCCGCAAGCTGCAAGTAATCTTTGGACAGTCTTTCTTCTGCCCGAAAATTAGTATATAATGTAATCGGTCACGATAACAAACTTCAGGGAGAGTCGGGAAAAGAGGAGGGGAAAGATGAAAAAAAGAAAAATCAGAAGGACCATGGGCGTTTTTTTTACTACTTTTTTGCTTCTGCAGATTATTTTACTGTTTCTGTACAAAGCGTTTATTGTTGATATTGCTAAAAAAAATGAGGAAAACCTGGTGGAAAATACGCTGCAGATTTATCATAATACGATGGAAGGTGTATTGGAACGCTTGGATGATAACCTGGATCTTTTACTGGGATATCGACTGCTTTTGACACAGCTAAATGGAGAAAATAACCTGGAAAAAGTGAAAGCGCAGTATAAAATGCTTCAGATTCTAAAGGAAAGATGTAAAGACACAAAGGAAGCGGATGCCTATGCGGTTGTTAATTGTAAAGACAACAGTATCCTGATTCAGAGAAATGGAAATATAACATATGATACAATAAAAGATATCAAAAAGTATCTTCAAAAGCGTAATACGTTTGATAAAACTCCTACATCCGGCTGGACTTCTACTGTTATGGGGGCGCAGGTGTATCTGGTAAAATATTATAATTATGGTGCAAATACGATCGCTGTATTGATATCAGAAAAAAGACTGGACTCCTTGTTAAACTATAATGATATGTCCATCAAAGAGGCAGCATTTTATCTTACAGACAAAAAAGGGGAAATTCTGTGCGCTTCAGGAAAAGATTGGGCATATGGAGAAGAAATAGAGAATCTGCAGAAACAGGATCCATCCATCAGTATCTATCAGGGATCTGTTCTGGAAGATGCATATCAGATGTATTACAGTGTAAAATCATCCGAGTATGCCGCATATTCTACCTCCGGTATCGTTATTTTTGGATTTTTAGTACTGTCTTTGCTTTTCTTTGGAACAATTGTCTGGTATATGCAAAAAGAAATCTTCCGGCCGATTGCAGACCTGTTCTGGGTGTCCAGAAAAATTCACAGTGGAGATTTCAGGGCAAGAGCGGAATATAATACAAACAGCTACGAAATGGAAGAAGTAAAACAGGCATATAATGATATGGTACAGACGATTCTTGAAATGAGGGGGCAAAAGTACGAACAGGAACTTCGAATGAAGGATGTGCAGCTGAAGTATATCCATATGCAATTAAAACCACATTATTTCCTGAATGCTTTATCAACCATTAACAGCATGGTTTATCAGCACGAGGAAGAGAATGTCCATACCTTTATTCAGGCATTTTCACAGAACATCCGTTATATGTTTCGAACTGGTCTGCATACCGTTCCGCTGCAGGATGAAATAAAGAATGCCGAGGGATATCTGGAAATGCAGCGACTCATGTACCGGGATTGCTTTTATGTCTATATGGATGTACCGGAAGAACTGCAGCAGTATCCGGTGCCGCAGATGATTCGGCATACATTTTTGGAAAATATATTTAAGCACGTGATCAGTATTGATTCGTTCACTACGGTTCTGATTCAGGCATTGTGGAGCTTCTCGGGGAAGGAAGTTTACTTAAAACTGGAACTATATATATCGCAGGGTCAATTTTCGCAGGAAATACTGGACTTTGTGAATAAAGATATGGAAATAACAGAAAAAAAAGATGGAAGTGGAATTGGAATAAAAAATGTAAAAGAGGTTCTGAAGATGATGTACGAGCAGGATCATCTTCTGTATTTGGAGAATCTGGAACCGGAAGGAACCAAAATAACCATATGGATTCCGAAAACACTGAAATGTACAGATGAGGAGAAAGACGAAGAGAGATGAATTTGCTGATTGTAGATGATGAAATTGTGACAACGCAGGTATTGGAAGAACAGCTGGATCGCGCGTTACTTTCTATTGACCAGATCTATGTGGCCTACAATACTTCTATGGCCAGAGATATTTTGCAAAAAAACAAAGTGGAACTGATTTTATGCGATATTGAAATGCCAAAGGAGAACGGGATTCACTTTCTGGAATGGGTACGAGAACAGAAAATCCAGACAGAGGTTATCTTTCTGACCAGCCATGAAAAATTTGAATATGCCTATGGAGCTGTACAGAATGGTGCGGCAAACTATCTGCTGAAGCCGATTGACATGAATAAAATCAATCAGGCATTGCTTCGTGTGACAGAAAAAATAGCCTGGAAACAAAAAACGGAGGAAATCCGGGAACATTGGAAGATCGGAAAAAGAAAGATGGTGCGATATTTCTGGACAAGAGTATTGCTGGAACCCGGTGTGCAAAAACAGGGACTCGAGGAGGAAATAAAGCAACAGGGGATAGCGGAAGAAATTCAGGAAAAATATTGTGTTGTGATTCTTCATTTTGCCAGTGGCAAACTGGACTTCGGGAAAGAAAAGGAACAGGAATCCATTTATAAATTTGCAATGGAAAATATTCTGGCAGAAGCATTCACAGAAAAAATCAGAATGGAAAATGTGATTTGCTGGGAAGAGAATACGGGGACCTATCTTGGAATTCTGTCGGAATTTTCGGAAAAGGAGACGAAGGAGAGAGCGGCACGGGTCAGAAAGATATTTGAAAAATATTTTCCTGATGCATTGCAGATCGGATACATTTCCCCGAGTGTTCCTTTTTATGAAGCAGGTTTGGAAAAAGAGAAAATAATGGAATATGACAAAACGCATATTTATGACGAAGGGGAAATAAAAGAATTTATGGCATTGCTTCGAGAAAAAGAGGCTTCCGGACATATTCTGGACGAAGATTATATCCTGCAGTGTCTGAACAAGGGTTCCAGGGTAAGTACACTGGAATATTTACAAAAAACGCTGCAGCATGTAAGGCAAACGATGCATTCCGTAGAAGGATTTCGCAATTTTCAAGTGGAACTGACACAGCTTGTAAGCAAATATCTCCATGATAAAAAGGAAAATATGAACAGCGTGATTCGTGATCCGATCTATCTGAAACTGGATATGAATGCTGTTAAATCAGAATTCTCTATGGTGCAGTGGATGACCTGGCTGATGAATAAGGTATTTGATCTGACACAGGAGGAACGGAAGGAAAAAACAGAAAAAAGGATCACAGATCAGGTAATTGATTATATCAGAGAACATTATACGGAAGATATTAACAGAAATACGCTTTCGGAGAGGTTTCATTTTTCGCCGGAATACATTGGAAAAATGTTCCGGAAGGATATCGGAACGTCGTTGAATGATTATATTAATTCCCTGCGCGTGGAAAAAGCGAAACATTTGCTGGAAAACACCAATACAAAGGTGATTGATATTGCGCTGGAAGTCGGATTTGATACTCTTCCGTATTTCTCATCTGTATTTAAAAAATATACGGGAGTTTCACCGGCAGAGTTTCGGAAAAAAGAATAGATATCTTAAAAACGAAAGTTTTTGTACTTTTTTGTGTAAGAACTTTCGTTTTTTTTGCGCTATGATAAGTCTATCAAAAGGAACCGGAAAGAAGAAAGGAGAAACAAATGAAGAAAAAGATTTTGGCGATTTTGATGGCTACCCTGACAGTAGGATCTCTGCTGAGCGGATGTGGTGGAGCACAGAGCAGTGATGCAAACGGAAATCAGGAGAGCAGTAAGCAGGAAAGCAGCGACAGCGAAGAACCGGCAGAGGTTGTATTTGCGTACATGACGCAGAACAATATCCCGGAGTCATCAGAACTGGAAAGAATTCAGAACCTGATCAACGATTATACAGTAGATAAGATCAATACAAAGGTCAAGCTGGTACTGTTTTCCAATTCTGATTATATGAATCAGGTGAATCTGATGCTGGCATCCGGAGAACAGCTGGATTTGTTTCAGGCCTATAATACGTCGCATCTGAAATATATTCAGGATGGAACAGCGCTGGATATTACAGAGTATCTGGACAGTGACCTGAAAGAAACAACAGAAACTCTTTACGATGGTTTTCTGGCACCGACAACGGTAGAGGGAAAAACATATGGAATTCTGAATATGGGTTCCAACTATGTACCGGGTGGATTTACCTATCGTGAAGATATTACCGAGGAACTTGGAATCGATATGAGTCAGGTTACCAAACCGGAAGACTTGACAGCAGTGTTTGCAAAGGTAAAAGAAGCTTATCCGGATATGACAATCATTGATCCAAACAGAGCGAATGCGTTATTTGAAAGCTACCTGGGAAAGATTGCTAAAATTGATCCATTAGGTGACAATATTGCCTCATCCGTTTCCGGTGTGGCTTATCAGGACAATGCAACTGTAGTGGATATGTATGAAACGACAGATTTCAAAGAACTGTGCGAACTGACCAGAAGCTGGTTTGAAGCTGGTTATTATGCAAGTGATGCAGCTACTACAACAGCAACTACTGCAGAATTACTGATGTCCGGCAACTGCTTTGGCACATTCTGTGGCTTGGGTAATCCGAAGATTGCGCAGCAGTATACAAACAACTATGGTCATCCGTTTGAAAATGTACAGATCAGTGATTCGATGATCTGGTCTGGAAACGGCGGAGCATGGATGGTAAATTCCGGCTGTAAAGATCCTTCGGCAGCCTGCAAATTTATGAACCTGCTGTACACGGATGCATATGTAGACAACCTTCTGGTCTATGGAGAAGAAGGGGTAGATTACAAATTGGATGAAAATGGTTGTGCAGTAGCACCGGATGGATATACGGATCTGAACAGTGTAGCCTATACCGATAATATGAACTACTATTTCTGGGGAAATAAATGGCTGACCTATCCGGTTGTAGGCGGTCTGTATGGAGAAGAAAAAGAGACAAACAAGCAGCAGAATTATGATGGAGATCATTCAAACTATTATGGTTTCCTTTACGACTACAGTGATAAAGAAGCAGAATATACCGCATGCCTGAACATTGTAGAAGAGTATAAAAAATCTCTGTGGGTTGGTGCAGCAGATGTAGATACAACACTTGCCGAGATGACAAAACGACTGAAAGCAGCTGGTATGGATGACCTGATTCAGGCAAAGCAGGAGCAGCTGGATGCATGGATGAGTAGCAAATAGGAAAGACTTTAAAAAAGAAAAGGCTGCGGAAATTTACCGCAGCCTTATTTATCAAAAAGGGAGTCGAATTATGACGAAAAGTGAGAAAAAACATGCCAGTAAAAATACATTAGCATTACTGTTGATTGCATTACCGGGTATTACATATCTGATCATTAATAACTATATTCCTATCATTGGAACCTTTATTGCGTTCAAAAAGTTCAGTTATGCAAAAGGAATCTGGGGAAGCCCGTGGTGTGGACTGGATAACTTTAAATTTTTGTTCCTGACAGATGATGCATGGGTCATTACGAGAAACACATTGTTATATAATCTGGCGTTTATCGTGATCGGAACCGTAGTTTCTGTGATTTTTGCAATCCTGCTGCATGAGCTGGGAGAACTGTTACGCGGAAAGTTTTTCCAGTCCGTGCTGTTGTTTCCACACTTACTGTCATGGGTTGTAACGGCGTATCTGGTATACGCGTTATTGGGAAGTACAACCGGTTTTGTGAACAATACAATTTTAGATGCGCTGGGGAAAAAAGGCGTAGACTGGTATACTGCAAAAGCTGCATGGCCGTTTATCCTGGTTATTGTATATCTTTGGAAGAATGCAGGATATAATGCGATCGTTTATATGGCAGGTATTGCAGGCATTGATAAGGAAATTTATGAAGCGGCAAAGATTGATGGCGCTTCTAAATTGAAACAGATTACGGCCATTACACTTCCGCTTCTGAGACCAACCATTGTTATTATGACATTGATGGCGATCGGCCGTGTATTCTATTCTGACTTTGGTTTGTTCTATCAGGTACCAATGAATGCAGGAACCCTGTTTTCTACGACGCAGACGATTGACACGTATGTATATCGTGGTTTGATGGAACAGGGTAATGTAGGAATGTCTTCGGCAGCAGGTGTATATCAGTCATTGGTTGGTTTTGCACTGGTCATGATTGCAAACTTTATTGTACGGAAAAAAGATCCGGAAAACGCATTGTTCTAGGAGGCAGGATATGAAAAAGACAGTCAGCGATGAAAAACGATTTATTGCAATAGCAACAGTTATTTTAGTGGTAATCAGTATTGTGGCGTTGTTTCCGATGATTCTTCTGGTGGTTGCGTCCTTTACCGATGAAAATGAACTGATTACAAACGGATATCAGATTTTGCCGAAGAAACTCAGCCTGGAAGCATATACCTACATGGTAAAACAGGCAGCAACAATCGTAAGATCGTATCTTGTTACGATTGGAACAACCGTTGTCGGAACCGGATTAAGCGTATTACTGACGACTTCGATCGCATATCCGATGGCACGAAAAACATTCAAATATAGAAACGCATTATCCTTTTTTGTATATTTTACCATGCTGTTTAATGGAGGACTGGTGCCACAGTATATTATGTGGACAACATTTTTCCATATTAAAGATACGTATGCAGCACTGATTTTTCCGAATCTTCTGATGACAGCATTCAATATTTTCCTGGTAAGAAACTATTACAGCAACAGCCTGCCGGAAGCATTATATGAAGCTGCACAGCTGGACGGAGCGTCAGAGCTTGGAATTTTCACCAAAATTGTATTTCCGTTGTCGAAGCCGGTAGTTGCCACCATTGGACTGTTTACAGGTCTTTCCTACTGGAACAGCTGGACCAATGCTTTATATTACGTACAGGATCCAAAATATTTTGGTATTCAGAATCTTCTGATGCGTATCATGAAAAACATTGAATATCTGCGAAGCGGAGCATCAGAGCTGGCGGCCGAAGGACAGGCAGTTTCGCTTCCGGGAAACTCCATCCGAATGGCACTGGCATTTGTCGGAATTTTACCAATCATTATTATTTACCCGATGCTTCAGAAATATTTTATCAAAGGTGTGGTTGTCGGCGCTGTAAAAGGCTGACAGAAAGGAGAAACAGATGGCAGCATATGTACATTGCAATTTTCACTCCTGTATCCTGCGGATGCAGGTAGATGTTTCGATTCTGCTTCCGGAAAAAGAGCGAATGGAAGATGTAGAGCAGGGAAAAAAGGGAGAGACTTTCGGGAAAAACAAAAAATATCAGACCCTGTATCTGCTGCATGGATTTACAGGAGACCATCTTTCGTATCTGAGGACCTCCAAGATTGAGCGTTATGCAGATGAGCATCAGATTATGGTGGTTATGCCAAGCGTATATAACAGCGCCTATACGGATATGAAATACGGACTGGATTATTTTTCTTATCTGACAGAAGAACTGACAGATTTTGTGGAGAGAAATTTCCCGGCAGCAACAAAGCGGGAAAACCGTTTTATTGCAGGAATGTCGATGGGAGGTTACGGTGCCTATAAATGGGGACTTACCTGTCCGGAAAAATTTGCGGCAATCGGAGGCGTTGCGGGATCTTATCATGCGGAATATCGTTATCAGGGAAAGGTTAACACGGTATCCACCCTTTGTGAAGCGTTATATGGTGATCCGCCTGCGATTACACCGGAGGTTCATGATGTTTTTACACTGTTGAAAAACCGGAAAGAAGAAGGAAGAGATATTCCGAGACTGTATACCTGCTGCGGTACAGAGGACAGACGTCACCAGGATTCGGTCGATCTGAAGGAGTTTGCGGATCAGCTGGGCGTTCCGCTGCTGTTTGAAGAGGGACCGGGAAGACATGATGATATTTTCTTTGATGAGTATATTCAGAAGATTCTGGACTGGATGAACTTTGCAGGGAAATCAGTAGAAGAA
>ULTI01033438.1_pt1 | contig 12439 bp, 16 predicted proteins | sample 1957291 | NCBI WGS metagenome assembly ULTI01 (sample SAMEA4835725, study PRJEB28245) | human gut metagenome | biome: gut microbiome; material: fecal sample | place: Denmark | collected 2008 | reverse complement strand
CCGCCACAGCCGGACGGCTATTCGTTCAGTTCGAGTCTCATCAACGGTCGCCCCGGCACGCACGCCTATATTCGCGACATGAACCGCCGCGTGTTCTCGCCATATAACGTCATGACCGTGGGCGAAGTGGCGTCGAAAGACGCCGAGGAGCTCGCCCGCTACGTCAACACCGACCGCGAGGAGTTCGATATGGCCATCCCGTTCGTCGCGCCGATCGTCGAGATCAACACGTGGTCGCCGAAAAAAATGAAGCAGGATATTCAAAACGACTACGACGCCTTAAAGGAAAATGGCTGGTGGGCGCGGTTTTTCAGCAACCACGATAAGCCCCGTCAGGTCTCACTCTATGGCAACGACAAGGAATACTGGGAGGTTTCCGCCAAAATGCTCGCAATGCTGCTGCACTCCCTGCCCGGCACGCCGTTCGTGTATCAGGGTGAAGAGATTGGCATGACGAACATGCGCTTCCCGTACATTGAAGATTACAACGACCCCGATGCAAAAAACACCTACCACCAGCACATTTTGGCGGGCGACACGCCGGACGTGGCTTTAAAAGAGGCACAGATGATCTCCCGCGACAACGCCCGCACGCCGATGCAGTGGAACGCAACCGAAAACGCCGGCTTCACAACAGGCAAGCCGTGGCTCGGCATCAACCCGAACTACACAAAGATCAACGCGGAAAACCAGAAAAACGATCCGCACTCCATTTTCAGCTGCTACAAATCGCTCATCGCACTGCGCAAATGCAGTCCCGCGCTCTCACGCGGCGACCTCGAAATTTCGGAAACCGGCTCCGATACGCTGTTCGCCCTAAAGCGCAGCTATAACGGCGAAACTCTGCTTTCTTTCCACAATTTCTCCGCCGAACCGTCGAAAATCCCCGCCGCGCTCGTTCCGCAGAACGGCGAAGTGCTGCTCTCCTCCTACGACCGCGAGGGCGGCTACATCGGCCCCAATCTGCGCCCGTATGAATCGGTGATTTTCCGCGTATAACGGAGGTACAGCATGACAATCACGGGTTAAAAATCCATGCGAACACAACCTGCTATGCTGTTTTTCCCCCAAAAATGAAATTATGCGAACAGAGATTGTGCGTGTTTTGATTTTTTAATTCCCTTCTAATTCAACGATTATCCCTGTAATTTAACAAATGCTTCTGTGATTTAACGATTACCTCAGCCGTTTAACGATTATGACGGTACAGGAAGCCTCAATCCACATAAAACGCACAAAACCCCGCCGCAGAATCGCCCTGCCGCGGGGTTTACTCATGTGCTGAAACAACTGAAAAGCCTAATTTCAAGCGGTTTTCGGGCATAGAAAAAGTCCACCGTAATTCTATCAGAATTACGGTGGACTTATGGTGGAGCTGTGCGCTCAATATCCGAACTCGAGATAGTGAGCGTATTGTTCCCCGAAATGTTGAAAGTCAACACGAGCTTGCGTCCTTTGTCCCCATCATCGTACACATAAACCGAGTTGACAAGCGTGTCGATGATACGCCGCTGATACTCAACATCTTCTATATCACCCCTCTTGAACGATTCGAGCCAATACATGATTCGCTCCTTCGTCAAGAGGGGCTTTTTCATTTCCTCCCGGGCAATCTGCCCTTCGAGGTCTCTGCGTTCTTCTTCCAGCTCCTCAAGACGTTCCTTCGTTGTTGGTGTGATAATGCCTTGCTCTATTGCAGACATGAGGTTCTTGATTCTCTTATTGGTCTCCTTCAATCGTTCCTGTAAACCTATGAGAATGGAGGTGTCTTGAAGCTCCTTCTCAATCAGCTCCATAGCTCGAGTGGATATTTTTTCTATGTTTTCATCGGTGAGTACCTGTTGCACCGTGAACTCAACGACAGTCCGCTCGAGCCATTCTTTTTTCTCGACTTTCTTCTCACAGTTATGCTTCCTCTTACGATTTACGCACTTGTAGTAATGGTGAACCTTCCCGGTCTTTGAAGTGCCACTCTCACCCACCATAGGCTCGCCACAGTGACCGCAGAAGACCTTTGTAGTGAGTAGATAGTCCTCTATGGCTTTGGCTTTTGCCCGGGCTGTGTAGTTGTGCCGGAAGGTTGCTTGCACCTTATCGAACAAGGTCTTGTCGATGATAGGAGGTACTGCGTCCTCCAAGACTACATCATCGTATCGGTACACTCCAATGTATTTATCATTTCGCAGAATCCGGGACAAGCTGTTCTTATTGAAAGCATTTCCTCGGGAGGTCTTGAACCCATGCTCATTCAACCAGTTTACAATCTGCGTTTTGGACTTGCCCTCTGCGTACATCGTGAAGATAGTTCTGACGGCTTTTGCACCTACTGGGTCAATCTCATACTGACGGTCATTTCCTATCTTATAACCAAGCACAGGACTTCCCATAGCGATACCGTGGAGAGCGTTCTCTTTCATACCTCGCTTGATACTCCGGGCAAGGTTCTCGCTGTAATACTCCGCATAGCCCTCGAGGACGGATTCAAGAATGATTCCTTCCGGGGTGTCCGGCATTGGTTGTTTGGCGTAGAAAATCTTCACACCATTACGTTTGAGCTTTGCTTTGTAAATGGCACTGTCGTACCTGTTTCGGGCGAAGCGGTCGAGGGTGTACATAATCACAGCGTCAAAATGCCCCTTCTCGCTGTCTTTGATAAGCCGCTGGAAGCTCGGTCTGTTGTCTGTCTTGCCGGAGATAGCCCGGTCGATATATTCGTCTACGACAATAAAGTCGTTCTTGAGAGCAAATTCGTGACATTCACGAAGCTGTCCCTCGATTGATTCTTCTCGTTGGTTGTGGCTCGAGTAACGAGCATATATTACCGCTTTGATAGTCTCACCTCCAATATCTTCTTTCTATATATCAAAGCGAAGGGAATGACCTTATCACATTGCCGCAGTTGTTCCCTTATCCCCCTCAAGCTCCTCACGGTTCTCAAATTCATAAGCCATAGACATGAACTCATGCTTCGCTCGCCGGGACAGTCCTCGGTAGATACGAAGAATGTCTTCCTCGTCTTCGTTGGCTGGTTTGGTCTCGGGTAAGTCTTCCTCGTCTGCGAAGAAGTCCATGACGGAACACTCAAGCAATTTTGCCATTTCCAGCATTTCGGATTCCTTCGGTAATGACCCTTTAGTGTTGATGGCTGTTGCGAAAGAACTTGAACCCTTAACAGCTTTGACAATGGCGGTCAGATTCGTGCCTTTTTCAGCACAGATACGATTGATATTCTCTGCGAATGTCATAGTGATTCCTCCTCTGCAAAAAATAAATTCGTAAAAACCGAATTTTCCTATTGACAATTCGCATAATAAGAATTAGAATAAGAACATGAAGTTCGGAAAATGCGAATTGGCAATAAGAAGGCAACCTCTCGAAAATGGCAGTTTTCGGGAAGTTATAGTTATTGATGGTCTTATAAGAATAATAACAATAATTCGCCTATTTGTCAATGGCAATTCTGATTTCAAGAATTTATATCGTGAAGGAGGTAAGAGATTCGTGGACATTAAAGAGAGAATGGCAAATGTGGGAATGACACAGGTAGACATGATACTGGAATTGCAGAAGCGAGGTTATGCAGTTCAGCCGCCTATGATGTCAAGTATTCTCCGAGGGGTTTATACCTATCCCAAGGCAAAGCAGATTCTCGCTGTTTGCAAGGAAATTCTCAAGGAACGTGAGAATGAATCAAAAAGTGCTGAACAGTTTATCGGCACGACACAAATACGGTCTGTCAGCAACGGTACACAGGTCAGACGGAATGATTAAAGCTACTTACGCCCTTGTTGGTGAGGTTGCCTACAAAGTCCCGGACGAAGCTGTGGCTGACAAGATTATGAAGGTAGGTATTTACCCTGTGGGTACTGGGGTGCAGATAAGTCGGGAAGCCCTTAATACGGACGGAACGCTGAACTACACCAAGCTCATTACCTATCTCACCGAAAATGCCGCCCGGAATCAGCTCATTGCAGATTCCATCGAGCGAAGACCTTCTCTGATTCTATCAGACAGGTTGAATCACCTCGAGACGCTGATAAGTCTTCTCCCGGCTGATATGCAGAAGGACGCTGTGATGATAAGCGGCAAAATGACTACTAAAAAGGGCAAGGCTGAACGAGAACAGGCTCTTGAGGATATGAGGAGCGGCAAGAAGAAATATCTCTTTGCTACCTACTCACTCTGTAAAGAGGGGTTGGACATACCAAGGCTTGAAAGGCTTTACATGGCAAGTCCAGTCAAAGATTACACAGTCGTGGTTCAGTCCATTGGCAGAATCGCTCGTACTTTTGAAGGAAAAGCAGAACCTATTTGCTATGACTTTGTGGACGATATTGCATATCTCGTCAAGTCTTACAAAAAGAGGTGGTCGCATTATAAGAAAGTGGGGTGTTACTTATGTCAAAATCACACGGAATGAGCCACACCCGGTTACACAATATTTGGTTGACAATGAGACAGCGTTGCCAAAATCCTAACTGCTCCACTTATCACAAATACGGTGCAAAAGGAATATCTGTTTGTTCAGAATGGGAAAAGTTTGAAAACTTCCGGGACTGGGCAATCAGTAATGGCTATACAGACGCTCTTACCCTCGACCGAATAGATTTCACAGGTGATTACGAACCTTGTAATTGTAGATAAATATACAAATGTTCTGTGGACACACCAAGCCGATATGCTCGCTTCTCATGTAGAGGGGGTGTGAGGTATGGTGGCAAGAATCCCGAATTTGGAGCTTCTGCTCTATAAGGCACAACAGGCTCTCGCCCATGACCCGGACTTCGTTCAGAAGATTGCCGAGATTAAGGAGAATGATAGCCGCAAGAAAGTATACCTCGATTTCAGTGTTGAGTGTTTCTCACAGATTTGGGGTAGCACCTGTACCGGGTTCGATGTGACCGAAGCTGGTGAGCCTGTTATGGCTGGTTCGGCTATGACCGAGGAATACACCACCATCGTACATGAGAAGACCACGGATACCTACTGTGTGTTCTTCGGAGACCGCCCTTGCTACAAGGTGGATAACCCGAGCAACGAGTTTTACGAGGACATGATGAAGCGTCAGATGGCAAGCCTGTCTCGAGCCAAGAACCGCTATTAAGGAGGAGTGAGCGATGATTAAATTTGAGAAACCCGAGGTATGGGGCTGGGAACACGCTATCCGAGGAATGAGAAATCCCCTCAATAGCTGGGAACGCTCCGACAGCTACCCGGCGGTTGACTGCGGCAAGTGTGGAATCATCGACCGAGAAGGTATCTGTCACCCGAAGGAGCATGACTGTACTCCGTATGAGTGCTATGCAATCGGTGACAATAGCCTGTATAAACGTCAGAGTGATTATGGTCGCATGATGGATATGCTCGGCTCTTACACTGTGGCTGCTAAAAACAAGCACGATGATGTTCCCGATGGTATGGCTATGCTGGCAGAGTTCGCACAAAGTCTGTCCGGCGCAAGGGTTGAGGTATTTCAGAGACCGTGGTAACACAGGTCGTATGAGTTATCCACACTTTCCACATAATTATCAACATATAGTGTGTTAGCGTATTGACTTCTACTATATCTTGTGGTATTATGATATGGTAAAAAGAACAAGTTTGAATGGGTGCATGATTGCACGAGGTAATTTAGACCTCAAGCAGTCATGCACCCATTTTTTGTATGCAGAAAGGAGGAAGGAACGTGGCACATCAAATTGACGAGAGCAAGCCGAAGTATCTAAGTCAGACACGATTTATGAGCGGTCGGCGCATTATCAAAACCAGCGTAACAGAAATCACTGACGAAAACGTGGTCGATGTTCTCCGTAAGGCTCTTGCTACTCACGATTTGAACCGCAGTGAGATTGACTACCTGTGGAAGTATTACCGTGGAGACCAGCCAATCAGAAACCGTGTCAAAGACGTTCGCCCCGAAATCTGCAATAAGATTACCGAGAATCGTGCAAACGAAATCGTGTCCTTCAAGGTTGGGTATCTGTGTGGCGAGCCGATTCAGTACGTCAGCCGTAATGGTGGCGAGGAAATCGTAAAGCAGATTAACACCCTCAACGAGTATATGTTCGCAGAGGACAAAGCCGCTCAAGACCAAGAGCTTGTCGAGTGGCAGATGATTTGTGGTACGGCGTTCCGTCTTGTCCTTCCCGATGAACCGGGTGAGGAAGACGAAGCTCCTTTTGAGCTTTACACTCTCGACCCGAGAGACACCTTCGTTGTGTATTCAAACGAAATCGGTAACAAGCCGCTGATGGCGGTTAAGTACAGCAAAGACGATAACGAGATTTTCCACTACTCGATTTACACCGAGAATCGCTATTACCTCGTGGACGGAGACATTTTGGTGGAATCCAAACCTCATGCCCTCGACATGATTCCGATTATCGAGTACCCGGGAAACAATGCTCGTCTCGGTTCTTTTGAGATTGTGCTTCCTCTACTGGACGCAATCAACAATGTGGAAAGTAACCGTATGGACGGTATGGAGCAGTTGGTACAGGCTTTTATTAAGTTCATTAACTGCGACATTACCAAGGAGGAATACGAGGAGTTCTTACAGCTCGGCGCAATCAAGGTGAAGTCCGTTGACGGACAAGCCGCTGATGTTGGTGTAGTCACCACAGAGCTGAATCAGACACAATCGCAGACCCTCAAGGACGATTACTACAACGCAATGCTCACTATCTGCGGTATGCCGAACCGTAACGGCGGTTCTTCCACGAGTGATACTGGTCTGCCGTGTTGCTCCGTGATGGTTGGTCTGACGCAGAAGCTCGAGCAAAGGACAGTGAGAATGTCTTCAAGCGAGCAGAAAAGAAAATGCTCAAGCTGGTTCTTCGTATCTGTCGAGACCTCGGCGGTCTCACGCTCAAGTTGAGTGATATTGATATGAAGTTTACTCGCCGTAACTACGAAGCCATTCAGAGTAAATCTCAAGTCCTTATCTCCATGCTCCAAGAGCCTAAGATTCACCCACAGTTGGCGTTCCAGCATAGTGGAATGTTCTCTGACGCTGAATCTGCTTACACCATGAGCATGAAGTATTACGAGGAGCAACAGGAGAAAGCCGCTGAACTGGCTAAGAAGACCACTCCCGATGATTCCGGGGACGATGATAATGACCCGGACAATAACGATATTTAAGCGGTAAGCCGCTGTGAATATAGGCAGAGAAGCCTTAAATCGCAATAGTCAGAGAAGACTTAAACCGCAAACATTGTCACAGAAGACATTAAAAGACAGGAGGATTTCAACATGGCAAAGATTGACATTAGCAAGATTGACGGCTATGCCGACATGACCCCGGAACAGAAAATTGCCGCTCTTGAAGCGTTCGAGACAGAAGACCCCGATTACAGCGGATATGTAAAGAAGGATATTTTCGATAAGACAGCTTCCGAGCTTGCGGCTAAGAAGAAGGAGCTGAATGAAAAGCTCACCGAGGACGAGCAGAAAAAGCAGAAGGAACAGGAGGAACGTGAGGAGTTGCAGTCCAAGTACGACAAACTGCTCCGTGAAAGCGAAGTTTCCAAGTTCAAGGCAAAGTTGCTCGGCATGGGTTACGAGGAGAAGCTGGCTGACGCTACCGCAGAAGCAATGGCTGATGGTGATACCGAGAAGGTCTTCGCCAATCAGAAGAAACATCTTGAGAATGTCGAGAAGAAGGTTCGTGCGGAAGCCCTTAAAGATACACCGAAACCGACCCCAGACGGAGATTCCAAGACAATGACCCTTGAGAAGCTCCGCAAAATGTCTCCACAGGAGCGTTATGACTATTCTGTGAAGAATCCCGAGGACTACAAAGCCCTCTACACCAATAACGATACAGGAGGTAATGAGTAATGGCTCATAAGATTTATGACAATTTCTATCTCTCCAACGAGGTAGAAGACCAGTTCAATTCCCACCTCGATTTACAGCAGTTCTGTACTGTTGATAACTCTCTCGTGGGTACTGCTGGTATGAAGCGCAAGATTAACGTCTACAAGGCTACCGCTGGTACGGAGAAGCTGAAAATGGGCGAAGGTAACACCAAGAGCATTGAGGTTTCTTTCACCCCGGAGGAGTACGAGATTCAGCTCGCACAGAACAAGTTCCAGTATTATGACGAACAGGAAATGACTGACCCTATGCTCGTTCCTGTCGGCACTCGTCACATGGGTACTGATATGTTCAATACCGTAAACGGCGATGTGTACGGCGAGTTCAAGAAGGCTACTATGGTCGTTCCTACTGCGAAGATTGACTTCGCCGCATTTGTGGACGCTGTTGCCAATCTGAACATCGAAAGCACTGACAATCAGCCGGAGAAGGTTGCTCCGCAGACTTTCGCTTTCGTACACCCGGGCGATACTGCCGAGCTTCGTAAGAACCTCGCAGAAGACCTCAAGTATGTGGAAGCGTTCGCTCGTGCTGGCTACATCGGTACTGTTGGCGGCGTGAACATCTACACCAAGAAGGACGCTACGAAGGGTACTATCGTGGTTGCTACTCGACAGGCAGTTACCATCTTCAATAAGAAGGGTGTCGAGGTTGAGACTGACCGTAACGGCGATATTCGTCAGAACACTATTTGGTCTCGTAAGTATTACCTTGCGGCTCTGACTGACGCTACCAAGGCAGTCAAGATTTTCAAGGGTACTGCTACTGCCACTGCGGACACTACGGTTTCCGAGGGCAAGGTTTACTACGCTAAGACCGACAACGGCTACATCGTTGGTAAGCCTAAGACCAACCCGAAGACCGAAGGTTTCTACGAGATTGCCTAAGTAAAGGAGGTGGACAACATGACCGAGGAAGAAAAGCTGATTGCTCTCAAAGCGATGGTCGGTGGTTCGGACAGTGACGAAGTGCTGTCCACCTATCTCAAACTGGCTGGTCGTAAAATCATCAATCGAGCATATCCGTATGATTCCAGCGTAACGGAAGTTCCGGCACAGTATGACACTCTCCAATGCGAGATTGCCGCTTATATGCTGAACAAGCGTGGTGCGGAGGGTCAGACCTCTCATTCCGAGAACGGTATCTCCCGAAGCTATGAAAATGCTGATATTCCTTCCTCAATGCTCAAGGTGGTTACTCCTCATGTGGGGGTGATTAAATGAGAATGATGGAACGAAACAAGAGCAAATTCTTCTACGCTCTGTACAAAGAGAAAGTCCCTAAGACGGACGAATACGGAAATGTTACAGGGGAATATGAAATCATTCGAGACAACCCGGTAGAGTTCTCCGCTAATATCTCTGCCGCCAAGGGTGAAACAAGCACCCGACAGTTTGGAGAAAGCGAGAGCTATGACAAGGTAATTGTCATGGGGACGGACGCTCCCCCTATTGACGAGTACACAGTGCTATGGGTCGATAAAACGCCACAGGTTGATGAAACCGGGGCTTTGGTTACGAACGATGATGGTGAGGTCATTACTCCTCACGATTATATCGTCAAGAAGGTAGCCAAGAGCTTGAACAGCGTATCGGTTGCGATAAGCAAGGTGACTGTCAGTGGGTAGAAAAGTTATCTCATTCGGATTGTCAACGAGTGAAATCAACCGAGCTATGAAAGAGCTGGCTGATTACAAACAAGAAATCCTTAGAAAAACAGAACTCCTCCGAGAGAAAGTAGCCGAGCGGCTGGCTGATGAAGCGAAAAGCGGATTCAGCGGTGCAATCGTTGACGAGCTTATTATTAAAGGAGGGCAAACTTCTCCACGATACGCACAAGTCGATGTGTCGGTTGACAATCGAGGGTCGGTTACTGTCGTTGTCGCAAGTGGTGAAGACGCTGTGTGGGTTGAGTTTGGTGCTGGTGTCTATCATAATGGCTCTCCCGGTTCGTCCCCTCACCCTCACGGTGCGGAACTGGGAATGACAATCGGTGGATTCGGTAAGGGTAACGGCAAGAAAGAAGTTTGGGGATTCTACGAAAATGGCGAATTGAAGCTGTCTCGTGGTACTCCGGCTCGTATGCCGATGGCTCTTGCAATCACCACCGTTTGCAATGATATTCAGTCTATCACAAAGGAGGTGTTCGGGTGATTGACATTGAGACAGAGGTATTCAGTATCGTGTCCGCAGAGGTGCGAAAGAAATACCCGAAAATCTATATGACTGGCGAATATGTCAAGTCTCCACCTTCCTTCCCTTGTGTCTCTCTCATTGAGACAGACAATCAAGTTTATCGAAACACTCGAGATTCCGGGTGTATCGAAAACCACGCACAGGTGCTTTACGAGGTCAATGTCTACTCTAACAAAACGAGTGGTAAGAAGACTGAATGTAAAGCAATCATCGCTCTCATTGATTCCAAGATGGAAGCACTCGGTTTCACACGAACCCTTATGAACCCTGTTCCCAACGAGGAAGACGCAACGGTTTACAGAATGGTGGCTCGATACAGGGCTATCGTCTCTAAAAACAAAACTATTTATAGGAGGTAAACAAGCATGGCTATTAGCACTTACAAGATTTTTCTCATGCAGAAGAACACTTCCGCATGGGAGAAGCTGATTGACATTAAGGAGTTTCCCGACCTCGGCGGTGCGCCGGAAATGCTGGAAACTACTACTCTGTCTGACAAAATGCAGACTTACATTCCGGGTATTCAGTCCCTCGATTCTCTTGAGTTCACTGCGAACTATACTCTCGAGGAGTACAAGAAGCTGAAAGCACTGGAAGGTACAGAGAAGGAATTCGCCGTTTGGTTCGGTGGTACGGAAGCTGGCGATACCGTCACTCCTACTGGTGACAGCGGTAAGTTCAAGTTCAAAGGCTCTCTGTCTGTTTATGCTAACGGCGGCGGCACGAATGAGGTTGTCGAAATGACTATCACTATCGCCCCGTCTACTGTTATCAGCATGGACGCAGAGTAAGGAAAAATAAGGAGGATAAATCATCATGGCAAAGCAGTTGAAATTCACTTTCAAGGATAAAGAATATGTCCTTGAGTTCACTCGCAGAACGGTTACGGAAATGGAGAAGAAGGGCTTCGTTGCGGCAGAGGTCGAGAACAAGCCTATGTCTACTCTCCCGGCACTGTTTGAAGGTGCGTTCCTCGCACATCATCGTTTCGAGAAGAAGGAAGTTATCAACGAAATCTTCTCCCACATGACGAACAAGGAGGAGCTTATCGGTAAGCTGGCAGAAATGTACAACGAGCCGATTATGGCACTGGTCGAAGAACCCGAGGAATCCGAGGGAAACGTAAGCTGGACAGCGAGTTGGTAAGTGATTCTGTCTCAAAAGCTGGATTCTATCAGTGATGATACGAAAGAAATCCGCAAGGAAATCACAGACGTTAAGGTAAAGGTCAACGACCTGTCCGAGCGTGTCGTGATGGTTGAGCAGTCTACGAAATCCGCACACCACCGACTTGACCGATACGAGGAAGAAGAAATCTACCACGGTAAGCCAAGAAAACGATGGTGGGTATGAAAGGGGTGATACCCGATGAACCATTCAGATTTTGTCAAAACCGTTGCGGCGTATATCAAGAAGTACGCCCCGGTGTACGGAATCGAGGTCGTGTCACCTATCATCGCTCAAGCGGTGTTGGAAAGTGGCTACGGCACTTCCGAGCTGGCTGTAAACTCTCATAACTATTTTGGTCTGAAATACCGGAAAGGTCGTTGCAAGACCTGTATTGGTATCTATCATATGGTAGGAAGTGAGCAGAACGCAGACGGCAGTTACACCAGTTCTGCTATGCAGTGGTGTAAGTTCAAGGATATGGAAAACGGAGTTATCGGCTACTTCGATTTCATCAACATTCCGAACTATAAAAATCTCAAAGGCGTTACCGACCCTCGGAAATACCTTGAGAATATCAAAGCCGATGGCTATGCTACGTCTCACAAGTATGTGGACAACCTCATGCGTGTTATTGAGACATGGCATTTAACCGATTATGACAAGAAGGAGGAAACAAAAATGAGCAACAGTCCTTTGGTGGTCTACACCAAGCTCTCCCCGAACCATTCCGGGCAGAGAACCCATTCCATTGACCGTATCACGCCGCATTGTGTAGTAGGTCAGCTCTCCGCAGAGAGTATCTGTGGCTGTTTTATCAGCACCTCTCGACAGGCGAGTTGCAACTACGGTATCGGTACTGACGGTCGTATCTCCATGAGCGTTGAGGAGAAAAATCGTTCGTGGTGTTCTTCCAGTCGTGAGAACGACCAGCGAGCAGTCACTATCGAGTGTGCGTCTGACAAGACAGCTCCGTATGCGTTCAATAACGCTGTGTATGCGTCCCTCGTAAACCTGTGCGTTGATATTTGTCAGCGTAACGGCAAGAGCAAGCTCTTGTGGCTGGGCGATAAGAATAAGACCCTTGCCTATGCGCCGAAGTCCGATGAAATGGTACTGACGGTACATAGATGGTTCGCTAATAAGTCTTGCCCGGGAGACTGGCTGTACAACCGTCTCGGCAACCTTGCCGCAGA
>ULTI01046384.1_pt1 | contig 12453 bp, 13 predicted proteins | sample 1957291 | NCBI WGS metagenome assembly ULTI01 (sample SAMEA4835725, study PRJEB28245) | human gut metagenome | biome: gut microbiome; material: fecal sample | place: Denmark | collected 2008 | reverse complement strand
AAAGCCGTTCAGCTCCGGAAGGCCTGTCTCATGATAAAATTCTGCGCTGGAAAAGCGGGCGGACAGGGTGTCCGCCTGCTTTTTTGCGCGCTCATCCAGCCAGACGATCGCCTTGCGCAGCGCGCGGCCGTCTTTTCCGATTGGGATCAGCGTTTCGCCCTGCGTTGTGATGCAGATCGCGCTGACTGCGCTGGGCGGGAGCTGCGCGCGGCGCAGCGCTTCGGCAGCTCCGCCGCAGACGGCCTGCCAATAGCGCTCCGGGTCCAGTTCGACCCGGCCCCCGGCATCCGTATCGAGCGTATACTCTTCATTTGCGATCGAGAGCAGCCGCAGATCGTCGTCGAACAGGCAGCTTTTGACGGCTGTCGTGCCGACGTCAAAGGTCAGATATCCATGCATGCCTTTTATACCTGCACGTATTCGACGTCCCACATGTTGCAGAGCATCTGCCAGCGGGTGGACACATCGCCAAGGCTGATGACCTCATGGTGCGTGCCGCCGTTTTTCAGCCAGCCGCGGATGCAGTTCGTCACGCCGCTGTCGGGCCGCCAGAAGAAGTACGGCATCTCGCAGCCGCGAAGATCGTCCTTCGGCAGCATCTCGCCGGGCGCGGCGATCAGGCGGAGCCGGTCGCCGTTCATGGGCGCAAGCGAGGTGAGCGTTGCGCGCCCGGCCTTCGGCGTAAAGAGGATCGTCGGCGGATTTTCCAGACCGCCCTCGCCGAGATACCGGTCGATCAGTCTGGGTCTGTTCGTGCCGCAGCTCGTGGACCAGTTGCCCTCGCCTGCGTGGCAGAAGCAGATCGCGTCCGTTTCAAAGTCCATCATGTACATTTCCGTGAAATTGCCTCCGCCGCCGGAGAGCATATGCGCTGCGGACACCATGGCCGCGCAGGACATGTCGCCCTCCGCGCCGTAGCCGTAGCCGTCCGCCATGAGCTGCGACGCCGCGTAAAGCGGCAGCTGATGGAAGCGGCGGTCGGGCCCGACGGAGTCGTCGCCGAAGATATCAAACTGCGCGGTGAAGCAGCCAAAGCCCTTGTCGTCCAGCCAGCGCTTGAAGCCGAGGTACATCCGCACGGCTTCCGCATGGCTCTCGTAGCTGAGCTTCGGGTCGACAAGGAACGTGTCTTTGTCCTTCTCGATCTGCCGGTCGATCTCCTGCTTTGTCACGGTCTGCATCCAGCGCCAGACCGTACCGGCCGTGTCGTTGCAGAATTCCACACCGATCTTCTTTGTAAAGGCCATATCGTCAAGCAGGATATCGCCCATGCCGCACATCCGGCTCAAAACGCCGCACTTCATGCGCCGCATCTGCTGATACGTCATGGCGGCGCGGGCAAAGTTGCCGACAAACTGCACAAGGGCGGGATCATGGCGCTCTGCGGCAAAGAACTGGCATTTGAAGCCGTTCCGCACGATCATGTTTGCGTTGTCCTGCGCGCCGTGGATGCCCTGATTGACGGTCAGATCCAGTTCGCCGAAGTCCAGACCGACGCGGCTGTCCGGCTGCACCACGACCAGCGCGAGCGGCAGGCGGTTATCCTGCAGCGCCCGCAGGAGCCAGACGCCCTGACTGTATGTCAGAAGGACGATGAGCACACCGTCGCAGTCCGACTGGTTGAAATAGCGCATTTTCTGCTCGATATCCGCCCGGTCGAGGGCGGCGCCGGGGAAATCAACGTCTGCAACGGACGAGAAGGACGCGGCCAGCTCGCGCGCAAACGCCTCCTGCCGGGCGACGATCCCCGGAAAAATAGGCTCATAGCTGCCGGCCATCAGGCCAAGCAGACCGATCTTCGGTTTCCGCATGTTATACTTCTCCTCTTCAAATTATTTTCTTTACAGGCAAGCAATATGTTTTCTAAAATATTCGTGCTCTCACTACTCATTTAAACTGTGCAGGCCATCTTCTCAAGATCAATATGCAGAATACAAATCCAGCAAATGCAGCTGCTGCCCAGATAATAATCGGCACATTCCATCCACTATGTTCTGTTGTCATTGCCATCAGAGCAGTTGAACCTGCGCTCCCAACATAAGTCGCACAGTTCAAAACGCCAGAAATCAGCGACACATGACCCGTGTTGCGGAATCTTCCCGGTAAAACTGCAATCAAGAATAGATTTGCTGCATGTGCGCAGCCAATTACGGCCGCGTATAAGATGATAGAAAATCTTGGAAGTCCCGCCATCGTCATTCGGACACCTAGACAGCATACGATTGCTAGCACAAATGAGCCTGCTGCACACGCCACCTCATTGTGAACCAACTTATCCTGTACTTTTTCTGCAATTATCAACGCAATCACACTCAAAAGCGGCGCGAGAACGCCATACAAGATAGAATTGCTATTCTCTATGTGGAACTGTTCGGAGATGTACGTTGGAAGCCATGTTGTCATACCATCCCGTATCATTCCTTGCATAATAATCGCTGCAACCGCGAATACAAGAATTAACCATATTGGTTGAGAAATCACTGTTCTATCACTTTTCTCAGCGCTGCTGCCATGCACTTTACGATCGGCCGGAAGGTCCATTGATGACTGTATATTTTTTGTCCCCCGCTGCCATACAACCAGCATTACAAACGCAACTACGCCGCAGATGTAGAAAACGCTTCTCCATCCGCTATGCTGGATGAGCGCTGGACATACCAAATACAGTACGGCCGTAGCCAGATAAGAACTCCATGAAATCACGGCAACATAGCGCTGATACATTTTCCCAGATAGATTTATCGTCAAGATTTTTACAAGCGGAGGCCAAAAGAATGACTGCGCCAGGCCATTGCAGCACCAAACCACAGCTATCATTTGTGTTGATTTGCAATACGGTATCAATATATTCAACACTCCAGTTGCGGCTAGGCCAGCAGCAATCAAATGGCATGAATTCAGCCTGTCTCCAAGATAGCCACTGATAATCTGCCCCAGTCCATATGTAATGAACATTCCTGTAATTGCTGCTGATGCAGCAGCCTTAGAAACGCCTTCACTTTCAATTATTTCCACGAGCACTGTCGCGTAATTCTGACGAGTCAGATAGCTGCAAAAATAAACAGCAGCGCAAAGTGCGATCAATGATGACGCTTTCTTTCCTTTCATTTGGAATACGTCTCCACAGCTTTACTACAAATCCTTTCCTTCTGTTTTACGCTTTTGTCCGCACTCCAATGTCCGAAATATCAATCGGAACAAATCCCAATGCGATAGCTGGTGAGTCTTCGGCTATACGGAAATCAAATGCATCCATATCTGCAAATAGCGGATCCGCGCACACAGAATCCATATCGATTCCCAGTTTTCTGTACTCATCATAGGAATACACCTTGTTGCCAATTTGTATCATAGCTGGCTCCCCCTTGCCCACATCAAAGAAAAGGTTTCTTTGCAGGGAAATAACTTGCAGGCAACCAGTTTCCTCGCCTTTATAGCCGATTTCAAGTGCCCTTTGGCCATGCGTTACAATGATGTTCTGTTCAAAAATTGTACCAAGGTGCAGTTCCGGTCGTGACATACCAATCGGTGCATCTTTGGAAAAACAGAAAATGTTGTTTCTGACAGTATTGCCACACCCGTAGTGCTGATGGAATGCGTTGCTGTTTGTGTTGTAGCAGATATTCTGCTCAAACACCACTGCCGATGCACCTTCATCTGCATAAAGTGCCCATCCTCCATAATGTCGACTATAGACATCATGAATCAAATTGCATCTGACAATCGTCCCTTGCTGTTTTCCCAGCAGATAAATGCCGCCCATATCAGATAGAACACCATTTCCAATATCATGAATATGGTTTTTCTCTATCAGATTCTCCCTTGTAATACTATTCTCGTATCCCCATACCCATCCGCAGGAAATACCGGTATAATTCAAATCCGCAATCTCATTATGAGCAATCACATTTTCATAAGTGTGCATCAACAGAATTCCGCAAGCTGCATAATATCGTCGTCCACATCCGATTATCATCGATGAAACACGGGTGTTCCACTTCGGCACGCTTTCTCTGACCGACGAACCGGCAAGAGGTACGACGTACCGCACTGTGAAGTACGCAAAAGCACACGGCAATCTCATTACATTCGACCCGAATCTGCGTAAACCCCTGTGGCGTGACCTTGGCGACGCGAAAGAGCAAATGCTCTGGGGACTTGACCACGCCGACGTGGTGAAGATCAGCGACGAGGAAGTTGAATTCCTGTTCGGTCTCAGTGCGCAGGACGGTGCACAGTACATTCTTGACCATTTCCCGGCGAAGCTTGTATTTGTGACCTGCGGCGCGGACGGATGCTGGTTCCAGAACCGCGGCGCAAGCGGTCATGTGGACAGCCTGAAGAATATCAAGGTCGTCGATACGACCGGCGCGGGCGATATTTTCGGCGGCAGCGCCGTGTGGAAGCTGCTTCAGACCGGGAAAGCTCCGGAGGATTTGACAGAAGCGGAACTGCGTGAGATCGTATCCTTTGCCTGCAAAGCCGCAGGACTTTCCACGACGAAGCACGGCGGAATATCAAGCGTTCCAGAACTCTTATAAGTAAAAAACAGCGGCATGGACTTCTTCTGATTCAACCCATGCCGCTGTTTTTATATTTTTGCCGCCACAAACCAACGTCCCTTTTCAAACCAAAGGTACGTCTCCTTGCCCAAGATTCGGCAGGTGTAGCGGTCGCCGACGCCGCCGACGCTCTGGCAGGCAGCCCGGCGCACGTCGAGGATGCGGTCAACAGCAAAGACCTGCCCTTCCTCAAATTCGATCTCGACCGGGCGCATTTTGCCCTCTGCGTCGAAGCGCACAAGCACCGGCACATATTTCTTTTCCCTCTCCATCGTTATCCTCCAAAGAAACCGACCGGGTGGACGGTGTGATCGTCGCGCGGGTTGATGCTGCCGAGCAGCTGATCGCCGTACATGACCGCTCTGCGGATGCTGTGATAACCGTAACGGCTGCGCAGTCCATCCACGGTTTTGTCGAGCTGTTCCCAGCGTTCCCGCCGCTGATCTTCTGGGAACACAGAGCATTGCGCAAACGGAGAGGCTTCCACCAGCCCGGAGCCGCGGATGCCAATGCTCCGGATGGGGCTTTGCCAGCGGTAATTTGCCTTGAAAAGCTGAAACGCCACCTCCGCAAGTTCGTCGCTGGAACAGGACGGCATGGGAAGCTTTCGCTGGCGTGTGAACCACGACAGGCCGGTATCCCGAATTGAGACTTCGACCGTCGTGCATTTGGAGCAGAGTTCCCGCATCCGCGAGGTCACGCTCTCGGCCAGCAGCAACAGCATCAGATGCACGTCTTCGTCACAGGTCATATCGCGCGGTGTCGTTGCGCTGTTGCCAACGGACTTGATCGTCGGAATGTGATCGGTTTTCGTGACCGGAGTACGATCCTGCCCCATCGCAAAGGTTTTGAGGACAATGCCCATCTTCCCAAGCTTATGGACAAGGCAGTCCGTGTCCAGCTCCGCGAGCTGCCCAATCGTGTGAACACCGATGCCGTGCAGCTTGCGGCTGGTCGCGGGGCCGACATAGAGCAGATCGTCTATGGGAAGCGGATATACGATCTCCCTATAGTTGTCCGCTTCGATCCGCGTAATGGCGTCCGGCTTTTTGTAATCGCTGCCGAGCTTGGCTGTGATCTTGTTGTCCGCAACGCCGATGCTGGCTGTGATGCCGAGTTCAAACTTGATCCGTTCACTGATCTCCCGCGCAATCGCCATCGGTGAGCCTTTACAGCCGACGCTCCCGGTCACATCCAGCCAGTTTTCATCCAGACCGAACGGCTCGATCTGGTCGGTATAGTCCTCGTATATCTCCCGCGCCATATGGCTGAAGCGGATGTATTCGGACATATCCGGCGGCAGCGTGACCAGCTCCGGGCAAACCTGCTTGGCCTGCCAGATTGCCTGTCCGACCTTCACGCCGCGCGGCTTGGCAAGATAATTCGCTGTCAGGACGATCCCATGCCGATCCTCCTGCGAACCGCAGACCGCCAGCGGCACGTTCCGGTATTCGGGGTGTCGCTGCATTTCAACGGAAGCGTAAAAACAGTTCATGTCTATATGCAAAATGTGCCGTCCCATCCGCACCAGCTCCTTTCCACGCCTAGATAATAGAACGAATGTTTTATAAAATCAAGAGGAAATTTGCGGCTGCGGCAAATAAGTCCCGTTAAACGGACAATAACGTGCTATAATAGGTACAAATGGATTATGCGGAGGTTTATCATGTGCGGACGGTATCTCTTTTCAGCAGAACAGAATGCAGAACTGACGCAGATCGTCAAGGCTGTTGAACGTCGATATGGGCAAAACAGCGTGCCGCAGGGCGAGATTCGCCCAACTGCCGTTATGCCGGTCCTGCATGAAGAACACGGCCGCATCCAGCCGGTGCTTCAAACGTGGGGCTATAAGCTGCCGACCTCGCTGGTTATCAACGCGCGGGCAGAATCCGTGTTGGAAAAGCCGCTGTTCCGAGACAGCGTCCGGCAGCGGCGGTGCATTGTTCCAACCTCCGGCTTCTACGAATGGGATGCGGAAAAGCATAAGTATTTCTTTCAGCAAGGGCGCAATCAGGCGATGTATCTGGCTGGTCTGACGCTGATGCAAAACGGCGCACCGTCCTACTGCATCATCACCACCGCGGCCAACGATTCCATGAAGGCCGTACATGATCGGATGCCGCTGATTCTAAGCAAGGAGCAAGCATCGGGCTGGATTCTCGATCCATCTGTCACGGAAGGCTTTCTGCATCTGGTTCCGCCGATGCTGGATAAGGAGAATGCTGACGCACAGCTTCGTTTCTTCTGATCTTAATCTCTGGTTTTTCTTTCTGTATTGGTTCTCAGCTAGAGTTGGCCCTTCAAGCTGCGCCATAGTGGCGCGGCGCTGGTGACAGCAAATACGCGGACGTTCCCCTTGGCGGAGCAGCTGCGCATAAACGACAATAACAAGGAATATCCTGCCATGGAAGTTTCTCTGGAAGTTTCAAACAATAGAAAACCGAGGAAACAATTATGCAATCCATCAGCGAGCGGGAACGTATGATAACAGGTAAACTCTACAATCCCTCCAACAAAGACATTGATGCGCCGCATACACGCGGGCTGCGCCGCTGCGACCGGTTTAACCGAATCGCGCTATGGCGTAAGAAAGCAAAGCAAAACGCGCTGGAAACGCTGATTCTTTCTGCAAAGGGAAACAATCTTTCTGTCTTCGCTCCGTTCTTCTGCAAATACGGTGTCAATATCCATGTAGGAAACGATTGCTTTGTAAATTATAACTGCACGTTTCTTGATGTCTGCCCCATTATATTGGGCGACGGTGTCTGGATCGGCGCCAATGTAACTCTGGCAACGCCGAAGCATCCGTTTCTTGCTGAAGAACGGCTGAACGCAGACTATCCTGACGGCAGGCACGATCTTGAATATGCAGCGCCTATCACGCTGAAGGACGGCTGTTGGATCTGCTCCAGCGTCACGATCTGCGGCAGTGTTACGATTGGAGAAAACAGCATCATTGCAGCAGGCGCAGTTGTCACCCGTGACATACCGGCAAACTGCATTGCTGGTGGTGTTCCGGCAAAAGTGATCCGGCAGATCGGAGAAGCTGACCGTATGAATGTCTGGCAAGACTACGTCCATAATGAAATGCCCGGTGCGCATGGTTGATCACGGAAAGTCATTGCATAATCGTTCTCAGTTTTCCTTGTGCTATTTGACCTCATTCATAATGTATAAATTTGACGTGCAGCTGCCGTTTTCACGGTGGCGGTGCTGGCGCTGGATGTATCCGGCACGTTCCAAATCATTCAGTGCTCTTTGTACTGTGCGCGGCGAAAGATGCAGGTCACGGGCTATGGTTTTTACGCCCGGCCAGCAGCTCCCGCCGCCTGCTCGGTCACGGAGGTACATATAGACCGTCCGCGCTCGATGCGGCAGGTCGGGATCGGCGTAAATTTCACCGAAGAAGCTCATTTCTCGGCATAGCTGCTCATATAGTCATCCGCTTTCGGCGCTGTGGGCGGGCGCATCTGTGTCAGAGATTTTCTTTTAATGTTCATCAGCAATTCCTCCTTTCCCGCGTAGTAAACCTCGCGCTGGGCGCGTTCCGGTGTCTGATATGGTTCTTCAAACTTGATTCCCCATTTGAAATATAATTGCAGCTTGGTACGCATCGGGTGCGTGCCGGTTTTCATGACAACAAATTCTCCCTTCGGGAGACTTTTCAGCTCATCCGGCGATAAAAGCGCGCGCTCTGCCATCTGCAAGCTCTGGCTGTTGCTGTCTTTGCCGCGGCTTACGGAGCCAGTAAGGACTGTTCGGCTGCCGAGGGCTTTGGACAGCGTTTCCGCTGTCTGGCTGTTCGGCGCAAAGCCGCCAAAGATCGTGTCCTGACAGTTATCGGCTATGATCTCCGCGCCCTCCTTGCCGTAATTCTTTTCGAGCTGCGCGAGACTTTGAATGATTGGTACAAGTGTCAGCTTGCGGCTTCGGCCTGCGGAAAAGAGCGGCAGAACGTCAAAGGGCGGCATCGTACCGAATTCGTCGCAGTAAAATACCACGCGCTTTTTCAGCTTTCCTTTGTTCGCGTCCGCAATGGAAAATAGTTCACGCGACAGGTTCTGGATCATGAGCCCCGCCATGAAGTGTTTCGTCGGATCTTCCTCCGGAATGATCAGAAAAATTGCACACTTCTCAGAGGCAAAGTGCTCCGCATCGATTGGGCTGTCATAGCAGAGCACCTGCTCCTGCTCGGAATCGATGAACGAATTCAGGCGGGAAAGCACCGTGGACATGACGGAAGCCATGCCTTGTTCGGAGGAACTGGTTGCTGCGGTTGCCATCCAGCCTGCCTTATGCGTATTCGGCAGGCTGTCTATCAGAACCTGAAATCCATTTTTCTTGCCCATAGGAGCCAGCAGTTCCTTCACTAGCTTAAACACAGACATGATGTGCCGCTTGTCATGCCCCGCACTGTCCGGTGGAATGAACTCCGACAACGTCATGATCACGGTTGCCAGCACACCCTCCGCTGCGTCATAGAAGTACGAGTTCTGCCCGCGATCCTGCTCGTCGCCACCCGGATTGACAATGGTCTTGGCCAAGATCTTTGCGTACTTTTCCGCCGTAGCCCGCGCCTTCAGGTCGTCCGGATGTTCGCGGGCCACGTCCATGTAGCGGTTGACCAGCGTCATCAGGTTGTTGCCATCCGAGCGCGTTGGATTGCGCAGATCGACCACGGAGACGTGGTAGCCGTAGTATTTTTTCGCGATCGTGCCGTAATTTCTTGACAAATCTCCCTTCGTATCAAGCGCGACATAGCTCATGCCGCTGGCGCAGGCAAATTCGAGATTTGGATACAGAAAAAAGGCGGTTTTGCCGACGCCGGACGCGCCGATCATGAGGCAATGCACATCGTCACAATCCACCAAAGCATCCAGCCGTTTGCCGCGCTGCACACTTCCAAGAACCAGCCCCTGCACGGTCGGGCGCTTCTTTCCGGCACGCCATGCTGCAACGTCAAAGGGAACCGTGACGTAGGCTTTTCGGATCTCCTGATCCGTTGCCCAACGCGCGGTTCCGTACTGGCCGTCGCCAACGGTTTTAGACTTGATTTTGTTTAAGGAGTAGTTGTTGGTAAGAAGCGAAAGCAGAAGAATGAACAATGCACCCACCACGCCGAGTATGATCAACGGAGTCATAGACTCAGGCATGGGGCTAAATCCTCCTTCTGGGTATGAAGAAGATCGTCGTTCCAGTCTTTCAGCTCCGGCATGAGCCGTTCCGTCATAACGCCGCGTTCGCGCAGAAGCTCTGCCATCCGTTCGCTGGCTTTGTACCCAGCGTCATCGTTATCTAAGCACAGATAGACGACCTGTGTATCCGGTTTCAGCATCTGCAAGAGCGGAATTGGAGACGTGCCGCAGCAGGCAACATAGCTATGTTCCTGCCACTGGTGCGGGTTCATGGAAATGTACGAGAGCATATCTATGGGCGCTTCGAACACATAAAGGCTTCCGTCCGTGCCGGTATGATGAAAACTGTAGCGCGGGTCGCTGGATTCGACATTCAGGCGAAAGGCTTTGCCGAAGCTGTTCGTGCTGCGCAGATGCGCGTGGCGCGGGCAGCCGCCTTCGTCGGTTCCGATGAAGACCGCGTTGTGATGCGCTGCGTCCTCGTAGAGCAGTTTTCTGCGTGCGAAGTAAGAAACCACGTCGGCATCCAGCCCGCGTGTTTTAAGAAGGTATGCAAACACGTGGTGCATATTCGCGTTCGGAACGGGCGGTGCGAAAGGCTTTAGTTCGACCGACTCCTGCTTTTTCGCCTGCGGATAAACCGGCTCCATGCTCTCACCGAGCAGCATGGACATGGCCTCGACGTAACTCTTGCCGTAATATTTCTGCACAAAGCTGACCGCGCGGCCGCCTTCGTTTGACGCATGGTCGAACCACTCACAGCCGTGCACCGTAACGCTGTGGTCGCTGGCAAGCCGTTTTTCACGTCCAGATTTGATGAGCTTTTCGCCTTGTCGAAGGAGGAATTCTTCGAGGTCAACGGTCGCGGCACGCTCTTTCTGCTCCGAGGTAAATTCTATGTATTGTGCCAAAATGCACCTCCTGTTACTGTAATGTTTGACCGTAATTTTGTTCATGGTCATCCTGTTTATGCCCCATTGCCAGCCGCTTTTGCATGAGCTTTTTGCGGCGCTTGGAGTCGATGCGGATGCCCATTGGGTTGCTGGGCGGCGCGGCGTTGTCGCGGAAGATTTGCCCCATCTGATGAAACAGACGGATGGTTGAGTTCAAAAGGTATTCGGACAGAAGCGGTGCAGAATGAGAAGCTGTGGATGAAGTATTCTCATCTGCAAGCGTCGGATTTGTGGAAGCGTCTGTAGAAGTTTTCTCCGCAGATGCTTCTTCATCCTGCGAAGACTCCTGCTCCATCTGCTGCCGCAGGCGTTCCGCTTCCTGAATGATCGCGTTCTTGATGGCTCGGAATTCTTTCTGCTGGGAAAGCGGATTGTGCTGCCGGGGTCGGTTTTTATAGTAGCCCTCCAGCGTGTCGCGCAGACCATTCCAGACGGAATAATACGCCGCCACCTCCGGCAGCTTTTCGAGTTCGTCCACGATGGAATCTACCATATCCTTAAGCGGCTTTTTAAGATAAGCGTACTGCTTTTTGCCGCTGGTCGTGCGCAGCTCCAGCGCAAACCCCAACAGCTTTTGCTGGATGGATACAGGCGGTTCGGCGGTAGATTCCATCCGGTCAACGATTTTCCGCATGATTTCTCGCGCTGCTTCAGTCACTTCTTTGTATGCCACATCCTTCTGGATATAGAGTTCTTTCAGCTCGTCTGCGTAGATCGTATTGGTCAGAACAGACTGCATAAGCAGCAGCCTGTCTTTCCGCAGAAACCCATACCGCAGATCGTCCGACCAGAGCATCATGTGGATATGCGGATGCTCGCCCTCGTCGTGAAACGCTGCGTACCAGTGAAGATGTTCCGGCGGGATCTGCATGGCCTCGGCAAAGTCATTCTGATGTGCCAGCAGCGTCAAGCGCCAGCTTTCCGCATTGTCATAGCCAAGCCGCGCGGCATCCTCGCGGCGCAGAGAGTAAATGATCGTCCAGACATTGCCCTCATGCGCTTTTAATTCCTGCATGGTTTTTTCCAAATCGACGTGCGGCTCTGCGCCAAAAAGTCCATGCCCCTCATGCTTTTCCGCGCGCGGGCGGGTGGCGATATAGCGCATATAAATGCCTTCCGCGTCCTCATTCAAGATCTCCACACCGTCGCGCGTGGCGATGTATTTCATATAACGACCGGCTCGTTTTTTGCTGAGAAAGCCGCTTTTCTGAATCAACTTTGCCATCTGTTACAGCGCCTTTTCCTGCTGCAGCACGTCAACAAACGTGATCTTCCCATTTGTACCCCTGACCTGCTCCATGCTGAGCGTGTGCATTTTCATATAACGCGCCGCATCAATATCCGTGTCCGAAGCGAGAATGTGATTGTTGACGTTCTGCTCGACCGCCAGTTTGAAAAGCTGCCGCCCGATGCGCTCTGCAAACACGCCGAGCGTACCGTCCAGCATCTGCTTCAAGGCGCGCGGAAGGTATGCGCCTGCATCCAGCGTGTGCAGAAACCCTGCGTAAAACCAGATCGCCTTTTCGATGAACTCGCTCCGGCTCTGGCACTGATCTTCACGGTAGTTATCCTCCACGACCTGCTTGCACTCCGGTGTCAACCAGAGTGGAAACTTGATCTTGTTGCTTGCCATACCAATATTCCTCCAATTTTCGTGCGCAACCCCGCCGTTTTTCCTGAAACAGCGGGGCTTTTCGCACTCCTGACTCCAACGGGGCTATTTTTGCCTTCGCAACAACCCCTGCGCAGAATTCCCGAACTGTCCGCACCGCGGGCAGATGTGACCGTCGCGGGGCGCGCACG
>ULTI01071458.1_pt1 | contig 12481 bp, 10 predicted proteins | sample 1957291 | NCBI WGS metagenome assembly ULTI01 (sample SAMEA4835725, study PRJEB28245) | human gut metagenome | biome: gut microbiome; material: fecal sample | place: Denmark | collected 2008 | reverse complement strand
TATGAACTAAGACAAAAGCTACGCTGTAATAACAAGAGGAGAGTGCTAATTTTTTTATTTTTTCCCGACGCTCCTTTTCTCCCTCCCCCCCCTAAAAGATTTTTATTCATCGCCGTATACAGCAATAAAATGAATCAGTGCCTCTGTTTCGGAACTGGCATACTTTTTGGCAGATGCTTCCAGCGGCTGTGATTGATATGCTTCAAACGAATCGCCCTCGTCGCGTCCAGATATGTAGCGATTATCATTTAGTTTCCACTTCCTCATTTCTTCAAAATAAGCAGTATTCGCCATTTCCGAATTCCAGTCCATTCGCTCCAGCAGATAATACTCCATTCCATGATAACATTCTTCGCAAATTCCCGTAAAAAATTCTTCTGCTGTCTGAGATGTTAAATGCTCTGGAGCATACCATATTTCGTTCTCTTCGTTATTATATAATGCAACGCAATTCGATGATCCTGTCTCTTTCACATACAGCGGAATTTCGGGAATTCCAAGTCGTTCTGTTTCAAGCCGTACCATCTTCTGTGCTGCAATTGTTCTTTCTTCCAGTGTTTTTTGCCTCCATTCGCTCTCCTTTAAGCTCAGCAGAAATTCTTTATTTTCCTGAAAAATGTTCTCCTGATTCTGGACGAGATTATAGTCCTTTTTTCGTTCGTAAAGTTCTGCCACTCCGGACGGAGACTCAAGCTTCCAATATATCATCATACAAGTCGGTACCATACTCACGCATACTGAAACAAACAGAAATGCGTTTAAGTCACTTCTTTTTAATCTCCAGAATTTTTTCGGAGAATATTTTCGTTTTTTTCTATGTAAATCTCTTAAAACCGTAACAAGAAATATCCCATCCAGCACTGCAAGAAACAACACAATTTTCAGTGAATATTGGGCAAATAAAAACAGCATCAGTATGCTCGGCGGAAATGCATAGAATAAAACTTCATTTGCAGTTCCATCTGCGCAGTAGCTTCGAATGGGTGAGGCCAGCCACAAAATCAGGCACAGCGCATAGGCAAAAAGCATTGTCCCCGACGAAATATGGACGGAACATTCTGTAATATATACCTCAACCTGTTTCACATACATCACATACAAGATACAGATCGGATATAAAATCGAGCTTTTGCTCAACCAGTATGCCGCTGATTTTCTTTCCCGTCTTCTTTTCTGTTCCTCCATATCAGATCCCCCCTGATTTTTCTTTTGTTTTATTTGGAATACTTGTATGTTTATTTTAGCGTAATTTTTCGTTTTTGCCTATCCTTCGTTTTTCAGTTGAATCTTTCTGTAAAAACCAAAATTGCGAAACCCTGTTTTGGCAGGACTCCGCAATCTCTTTTTCCTATTTACTTTATGATACATGACGGGCAGCATATTTCATTTTCTGGTTTCCGGCGCATTTCTTAAAATACTGCCGGATCGCATCTTCGTTCATATCGTTTCCGATAAACACAGCCTGGCCGGCGTTTTTCTGTTCTGTGCCGGTGATGCTGTAGCGGTGATCGGCGACATCAAATTGGAGAAACTGGTCTCCGGCTGCGAACTGTCCTTTTGCACGGATGATATTTCCAAACGCTCCGCGAATGATCTGTTCCAGAAAACACCACAGGGTTTCCGGTGCCTCCATTCGGATATTTTCGAAGGAGAAGGTCTCCGGCATCTTTTCGCCGCTCTGCGTATCCTGTACTTCTTTCTCATATCGGCCGCCCAGCAGCAGGCTCTGGTAATCTTCCCGTGTCATCGTGGATGCATAATCCGTGATGATTTTTGCCTGCGGGTTAATTTCCTGCAGAAATTTCTGGATGCGCTGTTTTTCTTCCGCCTGGCATGCTTCTGTTTTGGAAACAATGATCGTATCCGCGCTTCGGATCTGATCCTGATACAGCTCGGGATATTCCGCCATATAGCGGCGGTAACTGTAAACATCCACAATAGTGACCGGCGAGAGAAGCTGAATTCTCTCGTACTCGATCTGACGCAGATTTTCTATAATCCGGGCGAGACTTCCGACGCCTGTCGGTTCTACGATCAGGTATTCCGGGTCTACCACATTGGCAATGGTCAGCACGGATGCTGCAAAATCCTTTTTCCCGATGCAGCAGATGCACTGCTCTGTCATTTCCCATACATTTTTCTGCGTTCCTTGCCGGTTCTGGCCAAGACGTGCGCCGTCGATTCCTGCGGCTCCATATTCATTTTCCAGTATGGCAAACCGCTGATCGACGTTCCTGGCCAGCCGTTTGATAAATGTTGTTTTTCCCGCGCCCAAAAAGCCGGATACGATCAATATTTTCATACGTTTCCTTTTTCAGTCAAATTTTCAAATCATCAGTCAGCCAATTTAACGACTGGTTTGATTAAATCCTTCGGTTTATCTCTCATGAGGAACAGTGCTTCTTCCAGATGATCCCATCCATCAAACACATGTGTGGACAGCGGGCTGACATCCAGCTTGCCTGCCGAAACAAGAGCTCCCAGTTTTTCCATGCGGAGTCTTCCGCCAGGCATCAGGCCTCCGTTAATCTGTTTGTGACCCATTCCAACGCCCCACTCTACACGCGGAATATCAATGTTGTCACCGGATCCAAGATAGTTTACATTTCCGATCTTTCCGCCCGGTTTCAGGCATTTTACTGCTTCTGCAAAGGTTTCTACACCACCGCCGGCGATGACTACTTTATCAACACCTTTTCCATCTGTCATATCAAGTACCTGCTGGAAAATCGGTCCGTTCTTGTAGCTGACAAAATCCGTTGCGCCGTATTTTTTTGCCGTTTCTACGCAGACCGGTCTCGTTCCGACAGCAATGATTCTCGATGCGCCGCGCATATTCGTTCCGGCTACCGACATCAGACCAACTGGTCCGATTCCGATGACAAGAACTGTATCACCAAACTGTACATCGGCAAGCTCTACGCCGTGGAATCCGGTCGGCACCATATCGGAAAGCATGCACGCGTCGACAACATTGATGTTTTTCGGAAGCAGCGCAAGGTTTCCATCGGCATCATTTACATGAAAGAATTCAGAAAAGACACCATCTTTGAAGTTGGAGAATTTCCAGCCTGCCAGCATTCCGCCGGAGTGCATGGAATAACCAGCCTGTGCTTCCAGAGAATTCCAGTCCGGAGTGATGGCCGGCACAAGAACCCGGTCTCCCGGTTTGAAATCTTTTACGAGCTCTCCGACTTCCACAACCTCTGCACAGCACTCATGGCCCAGAATCATGTTATGACGGTCACCGATGGCCCCTTCCCATAAAGTGTGGACATCTGATGTGCAGATGGCAACTGCCAATGGACGGCAAATGGCATCCATCGGCCCGCATTTCGGGCGTTCTTTCTCGATCCATCCGGATTCACCGATTTTCAGCATTGCATAACCTTTCATATCTTTTGCTCTCCTTTCAGATTGTTAATGATTTATCGATTCCTATGATTCGAATATATCACTAATAGGTTACTAATTCAACAGAAAAGTCACGGAATATCGTAGAATATTCCGTGACTTTTTTATAGCTTTTGCACAATAGATTACTTATAGATACTTTTTATCAAATTCTGTACCGACCGCATTCCCATACCGAAACGGCTACAGCCGGCTTTCTGCATTTCCTGTATAGTTTCCAGACTGCGGATTCCACCGGCGGCCTTGATCTGAATGCGACCGGCGGCTTCACGGCTCATGATTCGAACCTGCTCCACGGTGGAAGGACAGCCGGGATACCATCCGGTGCTCGTCTTTACATAATCCGCACGGCCTTCCACACACAGATCCACTGCCTGGCAGATTTCCTGCTCCGTCAGCTGCGGCGCCTCGATGATCACCTTAAAAATCGCCGAAGGCACCTGCTCCCGGATGGCCAGAAGTTCTTCTTTTACATAAGAAAATTCGTGGCTTCTGAATGCCGTAAGATTCATCACCATGTCGATTTCCCGGCAGCCAGCCTCCCACAGTTCTTTTGCCTGCCGCTTCTTCTGTCCGGTCGTATCTCCGCCGCCCGGAAAGCTTACCACGCCTCCCGCATGGATTTCTCTGGTGTCCTGCAGCCGTTCTGCCACATGGGCGCTGAACGCCGGCAAGGTAAACACAGCAGCCAGACGATATTTCTTTGCCAGCTCCACCATCGCATCAATTTCATCCATTGTATGAAATGCCTGTACACAGCTGATATCAATCTGCCGCATCAGTTTCTTCTGTTCTTCTGTCTCATCGCTCATTTACTCCGTCCTTTTCCCGAAATCTCCACCTCGTACTTGCTTCCGATGATCCGCACGTGGTCAATGCTCACCGGCCGGTTCTGCCAGTAGGTGACTCTGTGCACCACAAGAAGCGCATCCTTCGGCTCCGTTTTCAGAACCTGGGCTTCCATAAAGGTCGCGGATTTCGCTGAAATTCTGTCTCGTGTCTCATCAATCTGCAAGCCGAATTTCTCCTCCAGAAACTGATACAGCGCTACAAACTGATTCTCATACGCCTCGATGCCAGGGACTTTCGCATATTCGATATAATTTTCCATCAGCGTAACAGGCTCTTCATCCGCAAGCTGCAGCCGCTGAATCCTCGCCACGCTGGTTCCCTCCGGAATTTCCAGTTCATCGGCGAGCTGTTTGTCCGCCGAAATGATGTCGATCATCATATCTGACGTCGTTACCCGATATCCTTTTTTCATCAGGGATTCCGTGACCGATGTGACCTTGTTATAATTCTGAATTGCCTTATGATTCAGCACCCTCGTTCCAGAACCCTGGCGAACCTCAACCAGTCCCTCCTGCACCAGCATCTTTACTGCATTCCGTACCGTAGTACGGCTGACCTGATAGATTTTCTCCAGTTCACACTCCTTCGGCAGAAATCCCCCGACAGGATATGTTCCCTTATTGATCTCGTTTTTCAGTCTGCTGTAAACCTTCACATAAGCCGGTGCATTTTTCATCTTCTTCCCCTCCCGTGAAATATCAATATCCGCTTTTTGATCCTTTTTGCAGTATACCATATTTTGACGGCACAATCGAGTCCCAAAGAAGAGTTCCTGTTTTCTGCTTTGTCACCGACACATACTCTGCCAGACGCACAGAAAAAAGGCAGACGCATGTCATTTCTTTATGACTCACATCTGCTCTGCATGAATCTTCTTTTTTCTGCTGTCTGCGAAATACTTCCATTCTCCAGAAGCAAATCTCTCTTTCTGCGGTGTAAATTTTTGTTACAAATTTTTTATTGTTCTTTTCTATTTTTTCGTATCAAACCGCATCACCGCCATGTGCACCACGTACGGCACCAAGATGACCGGGATTGCCAGGTATGCCAGGATGCTGTACACCTTCTGGATCAGCGTCAGCAGACCAAACTGTGCGATAAGGAAGTCCGCGATGCAGCAGACAAGCGCGGCAAGGATCTGGGTGCGGCTGATTTTGCCTGCGGTTTCTGTTCTGCTGCTTCGTTCAGCGAGACCGGCGTGGATTCGTTTGACCATGGCGGCAACCATGTTGACGGCTGTGGATACGGCACCGAGGATGATCAGTACGGAAATCAGCGGTGTCATGAATTTACTGCCGACGCCCTGCTGAACCATAAATAATGTCGGGACGCTCTGCTGGATCATTTCCGGGTTCTGGTATACGGTCATGATTCCGAGGACGACCATGATCATCAGAAGGGCATTTAATACGGCACCGACTGCCATGCTCTTTCCGGCATCCTGCGGTTTTTCGAAGGATTTGGCATGCTGGACGAAGACTGCGACATTGGCAAGCTGGAAGGTTCCGTAGAGGAATGCGGCGTACAGGGCTTTGCCGAATGGGAGGTCTGCGGTTTTCATGGCATTTACAGTATCGCCGATCTTTCCGGCTCCGGCGATGATGTTCGGGACGTAGACGATCAGCAGACCGGCAATAATGCAGATGGACAGCACTGACGCTACTTTCCGCACCAGATCCGTTCCGAATACCGAAACGACGAAAATAATTTTCCAGTTTCATAACGATTCTCCCTTCTTCCTAACAAGCAAAAGGGCATACTGACCTTCTGTTGGTCAATACGCCCTTGTATCTCCGATGTGCTTTAGTATATCACAGTTTTAACGCGAATGCACTCAATTTTAAGCAAAACGCAAAAGATCCCGGGATTTTTCTCTCCCGGGATCTGAAAATTCTTACTATGTAATTCTTTTTTAAACCACACGTCTTACCGCAAGAATCGTGGTATACGCTGCGTTGCTACTGATCTTGATACCGTCGCGCTCATTGCTTGCGTGTACGATTGCACCGCCGCCGATGTAGATGGCTACGTGGCCGCTGTAGCAGATAATATCGCCCGGCTGAGCCTCTGCATAAGATACACCGCGTCCTACACCACGCAGTGCACTGGAGGAATGCGGAAGGTCGTATCCGAAGTGTGCGTAAACGCTCATGATAAAACCAGAGCAGTCAGCTCCGTTGGTAAGGCTTGTGCCGCCCCATACGTATGGATTTCCAATAAACTGTGTTGCATAGGATACGATGGCACTTCCGGTTGCGCTTCCGGTGCTGCTGGAGCTGCTGGAATCATCCGAGCTGCTGGTATCGCTGGACAAAGAATCATCGTAAGAGCTTCCTCCGTTAGACGGTGTTGTTGTCGTGGTGGAGCTTCCTGTGCTGGACGGTGTGTTGTCTGCCGTTGTTGTATTATTTGCAGCACTGCTTGCGGCTGCTTCTGCTGCTGCCTGTCTTGCTGCTTCTGCCTGGCGGGCTGCCTCGGCTGCTTCTGCTGCCTGACGGGCCTCTTCGGCTTTTCTTGCTGCCTCTTCGGCTGCAATCTCCTCCTGGATCTGCTGGATCTTTGCGTTCTGCTCTGCCAGTACTGCGTTGTACTGTGCAGCCATGTCGTTCAGGTCTGCGATCTGGTTTTCGTAGTCATCGGAAACGGCTTTTTTCTGCTCAAGCATTGCCTCAAGGGACTGCTGCTGTGCTTCCTGCTCTGCCTCACTAGCTTCGAGATCTGCTTTTTCATCTGCAAGCTGATTGCTGTAGTCTGTTACCTGCTGTACAAGATCCATGTACTCCTGCAGGCACTCTCTGTCGTATTTGTATAACTTCTGGGTGTACTCAGCCTGGTTGAGAATGCTGCTTAAATCTTTTCCCTCCAGAAGAAGTGCTGCCCAGCCGTTGTCTCCGCCGCTCTCATAGAGGAACTGGATTCGTTTTTTCATCAGCTCGTACTGCTCGTCCTCTTCAGCCTGGGACTGTGCCAGTTTTTCCTGTGTTGTTTCAATTTCTGTCTGTTTCTCTGCAATTTCATTTTTCAGATTTTCCACGGATGCCATGGTTACGACAAGCTGTGCGTCCAGGTCATCAATCTCGCCGGTAATCTGATTCTTTTTGGTTTCCAGATCGTCGATTTCTGCTTTTGCGTTGTCAAGCTGTGCGCTGGTCTCTGCCTGTGCTGCCTGCTGCTGCTGTAACTGCTCCTGTTTCGAGGCGCTTACTGTCATTACCTGAGCTGCACTTACGATCACTGCTAAACTTAAGGCAAGAAATTTTTTTCTCATTCTTTCACTCCCAAATTGATTCGTTGTATGTAGGTTTCTTTGTTTCAGGTTTCCCTGTTTCTTAGAAATTCAATTATTCTGTAACAATTTTGAAATATTTTTCCCAATTCTTTTACATAATATCACAATTCACAAATGGATGCAAGGAAAAATATCCCGCCTTTTTGTAAACAATTCGTGAACAGTAACGATACATGTTATTTTACCTTCTGTACACTCACACAACTCAATTTGTATTGATCCGGCGAGGAAAGCGCATCGCCGTCGGGGATTGAAAAGTCCTCTGCGGAGAATTTCGCACAGAGTGCCCGGTACTGATCCTCTGTAAAGGACGGCACCGCATCCTGATTCCATTCCAGACTGATTTCCTGATCGGCCACGCCGCGCGTTACAATTTTCCCGCCTTCAAAATCCTTTTGTTTCATTTCTTTTAACGCATTGTAAACTGCAGTTCCATAATCCAGACGTACTTTCAACACGGCATTGGCGTACTCCTCCACGCCGCCGTTTGCGATCAGTGCTCCGCCTGCCGCAGATGCTGCTGCGCCAAGTACATTCTGATACGATGCACCGTCCGAGAAGAGAATCTGTCCGCTCTCACCGTACCAGCTTTTGATTTTTTCCAAATACGACGGTGATACGCTGCTGCTTTTCCGATACGTATAATCCAGCGTGATGCTGTTTTCTCCAAGTCCCAGATCCGCAGCGGCCGCCTCTGCACCGAGTGCATAACCTGTCCCGTACTTTGTTCCGTTCTCTTCGTTTTTCTGTCCGATATAGCCCAGGTGCGTGTAGCCGGCCTGTACTGCCGCATAGCCTGCCAGGTAGCCGGCCTCTGATGCATCAATTTCCAGGCTTTCTGTATTTCCGCGGAGACGGCTGCGGCCGCTCTCACTGACCGGTTCTGCCTCCAGCAGCAGAAAACGGACATCCTTCCAGTCGCGCTGTGCATCGTAAACGGCGCGGCTCATGCTCGTTCCGGCACAGACGATAACGGATGCTCCCTTCTGCGCCGCCTCTTTGATGGTGTTTTCATAGTCCTCTGTTGTCCGTCCTGCCGGAACACTTGCTTCATATTTCAGACCGCTCTCGTCTCCATACTGCGCAAGACCGTTCCATGCTGACTGATACACGGCATCGGAAGCTACCTCACTGCCATCGGTTACCAGCACCAGATCCACTGGTTCCGTCTTTTCTTTTCCGCAGCCGCCCAGCAGCAGCAACGACACTACGCCAAGACAGAGCGCCCATTTCCAGCTCTTTCGCATGTTTACTCCCCTTGTATTTTTATTTTCCAGATTTTTTCTTTTGTATTTCTGATCTGCGTCTTTCACGCACCTTCTAGTATAGACAATTCCAGCGCAAAAAGAAAGAGAGAATACACGAACTACAAAGTTTTTTTGTATTCTCTCTTATTTTTTATAGAAGATATTTTACTGGAACAGATCGTTCAGGATTTCTGCCGGTTTCTTCCTGCGGTAGCCTTCACTGTCACTTAAGATACTGCTGCTCCAGGTGAAATGATTCACACCGGTCAGATAGGACCGGTCAAGAACTTTTACACCATACCGCTCATACGCAACCGGATAATACATTTTCATGTATTCATTTGCCAGCTCAATAGCTTCACTGTTAATGCTTCCTGTTGAAGAAACGGTTCCGCCAAGCTGAATATACGGCGGTGTCGCATGAATGACAACCACGCTGCCGTCCGAGCACTGGCCAATGACAATCCAGACATGACCGCTCTTGCTGACCACATCACCCGGCGTAAATTTCTGGGATGTATCGCCTGTCACGCAGGTTCCCCAGCCTTTTCTTGCAAAGTAGGCCGGCATTCCAGTGGAGGTTGTCGTTGCATACTCTTTCGTCACCTGATGTGCGGTCCATCCGACATAGCCGGAACAGTCAAGACCTTTTCCGTACTCATACAGATGATCGGAATAGTTGTAGGTGGAATTCTGTGTATTGAAGAATTGTTTCCACTGCGCATTGACGCCGTAACTCTCTGCCTCTGCGTCTGTGTGGCCGCCTCCCCAGATATACAGGGTGTTTCCAAGCGGAAGCAGTGCATTTTTCAGAAAGTTCCGTACGGTGCGGACACCGATCTGCGCGGACGGTTCAAATCCGTCCGGACTCTGTACCAGCTTGCCGTCCTCATCGAACACATACGTTTTTCCGTCGATCACCTGTTTTCCGGTTATCATGCCGCCCCAGTTTCGGAAATAGTATGTATTTCCGCCAATCGACTGCCAGCCGATTGCCATTTTCGAGTCAGATCCAAGGTAATAGAGGTTATTATCATAGGTAATAAACGCATTCTTGTACATGCCGCCCCAGCTTCTCGGATAATAATAGTTATAATCCCAGTATACCCAGCCGCTTGTCGCCATAACGCCGTTTTTGTCTACATAATAATAGTTTCCGTCGTACTGAAACAGCTCGTCATCTCTTCTGGTTCCATTGGCGTTGATCCAGTAATGCGTTCCGTCCAGAAGCAGCCAGCCCGTATGGCTTGTGCCGTCCTCATCGAAATAATACGTTTTTCCGCCGTTCTGCACCCAGCCGGTGGCAAATGTTCCATCTGAATTGGCATAGTATGTTTTACCGCCGATGGTAAATGTCTGATCATGGTACAGACCGCCCCAGCTCTGGAATGCGTATTTTGTTCCGCCGATGGTATGAATTCCGGTGTACATGCCGCCCCAGCTTCGGAAATAGTAGCGGTTTTTGTCGTAGGTGATCCATTCAGACGATGCCATCGTACCGTCTTCTTTCATCCAGTACCAGTTGTTGTCATATTTCACCCAGCCGGTCTGAAGCGACGTATCCTTGTTGATCCAGTAATACGTTCCGTTGGTCAGATACCAGCCCTCTTTTGTAATCTGCTCGCCGTCTTCCAGAAAATAGTATTTCTTTCCATTGATATCGCAGACACCTGTATAGAAGGTTCCGTCATCCTTTGCCCAGTATTTCTTTCCCTGCCAGGTAAAAGATTCGTTATGGTAAACGCCGCCCCAGCTGTGGAAATAATATCTTGTTCCGTCAACCTCTTTCATTCCGGTGTACATCACACCGTCACCGTCAAAATAGTATCGGTTGTTGTCATACGTGATCCATTCAGATGCAGCACGTGTGCCGTCCGCTTTCAGCCAGTACCATTTGCCTTCCAGCTTCAGCCAGCCGGTCTGAACAGAACCATCCTGATTAATCCAGTAAGTCTGATCTCCCAGCTGAACCCAGCCGGTCTGGCTGGCATGATAGATCGATCCGTCATTCTGCGCTATGTAGGTTTTCCCTTTTACGGTAAAGAAGGTGTTTCGATATACACCACCCCAGCTCTGGAAATAATACTCGTTTCCTCCGATGCTCTGGAAACCGTTTTTATAAATGCCGCCCCAGCTCCGGAAGTAATACAGATTGTTGTTGATTTCTTTCCAGCCGGATGCCATCATGACACCATTATCATCAAACCAGTACCAGTTATCATCGTACAGCAGCCAGCCGGTCTGCAGGACGCCGTCTTCTCTTACCCAATAATATGATGTGCCTTTTTTCAGCCAGCCTTTTTGTGTGATCTGCGCTCCCGTAGTATCATCAAATGCGCAGAGATCACCATGTCCATTCATTGTTCTGACTATTCCACGGGCAACGATACCATTTTCCTGTACATAGTACATTTTTCCACTGATGCTGAGATACACATTTCTCTGAATGCCGCCCCAGCTCTGGAAATAATAAAGGTTTCCATCTACTTCCTGAAAACCATTTTTATAGATTGCTCCGTCTCCCTTGGCATAATAAAAATTATTATCGTATGTGAACCAGCTGTTTTCTGCCATGCGGCCGTTCCGGTCCGGATCCAGCCAGTACCAGTTTCCATTCTGATAAAGCCATCCTGTTTTCAGCTGTCCGTTCTCATAAAAATACCAGCCGCCGTCGCCTGCCTTAACCCAGCCATTCTGACTGGCCCGCACAGCAGCAACGCTGTCCTGTGAAGCCTGTGTCTGCGTTTCACTCTGTATCCCGCTCTGCTGATCCTCTGTCTCCACAGACTGGTCCATCACCGTGCTGCTCCCCACAGCACTCGCGGAAACAGTCGTCGGATGTACGCTGAGCATCAGCACCATAAAAAGTGTACCGCCCAGAAGACTTCTCAATTTTTTCTTCGATGTCATTGGTAAGTAACTCCCTTACTATATTATATCTGCTTTTCTCTCCATGTTATCATTAGAAATTATATTATCTTTTGTAATATTTTGCAATAAAAACGTAAAAAAAGAGACATTCACGAAGGAATGTCTCTTTTTTCTGTGTTTTATTTCATGCTCTATTCTGTCTTTTCAAGACAATATCCTGTGTTATTAGAACAGTCCTGTAATCTTTCCAGTAGCGTCTACATCGATACGCTCTGCTGCCGGAACTTTCGGCAGACCTGGCATGGTCATGATGTCACCGGTCAGGGCTACGATGAAGCCTGCACCTGCGGAGATTTTCAGGTTACGTACGGTAACTTCGAATCCGGTCGGTGCGCCGAGTTTGGTCTGATCATCGGTCAGGCTGTACTGGGTTTTTGCCATACAGATCGGGCAGTTGCCAAATCCGAGAGCCTCTAACTGTTTTGCCTGTTTCTGTGCATTTGCGGTCAGGACAACTCTGCTTCCGCCGTAGATCTTCTGAACGATGGCGTTCAGTTTCTCTTCGATGGAGCCTTCCAGATCGTATGCATAGGTGAAATCGTTCGGCTGCTCGCAAAGACGGACAACTTCTTCTGCCAGGGCTACGCCGCCCTCGCCGCCTTTTGCCCATACCTCGGACAGAACAACGTTGACACCGAGCTCTTTACATTTCTCCTCAACCAGCTTCAGCTCTGCTTCGGTATCGGTCGGGAATGCGTTGATGGCAACGACACATGGCAGTTTGTATACGTTTGTGATGTTGCTTACG
>ULTI01022734.1_pt1 | contig 12536 bp, 12 predicted proteins | sample 1957291 | NCBI WGS metagenome assembly ULTI01 (sample SAMEA4835725, study PRJEB28245) | human gut metagenome | biome: gut microbiome; material: fecal sample | place: Denmark | collected 2008 | reverse complement strand
TGGCCATCATCACTACCGACGGCAGGCCGATGGCGTAAATACTGCCGATGATGCGCCAGTTGGGCCGGAAGCCTCGGAACACCAGGTGAAGCTCCGGGTTTTTCTTCAGGTTCAGCACCAGGGCGAAGACGCAGGCAAAAATCTGCCCGATGACGGTGGCAATGGCCGCGCCCGCCACGCCCAGCTTGAATACGAAGATGAAAATGGGGTCCAGAATGATGTTAATAATGGCGCCGGCGCCCTGGGTATACATGGATAGAATGCTGTGTCCGGTACCCTGGAGCAGCCGCTCCAGCATCATTTGGCCGAAGGCGCCAAAGGACGCGCCCATGACGATCATCAGATACTGGTTGCCCATCTGGATGATCTCCTCCACATCCGTCTGACTGCGGAAGTAGAAATCCGAAAGCGTCAGCCCCAGCACCGCGCACAGCACAAAGCCCACCAGGGCCAAAAACAGGCCGTTCATAGCCACGGTGTCCGCCCGCTTTTGATCCTTGGCGCCCAGGGCCCGGCCCATGAGGGCATTGACGCCCACGGCGGTGCCCGCGGCCAGGGAAATCATCAGGTTCTGCGCCGGAAACGCCAGGGACACGGCGGTCAGAGATGCCTCGCTGACCCAGGAGACGAACACGCTGTCCACAATGTTATACAGCGCCTGCACCAGCATGGAAATGATGATGGGCAGCGACATATTCCAAATCAGTTTTTTAATGGGCATGACGCCCAGCTTGTTCTCGTTTTGCATAGCTTACCTCTTAATTTGATTCACGTCAAAATAGTATAACATCCTTTCGATGAAAAGAAAAGACCGAAATAGTCCAAAAATAGGATATATTTCGGCCGTTTTTCGTATTTTATGTATTTTCTGCCCAAAAACGGCGAATTTCCTCCTCCGTGCAGGCGGCGCTGCCCTGGGCAAAGCCATTCCGTCCGCCGCCCCGGCCACGGAGGGCGGCATTCATGGCTTTCGTAAAGGGCGTGATGTCCTGCTCCGGGTGGATGACGGCGTATTTGTATCCGCCGTCTGTCCCGGCGAACACGGCGCACCGGCCGCTGCAGGTGCGGCTCACGGCGTCGCACAGCCGGCGCACGCTGTCCGGCTCCATGGGCGGCTGCACCAGCAGCACATTCCCTGCGCCCCGGTGCTCCTCTGCCAGGCGATGGAACTCCGCCTCCTCCAGCCCGGCGCACCGGGCCTTCAGGCTCTGTACCTCGCCCAGCAGCCGCTCCACGGCCTGGGCGGTTTTGTCGGGCTTCACGGATAGCTCCCGGCCCACGGCGCTGTTTTGCTGCCAGCTTAGGGAGAGGTACTCCAGCGCCCGCTGGCCGCACAGCAGCTCCAGGCGCACGCCGTCCCGGAATTTCTGCCAGCCGATGAATTTCACCAGCCCCACCTGGCCGGATCGGGACACATGGGTTCCGCAGCAGGCGCACATATCGGCCCCGGGAAATTGGGTAATGCGCACCTGGCCGGTCAGCTCCTTCTTGCTGCGGTAGGGGAGGGCGGCCAGCTCCTGGGCGGTGGGATAGAGGGTCACCAGAGAATGGTTTTCCCAGATATAGCGATTGGCCCGGGTCTCAATGTCCAGCACTCCCTCCCAGGGAATGTCGGCGTTGTAGTCGATGATGACGGAGCCCTCCCCCAGGTGAAAGCCGGTGTTGTCGCAGTTATAGGCGGCGCAGAGCATTCCGCTGACGATATGCTCGCCGGAGTGCTGCTGCATGTGGTCAAAGCGCCGGGGCCAATCGATCTCCCCGTGGACGGTCTCGCCCTCGGGCAGGGCCCGGTCGCAGGTGTGGAGAATCACCCCGTCCCGCTCGTGGACATCGGTGACCTTGGCGCCGCCCAGGACGCCGTGGTCGGCAGGCTGGCCGCCTCCCTCGGGGTAGAAGGCGGTTTGGTCCAGGATGACCAGCCATTTTTTGCCCTGGGGACGGCAATCGACCACCACCCCGTCAAATTCCCGCAAAAACGCATTTTCATAATATAACTTCACGGTTTCCATGGCGAAAACTCCTTTAAGATAAGATGGAACATCCCCAGTATGCCGCAAAATGAGGAGAAATGCAAGAGGGGAAGGGGAAAACAAGCTCTACCACCCCAACAATAATGCACCGTAGGGGACGATGCCCACATCGTCCCGCCCTACTGTACTCCTTGTCCCCCGTAGGGCGGGGTGACCACACCTTGCCGCCCGGAATTGCACCGCAACTCATGAAAAAACCCCTGTCATTGCGAGGGCGCTCCGCGGCCGTGGCGATCTGCTTCCCCAGCGCTGCAAAAAGAGGTGACCTTGCGGCCACCTCTTAATTTTTGTTTGCGTGGAGGAGCTTACTCCTCCTCCAGCTGGCCCACCAGAGCAGTATGCAATTCGTCCAGCTGCTTTTGCACTCTCCACAAAATGGCGGAGCATTTTGCGGGGCCCCCTCGCATAGATTTCAATCCTCGGCGGAAGTGAATTCCGCCTGCGGAAAGGTTTTGCTGTGCAAAACGCTTGGTGTGGAGCAAAGGCAGCGGGAAGAAATCCGCATGGGAGGAGCTTACTCCTCCTCCAGCTGGCCCACCAGAGCAATATGCAATTCGTCCAATTGCTTTTGCTCCACGGTGGACGGTGCGCCCATCATAATATCCTGGGCGTTCTTGTTCATGGGGAAGGGGATGATTTCCCGGATGGAGATTTCCCCTGCCAGGAGCATCACCATGCGGTCCACGCCCGGGGCGATGCCCGCGTGGGGCGGCGCACCATAGCAGAAGGCGTTATACATGGCGGGGAACTTTTTCTTCACGTCCTCCTCGCCCAGGCGCACCATCTCAAAGGCCTTGATCATGATCTCCGGATCATGGTTACGCACAGCGCCGGAGGAAAGCTCCACGCCGTTGCACACCAGGTCGTACTGGTTGGCCATGATGTCCAGGGGATCCAGCTCGCCCCGCTCGGCCTTGAGCAGGGTTTCCATGCCGCCGCTGGGCATGGAGAAGGGGTTGTGGCAGAACTCCAGCTGGCCGCTCTCCTCGCCGATCTCGTACATGGGGAAGTCCACGATCCAGCAGAATTCGTACCGCTCCTTGTCCATGTGGCCCTCACAGGCGGCACCGAAGGTCTTGATCATCACGCCCACGGACTTGGTGGCGGCTTCTCCGGCGGCTACCACCACCAAAGTGCCCGGCTTCAGGTTCAGGGCCTTGGAAAGCTCCTCCCGCACGGGTGTCACGAACTTGCCGATGCCTCCGGCCAGCTCGCCGCTCTCATCCACCTTGAACCAGTAGCCCTTGCTGCCGGACTGCACCTGACAATCGGTGAGCAGCTTCTCGATCTGCTTGCGGGTGAGGGTGCAATCGGTGATGTCCACCATCTTCACGGTCTGGCCGCGCAGGGCCTCAAACTCGCTGTTTTCAAAGAGCCCCGTAACATTTTTGCTTGTGAGATCAATGCGCAGGTCGGGCTTGTCGGAGCCGTAGGTTTCCATAGCCTCCAAATAGGGGATGCGCCGGAAGGGGGCGGAGGAGGCCACGCTGTAGGTGCCGAACTTGGCAAAAATCGGGGGCAGTACATCCTCCAGCACGGCGAACACATCGTCCTGGGTGGCGAAGGCCATCTCCATATCCAGCTGATAGAACTCGCCGGGGGAGCGGTCGCCCCGGGCGTCCTCGTCCCGGAAGCAGGGGGCGATCTGGAAATAGCGGTCGAAGCCGGAGGTCATCAGCAGCTGCTTGAACTGCTGGGGGGCCTGGGGCAGGGCGTAGAACTTGCCCGGGTGCTTCCGGGCGGGCACCAGGTAGTCCCGGGCGCCCTCCGGGGAGGAGGCGGTGAGGATGGGAGTGGTGATCTCCAGGAAGCCGTGCTCGGTCATGGCGGCCCGGAGGGCCGACACCACCTGGCAGCGCAGGATGATGTTCTGTTTCACGGCGGGATTGCGCAGATCCAGATAGCGGTACTTCAGGCGGGCGGTCTCGTCAGCCTCCCGGCTGCGGTTGATCTCAAAGGGCAGGCTGTTGTAGCGGCAGCGGCCCAGGACCTCAATCTTATTAGGTACCACCTCGATCTCGCCGGTGGCCAGCTTGGGGTTTTTGCTGGCCCGCTCCCGGACCACGCCCTCCACGCTGATGGTGGATTCCTTGTTCAGCCCCTTGATAATGGCCAGCATATCCTCGGTCTCGGCCACCACCTGGGTGGTGCCGTAGAAGTCCCGCAGGACTACGAAGGCCAGGTTGCTGCCCACCTCCCGGACGTTCTCCATCCAGCCCACGATCTTCACGCTCCTGCCCACATCGGCCAGGCGCAGCTGATTGCAGGTGTGTGTACGCATTTGCATCATGGTTTTCTTCCTCCTGTTTTGATAAAGTTTTGTATAATTACAATTAAATATTACGTCTTGTTTTCAAAAAATGAACTTGAAAGGGATAATATGGGGGCCGTCCGCCCTGCTCGCCCGCTACACAAGCCGTCAACCGGTCCGTAGGGCGGGGTGCCATCACCCCTCCGGTCCGGGCTTGCACCGCGGCTCTTACAAAACTGTCATTGCCAGACCAGCGCACACGCTGGTCGTGGCAATCCGTACCCCAACGCTTTACTCCAAAATCACCGCGCCCTTGTTCTTCTCCGCCAGGCCGGTTTGGATCAGGGTCAGTGTCTCGGCAAAGGGCAGCTTGGTCTGCTCACCAGTTTTCATGTCCTTGCAGGCCACCACCCCGGCGGCGATCTCATCGCCACCCAGGAAGATCACATAGGGCACGCCGATCTTGTCCGCATAGCTCATCTTGGCCTTGAATTTCTTCTGCTCGGTATACAGCTGGGTCCGCACTCCCGCAGAGCGCAGCTTAGTGGACAGGCTGATGGCCGGAGCCAGGTCCTCTGTCATGGGCAGCACCAGCACATCCGCCGGGGCGGTGGGGAGGTCGGGGTTCAGCATCCCCTGCTCACCCAGGACATAGAATAGCCTTGTCAGGCCGATGGAAATGCCCACCCCGGGGAGCTGCCGGTCGGTGTAGTACTCGGCCAGGTTGTCGTACCGGCCGCCGGAGCAGACGGAGCCGATCTCCGGGTGATCCAGGAGGGTGGTCTCATACACGGTGCCGGTGTAGTAGTCCAGGCCCCGGGCGATGGTCAGATCCACAGCAAAATTTTCCTCCGGCACACCGAAGTCCGCCAAGTACGCTGTCACGGTTTTCAGCTCGGACAGCCCCTGGTCAAACAGCTCGTGTCGCCCGGCGTAGCCCTCCAGGGCCGCCAGGACATCGGCGTTGGAGCCGGTGATGGCGATGAACTTGAGGATCTCCGCAGCCTGGTCCTCGGTAAGCCCGCAGTCCTCCAGCAGCAGCGCCCGGACCTTGTCCGGCCCGATTTTATCCAGCTTATCCACCGTGCGCATAATGGCCCCGGATTGCTCCGTCAGCCCCAGCATAGCATAGAAGCCGTTGAGGATCTTACGGTTGTTCACCCTGATTTGGAATCGCTTCAGCCCCAGGCGAGTAAAAGTCTGGTAAATAATGGAAGGAATCTCCGCCTCGTTGGTGATGTCCAGCTTGCCATCGCCGATGACGTCAATATCCGCCTGGTAAAACTCCCGGAACCGGCCCCGCTGGGCCCGCTCGCCCCGGTAGACCTTGCCGATCTGATAGCGCCGGAAGGGGAAGGACAGCTCGCCTCCGTGGAGGGCCACATATTTGGCCAGGGGCACGGTCAGGTCAAAACGCAGAGCCAGGTCGGCATCGCCCTTTTGGAAGCGGTAAATCTGCTTTTCGGTCTCGCCGCCGCCCTTGGCCAGCAGCACCTCGCTGGCCTCGATGATCGGTGTGTCCAGGGGGGTGAAGCCATAGAGGGAATAGGTCTCCCGCAGGATCTGCATCATCCGATCCATCTGCTGCTGGGGCTGCGGCAGCAGCTCCATAAAGCCCGAGAGGGTCCGGGGCGTCATTTTTGCCATGTTTGTGTTCTCCTTTTATTATGAATTTCGGTTGATGGAAAGTAAAAAAACGCTCCCATCCCGTGCATTGGGACGAGAGCGTGATGCTTCGTGGTGCCACCCAATTTCGGCCCCTAAGGGGGGCCCTTTGGCGCTCCTGTTACGGGGAGCGGACCGTGGATGTTTCCATCCCCGCTGGTAGGGCTGTCTTCGCTCTGTGTGCCGGGGCGCGCTTGCAGCCGATGGCGCGCCTCTCTGCTCCGGCGGGGACAGAACTACTCCTGCTCCGTTATCGCGGTATTTCAGCTTATTTTAGCCCATTAGCTGGGAAATGTCAAGCGGTGAAGGGGTTGCTTTTGGGATTGACCACCTCGCGCCAATCCAGGTCGCCCCGGGCCAGGCCCAGCACCAGCATCTCGGCGGTGGCAATATTGCTGGCATAGGGGATGTTGTTCTTGTCGCACAGGCGGGAGATATAGATGATGTCCGGGGAGGGCTCCTTGGTGTTGGGATCGTCGAAGCAGAGGACCATGTCCAGCTCGTTATAGGCGATGCGGGCGCCGATCTGCTGGCCACCGCCGTGGTAAAAGCTCATAAATCGGTGGATGGTCAGGCCTGTGGCCTCGGCCACCATCTGGCCGGTGGTGGCGGTGGCGCAAAGGGTATGCTTGGCCAGGATGCCGCAATAGGCGGTGCAGAACTGGACCATGAGTTCCTTGCGGTTGTTGTGAGCGATCAGTGCGATATTCATGATTGCGCTCTCCTTTCTGTGCAATAGATAGTCAGTAATAAAATAGCCTCGCAGAGTTCGCGTCTGCAGACTATAAGGTTTTTGGCAGATAGCTCCGATGGATCATACACCGGGAGCTTTTTATAGCTTCATCAGCGGGGCCCTTCCGCCCGCGATGCGTTTGGCAATATTATAGTAGGCCCGGGCGGCATAGAAATTGTCATCCCGCAGGGGCACGCCTTGGTTCAGACACCTGGGGATGTCCGGGTCCTCCGGCACCACGCCCAGCAGGGGCAGGCCCGCAGCGTCCATGGCGTCGTCGATGGTGGTGTGTAGCTGGCGCATGAGCTTTTTGGCCACCCGGTTCACCACCAGGTGGACCTTATCCGTGGGGAAGCGGTCCAGCTCCATCACCGTCCGCTGGGCGTCTCGCAGGGCGGTGACATCCGTGGTGGTCACGACCACCACATGGTCCGCCTCCTGGGTGGCCATGCGGAAGCCCTGACCCAAACCCGCCGGCGCGTCTACCAGGCAAAAGTCATAGCTCTCCTTGACCTGCCCCATGAGGGCCCTGACCTGGGTCGGGTTTACCCGGAAGCCGTCAAAAACCAAGGGCGCTGCCAGCAGGAACAGGGAGGGGTACTTGGGATGGCGCACCACCGCCTCCTCCAGGGTGCAGCGGCCGCCCATCACGTCGGAAAAATCCATCAGGGCGCTGTCGCTGAGGCCCAAGGCCAGGTCCAGGTTCCGCAGGGTGATGTCGCAATCCAGGCACAGCACCTTTTTTCCCAGGGAGGCCAGGGCGAAGCCGATGTTGGAGGTGAATGTAGTTTTTCCGGTGCCACCTTTGCCGGACACCACGGCAATGATCTCGCCCATTGTGCCTCCTTATTTGAGAGGGGATTTTTTGATCCTGGCAAAGGCCCGGGGGAACTGCCGGGGCGTGGGCTTTACCTTGCGGATGAGCACCACCCGGTGCCGCACCTCCGTGCAGGGGACGGTGTAGTCCAGGAGCTTTTCAATTTTTCCGCCCAGCTGCCCGATGGCGCTGCGGGCGCTGTCGATCTCCGCATCCGAATCCACGGATTTCATGGCCAGGAACGCCCCGCCGGGCTTCACCAGCGGCAGCGCCAGCTCGCTCAGCACCGGCAGCGCCGCCACTGCCCGGGACACGGCGTAGTCGTACCGCTCCCGATGATCGGCGGCGAATTCCTCCGCCCGGGCGTGGATGCAGGAAACGTTTTCCAGTTTTAGGGCTTCTGCTGTTTCCTGCAGGAAATCGATACGCTTTCCCAGGCTGTCCAGCAGGGTCAGCCGTGCGGTTGGCTCCAGTATGGCCATGGGCATCCCCGGAAAGCCTGCACCGGTGCCCACGTCCACCACGGCTTGGCCCCGGAAGTCCGCCGCAGTCAGCAGATAGGCGCAATCCAGCAGGTGCAGCGTGGCCACGTCCCGGGGCTCCGTAATGGCCGTCAGGTTCATGACCTTATTTTTCTCCAGCAGCCGCCGGGCGAATTCCGTTAGCGTCGGGATGGCGGCGGCGTCCAGGCCCAGACTCTCCAAGCCTTGCTTCAAAATGGATTCCAAGTTATTTCTGCTCCTTCAGCAGGTCCCGGATCTCGGTGAGCAGCTCCTCGGTGGTGGGGCCTGCAGGCTCCTCGGGCTCCTGGGCCTGCTCCTCCTGCTTCTTCAGGTGCGTCAGCTTGTTCACACCCTTTACCAGCAGGAACACCACAAAGGCGGTGATAATAAAGGAGATGATAGAATTGATAACGGCGCCGATGCCGAAGCCGCCGGGGGCCCACTCGGCAAAGGTGCTGTCGGGAATCAGCAGGCCCAGCAGGGGAGTCAGCAGATTTTGCACGATGGAGGTGACGATGGCGGTGAAGGCAGAGCCTACCACAACGCCCACGGCCATGTCCAGCACGTTGCCGCGCATGGCGAATTCCTTGAATTCCTGAAAAAACTTCTTCATAGTCTTTTCTCCTTAACAGGATGTTAATGTTTGGGGATCAGCACCTCTGTGCCGCCCATATAGGGCTGCAGAGCCTTGGGGATGCGCACGCTGCCATCGGCCCGGAGATTGTTTTCCAGCAGGGCGATGAGCATCCGGGGGGGTGCGACACAGGTATTGTTCAGGGTGTGGCACAGCTGCATTTTGCCGCTGTCATCCTTGTAGCGGATCTTGAGCCGTCTTGCCTGGGCGTCACCCAGGTTGGAGCAGGAGCAGACCTCGAAATACTTCTGCTGCCGGGGGGACCAGGCCTCAATGTCGCAGGAGCGGCACTTCAGATCCGCCAGGTCGCCGGAGCAGCACTCCAGCTGCCGCACGGGGATGTCCAGGGAGCGGAACAGCTCTACGCTGTAGCGCCACAGCTTTTCATACCAAGCCTTGCTCTCCTCCGGCTTGCAGACCACGATCATCTCCTGCTTTTCAAACTGGTGAATGCGGTAAATGCCCCGCTCTTCGATGCCGTGGGCGCCCTTTTCCTTGCGGAAGCAGGGGGAGTAGGAGGTGAGAGTCTGAGGCAGAGCGCGCTCCGGGAGGATCTGGTCGATGTAGCGGCCGATCATGGAGTGCTCGCTGGTGCCGATGAGGTAGAGGTCCTCGCCCTCAATTTTATACATCATGCCGTCCATGTCCGTCTGGCTCATGACCCCCTCCACCACATTGCCGTGGATCATGAAGGGGGGGATGCAGTAGGTGAAGCCCTTGTTTATCATAAAGTCCCGGCCATAGGCCAGCACCGCCTCGTGCATCCGGGCGATGTCCCCCAGCAGGTAGTAAAATCCGCTGCCGGAGACCCGGGCGGCGGCGTCCATGTCGATGCCGGCAAACCGCTCCATAATGTCCGTGTGGTAGGGGATCTCAAACTCCGGCACCGTGGCCTCGCCAAAGCGCTCCACCTCCACGTTGCAGCTGTCGTCCTTGCCGATGGGCACGGCGGGGTCGATCATCTGGGGGATGACCATCATGATTTTGTTCAGCGCCGCCTCGGCGTGATCCTTCTTGGCCTCCAGCTGGGCCATGCGCTCGGCATCAGCCTTTACGGCGGCGTTGTTGGCGTCGATTTGGGCCTGAAGCTCCTCCTTTTTGGCCTCGTCTGTGCATTTTTTCAGCTGGCCGAACAGGGGCCCGTTGGCCTTGGACAGCTTGTTGCGCTCCGCCTTCAGAGTCTCGCCGTCAGCAATGGCCTGGCGGCGCTCGGCATCCAGGGCGATGGCCTCGTCCACCAGGGGCAGCTTGGCGTTTTGAAATTTCTTGCGGATGTTCTCTTTTACCAGGTCGGGATTTTCCCGCACAAATCTAATGTCCAGCATTTTGACTTCCTCTCTGTTTCATGTGAAACAATTTATTTCAGCGTCAGCGCGTTCAGGGCGTCCAAGAGGTTATTCAGGTCGTCCACGCCGTAGTATTCCAGCTCAATGCGGCCCTTTTTACGGCCGCTGACGATCTTGCAGCCCCGGCCCAGGTGCGCGCCCAGGGACTTGGCGGCCTCCTCGGCGTAATTCACCTCCAGGCCGCCGGTGGTAACGGCGGGCTGGGCCTTTTCCTGGGCGGTGAGCTTTTTCACCAGCAGCTCCGTCTGCCGGACGGAAAGGTCCGACTTGAGGATGGCATCCGCCGCCTTTTCCTGCAGGGCAGGGGAGAGGGGCAGTATAGTCCGGGCGTGACCGTTGGACAGGCGTCCGTCCTCCACCATAGCGCGCACCGGGGGGCACAGGTTCAGCAGACGCAGGGCGTTGGCCACGGCGGAGCGGGACTTGCCCACCCGCTGCGCGGTCTCCTCCTGGGTGAGATTGTACTGGGTCATCAGCTGCTGATAGCCCTCGGCCTCCTCCATGGGGTTCAGATCCTCCCGCTGCAGGTTCTCGATCATGGCCAGCTCCATGGCCTTGCGGTCGTCAGCCTCGATGACGATGGCCGGCACTTGGTCCAGACCTGCCATCCGGGCGGCCCGCCAGCGGCGCTCGCCGGCAATGATCTGATAATAGCCTGATTGGAGCTTGCGCACCGTCAAGGGCTGGATGATGCCGTGCTCGCGGATGGAATCTGCCAGATCCGCCAGAGCATCGGGATCGAATTGCTTTCGCGGCTGAGAGGCGCAGCTCTCCACTTGAGAAATGGGCAGGTAAAGGCTGCTTTTCTCCTCGCTTGTGTCCATTACATTGTCGCCCAGCAGGGCGGCCAGGCCCTTGCCCAGGCCCTTCGCGTTATTTGCCATAGGAATTTACTCCTCCTTACCTGTGCCGTTTTTCCGCAGAAATTCATCCGCCAGGGCGCTATATGCCTCCGCACCGCGGCAGGTGCGGTCGTATGCATGGATGGGCTTACCGTGGCTGGGTGCCTCGGACAGCCGGATGTTCCGGGGAATGACGGTGCTGTATACCTTCCCCGGGAAGAATCGCTTGATCTCCTGAGCCACCTGTATGGCCAGGTTGGTGCGCCCATCGAACATGGTCAGCAGAACGCCCTCAATTTCCAGCTTTGGGTTCAGGCCCCGGCGCACAATGCGCACTGTACCCATGAGGTCGCTGAGCCCTTCCAGGGCGTAATATTCTCCCTGCAGCGGCACCAGCAGGCTATCTGCCGCACACAGGGCGTTCAGGGTCAGCAGCTCCAGGGAGGGGGGGCAATCGATAAATATATAGTCATATCGGTCTGCCACCTGATCCAGGGCTCGCTTCAGCAGGAACTGACGGCCCTCCAGGTCGATCATCTCCACGCCGGCTCCGGCCAATGCCTTGCTGCTGGGCAGCACATCACCATAGGGGGTGGTGACGATGATCTTCTCTGTCTCCACGCCGTTAATGAGCGCGTCGTATACGCCGTTGGAACGGGATTTGTCCACACCCATACCGGAGGTGGCGTTGGCCTGAGGATCAAAGTCGCACAGCAGCACCCGCAGACCTCTGGCAGCCAGGATGGCGGCCAAATTCACGCAGGTGGTGGTTTTGCCTACTCCGCCCTTTTGATTCACGATCGCAACAACTTTAGCCATGTTCCCACTCGCCTCTCCATTTTTCTGTCATGCACATTATTATATACCATTCCGGCCGCCCGTTTCAATAGATTCTGATAAAAAATTTGAAAAGTCTCCTGTTTCATGTGAAACATTTATCACGAAGCAGGGGAGAGGAGGTGTTTCACATGAAACAATATAAAAGAAGTCCCTGGGGATGTTTCATGTGAAACATCCCCAGGGCATACAAAAAAGCCTCGCAGATTTCGCGTCCGCAGACTGCAATCCGTTTGTCGGAAAAATCCAAAGGTTTTTTCGCTTACACCAGCAGCACCCCACCGTACCCCGGCAGCGTCAGATGTACCGCGCCGCCCGGGACTAAGAACTGCTGGCCGGTCATGGCATCCGTGGCGGTGCCGCCAAGCCAGGGGAGGGTCAGATCCAAAGGCTCCGCTCCGGCGTTCATGACGGCCAGGGTTACCTGATTGCCTGCCCGGCGCTGCACTGCCAGACCGCTGCCCCTGGCGTAGGGATAGGTGATGTCACCTTGCTGCAGGGAGGCTCGCTCCTTTCGCAGCTGGCCCAACCGCCGGAACCAGGCCAGCAGCATTGTGTCCTCCTGCCCCCAAGGGTAGGTGCGGCGGTTCAGAGGATCCTCATAGCCCTGCTGCCCGGCCTCGTCTCCGGCGAACACGGTGGGAGAGCCGGGGAAGGCGTACAGCAGCAGCGCTCCCAGCATCAATCGCCGCCGTGCCAGGTCATATCCGGCCGGGGTAAGCCGGGCTTGAGCCCGTTCCGTCTTGCTCTCCGGTGTGGGCTCGCCGCCCAGAAGGGTCAGGATCCGGGGTGTATCGTGAGTTCCCAGAAAGTTCATGGCACTGTAGAAGGCGGGGGCCGGATAATTCTCCCGAAGGGTTTCCATGCTGTCGCGGAAG
>ULTI01041332.1_pt1 | contig 12590 bp, 17 predicted proteins | sample 1957291 | NCBI WGS metagenome assembly ULTI01 (sample SAMEA4835725, study PRJEB28245) | human gut metagenome | biome: gut microbiome; material: fecal sample | place: Denmark | collected 2008 | reverse complement strand
CACGCGATCGTGACCGTAAAGCCCGCCGCCATGCCGGACAGAACGCCTGCCTTCGTCGCCTTTTTCCAATAGAGCGCGGCGAACGCCGGAAGTCCCGCCGCAGCGGCATAGAAGCTCCAAGCGAACATGAGGATGTTATACGCGTTTTTGATGTACAGCGCGATCAGCAGCGCGCCCAGCGGCAGTACGACGGCGAACACGCGCGTGAGCCGCAGCTCCTTCCTTTCCGGCGTATCCGGCCGGAATACCTTGTAGATATCATGCACGCACGTCTGCACGGAGACGATGAGATAGCTGTCCGCCGTGGACATGATGACGGACAGAATGCCTGCCAGTGCGAGGCCCGTCAGGCCGACCGGGAGGATTTCAATCGCCAGCGCCGGAACGACCGCGTCGGTCGAGCCGTAGGCCGCGATCTTCTCCGCCGGGACGAGCTGATGCGCGACCACGCCCATGAACCATACCAGCGGGATCGTCAGCCCGTAGGCAAGCGTGCCGAGGAACAGGCCCTCCTTGGCGGATCTGCGGTTCTTTGCCGCGAACGCCCGCTGCCACATCTCCGCGCCGGCCAGCGTGAAGACAAAATAGGTGATGATATCGCCGACGATGCCGCCGTCGATGTACGGCTTTGCCAGCTCCGGCGCCAGATTCTGCACAAAATTGCCGATCCCGCCGAGCTTGACGAGCGACGAGGCCGGGATCAGGATATACACGAACAGGATCAGCATGACAAACTGGAACACGTCCGTATAAATGACGCCGAACAGGCCGGACGTGGCCGTGTAGATGATAAATACCGCGCAGGCGATGAGCGCGCCCAGCTCATAGGAAATGCCGATCTCGCCGCCGAGCATATTGATGATCGTGGCTGTCGCCGTGACCTGCGAGGCGACCGTGCCCATCATGGTGAACGCAATGAGGCAGCCCAGCACGACCTTGGCTGTTTTTCCGAAGCGCTGCTCAAACAGGTCCGGGATGGATGTGACGCCGAACTTTGTGCCGACGTCCGAGATGCGCCCGGCGAGGCCGGAAAAGATGAACATCCCAAGCAGGTACGGCAGCGCCGTCATGATGGCCTTGAAGCCGCTTGAATACGCGACGCCCGCACGCCCCATCAGGCCGCTGCCGCCGATGATGGTCGCGCAGACGGTGGCCATCAGAACCAGCGGCCCGAAGGAGCGTCCGCCGAGATAATAATCGTCCATGCTCCGGACCTTTTTGACCACCACAAGGCCGATGAGCACCATTGCAATCAGATACGCGCCGATGATCGCCAGATCCAGCGCGTGAAGTTCGTTGTGAACCACGTGTGTCTCCTTTCCTTCCGGCAGGCAGACACCCGCCGGATCATGTTGTTTCTGTTTTGCTGAAGAACCGGGCGACGGCCTCCCGTGCCTCCTGGTCGCCCACAAAGAGAATGCGGTCCCCACCGCGAAGCTCGGCATACGGCCCCGGCGAGACGGTCAGCGCGTCCGCGCGCGCAATGGCGACGACGGTCGCCCCCGTCGCCTGCCAGAAATGGAGCGAGCCGAGGGTCTTTCCCGCGTCCGGCCAGTCCTGCGGCACGCGGCAGGAGAAGGTCTTCAGCTGCTCCGCAGCCTGTTCGGGCTGCACGGAATCATCGAGAATGCTGCCGCACAGCTCCGACACCTGCCGCGCCACGGCCTCCTGCTGGGCAAGCAGCGCGCGCAGCCGCTGCTTTTTCTGCCGCAGCTCGTTTTTTTCGCCGACCATCTGCAAATAGCGCTTCGCGTTTTCCGCAGAGCGCACGTACACGCCGCTCTGCTCCTTGACGGTCACGACCTGCATATCGCGCAGCAGCTGCACGGATTTGCGGATCGTTTCGGGGGAAACCTGATACTCCGACGAAAGCTTCGAGCGCCCGGAGAGCTTTTCCCCCTCCGCAAGCTGCCCGTCCGCGATCCGACCGGCCACGGAGACCGCGATCCGCATATATTGCGGGAGTTCTTCATTTTCCATCGCGGAATCCCCTCCTTTTTCCCGGAATAGAACTATTATATCAACTGACAACCTTCTTTTCAAGAAAGATTTTCAGTTTTTTGAATAAAAAAACAAGGCTGCGGAAAAGCAGCCTGAAAAAAGCGGCCGGGGAAGACAGAAAAACTGGCTTCCCCGGTTTTTGATGTGATCAGCAGCCTCAGCTGATGGATACGACGAACTGCCAGACCGGCTCTGCCAGAAAAAAGCCCAGCGCAGCCGAGCAGACGTTGGCGCACAAGCCGCACAGGAACGCGCGGCGCTTTGACCGGCCCCTGAGTGCGGCGCGGTAAATAAACGCCTCCAGCAGCGCGATTACCAGCTCTGCCGGGAAGAAGAGCATGAAATATCCCGGCCCGACGCCATTGTTGACGGCGAACAGCGCGAAATACCCGTGCAGCAGCCCCTGCGTCACGAGATTGACGAGCAGGAACGGCTTCCAGTTTTCTTTCAGCTTGAACCCGAACAGGAGCAGCACCACAAGCTCGATCAGAATCGTCGGCACAAACGTCGCGGCGAATTGCAGCAGATACCCCACGGACTGCAAAGGCGGCTTTGCCGTTTTCGCCGTCCAGTCGACCGTGACGGAGGACTGCAGCGTCCTGCGCGTCAGCACATCCGACAAAAACGTCTCGCCGGAGGCCGTGACCATCAGAATGCGGTATGTCTCCGGAACGCCGTAGTAGCGGAAGCTGTGCAGCATCGCGCCGGAGCCGTCCGGCTCGCCCGTCAGCTCGCCCCAGATGGGTGCGCGCGTGGAACCCTGTGCAATGCAGGCGTGCCAGCCTGACGGAACAGCCGCGCGGAGCGCGGCCAGCAGCGCCGGGTCAAGCTCCCGCTCGTCCAGGTCATAGAGATTTTTCGCCCAGTCGCCCGTGTCCAGCAGATCGAGATAATACTCCTCCTGCGGCGGCTGCTCGACCCGGACGACCAGCTGCGGCTTGGGGCCGAAGTCGGCGAAGACTGCTGTGGTCAGCAGCAGAAGCACGGCGAGCAGGAGCGAAAGTCTTTGCAAGAAGCGTTTCATTTTTTTCTCCTTTGTCAAGTGTTACGTGATGACGAAGCCTCCGTTGACAGGCAGGACCTGTCCGGTGACAAACGCTGCGTCTGCCAGATAGACCATCGCCCGCGCGATGTCCTCCGGCGTGCCCAGCCGCTCGATGGGCGTCTGCTGCCGCAGACCCTCCATAACGCTGGGGTCTACGTGCGCGCACATATCGGTCTGGATGACGCCCGGCGCGACGGCGTTCACGCGGATGCCGGACGGCCCCAGCTCCTGCGCCAGCGCCTTGGTCAGAGCGAGGATCGCGCCCTTCGTCGCCGAATACGCCGCCTCGCACGACGCGCCGATCTGCCCCCACATGGAGCTGACGTTGAGGATACAGCCGGACTGCTGCCGCAGCATATGGGGAAGGGCTGCGCGGATGCAGTAAAACGCGCCGTCGACGTTGACGGCAAACAGCCTGTGCCAGCGTTCGGGTGTGATGGTGTTGATGAGTGCATAATCCGCGATCCCGGCGTTGTTGACGAGAAGATCTGTGCCGGGAAGCTGCGCGAACGCGGCGTTCACCGCCGCCTCGTCCGCAACGTCGCAGCGGACGGCAAGCGCGCCGGTCTCGGCGGCGACAGCCGCCGCCTTTTCGTCTTCCTTTTCATAGAAAAACGCGACCCGGTCACCGCGCGCGGAAAACGCGCGCACGGCTGCGGCCCCGATGCCGCGCGAGCCGCCGGTAATCAAAACATTCATAAATAGCTCCTCGCCCCGGCGCGGCTGACCGCTCCGGGGCGTTTTCCGGTTATCGTTTTCTGGTCTTGGTCTTGTGGTCGGAATAGGCGCGGATGGAGGACATTTTGCTGTCCGACTCGGACATGAACTGCTTGAGCATATCGTCGAACGATTTCTGCTGCGGCGCGGACGGCTGTTGCCGGTTCGGCTGCGCCTGACGCTGCTGGAAGCTGCCGCGCGGGCGCTGGGTCTGCTGCCGCGTGGGCGCAGGCAGGGTGCGCTTGATGGAAAGATTGATCTTTCCGCCTTCCAGTCCGATGACCATGACCTTGACAGTCTGGCCCTCGGTCAGATACTCGTGCAGATCGCTCACATAGGCGTGCGCGACCTCGGAAATGTGGACAAGTCCGGTCGTGTTTGCGTCCAGCGCGACGAACGCGCCGAATTTTGTCAGGCTCTTGACAGTTCCTTCAACAATTTCTCCAACCTTCAACTGCATCTTTCTATCCTGGTCCCCCATTTTGTTTAGTCACCGACATCTTCAAAGACGATCTCACCCTCTGATACCATGCCGAGCTGGTCGCGCGCGACCTGTTCCAGCCCCTCGGGCGTGTCGAGCGCGTCGATCGAGCTCTGCAGCCGGTCATTTTCCTGCTGTGTGCTTGCGATGGAGCTTGTCAGCCCGGCAGCCTCTGCTTCCTTTTCGCTGATCTGGGAGCGAAGGCGCACCAGGGTAACAGTGGCGTACACAACGAGGATCAGAATCACCAGCTTGACCAGCAGAGACGACTTGACGAATTTCATTCCGGCGTCTGCTCCTTTCCAGTTGTGCGTGTTTCCAATCGAGAATATGCTTACAGGTCATTGTACCCCATTTTCGGAAGCTTGCAAAGAGGGTTTTTGAAATTTTTTTGAGAAATTTCAAAAAAAAGCGCACAGGCGCGAACAGCGTCCGCAAAATCCGCCCCAGCAGACGGAAAAGTCCCCGGAACACGCGCAGCATAAGCGGGCTGAGCGTCAGGAAATACAGAACGGCGGTCAGAAATACGGCGAGGAACACATACAGCCGGAACTGCCCCTGTCCCGCCGTGAGCGCGAAGGACAAAAACGAGGCCGTGAGCAGCAGGCCGAACAGCGCGTCCGCCGCAAGTCCCGTCCGCGGGCAAAGCTGCCGCAGCGCACGCAGCAGATCGTAGGCCAGACACAGCCCCAGCCCCAGCAGCGCTCCCTGCGCAAAGGTCAGCGCCTGCGCCGAGACAGGGATCTCCATCAGCCGAACAGGCGGGCGAAAAAGCCGCCGCGCGGGATATCGTCCTCATACGAGATCGCGTCGACGCTCCCGTCGACCAGGACCTGCCCGCCGTCGATGGACAGCTGCTGCAGATGCAGTCCCTGTCCGCGGATGGACATCGGGCCGCGCGTGGAGGTCAGAAGGATCTCCGTGTCGTCAAAGCTTTCGACCTCCAGAACGCCTGTGATGGAAAGACGGCTGCGCGAGTCGAGCGTCAGCCGGTGCGGCTGCTGGGCAAGATTCGTTTCGATCAGCGCCTGCTGCATGGTATCATCCTTTCTTCTGTCCGGGTATGCCGGCTTCTCCCTACATATATACGCAGGAAACAGGATCGTATGCAGCAATATGATCCGCTATATTTCGCGGTACATGGCCGCCGCGTCGTCCTTGCGCACAGCCTCGGCCACGGCGAGCACCTCGACCGTAACGGTCCGTGCGCCGAAGGCGATGGAAATATGATCGCCGACCTTCACGTCATAGCTGGCCTTGGCCGGCTTGCCGTTGACCGTCACGCGGGTATTGTCGCAGGCCTCGTTCGCGACCGTGCGGCGCTTGATGAGGCGGGAAACCTTCAGATATTTATCAAGTCTCATGCTGTCAGCCTTTCTGCCGGAGGCTCCGGCAATGTGTTTCTGTTATCATACCGCGAACCGCCGCTCTGTGTCAACGTCCGGAAGCGCTTTGCTGTCTGAGGATTTTGCGGTTGACGGCCCGTGCAGCGGCAGCTACAATAAAAGAAAAACGCAAAGGAGAATCTGCAATGGACGTAACGCGGATCCCGAAGATCGAGCTGCACCTGCATCTGGACGGCGCAGTGCCGCCGGAGACGATGTGGCGCATGGCGCAGGAAAAGCACGTTTCGCTGCCGGTGGACACGCTGGACGAATTTTACGCTTGGCTGGTCAAGACGGCGGACTGCCGCGACGTGAATACCTATCTTGCCCGGTTTGAGCTGCCCCTGCAGCTCATGCAGGACGCGCCGGGCATCACGCGCATCACCTGCGATGTGCTCACGACGCTTGCGCGGCAGGGGCATATTTACGACGAGCTTCGCTTCGCGCCGCAGCTGCATACGCGTGCCGGACTGCGGCAGCAGGACGCCATCGAGGCCGTGCTGGCCGGGCGGGAGCAGGCGCTGCGCGCCTTCCCGGACTATCGCTGCGGCATTCTGCTGTGCTGTATGTGCATCGGCCCGGAGACGGCCAACATGGCGGAAAACCTTGAAACCGTGCGGCTGACGCAGGAATATCTCGGCTCCGGCGTTGTGGGGATGGACTTGGCGGGCGCGGAGGGGATTGTCCCGCTGCGAAATTTCCACCCGATTTTCGACCTGGCGCGAGAGCTGGGCCTGCCCTTCACGTGCCACGCGGGCGACTCGCAGGGGCCGGACACCGTGCGGGACGCGCTGGAGTTCGGCGCGAAGCGTATCGGGCATGGCCACCATATTTTTGACGATCCCACGCTCTGGCAGCGTGCGATTCAAAACGGCGTCACGCTGGAGATTTGCCCGACGAGCAATATCCAGTGCAAAACGCAGCCGTCCTATGCGCAGCACCCGGCGAAAAAGCTGCTGGACGCCGGGCTGCGCGTGTGCATCAGCACCGACAATATGACCCTCGCCGCCGTGACGCTCGAGGATGAGTACCGGCACTGCGTCGCGGACATGGGCTTTGCGCCGGATGACCTACGGACCATGGCCCGCTTCGCGCTGGACGCCGCGTTTTTACCGGAGCAGGAGAAGCGGGATCTGGCTGGGAAATTTTAAATTAAAACAAATATTCGAATATTTCTTGACGCATCCACCTCCTCTGTGGTACACTTGCCGCAGAGGAGGCAGATATCATATGCTGAGTGAACAGGAGCTTTTGGAGATGGAGCGGCCCGTCTCCGCGCGTCATGCGCCGATGCGGCGGTGCGACCGCGCAGCACAGTTTGCACCGTTCGCCGCCTTGAGCGGCTTCGGCGAGGCTGTGCAGGAGGCCGGACGGCTGGCGCGGGAGCGGATCGAGTCCGCTGAGCGCTCTGACAAGCTGCCGGACGACGCGTTTTTTGATTTTGATCCCGATTTTATGGACGGGATGCCTTGACAAACTTACTCTACAGATGTAGAATGCAGATATACTACAAATGTAGAGGAATGATATACTATGACAGAACGCATTCGGACGCTGCCGGACGCGGAGCTGGCGGTCATGCAGGCCGTCTGGGCCTGCGAGACTCCGGCGAAGCGCGCGCAGATCGCCGCGATTCTGGACAAGACCCACCCGATGGCCCCGACGACGCTTTTGACCGTTCTGTCGCGGCTGGCGGACAAGGGCTTTCTGCGCATTGAAAAAACAGGCCGCAGCGCGGAATACTGGCCGCTGGTCGCGCGGGAGGACTATCTTGCCCGGCAGGGTCGGAAATTCTATGATACCCTCTGCGGCGGGAGTCTGCCCGCGTTTGCCGCCGCGCTGTGCGCAAGCGGCTTAACGGCGGAGGAGCTGGAGGAGCTGCGCGAGCTTCTGCGGGAGGGAACGCTGTGAGTATTGCAATGGCGGTCCGTCTGGTGCTCGGCCTGATCTGCGGCGGTACTCTCACGTGGGCCGTCTGGGATCGATCCGAGCGGGAGCTGGCAGACAGGACGAAGGAAGAGCCACATGAGGGCCCGCGTTTCCTGCCCGGCATCAGCAGCTATTATCTGCCGATGCTGATGCTGCTCTATCCGATCCTCGGTGTGATCGTCGGCGGCGCACAGATGGCGGTGCAGATTACGCTGGGGCTGCTGATTCGCGTATTTCTGGAGATGAGCGTCTATTATGTGCTCCTGATGGCTGTGATGCCGTGGCTGCGCAGGCGGATTTCCGCCCGTGTGTGCGCCATGCTATGGCTGCTGCCGGACTGGCTGTATGTGTTCGTCGGCAGGCTCGACCGGCCGACGGACGGGAAAATGCTCGTCCTGCACGCGCCGGGCGTGCTCGTCTATGTGCTGCTGGCTATCTGGGCCGTAGGCGCGGTAGGCGTGATGGTCTGGAAGATCGGGTCGCACCTCGCGTTCCGCCGTCGAATTTTAAAAAACGCCGTTCCGGTCACGGACCGGCAGACGCTGCATGTCTGGGAGATCGAGCTGGAACGCGCGTGGATCCGGAAATGCAAGTGGAAGCTCGTGCGCTCCGGCGTGGTCACGACGCCGCTGTCCATCGGCCTGTATAACCGGACGACCCGCATCGTGCTGCCCATGCGCGAGTATACGCAGGAGGAGCTGTCGCTTATCCTGCGGCATGAGATCATTCATATCTCCCGCGGAGACCCGGAGGCGAAGCTATTTCTGACGTTCTGCACGGCCATGTGCTGGTTCAATCCGCTCATGTGGGCCGCCATGCGCAAAAGCGCCGATGATTTTGAGCTCAGCTGTGACGAATCCGTGCTTCTGGATGAGCCGCAGCCTGTCCGGCGGCAGTATGCGGAGCTGCTGCTGCAGACCGCGGGCGACGAGCGGGGCTTCACGACCTGTTTGTCCGCGACGGCGGGCGCACTGCGCTACCGGCTGAAAAATATCATGAAGCCTGAAAAAAAGCGCACGGGCGCGATTCTGATCGGGCTGACGCTGTTTGTGCTGGCGATGTGCTCCGGCTATGTGGCGCTGGCCTATGACGCGCAGCCGGGCACGCAGCGGATCTTTGATGGGCAGGACTTAAGCGCCGTGACGGTCAGCAGCGTCGACCCGTGGAACGACCCGCGCGGCAAGGACGGCACCTGCATGGACGAAGACGCGCTGAAGGACTATCTCGCGTCGCTGCAGCCGGAATTGTATACAGAGAAGCTTGACGAATACGCCTCCGGCGAACAGCGGGAGCTGACCGTTATGTTCGACACGCCGCAGGGACGACTGAGTGTCCGCCTGCTCGATCAGGCGGTTCACGTCACGCGCCTGTGGGACGGCCCGGATTTTCATTCGGACAGCTATTATCTGAAAACGCCTGTTGACTGGGACTATCTCGACACGCTCATCGCGCCGGTGCCGAATCTTCAACTTATTTTCCTGAACAACAGGGTGGACCGCGTTGTGTGCCGCTCCCTGACGCGGACGGCGGCAGACGGAACGGTCAGAGTTCTGCTGGCGTCCGAGGACTGGCGCTATAACGAGTATCTAAACGAAGATGTGCAGGAGGTGCAGCTGGGCTTTTCCCTGCCGCTGGCCGGGCCGTACACCGTAACGGTCGAGCCGCTGCGCGGCGGCGCGCGGCAGACGCTCACGCAGGACGATCTGCCCGGCGACTGTCTCCCGCTCACCAGCCCCAATGCGAAATATACCGTCGCCGCCGACCTGCAGGGCGAGGACGGCGCGGTCTACCACGCACAGTATGTTTTCATATTCCGAAAAGAAGCATCCTGAACATAAACCAGCGGCTGCCCGACGCGAAGGAAAGCCGGATCATGAACTTGACTTGTGGGTACTGCAAGCTTAGAATGGAGCTATCTACCAGAATCTGTTGAAGGAAGGATTGTATGCGGCTCTTTGAGAAAACGCCGGAGGCGATGACCGGCAGCAGGATCGCCGCCGTTGATTACGCGAAAACGCTTGCGATCGTCTGCGTGGTGATGATCCATGTATCCAGCGAGGTCCTGCTCGGCAGGCAGATCGGGAGCGATGCGTGGCTGGAAGGCCTGTTCTGGAGCAGCCTTGCAAGAGGCGCGGTTCCGCTGTTTCTGATGTGCAGCGGCGTTCTGTTTCTGGGTAGAAGCGGCGGCCTGTCCGTCCGGCGCATCTGGAAACGGAACATTCCGCATATCCTGCTTGCGCTGCTTGTCTGGGCGGCTGTTTACAAGCTGGTTCCGCGCTTTCTGCATGAAAAGCTCACTGCGGAAGCGCTGCGCACGATTTTGCTGGAGCTGTTGTGCGGCCAGCATGAGGGCCATCTGTATTTTCTGCATATCATGCTGCTGGTATATGCCGCGCTGCCGGTCACATACACGTTTGCGGCAAATGCGGATGAAAAAACGGAGCGCTATGCGCTGGCCTTCTGGATCGTATCCGGCGTGCTCCTTCCGACGGCCAAGGGCCTCGGACTTCTCCATGCGTCTCCGGCATTTTTCTGCAATGGCCGCTCACGCTGGCCTGGGGTGCGATCGGCTGCACCTGGCTGGGGCATTTTCTGATAAAGCGTAAGCCGCTCCCGGTACATTTGACGGCTGCAATGATCCTCGCTGGATTTCTCATCTGCTTTGCCGGTACGTGGCTCCGATCTGTCCGGGCAGGAAAGCTGTCCGCGCAGCTGCTGGAGGGGTTGTCGCCGGGGCCGTGCCTCATCGCGGCAGGCGTCTTTTCGCTGTGTATGCGGGTCGGGAAAAAGGGATACGGGAAGCTGGCGCGCATGGCAAAGGCGCTGTCCGGCGGCTCGTTCTGCGTGTATCTGGCGCATCTGCTGGTCCTGCGCGCACTGACGCGCGCCGGGCTTTCGACCGGCTGCTTCCGCCCCGCCGTTTCGGTCCCGTTCCTTACGCTGCTGTGCCTCCTTGGAAGTTATTGCATCTATTTGATTTTAAAAAGGATCCCGTGGGTCAACCGCTGGCTCATTTGATCTGCACAGCGTTTGCTGACGAAAAGCACAGAATGCAAAAGAAGGGGCTGTCTCTTAGTGAGACAGCCCCTCTAAATTAAGGCTTATGCTTCTTCACTGAACTGGTCTTTGCCGACCGAGCAGAGCGGGCAGACCCAGTCTTCGGGGACTTCTTCCCAAGGCGTGCCGGGGGCTACGCCGTTGTCGGGGTCGCCGACCTCCGGGTCATAGACATAGCCGCAGATGTCGCAGACATATTTCATGTTCAAATTCTCCTTTATTCTCAGCCGCTGAGCCGCTCGGAGAGGACTGCCATGATCTTATCGTGGCAGCCGCCGCAGCCGGTCGAGCAGCTGGTCAGCCTCTGCACCTCGGCAAACTCCTTTTCCACGTCGGAGAAGTGCGCGCTCCTCTGTAGCGCGTTGTCAATGTCCGCCAAGGTCACATGCTTGCAGTTGCAGATCACGGTGTTTTCCGTGTAGTCCATCTTACTTGAAGTAGCGCTCCAGAAGGCCCTTGAGCGCACGGCCGTGTCTGGCCTCGTCCTTGGCCATTTCATGGACGGTGTCGTGGATGGCGTCGAGGTTGTTCTTCTTGGCGCACTTGGCGAGGTCGAACTTGCCCTGGGTTGCACCGAATTCGCAGTCGACGCGCCACTTGAGGTTGTCCTTCGTGGTGGCCTTCATGTTGGGCTCAAGCTCCTCGCCGAGCATCTCGGCGAACTTGGCGGCGTGCTCCGCCTCTTCGTAAGCGGCCTTTTCCCAGTACAGGCCGATCTCGGGATAGCCCTCGCGGTGGGCGATGCGGGCCATGCAGAGATACATACCGACCTCAGAGCATTCGCCGTTGAAGTTGGCCTTGAGCTGGTCGAAGATATACTGCTTGTCGGCCTCGGAGACGTCGGGGTTATTCTTGACGGTCTTGGCATAGACGCCGTACTCATGCTCGGCAGCCAGGGTCAGCTCGCCCTTGACTTCCTCGAACATATTGCTCTTTGCATGACAGACGGGGCATTCTGCCGGAGCAGCGTCGCCTTCGTAGATGTAACCGCAGACCTTGCAAACAAATTTCTTCATGATAAATTCCTCCGTAAAATAATTTTTTGATGATAAAATTGTGGATGGATGAATGTCAGTGCGCGTCCTTTTTTGCGCAGTCGGCGCAGACGCCGGTGACGGCGATGCGGCAGCCTTCGACCTTCGAGCCGGTCTGCCGTTCGACCTCAGAAAGGGTATCCGCAGGAAGCTCCAGCCAGTTGATGTCGCTGACCGCGCCGCAGATGCGGCAGATGAAGTGCGCGTGGGGATCGGTACGGAAATCAAAGCGTTCCAGTCCGTTGTAGACGCCGACGGAATCGATCGTGCCCTCGTCCTTGAACATGGCGAGGTTTCGATAGACCGTCGCGAGCGACAGGTCAGGGATGGTGGGCTTGAGCTGCGTGTAGACCCACTCCGCCGTCGGGTGGCTCGTTGTACAGCGCAGACATTCGAGAATTGCATCGCGTTTGCGGCTGTGCTTACGGGCAATGGACATGGGCTGATCTCCTTTGCTGAGTCAATATTGATAATAATTATCATTACGGTTATAGTATATCCATGTACCCGCCATTTGTCAATAGGGTTTTGAAAAAAAATTTGATATTTCGAACAGCTCAGAAAAATTTGTATGTACCCGGCTCCCCTTGGGCACAAGGGGCCGATTCCCCCTATCAGGGGGAAATGGCCCGAAGGGCCAAAAGGGGTAGGGACGCTGGCCCAAAGGGCCTGAGGGGATTCGAACGCTGCAAATTTAGGAGCACTGCGACATCATGTAAAACCTTGGTAGGGGCGGGGCTCTGCTCCGCCCGGCAGTACGAGCTGTTTTTTTACGGAAATCTGCGGCGAACCCGCATTATTTTTTGTAATCGATGATAGATTTTACAGTGTAGGAACGCATATTAGAAATTTGCAACTGCCCATCAGCATTTTCTTTTACTTCTCCAAAAGAAAACGCTGGCAAAAGAAAACGAGCCCGGAGGGATTTCGATTTCCCTCCG
>ULTI01006413.1_pt1 | contig 12608 bp, 25 predicted proteins | sample 1957291 | NCBI WGS metagenome assembly ULTI01 (sample SAMEA4835725, study PRJEB28245) | human gut metagenome | biome: gut microbiome; material: fecal sample | place: Denmark | collected 2008 | reverse complement strand
GGTATAACACCGCCGTTAAAATGCATGAAAAGATGAAAAATTCATGAAAAAGAAATCACGATTATTTTATATCCGTTCCATTGACATGGCAACTCTTGTTCAGTTTGTTTTTCAGGCTTTCTTCTTTTACTTTCCGCATGAACCATGATTCTGGGTATGAATGCGCCGGGTTATCCTTGCGACGGTAATCAGGGTGCATGATGTATTTTTTTTCCAGCATGTCTTTAGCCGCCTTCAATTTCGCTTCATAATCCATATTTGTTCTCCTGTTGATACTCCCTGTCCATTATTAAAGATACCGCCATATCTTCCGTTTCGCTATCCCAAAACCGGCTGGATATGGTATTTACGCATTCCTTCGCCGCGGTAAATTCGTTGTTTGCCAAGGCTTCTTTCAGCTTTCGGACTTCTTCCGTCAGGCCAAACTTGTCAGCACAATCGAAATAAACGCATTTCATGAGCGCATATCTTCTGTTCTCCGGATCCTTGTAATCGTAACGGGATTCAAGCAGCTCCATTTTCTTGTCCGCTATCCTGTCCATAAGGTCCAGCTCTCTTTCCATCTCCCTTACGTTGTAATCCCAATCATCGTTGAACATAGTCGATCTCCTTTTCCGTTTTCATTTTATCATGATACTACAAAATGTAGCTATATTTCCATAGCTACCGCCCGTCGTATTGCCTCGTCCATCGTCAGTTTGTCTTTTTGTTTTTCTGCAATGGCTTCTTCACAGGTATTCTTCGCTATCAGTCTGTGCACGTACACCAGTCTGTCATAGCCTGATTGAGCCTGCCGGATCGGGCCAAGACGTTCTATCACCTGTGCATAATACTCTGCGTTCCAGTCTTGAGTGTATACACACAAATGCCGTCCACCGTGTTGCAAGGACAATCCATGCCCTGCACTTTGTGCATGGATAAGCAGAATGGGAATTTTCCCGTTATTCCAGTCATCCACCACCTTCTTTTGTCGTGAGTTGCTTTCAAGCAGTACAGCCTGCGGAAACTTGTTCTGTAGCGCTTTCAGATCGTGCTGAAACCAGTAGGCTATAACCAGATTCTCTCCGTTTATTTCTTCAAGAAGCTCTTCTACAGCCTGCAATTTTTCTTTGTGCAACGTATGCCATATTCCGTTATCGTCCCGTATGCAACCCGATGCTATCTGCCTGCACTTCATCAGGGCGGATCCTGCATTGACCGCGGTAACGTTGCCACTAGCCATTTCGAGTACCGCTTCCTTGTGAACCTTTTTGTACATGGCTTTTACCTTGTCCGGAAGCTCTACAAATATGTCCAGCTCTATCGGTTTTTTTACATCGAAATAATCGTATGCATCTATCACTACGGAAGTCGATTGCAACCGGGATGTTATCTCCTTGAAAGCATGAGGCAGTGGTTCAATGATACCGTATCGTGAATCGGAGCCGAACCTGTTCCTGAACCATCTCATCTTGAATGAATTGAAAGAAGATCCGAGCGCTTCTCCGAAATCGACCGGCCATTGCTGGCCCCACAAATCCGTCAGCCCATTTGCCGCGGGGGTACCGGTAAGGTTATACCAGTGCTTGGTTTGCTTTGCGTGTCTGACCAACGCTTGGGCGTTTTTGCTACCGTCTCTTCCTACCATCTGCACTATTTTTCCGGACGCATATTTTCTGAAATGAACTCTCTGGTTTTTCAACCGGGTGGATTCATCGGCGACGACGGTTTTGAAAGGCCATCTTCCGTCCAGCACGGTATGCAACCATGCAAGGTTTTCGTAGTTTATGGTGTAAATATCCGCACGGGTCTTCAGAGCCGCCGTTCTTTCCTTTTCATTGCCAAGTACCTTTACGATCTCAAGCCCTGAAAGCTGTCGCCACTGCGCTATCTCATCCGCCCATACCATATTAGCCACCCGCTTCGGAGCGACAACCAGCGCCGGAAACACATCACTGTCCGCCACGCTCATGGATGCAAGAGCCATAAGCGTGGCGGAAGTTTTCCCTGTGCCCGGAGAAGCGAACAGGTTGCCCCTGTCAAGATTTGTAATGAGATCCACCATTGGCTTCTGGCAGTCTCTGATCTTCAACGGTTTCATTGTATAGTGCCCGATTTTTGTACAACGAAGCTGTTTGTATCGGCGAGCCATTGCCTTTCAAAGTTCAACTGAACCCTGTATTCCTTGTGCTGGTTAATTATTTTTTTATAAAGAAAACAAAAAACATCCTCGCACATGCTTGCATAGGTATAATCAGTCATTGCGATCTTCTGTCTGCACGCCTCCATTGCTTCCTTGACAGACTTCCTTACACTGTCATAAAACAAATACGCCACTTCTCTCGTCGATGCATTCGGCATCAGCTCGAATAAAACGACTATGTTATTTGCATCCTTTTCTTGTACGACGGTTATACAGGATCCAAATTCGTTGGTACCATAATTCGCTTTTTTACAATCCAGATTCAATACCTGAAACACTTCTTCCTGCTGTTCCTTGTTTATGCAGCACACAACATCTACATTGACGTCCTCGAACTCCAGAGTTATGTAATCATTTTCCATTGGCCTTTTCCTTTATTTCCATCAATGCAATTTCGGCATAAACTGAATTGAACTCCATCATGCCCGGTATATCCAGCTTCTCTTTTACAATGTCCCGCCAGAATCCGGATCCGGCCAGCTCCAGCTTTTTTCCAAGCTCAAACTCTTCTTCTTCCGTTTCAGGAACCTTGCCTATCGTCAGATATGAGATCATTTGAGTTTGCGAAGTGAAGGTCTGACTTGATATGACCTCGTCACCCGATCCCGTTATTTCTACATACAGCCCTATTTCCACTCCGCCTGTTACCGCCAGCAGGCGCGCTCTGATATCTTTAGTCATCGTTCTTCCCTGTTATATGTCGTATGAAGTCGTTTACGCCGTCCATTGAATCAATCACCCATACGGAAAACCCCATGCTGTCCAATAACGTCAACTCGGCTACCTGATTGGGCCGCGGTTTTTCTCCCGGGGCTTTCATCTCGACGAAATATATGGCCCCGTTCGGCATGAACACTTGTCTGTCAGGTGCTCCCGTCCTGCCCTGATATACCGTCTTTCTCGTGAAGCCGCCATGCGTCTTGACGAGATAATCAAGATGCCTTTCCAGTCTGCTTTCCGCTGCCATCCAGTATCTTTCTTTTCAATTTATCTTTGGTTTCCGATGGGATGTTCAGTTCCGATTCAGAAGTCAGCCATTCCGCTTCTTCCTCTGAATCGTACTCGTATCCTTCTATCTGCAAGGTGTCTGTACCAACGGTAGCGAGCTGGCCTTCATGAACCCATTTCGGTTCCAGCTTCATCTTCTGCACCCAGTAGTCCAGTGTGCCATCTTCCTTTCTTATCGGCTTGATCATGTGGATTTCAAAATTTGGAGAAGGCGGTTTCAGTTCGAACAAGGGAAGGTTGCACATGGACAGCTCCATGCGATTTTTCGGTACGCCATACCGCTTTTTGAACAGCCTCATTACCGCCCGTACGACAGGGCGGGAAACGTGCGCCGATTCAGGGCTGCTTCCATACTTGTGCCTGAACATGGCAACGCCTTCTTCAAAGGCCGTCTCGATAGGTAATTTCTCTTCTTGCATTTTCTAATCCTTTCTGTATCTGTGTGCTTCAAACCCTGCTGCCGCAAGCGGCATGTCGCTACACCACTTGTGTGGCGTCGCCATCATATCCGCAAGCTTTCTTGCAGAATATTCAGGCATGTCAGGGCACTCGCAAATGAACTCGTCGTGAACCCGTGAGATGATCGGATATCCGGCCTTCTCTATGTCCGGAATGTGATAAAACAATACGTCTCTCGCGAAGCCAGATGTTACGTTTTCAGCAAGCTTCCCGGAATATGTTTTTATTCTCTGGAATTTTTTGGTGAACTGATCCACCCCTACAAACGACAGGTGACCATCCTCATCTACCGCCGGATGCAAATACGTCAGCACCCGTCCAGACGGAAGCCGTATAAACAAATAGCTCCCTGTCTTTCTGAACTTCAATCTGTTTACCGTAAAGACTTCTCCGGGATTTGCGATGCTGTTTCTGAACGCTGTATCAAGATCGCTCCAGAAACGTACTGTTTTTGGATGGGAATCCCGCCATAACTGCTTGAGATATTCGCAAGCTGAATACTCATGTGCCGTCAGCCCGGCATGATACCCATGCTCCTTGGCCCAATCATATTTACGCTTGCAATCTTCAAGTCTTGCCAAATCGCCTGACGCCCACACCGCGTCCGCCATGACAGCTATATCCAGCCTGTACACCGCGGCAAAAGTCAGAAACGCCTTGACCCCGCCTTCATATCCAAGACCCAATTCCTGAACCTTGCCTATCTGCCTTTCATCCTTGGTTACATCTTCCGGTCGTATGTTCATGGCCTTGGCATAAGCCATTTTGTAATTATCGAATTTTATCTTGCCTGCATCATAGTCACGGAAGTATTGCAGCTTCCACTCCTCTCCCGCCAGATAGGCAAGGCCACGCCCTTCTATGTTGGACAGGTCGGCTACCACAAGCTTGTGGCCCGGCGTCGCGCATATAACGCTCCTGACAAGGTCGGACAATACATGCATGGTGTTGTTCGTCACCATAGAGATAGCTCCTGCCTTTACGGCCTCTATGTCCTGTTCTATGGCCGCTTCGATGTCGTCTGCATCTTTCCACAAGGTCGCCCGTCTCAAGTTCTGCGGTTGCAAACCCCGGCCTGCATCGCGTCCGGTTCTTGTCGCACCATACATCTGCAAGGTGTATCGCATTCTTCCACCGACCTGCTGATCCAGAACTTTCTTGTACTTCGCTGCGCTGTTCATGCTGGACTGCACACGTAAAGACAACAGCTCCCGAAGTTCCGCCGGTATATCGGCAGACAGTATGCGCTCTATCTTGTTCGTCACAGCATCGTTTTTCTTCAATACTACATCCGGTCTTGTTACAATGTCCTGTACGTCCTTGCTTCTCAAGGCAGGCAGGACGATGCCATAATCATCTGCAATGAATTTGAGCAGCTTGTCACGTTGTGTAGCCGCGGAAACCTCGTCACGTGTCAACTCCGATGTCTTGTTGTTCAGCCGCACCCTTTCTTCCGCCGCTTCCTTTACGGCAGCCTCCGCAAACTCAACGTCAACCGGGATGCCGCGGTCGTTTATTTTCTGGTCATACACCCAAATGTCATGTTCCAGAGATGGATAATTATGCGACGGAAGCTTTTTGTGAACTTCTCTCAAAGCTTCTACGTCCTTCAGTCCATATTCTACAAATTCCTCCCATTCTTCCGGTCTGTCATGCTTTTCTGTAAAGGCCAGTTCCTTTCCTCTTTTCGGGACGCAGAACGTTTGTATAAGCATCTTCCCCCGTTTGTCTTTCGCCTTGTCCTGTGGCAGTCCAAGAATTACAGACAGATCTCCCAATCCTCCGGGGAAGCCGTGTGCATATGCCTGTACCATTGTGTCTATGACATCTTCCGGTCTAATGATCCTGCCTAATACTCCGGACTTGTTTATGACCAACCTGTCAAAAACGCTGTTATGTATAACGAACATGTGCTTATCTTGCATGGCAGAAACAAGATCGTCAGGTATGCCGGTTTCCATCGGCTCCCATACGCGTACAGGCCCGTCGTTTATGGCGTACTGCACCATCAATACCGCAAACATTTTGCCTTCTACATAAGCCGATACACCCCTTGATATGGGGATCTCGGATCTTGTTTCTGTGTCAAGATAAATTTTATTCATACAGTTTTTCTTTTTTAATCAGACATGTTGCTGAATATGACATGTCTAACATTCCAATCAGCTTTTTCGTATAAGGGTCATATATAAATATGACATTCTGACCGCCATCATCCGCCACACATATCTCACCATCCTCTTCAAAAATCTGCTTATCCATTTCGCTCATTCCATGCACGTATAGCGTTTTCAAGTTTAAGATAATCATCTGTTCTGCATTCGCAATCAGAACAGGCGATAAAATAAAATCTTTTTGTACCAGCATAGTAATAATGTATTTGAGGATCGCTTCCACACGTGCAAGCATATGGCTCAAGGATTTTTAAATCCATGTTCTTGATGTATAGATATTCCATTTTTCTTTACATGTCATACTGGATATGTATAGATATTCCATTTTTCTTTACATGTCATACTGGATATGTATAGATATTCCATTTTTCTTTACATGTCATACTGGACTTTTATTCTTTGTAAAAACCCCATTCAATGTTTTCACTGGCGATCTCCCACGCAAATTTTTCTTGTATTTCTTTTGGCATATCGTCAAATTCCTGTTCTGTAATTCCTAATTTATCCCAAGAATAAAATTCTTTGACTTCACTTCCGCGCATGCCTGTCTTAATAAATACGGTAAGCCCTTTACTCATTTCCGATCATTTCTGCTTTAACAAGTTTGTAGGTGTCAGGGTCAAATTCAAAACGAATATTCGGCTTAACCCCTGTATCCTGAACAAGTTTTCCCCAACCGGTAAAACTGTCTATTTCATATCCAATATTTGTTTTGACTACTATATTCTCCGGCTTGACGCGCCATTCATATTCATCAAATTTAGGGATATTAGAGGAATAAAAATCCCGATTTACCCCGTGTTGTCTTGCATATTCCGGATCGTAATCTATCCAGCATGATTCTTTATTCGGCTTGTATTGAATCGGTTTTCCGTCCGCCCAAGCCTTGATCGCTTCATTGTATTTATGCGGTTTTCTTTCAAATGCCATACTAAACTTCCGCGCTCAAATAAGTTATAATCAAACAGGATTGGGTTTTGCATGTTTGATATCCTATAGAAACACAACCTGCCAATTGTGCTTCTTGTCAAAACGCTCATGAAAAATCATGAGCGTTTTTCATATTCGCTCCAGTCCAGTTTCTGTCCACAATTCCAGCAATATTTCAGATACTCCTTTACCTGAACGTCACACTGTGGACAATGAGGAGCTTCTGTTTTCGAATATGTAAGATGTATAACAGGCTGTTTGGGTACTCTTCTTTCAAGCGCTTCTTCAACAGCTTTACAGATAACCTCATTAATGTTTTCCTGTGTATAAAACGCTTCGATTTCTTTCTTCGCCTGCTTCAACAGATCACCTTCCGCGCTATTCGGGAACTCGTATGTCCCGTCTGTTTTGGCGTAGAAATAATGCAGGTTTGAAAGAAACACGCTGTCCCATTTAGACTTTGTCATTGTTCGTCCTCCCAGTTCAATCGTTGTCCACATTCGTCACAGACATTCATTCCCTTAAAAACCTTGTTTCCGCACGATTCACATACGAAAAAACTCATTTTGTTCTCTGTTTTCAAATCCGGTTTCTTCGGCTTATCCCGTTCAATCGCTGCTTGGACTTCTGGTGGATAAACCCTGTCGTTCCATTCCCGTGCCGCCTCTTCTTTCCAGTTCTTATTCCGCCAAGAATAATAGTCATCTGTACGAGCTAAACAATGAGTACAATGTGCATGTCCATAGCATTCATCATCTCGAAAGTCAGCCGGACCACCGCAAAACGGGCAAGATAAAAGTTTTTCAGTCATCATTCGCTCCAATTCAACCGTTGACCACAGTAAGGACATATCTTATTGATATCTTTACTGACCGGACAACCACAAACGGGACAAATTCGCAAATGTGTAAAGGTTTTATTCTTTCTGGGTTTAATTGGTCTGTCCCGTTCAACCGCCTTCAGCACATATTTCTGGTAAACACGGGAGTTCCACACCGTTATGTGTACACCGTCATATTTGCATCTGTCACAGCCGATATAATCCTCTCCTTCATAAATATGTGTCGTCCTCAACTCATCATCTTTTCCACAAAACGGACATGGCAGTAGCTCATTTTTACTCATAGTGTTTTCCCTTATCAACCAGCGTCATATAGAGCTTCCACTTTAATCGGACGATCCGGTGTATAAAATTTAGCGTGTTCAGCACCATCGGGCACATCAATATCAAAACCGAACTTCGGACGGAAGGTTCCGTCACCGTCGGCATAAAAAGCCATGTACCTACTTGAGCCGATCGCTCCGAGATATTGCATTCTTTTAAGCATACTTATAAACGTTGCCGCCCAATCTGCTCGCATTGTGCACTTCACATTAAATTCAACAATATCAGCACTCATCTTCAAGATCCTTTTCCGTCAAAATGTAATCTTCCGGGGGCCCCAATAATACCCGGTATCAGTAACCGAAAAAGGCTCCAGAATTTCGGCTATACGTTTTTCAACATCGCCCCACCGGTCACGAGGAATAATAATGATCGGGTCATCACAGCCTGTGTCATCGCTGTAATTTATATTTATTTCGTCCACTATACTCAAGGCACATATGTGATCTTCCAGTTTCGGTTTACATATTTCAGCTTTGGATAGGCTCGTTTTAATTCCGATATGCTCGTTCTATATAAGCCGAACTTGAATCTGTTCTCGTTCAAGGCATAAAAATATTTCTTTTCGTCGTTCATACCAAACCCCGATTCCACTTTGTCTTTCATCGTTCATCCCCATAAGACCTTTTCCAGACATCTTGCAGCATATTTCATGTGAGAAATTGACGATGCTTCTATGCTCAATCTCGCACCATAAACGTCGATTTTCACCCTGACTTCATCACACACCATCTCATCATTGATAAGTACATCGCTGTTCGGTGGTGGCGACGGTAATGAATTGTTTTCTTTCTTTTTCAAAGCCATTTACAATCCTCCTCAAAAAACCACAGCTCTATTGCATCAATAAGCATCTGATAATGTCTGCCATATATGTTCGTACCGTGCTTTTCGATCACCGCGGTTTTAAACTCGTCAAGCGTTCCTGAAAAACATCCTCTTGTAACGGACACCCCTTTTACTGTTCTGTAAGCGGTAAGCGTCCCGCATTCGGAGCCAACGTTCGAAAACCATTGTATGTCGTTATGTGATTTCACCATTGCATCATTGCCAACACTAGCCCTGCCGCATATCCAAGCATTTCCATATATCTTGGCATTACCACGCACCAAAGCCTTGCCATATACCTTGGCGTTACCGTACACCTCGGCATTTTCAAATATATGTGCATTACCCCTTACTATGGCGTTGTCATATACCCGAGCGTTATCATGCACCCATGCTACGCCATTCTGATCAAGGTTTTTTGTGCTCTCGATATATCCGCCAAGATATCCCGGCAATAAAAACGGATCCAGTTCAACAAGCGATCTGATTCTGTATAACACCTTTCCAGACGGAAGCGTAACCGTGTCATCTTTCAATAATTCATACTTTTTCATCTTTTCACTTTATATGTTTATTCAATGATTACCTGCCCTTATTTCATCCAGTAATGCTTGACGTTCTTTTTCGATCTTGTCCTGATCTATTTCAAAAAATTCTGCAAGCCATTGATGTATTGTCTTTCTGCTTGTCACAAGCCTGTCATAGCCTTCAGGCTACGGGTTCCCGAAATGCTGCCAGCTTGCAAGAAAATATCCTTCTGATTGCGCCCATTCCAGAAATTCTCCGATTGCCTGACTTTTTTCCTTTACCGCCAATGCTTTTTCTATTTCACTCATTATTCATCCTTTTCATATATGTTCAGTTCTTCATTTATTTTCATTACGGCAAACATGGCGACCTCGTTGACGATTGAATCTTCATGCTTTGTACAAAAGGCTACGTTGATATCCAGTTGTCCGCTCTCTGTTTCAATGATTGTTATCGTCGCCTGTTTCATATCAGCCCCTTGCCTTTCAGCTTCTTATACATCTCCATAACCACCGGGATGTTGTCACTGGCTTCCGCGCGTGTTTTAAATGCGTTCTCTGATGCAACCAACCCTAAATGGGTAGCGGATTCACTATTGAAAGGAAGCCACATCACCTCCCCTTTTGGATCCACGAAGTAAATATCATCGCCAGTTTTAAACTTTCTTTTGCCTTCCAGTTCGTCCGCCAGATTTGCGAGACTACCGGCAAACTCCCGCAGGTGCTTCGGTGTGAAATTATTCGAATCGTATTTCACAAGCATTCCTAAAACACGGTGCATGTTTTCTTGCAGTACGTTCATTTCAGCCCTCCATACAAATAAAGCTGCCCGGTAAGTGCTATTTCTTCGTATGAATCCTTGTCATCCAGCCACTCTTTACCGTCGGTCAATAAAAACTTTTTCGTTCCGTCGTTCAAAAACGCCTTGTATATAAAGAATTTCTTTCTGCCTCTTTCCTTTTTCAAAATATCAAGTAAAAAGAATTTCCCCTTGTCGTTTGTAAAAGTCGGCTCGTCCCTGTTCTCGTCCAAAGTAAAAATGTTATGACACTTCATTTCACTGTCCTTTTATAAACTCGTCAAACCTTTTCAGTATCCCTTTTCCGGGCAGTATGTGCCCTGCCAGTTCGAAACCCTCAAGCTCCTTTTTTTCGATCACCCTGAACCGCTTTCCGCCCATACCATAAAACTGAAAGGCATTCAGGTCATGTCCGGTAAAAACAAAGTAAACGTTTTTACACTTCAAAATGTCTCCCGGTTCCAGTTTCATTCACTCTCCTGTCTGTTTTAAAATTCGAACTCCGGTTCCATGACCTCGATTTCCAGTTCCATCTTCCACCTGTAAAACTTCTCTTTTTCATCCCTGATGACACTGACCGATGCAATGTTCACTTTCGCACTCAATGTCCAGTTGAAAAAAACTTTCTTGTATGGAAACCGTATGACGTTTGGCCGCCACGGGAACCGGATGGTTTTGAAAAGAAAGCGATCATCTTCACATCCGAGATATTCCCACTCCGATCTCACATTCGGATTTCTGATCGGCCTTGTGCACGTATAGACACCGCTTTTTATCTTTCCCAATTCGTTCAGCTCATTACGCTTGAACACCAATACTCTTACCGTCATCGCGTCCTTTCCTTACAAGGGGCAAAACGCCCCTTGTTTCTAAAAAAGCGGATTGTCGTCCTTTCCGAACGGATCCCCGTCTTCGACCTCGATCTCTCCGAAATCTTCCGCCTTGGCTATCGCAGCGCCCGAGAACCGATCGCCATCCTTGTAGAACATGACGCCACCGCAAGACGCTCTCAACGCCTTTCCGTTCTTGTTGTCCTGCACCCAGAAATTGATTATGGCGTGGACATAACACCCGGAATAAAACGTCTGGGCGATTTCCTCCGGATCGGTAATGACCTGCCTCATCTTGTCCAGACATGTCGGACGCGGGGACGGGGACGTGTTGTATGCCGAGATGACTATATTGCCTTCATAGCCGTCGTACGCCTTCATATCCCCGTCACGTACGCAACACCCTTTGGGATCCGAAAAGATGCCGCGGATCACCGCCTCGAGACGCTCCGGCGTCTTTACGGAATTGGACAGCTTGCTTTTCAGCAGGTCATAAGCCACTTCCTTAACCAGCTTGTGCTCCTCTCCGTCTTTCGGAACAAGCAGGTTGACGGCATATCTCGGCTTGCTGTTGCTGTCCTTGCTGTACTTTTCCTGTTGGGCCAAGGCCGGAAATGCAAGCCTGCCCGTAATCAGCACAGACCCTTCTGTGCTTCTTCTTTTCGCTACCATATCAATCTCCTTTTAAATCACATCTGAAATCCGATGCCGATATATGCTACATTTTGTTACTTATCAATGGCTTTGTCAATGATTTTACAGACCATTAAAGTCGTTTATGACCCCTTTTTCCGGCTCCCACGGGACGCCGCCCTTTTCCGTCGATACGACTGTCGGTTTGGCTGGCGGGCGCTGTGTCAGGTCGTCTATGATCTGTCGGGCATTCCTTTTCGTCATACCCATCGCGACCAGTCTGTTCTGTATCTGTGCCGGGGACATAAGGTCGGGTTGCGTCATGCAGTCCGACCTGTCAAGTTTCAGGTGGGCCAGCGCAAGCAACGCTTCCTCCTTGTCCTTCCACTCCCGGTTGCCTTCCCGCCCCTTGACGAGCATGTAGCCCGGCACGTCCACGCCTGATACAAGGCGACGCATGGCTTCTTCCTCCACCGCCCTGATATATTCTTTCAGTACCGGCAGCCGGGCCAGACGGCAGGCCAGATCGTCCGGCTCCGTCGCTTTCACCTTCTCCTCCAGCGGGAACTCGTCCGCACAGAAGTCTTCCGCCTCACGTGTCGCGATAGCTATCAGCTCCGGGCAGGTGGCAGCGGCCGGGCAGAACGTACAGGCGCTCTCGGACGGACGGAGAAACAGCTCTCTCCATGTCGTCTCGGGCATTCCGCCATACGTTTCAAGGGCCATCTTCACCCGCTCGCAGTCCTTTTTCAGCTTCCCGGCCCAATCGTCCAGCTCCTGCGACGTCAGGGTAAAGACGCCGTTGGACACGTCGTCTCCCACCCGTGGTTGCAGGATCTCGAACTCGTAGCTGTCGAACCGGTACCCGGCTATGGCGAGCGTCTCCCTCGCTCCGAGCATGTACAATATGCCTTGAGGGTTGTCCGTCGGGTCAACATACCGCCGCCCGAACTTGTAATCAATCACCCTTACCGTCGTGCCGTCCACCTGTATCACGTCCGATGTGCCGGTGCACTCGGCGTCCGGCTGGCCTACCGCCGGGCCGAAGCACACCTTGAGCTCGTAGAACGTGT
>ULTI01042264.1_pt1 | contig 12612 bp, 9 predicted proteins | sample 1957291 | NCBI WGS metagenome assembly ULTI01 (sample SAMEA4835725, study PRJEB28245) | human gut metagenome | biome: gut microbiome; material: fecal sample | place: Denmark | collected 2008 | reverse complement strand
GACGATTACTTTGTCTTTAATGTCGAATAAGTTTTTCATGATTTATGTATTTAGTTATACAGATGTGTATTCTTTAGGTTTGTATGGCAAAGATATGGAATTAATACTTCTCTTATTGTTAGAAAAGTCTCAGAATTTATATAATTTGTATCAGGTGATGGGATTGGAATGAACAGATGAATTGCTTTGTTGCAATATCAATAAGCTTTCCGGTCCCATATTGAACAGCAAATCGATAATGCTGAGGTTGGGCAGGAAGCCGAGTTTTTCCTGAAACACCTGGTAGTAGGGTTGCGGAAAAAAATCCGTATCTTCCAAGCGGAAGTCTTTCTTAGGATGAATGCGTTCACGAAAATCTACTTCGTTGGGTGTAAATATAGCTTTGTACTCTGAGGTACGTTCTATAGTTGGCTGTATGTCTATCAGGGAGCAGACGAGGTGGCAAAGTTCTTCGTTGAAATCGGCTAAAAACTCATATTTCTTTTCATAAAAAGGGCGGAAATCATCTTTGTAATATTCAAAGAAAGGTGTATGGTTGTATGCCGATTCAATGGCATTCCAGTGCAGATGACGCCAGTTGCCGTGGTCGGAGATACGGATATCACGCATCGGGCATTTCGGTGTGTCGGGTTTGACTGTAGGAATGGAAAGGGCAAGTTCACCGTCGGGCGCAGCAATGGTGCAACGGTTACGATACGTCTGTTTGGTATAATGGTCGTGCTGTTCGATATATATTTGGTCGTATGCCAACAGTTTGGTATAGTATTCAACCGGAGCCAGATAGGCGGAAGAAAGATAGACGGTCATTTGATTTGAGCATTTAAGAATTAAAAATTAAAAAAATAAGAACCGGCAGGAGTTACTGCCTGGTACTTTATCATTTGGCTGTTTGATTATCACTTTATTCTTCTCCATATCCTGTCCCAGCGATACCCGTTGAAAAATCCCGTATCCTGCTCCTTTGAGAACCAGATGACGGCAGCCTTTCCGATGACATGGTCTTTGGGGACAAGTCCGAACAAGCGGGAGTCTGACAGGTTTATCGAGTTGTTGGCACCCACCCAATAGTAATCTTTCATAAAGTAACAATGCTGTACAGGTTTTCCTTCTATGTATAGTGTATCATTTTTGATGTCTGCCCGTTTCCTTTCATGCAACACCAATGTGTTGCGCAGCAGTGTCATGTTCCAGGGATATACACGTACGGCTTTCCCTTTGCCGGGGATGATGAGAGGTTTCGGTACGTCAACCGAGTCTTCTTTATCGGCAGGCTCTATCCAGTTGTTTGTTCCTAAAGCCTGTTCCAACAGATAATACTCATACCTGCTGAAGCTGCGTACGTTTTTTGCCGTATCCTGTCCCAATAATACGTTGGGGCGGATAGAAAGGATAGTGAGCAGTGAGTCTAACTGCTTCTCTTTCTTCCGGGGATATGTATAAAGGAACTTCTGGTCGGGAGCGTTTTTTTCCGAAGGAATTACGGAGAAAAGAGAATCTACCCACAAAGTATCTCCCGGTACTCCCAGGCAACGGCCGATGTATACTTCTCTCTGGTCGATTGCTGTTTGTGAGAGGTTGGCAGGGTTATTGAATACAAGAATGTCATCCTTACGTACTGGTTTGTCGCCCCAACGGTGATACCCCCATAAGCTTATGAAAGGCAACCGTAGTCCGTAGCTCCATTTGTTTACCAGGATACGTTCACCGCGGTACAGTGAGTTTTCCATTCCTGTGGAAGGAATCAGATAGGAAGTTGCAACGCAGCTCCGGAGCAATATCACTGTAAGTATTACTCCGGTCAGGGTAGCTGCAATCTTCCAATTCCTTCTCCGCATAGTGTGTATTGATCGCTAACTTCCGGTCACTGTATTAATGTACCCACTTGAAGATGCGGTTCCAACGGATTTTTCCATCAAACCAACCACGGTCTTTATCTAATGAGAGCCAGACAACGATAGGCTTACCTACTACGTGGTCTTCCGGTACGAAGCCCCAGTAGCGGGAGTCAAGGGAATTATGGCGGTTGTCGCCCATCATCCAATAGTAGTCCAGCTTGAAGGTGTAGATGTCTGTTTTTTGTCCGTTGATGTAGATACCGTCCGGTTTTTGTTCCAGTGTATTGCCTTCATAAGCTACGATGCAACGTTCGTAAATGGGCAGGTTATCTTTGTTCAGGGTAATGGTCGCACCTTTTTCCGGTATCCAGACTGGACCGTAATTATCCCGTGTCCACTTTGTATAGAGGTTTTGCGGATACATTTGTCCTGAAAGGTTTTCCGGTTCCATGACGATGCGGCTGACCAGTTTTTTATTGCCGGCGAGCGTATCGTACATTTTTTGGGTGAGGGGCAGGTGATACACCGGAGTCAGTCTGCCTTGAGCATCGCGGCGGTCCAATCCCATCTGCATAAGTCCTTCTTCATAATTGAAGTCATCGGTCATCAGTATCTGGTCGTCGTTACTGATGCCCAATTCGCGAAACATCTCTTCCGGTATGTACGGGCCGGTGGTCTGTACGAAATAGTTGAGCTGCATCTCTTCCGGATTCTCGATGGCTTTTCCGTCGATGTACACTTGTGTATCTTTGATTTGCAGGGTATCTCCCGGCAGGCCGACGCAGCGTTTTACATAGTTCTCGCGGCGGTCGACCGGACGTACCACAATATCACCGTACATTTGCGGATTGGTACGGATCAGATTACGGCCGGCATTGTAATAAAGGTCGTAGACGGTACGCTGCTGGTCGCGCGTCAGACTGTCCATATTGATTTTATTGGGATATACGCGCTGTCCTTCCCTGTAAGCCAGGCTGTAAAAATCTTCTTGCTGTCTGTTAAGCGCTACCGTATCACCCGCAGGAAAGTTGAACACGACAATGTCATTCAGCTTCACTTTTCCGAAACCCGGTACGCGTTTGTATTTCCATTGCGGCCATTCAATGTACGATTTGGTGTTAAATATCGGCAAAGTGTGTTGTGCCAACGGCATGGAAAGCGGTGTGTTCGGTACACGCGGACCGTAGCTCATTTTACTTACATACAGAAAGTCACCCACCAGCAATGATTTTTCCAGTGAAGACGAAGGTATCTGATAGTTCTGGAATATGTAGATATTCACAAAATAAACAGCCACCAAGGCGAATACAATGGCGTCTACCCAACTCATAATGCCACGCACAGCCGGATTCTTGGATTTTTTCCAGAAACTCCAGGGTATTTTCTTGCTGATGTAGATGTCAAATATGAAAGGAAGGACAATCAGTCCCCACCAACTTTTCACCCAGACAAGGAACATCAGGTAGAGCAGGGTAACTATGCCGAATTTGACCCATTGGGCACGTGTTGCTTTTTTCATAATACTTTAGTCTTTTAAAAATGGAAATAAATCGCTCATGCCTAAGAAACCTTGTTTGCCGGCTGTATATTCTGCTGCCAACACAGCTCCCAAAGCAAAGCCGCTGCGGGTCTTGGCATCATGGGTAATGGTGATGCTGTCTGCCTCTGAATCGTAGCGGATGCTGTGAATGCCCGGTACTTCTCCCTCGCGGATAGAGCTGACCGGAAGTTCGTCGGCAGCGCATTCGACAGAGCCTGACACGGTTCCATCCGGTGCTTGCAAGGTACCTTTTACCCAACGGCTTTTGCGGTCGAGATTATCCAGAATACCTTCGGCCAGGGTAATGGCAGTGCCGCTTGGAGCATCCAGCTTGTGTATATGGTGAGTTTCGCTCATTGTTACGTCGTAAGCAGGGAACCGGTTCATGATCTTCGCCAGATATTTGTTGACGGCCGAGAATATGGCTACTCCCAGACTGAAATTAGATGACCAGAACAGGGTTTTTCCACCTTCGGAACAAAGCTTTCTTACTTCTTCACCATGTTCTTCCAGCCAGCCTGTACTGCCCGAAACCAATTTTACGTCTGCCTTGAAAGCTTTCATATAATTGTTGTAGGCTGCCGTCGGATTGGTAAATTCTATGGCGACATCGGCACTTTTGAATGCGGCCGATTCAAAATCCTCCTGGTTATTCACATCGATGATGCTGACAATTTCGTGTCCGCGGCTTAAGGCAATCTTCTCGATTTCCTTACCCATTTTTCCGTAACCGATTAATGCGATTTTCATTGTTTCTTTGGTTTTTATTCAGTTTATCAACGAACTATATGTCGCAAAGGTAATCTTTTTCTTACATTTGCGCACAACATTAACGATAAGTTAACAATGGAACAATTGCTGCATTACGTTTGGAAGCATAAGATATTTCCTTTAATGCCTCTCCAGACAACCTCCGGACAGCCGGTCGAAGTGATAGATCCCGGTTTGCCGAATACTGATGCAGGCCCCGATTTCTTTAACGCAAAACTGAAAATAAACAGTACGCTTTGGGTGGGTAACGTTGAGTTGCATACGCAGGCTTCGGACTGGTTTCGTCACGGACATAACCGGGATACGGTTTACGATAATGTTATTCTGCATGTGGTGGGCGAGTCGGATTGCGAGGTGTACTATGCCAACGGCGGTATTGTTCCCCAGCTACTGTTGCACTGTCCGGACAATGTCCGCCGGCGTTATGACGAATTACGTCAGACGGAAATATACCCTCCTTGTTATTCTATTCTTGCTTCCTTACCGAAACTGACGGTCCATTCCTGGTTATCGGCTTTGCAGGTAGAGCGTTTTGAACAAAAGGCACAGGCCATTGCCGCACGTCTGGAGCGTTGCAACAATCATTGGGAAGATGTATTCTTTATTACCCTTGCCCGTAATCTGGGTTTCGGTCTGAATGGCGATGCTTTTGAAGCGTGGGCCGGTTATCTGCCTTTCCGTGCGGTAGACAAGCATCGGGATAGCCTTTTTCAGGTAGAGGCGTTCTTTTTAGGACAGGCCGGGCTTTTGGAAGAAGATTGGCAGGAGGATTGTTACTACCGGGAACTTCAGAAAGAGTTTCATTATTTGCAGCGCAAGTTCGAATTGTCAGCTCCAGTGAGCGGTGACCGGTGGCGTTTTTTACGTTTGCGTCCCGGCAATTTCCCCCATGTGCGCCTGGCACAGCTTGCCTGGCTGTATCATAAGGAACAATCTTTGTTTTCACGAGTTATGGCGGCCGAAACTGCGGAAGATATAAAGAAGATAATATCCGCACGGACTTCGCCCTATTGGGAGACGCATTTTACGTTTAAAAAAAGCTCGCCCCATCAAGAAAAGCGTTTGGGAGAGAATGCTTTGAACCTTATTCTTATCAACACCGTTATCCCTTTTCTGTATGCTTACGGAATGCACAGAGCAGATGAACGGCTTTGTGACCGTGCCACTTGTTTTCTTGAAGCATTGAAAGCCGAGAACAATCATGTCACCCGTCTGTGGAGTGGAGCCGGACTTCCCGTTTATACTGCGGCCGACTCACAGGCTTTGCTTCAGCTTCAAAAGGAATATTGCGACAGGAAGGACTGTTTGCGCTGCCGCTTCGGTTATGAGTATTTGAGGGGTAAGAAGTAACAGATGTAAATTCCCGCCGGCTTTTCATTGTAAATTTCCGGCTTGTCGTATATTTGCACTTTAAATCGGAATAACTCGTATCTATTATGAAAGCTATTAATTTTGTTGTTTGTCTGTGCATGGCGTTTATGCTCTCAACTTTCAACAGTCTGGCAGCCAGAGAGGATTTCAAGTCATTTCTCCATAAGTTTACATCCAGTGCTTCATTTCAGTATTCACGTATCAAGTTTCCTTTGAAATCGCCTATCGTATTGTTGCAGGATGACGGCGAGACAGAGCAGACTTTTCCTTTTACCCGTGATAAATGGGCGTTGCTGGATAGTGAAACCTTGAAAGAAGGACGTATCACAGAAGAAGAAGGAGGAGTTTACATCTCACGTTTTACCCGGGATGAACCTGCCTATAAAGAATTTGAGGCGGGGTATGACGAGTCGGAGCCCTCGCTCCGCGTTGTGTTTGAGCTGATAGACGGTAATTGGTATGTGACCGACTGCTATAATGATTGGTATAATCTCGACCTGCCTATCGGGGAGCTGGAAGAGACTGTCCATACAATGCAGGAGGAGAATAAAAGCTTTGAGGAACTTCATCCTTAGACTCCTTATCATACAAAGAAAAAACTGTTCAACCGTATACTGAAGCGTATTTAGTATACGATTCAAATGGATTCAGTGTACGACTGAATAGACTCTTATTTATATATGTTGATAATCGGCGGGTTGTAAAATTGGATTTAGGTGGTTATAAATCATAACAAATGTTGCTGGCGCAGTTCTATGCACCACTTAACTTCTTCATGGGTAAAGCGTTGGTTTACGAAGTTGTCCTGTTCTGTATCTTGTATAAAGCGTTATAACATTTTTAGACCTCTTCTGTACGATTTATGTCGCTCTTTTTTCTGAAAGAGGACTTTCTTTGTAAACGGTATAGTAACCTTAAATGAACAAATATGATGCAATTTAGTAAATGGACAATGGGAGTAGGGATGCTCCTCGGAACTTTGTTACCGGTAAGTGTAGAAGCCCAGGTAGTGAAGAATGACAAACTGCTTTCTTTTGAAGACCCGCAAATGCCGGTATTTATTTCGGGAACGGATTCCCGTTTGGAAATCAGTGATGAACATTATAAAGATGGTTTGCATAGCTTGAGTTGGACTTTTAATCCGGGGGCTGTGCTTTCTATCAAAAAGGATTTGAAATTCGAGAAGAAAGACCCTACCGGAAAAGATACCTATCTTTCCGCTTTCATTGTATGGGTGTACAATGAGCAAGCACAGGATAAGAAAATAGAGTTTGAATTTTTAAAAGATGGAAAGAAATGCACTTCTTTCCCATTTGGAATCAACTTTACCGGTTGGCGTGCAGCATGGGTGTGCTATGAACGTGATATGGTGGGGACGCCGGAAGAGGGGATGAATGAAATCCGTATTATTGCTCCCGATACAAAAGGGAAGTTATATTTAGATCATATTATACCCGCCAGTAAGGTGGATGCCCGCCAGCAGACGGCTGACGTGCAAGTTCCTTTTGTGAATAAGGGAACTACCAATCATTGGCTTGTTATTTACGAACATTCTTTGTGGAAGCCGGATATACCCTTGACTGCCGTTAGCGAAACACAGAAACAGGAAATGCGGAAAATAGAAAAACGCTTCAGGGATATGTTCTATACACCCGGAAGGTTGTCAGATAAGGAAATGACGGCTATACGTAAACAGTATGACTACTATAAGATTACGTACAAAAACGGGAAAGTGAGCGGTCTGCCTATCTTCATGGTGCGTCAGGCGGAAGCTTACGAACGTATGATACCGAATTGGGATAAGGATATGTTTACCAAGCTGGGTATGGAAATGGACAAGTATTTCAAACTGATGAAGCGTATTGCCATAGCCTATAACAATGCAGCGGATGTTGCTGCGCAGGATGAATTGAAGCAAAAGTTCCTTGCCATGTACGACCATATTACCGACCAAGGTGTGGCTTACGGCAGTTGTTGGGGAAACATCCATCATTACGGTTACAGTATGCGCGGACTCTATGTAGCCTATTTCCTGATGAAGGAAGTACTGAATGAAGCCGGCAAGCTGAATGAAGCCGAACGCACGCTGCGCTGGTATGCCATCACTAACGAGGTTTATCCTAAACCTACCGTAAACGGCATTGATATAGATTCTTTCAATACGCAGACTCAGGGACGTATGGCCAGTATCCTGATTATGGAGGATACTCCGGAAAAGCTGCAATATCTGCGTTCTTTCTCGCGTTGGTTGGATTATGGATGCCGTCCGGCTCAAGGCTTGTCGGGTTCTTTCAAGAAAGATGGAGCTTGTTTTCATCATCGTAATAACTATCCCGCCTATGCTGTCGGTGGGTTGGATGGAGCCACGAATATGATTTATTTATTGAGTGGAACAGAGTTCAAGGTGTCTGAACTGGCGCATTCCACTGTTAAGAACGTACTGCTCACGATGCGGTTTTATTGTAATTTGAAGCAATGGTCTCTTTCCATGTCAGGTCGTCATCCTAACGGAAAAGGAGAACTGATTCCCATTCAATATGCTACTATGGCTATTGCAGGAACGCCGGACGGTAAGCAGGAATATGATGCCGACATGGCTGCTGCTTATCTGCGTTTGATGGCTTATGTCAATAGGTCCGATGAAGATGCTCCTGATTATCTTCCGAAGGCTTCCACTCGTCAAGAGTTGGAGATGAAGAAACTGCTTGAAGCACAGGGATTCCGCCCCGAACCCGATCCGCAAGGCAACCTTGCATTGGGTTACGGTTGTGTTTCCGTACAGCGTCGGGATAATTGGGCGGCTGTAGTGCGTGGACATTCCCGTTATCTATGGGCTGCCGAACACTATCTTCCCGCCAATTTCTACGGTCGTTATCTGGCACATGGCAGTATGCAGATATTAACGGGTAAACCCGATGAAATGGTGACTTTTACTACTAGTGGTTGGCAAGAAAACGGTTTCGACTGGAATCGCATTCCGGGGGTGACGAGTATTCATCTGCCTTTTGAGCAATTGCGCGCCAAGGTATTGAATGTGGATGTTTACTCAGGTATGGAAGAAATGCTTTATTCCGATGAGGCTTTTGCCGGTGGGCTGTCCCAGGCCCGTCTGAATGGTAACTTCGGTATGAAGCTGCATGAGCATGACAAATATAACGGCTCTCACCGTGCCCGTAAGTCTTTCCACTTCTTTGACGGTACGATAGTATGTTTGGGTACGGACATTGAGAACACGAATACAGAGTATCCTACCGAGACGACTGTTTTCCAATTAGCAGCTATTACTCCTGAGAATCATAAATACTGGGATGGTTACAAGAGTGACGGACAGACTTATATTGATCCGAATGGGGTAGGGTACTATCTTTCCAAATCCTCTATGAGAAGTGCGAAATATGAAAAGAATTTCCCGCAGGTTACAGTCGGTGAACGAAGTACAAAGCCGACTTCGGGCGATTGGGTTTCCTTGACGCTGCAACATGGTAAGGCTCCGAGAGGCGCTTCTTATGAATATGCCGGATTGCCCCGTACGGACGCTGCTTCCCTGAAAGCATTTGCGAAGAAGCCTTCCTATAAAGTTCTTCAGCAGGATCGTAATGCCCACATAGTCCGTTCTTTGACGGATAATCTTACCTCTTATGTTTTGTTTGAAACTCCTCAAACGCTTCCTGCAGACGGGCTGTTACAGAAGGCGGATACTTCCTGTCTGGTTATGATTCGCGAAGATAGAGGCAAACTGTTACTGACTGTTTCCCAGCCGGATTTGGCATTGTACCGCGGTCCGAGTGATGAGGCTTTTGATAAGGATGGAAAACGGATTGAACGGAGTATCTATTCCCGTCCGTGGATTGATAACGAGAGTGGAGAAGTTCCCGTGACTGTTACATTGAAAGGTTGGTGGAAAGTAGCAGAAACACCGTATTGCAAACTTGTTTCGGCAGATAAGAAACAAACAGTGTTGCGTTTTACGTGTAAGGATGCTGCAAGCTTTGATGTAGAGTTGTTGCGTAAATAGGTTTTGATTAAATCTTTTTTGTCATGACGGAATTAAAGAATATCATGTTTTGTGCAACTGCCTTTGCCCCCTCTTTATTGGGGGCAAAGGAGCTGCCTAATATTATTTATATCGTAACCGACCAGCAGACGGCTTCTGCCATGAGTTGTATGGGAAATGCAGATGTACACACACCGAATATGGATCGTTTGGCACAGGCGGGTATTTTATTTAAAAATGCTTATTGCTCCGCTCCGTTAAGCGGTCCTTCCAGGGCATCCATGTTTACGGGACATACTTCCCACGAAGTCGGACTCTCCCGAAACAACGTTCCTATGGCCGATTCTTTGCGTACTGCCAGTTTAGGCTGGTTAATGCAACGTGCCGGTTATGAGTGTGCTTATGGTGGAAAATGGCATGTACATACCCCTTCCATGCCCAATGGTGAGTTCGGCTTTTCTACCATTCATCCGCATAATGATAATGGCTTGGCTGAAGCTTCTGTTGCTTTCCTTGAGCAGAAACATTCCAAACCCTTTTTCCTTGTAGTGGGTTTTGATAATCCCCATAATATCTGTGAGTATGCGCGCAGTCAGAACTTGCCATTTGGCAATTTGCCCGAACTTCCTCAAGATGAATGGCCCGGACTTCCTTCAAATTTTGCCCGTAATCCTTATGATGCCGATGTAATAGATTATGAACAGACATTGAACTATTCGGCTTATCCCACCCGTCATTATTCTCCTGATGATTGGCGGCGTTATCGCAGCCTTTACTTCCGGCTGGTGGAAAAGGTGGATGCCGAGATTGGTAAGATTGTCGATGCAATTGATAAACAGGATTTGTGGAAGAATACGGTAGTTATCTTTACAAGCGATCATGGTGATGGTATGGGTGCGCATCATTGGAACCAGAAATCGGCTTTATATGAAGAAGTAGTGAATGTACCTTTGATAGTTACCCTTCCCGGAAAGAAGAATGCCGGCAAAGAAATGCCCCAACTTATTAATGAAGGTGTCGATTTCTTTGCTTCCGTATGTGACTGGGCGGGAATTTCCCTTCCTGGAGGTTTACATGGCGTCTCTTTTAGGTCTTTGGTGGAAAAAGCTGATCCTCAACAGGTACACCAGCCTTATATTGTCAGTGAGACTACATTTGATAAAGGAGTTGCCCGAGGTTGGGCCTTGCGTACTCCGCGTTATAAATATGTATTGTATGATAAAGGGCTGTATCGTGAGCAGCTTTATGACATGCTGAATGACCGCGGAGAAATGAGGAACTTGGCTATAGAGAAAAAATATCGGCAAATTCTCTTACAACATCGTGCTTATTTGAATGAGTGGATGAAACTGCATCATGTAGTTCAAATACGTCCTGAGGTGCATTTAATTCCGGATATGTAAATCGGAAAGTGTGTTAAAATGCTGATAATCTTACATCCTGTCATTAACTTTGCTTAGAATGTTCTTTCATTTCTGTCATTAAATCATCCTTGGAAGACGTTAGGCCGATAATGACCGAAAAGCATTTTGACACACTTTCTTTCTCTGTTTTTATTCTTATTGGTATGAAGATAGCAAATCGTTTACTGCTATCCGGTAATTGGTTAGTTTACTGGTTTTATGTATAGCTTTTTGGGCTTTACGGTTACCGTTGGGCAGCAGATATTCCCAAAAGTTCTTCATTTTCATCAATAACTGTGTTTCACCGCCTTGTAACTGTTCTTCATAGCTGTTGTATATCGCTGTATGTAGTTGTTTTATTTTGGATAGCATTTCATCAGGAGACAGTTTTCTGTTTTGCTGGTATTCCCAAGCTAAAGCCGGATTGGCAAGCAGACCGCGCCCTATTACAAGTCCTGCCAATCTCGGAAAACGTTCGGTAACAGTCTGTATATCTTCTATTGTATGCAGGTCTCCATTATACAACAAGGGTTTATCGCATCCATGATAAAAAGCCTCAAATCCGTTTAAATCTACCTCTCCTTTATATTGCTGTTTCCCTAAACGCGGATGCAGGATGATGTGGGATAGGGGAAGTGTGTTCAGTAACGGTAGGAGTGCAAGGCATTCATTGGCGTTTTCCCAGCCTAATCTGAGCTTGACAGAGAAACGGATTTGAGGATATTTTTCTGTGGCGGCGGTCAGTAATTCTTTTATTTCTTCGGGATACGGCAACATTCCTGCTCCGTTATGCCGTTTGGCCAGCATGGGGAAAGGACACCCCAGATTGATGTCTGCTTCCTGGTAATTATGCTTGATAAAAAGGGATACAATCTGTTCCAATGTGCTTGGTTGGGGGGCAATCAGTTGGGGGATCAGGTGTATATTCCGATTGTTTTCCGGGTTTATATCACGTATGTCTTTTCGGCGGATTTCACCGTGTTCCATACGTACAAAAGGAGAATAATAGGTGTCGATACCACCGAAGATACAAGCATGTGCTTGTCGGTAAGCAGCATCTGTATATCCTTGAAGAGGAGCGAAATGAATAGGCAATAAATTCTTGTTCATAACCGCAAAGATACGTTTTTATTCTTTATCTTTTATAGGAATAACCATATTCCAAGAGTGTGACGCATTCTCGAATCCGCCGGGGCCATCCATAGTGGCAAAGAAAATGTAAGTAGGTTTGCCGTTTTCAAAGAAAATAAAGGGGCGTTCCAGTTGCCCTTGCATCTCCACTTTTCCGTCTTCCCATTCTATGGTACGGGAATAGGCTTTGGGAGCCTTGTCTACTGTCCACTGGATACCGTTTTCAGAGTGTGCCATAACACCACCGCCCCGTTCTCCTGTAAATTTGGCTACATGGTCTTTGAATAGGATGTGATAGCCTTTGGTGTCTTTCCATAGGAAAGGGTCTTCGGCTTCACCTTGTCCGTCTACTTCAAAGATAGGCTGATTGTTGTTCAATACATGGTAAGGACCTTCTATTGCAGGAGCATAGGCTATTCCGAGACTCATTGCCGAATGTTCGTAATTGTTAGTGTAATGGCGGCCTTTGAAGATCATGAGAACTGAACCGTCTTCCTGTATGATTGGAGAAGGATTTGAGGTAAGGAAACTATAGAATGTACCCGGTTGGGTTTTGAGTATCGGTTC
>ULTI01047912.1_pt1 | contig 12694 bp, 8 predicted proteins | sample 1957291 | NCBI WGS metagenome assembly ULTI01 (sample SAMEA4835725, study PRJEB28245) | human gut metagenome | biome: gut microbiome; material: fecal sample | place: Denmark | collected 2008 | reverse complement strand
GGCGTTTCTTTTTGCCAAGCCGAAGCGGCGCAGCAGCCGCATCTTTCCATAGGGGGCCGGAGTTTAAGCCGCTCCGCCCCCGATTCCTCGGCAAATTCGCCATAGAGGCGTTTGCATAAAATTCGAAAGAAAGGAAATAAGAGATGAAGAAAAAGATTTTATCCCTGCTGCTGGCATTGGTGATGGCCCTGTCCCTGGTGCCCACCTCCGTGCTGGCAGCGCCCGTTGACCTGGGCAAGGCCCATGTCATCGTGGAAAACACTACCTTCACAAAACCTGTGGATGGTAAAGCTCCTGCCTGGACCGGCACGCTGGTGGATACCTGGGTGAAGCTCACCGAGGATTCCACCACGATGAGCTGTGTCACCGAGGCGCTGAAGGCCGAGGGATATACCCAGACCGGCGCTGAAAGCAATTACATCAGCGAAATCAACGGCCTGTCTGAGCATGACGGCGGCGGTCAGTCCGGCTGGATGGGCACCCTCAACGACTGGTTTACCAACGCAGGCCTCGGCGAATTTACCGTGGCGAACGGCAAGCTGGAGAGCGGCGATGAGATCCGCGTCATGTACACCTGCGCCCTTGGCAATGACCTGGGCGGCAGCTGGGGCAACAATGACACCACCGTCAAGGCCCTGACCTTCAGTGCCGGCGAGCTGTCTCCCGCCTTCCATAAGGACACCCACAGCTACACGCTGAAGCTGGCCGCCGATGTCAGCAGCGTGGTGGTGACGCCCACCGCCAGCAACAAGAACTTCCAGGTCCGCACCAGCGTGGACGGCACGGAGTATAAGCGCACGGCGGAGATTCCCGTGGCGGACGGCACCGTCATCACCGTGAAGTGCGGCGATCCCTCCTGGCCCAGCATGAACGGCAAACCCGAAAAGGCGGAGGAGTATACCATCACTGTGGAGCAGGCGGCTCCCGCCGCCGTGAAGGTGACGCTCCGCTCCCAGATGGCGGGCGGCTATCTCCATGCGCTTCAGGAGGTGGAGGTCTCCGCCCTTGAAGCCGAGAAATACGGCTTTACCGATGCACTGGAGGGCGTGACCGCCCTGGACGCCCTGGTCAAGGCCCATGAGCTGGTCTTCGGTGATGCATTTACCAAGGAAACAGCCGGGGAGTACCTGGCTGTGGGCAGCTCTGGCTGGATCTCCAAGCTGTTCGGAGAGAAGACCTCCGCCTGCGGTTTCTTTGTAAACCAGGGCTTTCCCAATGACGGTACCCCCGCCTCCTATGGCGGCGGCTACAACGGCACCATGGTCACCAATACCCCGCTTCTGAGCGGCGACGTGGTGGACTTTTACGTATATGCGGATGACAGCACCTGGTCGGACTATTACACCTGGGTGGACGCTCCCGCCGAGATGTATGTGGGACAGAAGGTCACCGCTACCGTCACCGGCTTCTACGCTTCGAGTGCCTACCTGCACAAGACTCCTGCCGAGCTGAAGGCTGCGGCCAAGCCCCTGGAGGGGGCCAAGCTGGGCTGGATGGATCCCGAGACCGGCGCTGTGACCGTTATTGAAGGCGCTGTCACCGATAAAAAGGGCCAGGCCACCTTTACCGTGGCCGATGGCTTCACCGGCTATCTCACCGCCGTGAGCAACGAGGACGAGGAAGTCTATGCGCTGATGAATCCCACGGCCAAGGTCAAGGAGATCCCCATGGTCACCTTGGACCTGAAGGGCCTGCATAGCGCCCAGCTGGCGTCCCTGAAGCTGTATAGCTACGCCGGCAGCGTCAAGGGCGATGTGGACCTGCTGGCCGGCAAGAATACCGTGGCTGACGGCGACTACGGTGGCCTGAAGTACGCCGGGGTGAAGCTGCCTGTCGGCAACTACTGGGCCCAGGGCTATAATGAAGCCGGCCAGTATAACGGCGGTATCGTTGTCACCGTGGCGGAGGACACCACCTCCATCGCCTTTAGCCGGACCTATGGGATCTATGCCTCTAACAGCGGCTGGGTCGAGAACACCGACTACACCATCGACTACCAGGTGGTCGGCGCCGACGGCATGAACCGCAAGGCCGAGACAGGCACCTCCACTAACTGGGGCACCACCCGCACCTCCGGTATTTTTGTCCAGGGCGATACCGTCAAGGCTACCCTTACCCCCATAGGAGACAAGGCCGCCGATTATGTGGCTGCTACAGTGAGCAAGACGGGGACGCAGACAGAAAGCGCTATTGAGCTGTATGCATCTATCCCTGCCGCGACCAGAGTCACTGTGAATGCGCCCAAGGGCTCTACCATCAGCGCCGGTATCTTCCGCACCTACTGGACTTATGAATTTGTGGAGGCTGCGTCGGTCACTGAAAACGCCGACGGCGTGAGCGCCACATTCACCCTGCCGGTACTTCCCGCTGACAGTTATTTGAATTATAATAACCACTTTGTTCGGGTGCAGCACCCGGATGGCGTGACCTACTGGACCTTTGATAAGTGGAACACCCAGCAGACCATTGACGTTACCCGCGAGGATCTGCACATTGGGGACAGTGAGTATACAAAGACCACGGTCAACGGCTTTGATAAGAACCTGTATGACCTGGGCAATGTGTATTTGACCGTCAACCAGAAGGGCTACAAAAACCTGGAGGTAGGACAATCCTTTGACCTGCAGGTATTCCGCAACTGGCAGGCTATTGAGAACTATATGAATACGAAGATCGCGCTGCCGGATGTGCATTACCGCGTCATTGATGTGAATGGAAACGACAGCGATATTCTGACCATCAGTACCGATGCCAACAACAGCAGCATAGCCAGCGTGACCGCCAACAAAAACGGCACCGCTATTGTGCTGGTGACCTATGACGCCATGACACACGCCCAGGGCATGGGCGGCACGGAGCTGTCCGCCATCTGGCCGGAGTTTACCGGCGTGTTCGTGGTCACCGTGGGCGCAGACGGCACGGCCATCGAGACCAATGCCGTGATGGATCGCCTGGGTGCCAAGACCACCCCCCTGGATGCCGAGCACGACATTCTCTATTACTTTGACGACCAGGGGGCATCCTACAGCTTTAAGCCTGAGGAAGGCTGCACCGTCACCGTGGCCCGCTCCACCGTCACTGACAAGATGAGCTTTAACGGCTTTACCGCTGACGGCGTCACCGTGGCCGCCGACGGCACCGTGACGGTTACCGGCCTCACCACCGGCCGTCATATCCTCTGCGTGGAGAAGGACGGCGTTAAGACCTACCAGGTGGTCACCGCCCGGGGCGTCAGCTATGACTTCCTGGATGCGGACGGCAAGGTCCTCCCCAAGACCACCGAGTTCAAGGCCGGGGACAAGGTGAAGATCCAGTTTAACGGTTTGGTCAATCCGGCGGAAAAGCTGTCCGACGTTTATAACCGCACCCCCATCATCAACCTGGTGGGTGAGGACAATACGAAGTTTGTCAGCGGACAGGCCGGTTGGGCAGGTACCTACGACTTCAACGGCAATCCTGCGCGGCAGGCAATTACCGTTACGATCCCTGATAACTGGACGGAGCTGTCCTACTCCCTGACCGGCGCTATTACTGCGGGGAGAGGATTTGGCCAGGCAACCGGTGCCCACCGGGCAGCCCGCTACGGCACCGGCTTGGGGAAATACACGGAAACCACCATCGGGGATATTATGTCCCAGCTGCCCGCCCTGTCCCTGAAGCTGGAGGGCTGGCATGTAAACGATGCTATTGAGAAGATCAATGCCATCGGCACCGTGACGCTGGAAAGCGAAGAAGCTATTCAGGCAGCCCGCGCGGCTTACGATATTCTGACGGAGACGCAGAAGGAGCAGGTCACCAACTACAACGTGCTCACCGCTGCCGAGGCTCGCCTGACCGATCTGAAGGCTGCCAAGGCCGTGGACGATAGGATCGACGCCATTGGCGAGGTGACCCTGGCGTCCGAGGAGGCCATCACCGCCGCCCGGGCTGCCTATGAGGCACTGACGGAGGCCCAGCAGGCCGAGGTCAAGAACTATGACAAGCTCACCGCCGCTGAAGCGGCTTATGCCCGGCTGCTGGCTGAGCAGAGCAAGCGCCTGCAGGAAATTTACAAGACCACCGGTGACTTCATGGCTACCCTGGGCACCCCCACGGTGAACTCCACCGGCGGCGAGTGGATGGTCATTGGCCTGGCCCGCAGCGGTCGCCCCGTGCCCGCCGGGTACTATGACAATGTGGTGGAGTATGTGAAGGCCATGGCTGACGCCAATGAGCGCCTGCACCGGGCGAAGGTCACCGACAACGCCCGGGTGATCCTGGCCCTCACCGCCATCGGCAAGGATGTCACCAATGTGGGCGGCCACAACCTGCTGAAGGGCTTGGATAACATGGCCTATGTGCAGAAGCAGGGCATCAACGGCCCCATTTTCACCCTTATTGCCCTGGATAGCCACAATTACCCCACCATGGGTGATGTGACCCGGGAGAAGCTGATTCAGGTCATCCTGGATGCCCAGCTTCCCGGCGGCGGCTGGAACCTCAGCGGCGAGAACGCCGACACCGATATGACCGCTATGGCCATTCAGGCCCTGGCCCCCTACTATAAGACCAACGAGACCGTAAAGGCCGCTGTGGATAAGGCTCTGGAGGCCCTTTCCGCCCTGCAGCAGGGCGACGGCGGCTTTGGCAGCTGGGGCACCGTGAACAGCGAATCCTGCGCCCAGGTCATTGTGGCCCTGACGGCCCTGGGCATCGACCCCGCCACAGACAGCCGCTTTGTGAAGAACGGCTCCACTGTTTTGGGCGCCCTGGCCGGATTCTATGTGGACGGCGGCGGATTTAAGCACACCGCTGACGGCGAGCGGAACGGTATGGCCACCGAGCAGGGCTACTACGCCCTGGCGGCCTACTACCGCTTCGCAAACGGTCAGACCCGGCTCTATGACATGAGCGATGTGACCATCCAGACCGGCGGCAATACGCCTGCCGATCCCGATGATCCCGGTAAGACGGATCCCAGTGATCCCGGCAAGACGGATCCCAGTGATCCCGGCAAGACCGATCCCACGAATCCCGGCACTGACACCCCCGCCACCGGCGACACCGGCGTGCTGGTGTGGGTCATCGCCCTGCCCGTGGCGCTTCTCGCCGCAGCCTTCGTGCTGAAGCGTAAGGAGCGGGAGGCGTAAGCCCATCGGCTGCAACCAAATCCAAACAGCAGAGGCGCGGTGGAATTTCCACCGCGCCTCTGAAACGAGATGCGCTCCGCCGGAGTCATAAAGAAAAGACGAGTAAGCAGCCCCTCCCGGGAAGCTTACTCGTCTTTTTTCTGCGCACTATTTTGCAGCGTACACCATCCTTATCACCGATCTTAGCAATCCTGTCGAGCGCCGATGGCGCGTCCGGCTGCAGCTAATATGCGGTCAGCAGGATGAAGAAGGCAGCAAAGAAAAAAGAGCATTTCAATACGCTGTTTATGAACTGCTGTGGCCGAAGCACCAGGTGCAAGCGTCGTAACCGGAATCCTTGGCCTGCTGTTCCGTTACGGTGACGGTATTATCCTTGCCGATGACATACTGGCAATCCCGCTTGTGGTAGCACCGACCGGATTCCGTTAAGTAAACTGTCTGGCTGGAGCTGGCCGGAAAAATGCACAAAATCAGCACCACCAGCGTCGCGGCGACGGCTATACCGATGCCGCCCCACAGGGCAATGCGCCTGGGCCTGCAGCGGCGGTTATATCGCAGAAGGATAGAGGCAAACTCATTGGCCTCCTGCTCCTGGAGGACGCTGCTGCCGGGGCCGGTAGCGGGGGACCGTTCCAAATGCCGGCACAGAATGTGCCCCAGCTCATGGCTCAGCAGGATCATTTGCTCCTGCTGAGATAGGTTTTCCTGCATAAAAACGATCCGCAGGTGGGAATCCTGATAGGTGAAGGCGGATTGCCTGGCGGCATAATCAAACAGACGCAGGGAGGTGAGCAGAGTGGTGACCTCCTTGCCATTGGAAATGCGGCTGTACTCAACCAAGGAAAAGCCCTGCTCCTGCAGGGCTTTTTCAAGATCTGAAACCGTAAAAGGCCGGCGGTGAAACTGCGACAAAAATGTGCGCGCCTCGCGCTGCACAGGTGTCATGAGACGGTCCCCTCTTACTCCTTATTTTTCAGGCTGCGCAGAGCATTGACAGCGTCTGCGGCATCGCCTGCGGGCATATTCACACTGGTAAAGCTGCCGCCAAAGGCAGCGGCCTCGCCGGTAAAAGCGTCGGCGGCTTTCTTGCAGCGATCAGCCTCCACCTTCAGAACGGTGGCTACGGTATGCCGGCCATAGCTATCCAACTGGGCATACTGGGTCAGCAAATCCTGCGTGTCGTCCGTCAGGTAGAAGGCGGAATCGTCCGATAGGGCTTTGATACCAAGGGTCTTGCAGATATGCACTACGGTGTCAAAGGAGGAACCGCCGATGCCGTTGTGCAGGGCACTGTTAATGGTGGACAGAGGTATATCCACTGCGAAGGCAAACTGACGCACACTCTTGTACTGACGAGTGATCTCCGTGCGCACGATTTTCGTTAGATTATCCATAATTGCACCTCTTTTAATATGACAAATTACTTTCCTCAATCATAGCATAATAATGGAAAAAAGCAATAGGAATTATTTTCCAAAAATAAGAAGTATTTTTAGAGATTTTGACGGACACTTGTCCGACACGGACGGATTTATACTGATAAGCGACTACACTGGAAGAAAAGGTTTATTTCGCGGTATTTCTATGGTATAATGACCGCAATGCGGCCATTATATTTTATGCCATTTTTCCCTGGCTTCGCCGGGAGCCGAAAAATATGGCAGCATTATACCATTGTGCGTCGCGGCATGGTATAATAACCTAAAAGCTGCTGCGACGCAGGCGGCGCAGAACGCCCGGGTGTGTCCGGGCCGAAGGGGGAGAGCGGCATCAAAGGAAACAAAAACGAAAAACGCGGCAAGCCGCTGGCCTTCATCCGGGATCTTATCGACCGGTACTATGCCCACGACGTCGCCCGGGACGGTGCGGCTTTGACCTATTATTTGCTCTTTGCCATTTTCCCGCTGCTGGTGTTCGTCAGCACCCTGGTGGGCTTGATGGATCTTGACATTGAGGAGACCCTTACTGCCATGAGCCGTATTTTGCCCGAGCAGGTACTGGGCATCGTGGGCAGCTATCTGGAGTATGTGTCTACCAGCCCCAGCCGCCAGCTGCTGGTGTTCAGCTTGATCTTCTCGGTGTGGTTTCCCTTGCGGGCCACCAGCTGCCTGATGCACTCCGTGCGCAAGGCCTATGGTGTGCCTCAGCCGCCCAGCATGATTGGCGGTACACTGCGTAATTTGATTTTTACCCTTTGGCTCATCGTCACCATTGCTGCCAGCATCGTGCTCACCACCGTAGGCCGCCGGGCGCTGCAATTTGTCTCGGGGCTGATCCACATTCCGGACCAGTTTATCAACGTGTGGGAGACCTTGCGCTTTGCAGTGCTGGGGGTCATCATGCTGCTGGTGCTGGTGCCGCTGAATATGCTGGCCAGGGGCCGAAGATGCCCGCTGCGGGAGGTAGTGCCGGGGGTATTGCTGAGTATGCTGGCTTGGCTGGCGCTAAGCGTAGCCTTTTCCTACTATGTGGAAAAGGTGGCCCATTATACGGAGCTGTACGGCTCCATTGCTACCATTGTGGTAGTGCTGCTGTGGCTATATATGACCGGACAGGTGCTCATTATGGGCGCAGAGTACAACGGCTCACGCCTTGCGTATAGAGAAAACAAAACCATTCACCCACCGGAAGGGGAGAAAGGAACAAAATGAAGATCATTATTGTGGGAAACGGAAAGGTGGGCTATGCCATTGCCAGCCAGTTGGCAGGCGAGCATCACGATATTGTTATGGTAGACGACAACGCCGTCGCGCTGCAGAGGGCGGAAAATGCTCTGGACGTTATGTGCATCGAGGGCAACGGCGCATCCATCCGGGTCTTGAAGGAGGCCGGCGCCCAAAGCGCGGACCTGGTCATCGCCGTAACGAACCTGGACGATACGAACCTTTTGTGCTGCTTTATTGCCAAAAAGCTGGGCGCGGGCCACACCATCGCCCGGGTGCGCAGCCCGGAGTACCGCCGGGATGCGGACATGCTGAAAAAAGAGATCGGCCTGGACATGGTTATAAATCCTGATCTGGCGGCGGCGCAGGAGATCGCCCGGATCGTCTCCACGCCGTCGGCCTTCTCGGTGGAGCCCTTTGCGGGAGGCCGCATCGACATGATCGGCTTTGATGTCACCGACCAGACCATCGTGGCAGGGCGCTCCCTCAGTGAGTTCAGCAGCCACACCTCGGCCAAGGTGCTGTTCTGTGTGGCAGTCCATGGCGGCGAAACGGTGATTCCCAACGGTGCATTTGTGCCGCAGATCGGGGATAAGCTCTATATGATCGGCGCCAAGGGACAGCTGCAGGACACACTCCACAGCCTGGGTCACTCCCAGCAGAAGGTGAGGGCCGTGTCTATTTTAGGCGGCAGCCGCACGGCTATGTACCTGGTGTGGGAGCTTAAAAAGCGGGGCATCAAGTCTCAGATCGTGGAGATGAACCACCAAAAGTGCATCACCCTCTCGGCAGAGCTGCCGGATACGCTCATAATCGAGGGGGACGGCACGGACAACGACCTCCTGCGGGAGGAGGGCGTATTCGCGGCAGATGCCTTTGTGTCCCTGACAGACCGGGACGAGGAGAACCTGCTCATGGCCCTCAGTGCCCAGCGGGCCGGCGTGGGCAAGGTGCTGGCCAAGATGACCCGCCCCAACTATATGGACCTGGTCCGGGATACCCATATCAGCAGCATCATTAGCCCCAAGGATCTGGTAGCCAATCAGATCACCCGCTATGTCCGGGCTCTGGCCAATTCCGAGGGCAGCTTTGTGGAGAGCCTGTATAAGATGATGGGCGGCCACGTGGAGGCGCTGGAGTTCACCGCCGGGCCGGAGTGCCGCCAGCTGCTGGACAGACCCATGAAGGACCTGCCCCTGAAGCAGGGAGTCCTGGTGGGAGCCATTGCCCGGGATAAGGAGATTGTTATCCCCGACGGCAACACCTGCATCCGTGAGGGGGACCATGTGGTGGTGGTCACAAAGACCACAGGCACCGATGACCTGATGGACATACTGGGATAACGGATACAATAATTATATGTAGGAAGTGCATTTATGGATATGAAAAATGAAAAGCTCCAGGAATACGCAAAGCTCCTCATTGAGGTGGGTCTGCATGTGCAGAAGGGGCAGACCCTGGTAATTTCCAGCCCGGTGGAATGTGCCTATTTCGCCCGGCTGTGCGCCACAGCGGCCTACGATGTGGGCTGCCGTGAGGTGGTGATGAACTGGCATGACGACTACCTGGCCCGGGAGAAGTTCCTCCGGGCGGAGGATGCCGTGTTTGACCAGGTGCCCCAGTGGCGGCAGCATTTTTTTAACGACTACGCAAACGAGGGGGCGGCATATCTGGCCATTGACGCTGAGGACCCGGAGCATCTCAAGGGGGTGGATCCGGACCGCCGGGTGCGCTCCCTGCGGGTGAGCGGCAAGGCACTGAAGGATTTTTACCGGCTGCAGATGAGCAGCGGCTTTCCCTGGTGTATTGCGTCTATTCCCATCCCCTCCTGGGCCGGGCGGGTGTTCCCCAGCCTAACCGAGGAGCAGGCCATGGAGAGCCTGTGGAACGCCATATTCAAGGCTGTGCGTATCACCGGGGACGGACAAAGCGTTCGCCACTGGCAGGAGCATCTGGAAAACCTTTCCCGGCGCAAGGAAAAGCTCAACGCCCTGCGCCTGAAGTCCCTGCACTACACCAACTCCCTTGGCACCGACCTGACTGTGGAGCTGCCGGCGGACCACATCTGGGAGGCCGGGGACGACTGCACCTCCGCAGGCCAGCCCTTTGTGGCCAATATGCCCACGGAGGAGCTGTTCACCGCGCCCCTGCGCACCGGGGCCAACGGCACGGTGGTGGCCTCCATGCCCCTGGTCCACGATGGCAACATCATCGATGGCTTCCGCATGACCGTGGAAAACGGCAGGATCACGTCCGTCTCTGCCAAGCAGGGACAGGCGGTGCTGGAGGCGGCCATCTCCGTGGATGAGGGCGCGTCCTATTTCGGTGAGGTGGCTTTGGTTCCCTACGATAGTCCTATCTCCAACCAAAAGCTGCTGTTTTATAACACTTTGTTCGATGAAAATGCTGCCTGCCACATCGCCTTTGGCGAGGCCTACCCCTGCATTGAGGGGGGGCGAGACATGGATAAGGAGCAGCTAAAGGCCCGTGGCCTAAACGATTCTGTCACCCATGTGGATTTTATGGTGGGGACCGCAGATCTCTCCATTGTGGGTACCACCCGGGATGGACGGGAAGTGCCCATCTTCGTAAACGGCAACTTCGCGCTTTGATTTGATATTTTGATTTGATATGCTCACAAACCCTCTGCCCATCGGCAGAGGGTTTCAGCGTTTCAAAAAAGCCTCGCAGAGTTTGCCGCCCGCAGGCGGCAAAGAAATGAAATCATTTTCTCTCGCGACATGCGCGTGAGAGAAAATACTTCTCAGGCTGCCAGTGTGGAATTTTGAGCCAAGGGCTCAAAATTATGCGCGCAGCAGACTGCAAGCCTTTTGTCGGAAAAACCCGGAGGGTTTTTCGACAAACTCAAACCCTCTGCCCACCGGCAGAGGGTTTGCATTTTCTCCGTTGCATTATGCTTTGCGTTGCGGTATAATATACACGTTAAAATATGCCCACTGGGAGCCGGCGACCAGGGCCGCCGGCCCCCTATCTGAAAAGCGGCGGGCGAGAGCCGGTGGGACGGGCAAGCTGCGCAGGCATTACCCGGATAAACTTCGCCTCGCGCCGCTTGCACCATCCTATGCACCCCGGCCCGGCCCGGTGTCAAACCCAATGAGAAAGGATTCTTTCACCATGATCAAAATCGCCCCCTCCATTCTTTCTGCCGACTTTGCTAATCTCGGCCGGGATATCCAACGCATTGACTCTGCCGACTATGTCCATGTGGATGTGATGGACGGCCTGTTTGTGCCCAATATCTCCATCGGTATCCCGGTGGTGAAGTCCATCCGTCCGGTGACGGCGCTGCCCCTGGACGTACACCTGATGATTGAGCGTCCGGAGCGCTATGTGGAGCAATTCTGCGACGCCGGCGCCGACATTGTCACCTGCCATGTGGAGGCGGACACCGAGGAGAATATCCATCTGGCCCTGAAAAAGATCCACGCCAAGGGCAAAAAGGCCGGCGTGGTGGTAAAGCCCAAGACCCCTGCCTCGGCAGTACTGCCGTTTATAAGCGAGGTGGAGCTGATTTTGGTGATGACCGTGGAGCCGGGCTTCGGCGGGCAGAAATTTATGGCCGACATGATGCCCAAGGTGCAGCAGATCCGCAGCTATATCGACGCCATGAATCCTCTCTGCGAGCTGGAGGTGGATGGCGGGGTGGACCCCGACACCTGCAAAATCTGTATCGCCTCCGGCGCCAATGTGCTGGTGGCGGGTTCCGCGGTATACAAGGCGGAGAATATTCCTGCCCGCATCCGGGCCCTGAGAGGGTGAGTCTATGGAGTACTTTCCCGCACCTCTGGAAAAACTGACGGAGCAGTTTGCGAGGCTCCCGGGCGTGGGCCGCAAGTCCGCCCAGCGGCTGGCGTTTTTCGTGCTGGGCCTGCCTATGGAGGAGGCCCAGGCCTTTGCCGACGCCATTGTGGATGCGAAAAAGAGCGTCACCCTCTGCCCCGTGTGCCAAAATCTCACCGCCGGAGGCCTTTGCTCCGTGTGCGCCTCCCCCAAGCGGGACGAGAGCACCATCTGCGTGGTGGCTGACCCCCGGGACGTGCTGGCCATTGAGCGCAGCCGGGAATACAATGGCCGCTACCATGTGCTCCATGGGGTGCTTTCGCCCATGAATCATGTGGGACCTGACGACCTGCAGATCAAATCCCTGGTGGAGCGGGTGGCCGCCGGTGGCATCCGGGAGGTCATCATGGCCACCAATCCCGACACCGAGGGGGAGGCCACGGCTATGTATCTATCAAGGCTGCTAAAGCCCTTCGGGGTGAAGGTCACCCGGCTGGCCTACGGCATCCCCGTGGGCGGACATCTGGAATTTGCCGATGACGCCACGCTCATGCGGGCCCTGGAAGGGCGGCGAGAGCTGTGAAAAAATGGATGTGCGCGGCCCTTGCGGCGCTGCTGCTTTGTAGCCTCACCGCCTGTGGCAAGACCGAGGAGCCGGAGCGGCAGGACATTTTTGCCATGGACACCTATATGAGTCTGGCGGCCTACGGGGACGGAGCCCGGGAGGCATTGGCGGCCGCAGCCCGAGAAATAAACCGCCTGGAGCAGGAGCTTTCCCGGACGGTTTCTGCCAGCGATATTTACAAATTGAATGACAGCGGCAGCGCCGTGGTCAGCGAGGAAACGGCGGCGCTGCTCCAAAGCGCCATGACCTACAGCGCCGCGACGGGCGGCCTGTTCGATGTGACGGTGGCGCCCCTGGTGTCCCTGTGGGGCATCACCACGGACAGTCCCCGGGTCCCATCCCAAAGTGAAATTGATGCGCTGCTGCCTCTGGTTGGGAGTGGTCATATCCATATGGATGGCAATGCCGTGACCCTGGACAGTGGCTGCGCCGTGGACCTGGGCGGCATTGCCAAGGGCTACGCCAGCGACCGGGTG